>Ga0210400_10003621_pt1 | contig 13635 bp, 12 predicted proteins | sample IncBWH26MmetaG_FD_155456 | JGI IMG/M metagenome (GOLD analysis project Ga0210400, IMG submission 155456) | Forest soil microbial communities from Barre Woods Harvard Forest LTER site, Petersham, Massachusetts, United States - Inc-BW-H-26-M | ecosystem: Environmental > Terrestrial > Soil >...
CTATGCGCACAACGCGCCCGTGCTCAACGCCTACGAAGTGTTGAACCGGTATTTTGACGAGCTGTTCACCCATAACCCCAAGGTCCTGGCGTTTGGGGAAGACCTTGGGAAGATTGGGGATGTCAACCAGGGCTTTGCGGGCCTTCAGGCGAAGCATGGCGCCGACCGGATCTTCGATACCGGCATCCGGGAACTGACCATCATGGGCCAGGGCATCGGCATGGCCTTCCGCGGTCTGCGACCTATCGCCGAGATCCAGTACATCGATTATTTATTATACGGCCTGCAGCCCCTGAGCGACGATCTCGCAACCCTCCAATACCGGACCGCCGGCAAGCAGACGGCGCCGCTGATCATCCGCACCCGGGGTCACCGGCTCGAAGGCATCTGGCATAGCGGTTCGCCCATGGGCATGATCCTGCACGCGCTGCGGGGCCTCCATATCTGCGTACCCCGCAACATGGTCCAGGCCGCGGGGATGTACAACACCCTGCTGGAAGGGGTAGACCCCGCCCTGATGATCGAATGCCTCAACGGCTACCGTCTTAAGGAAAAACTACCCTCGAATCTCCTCGATTTCCGGGTGCCGCTTGGCGAGCCGGAAGTGGTAAGGGAAGGGGAGGATATCACCGTCGTTTCTTATGGGGCGACCCTCCGCATCGCCGAGGATGCCGCCCGGGTGCTGGAAACCCTCGGCATCAGGTGCGAGGTCATCGACATCCAAACCCTGTTGCCATTCGACATCCACCATCGCATCCTGGAATCCCTGAAAAAGACCAGCCGCATCCTCATCGTGGACGAGGATGTACCCGGCGGGGCCGCAGGTTTCATCTTCAATAAGATCATGGAAGAACAGGGCGGCTACCGTTGGCTGGACACGGCCCCGCGCACCATCACGGGTCAGGCCCACCGGCCCGCCTATTCCAGCGATGGGGATTATTTCAGCAAACCCAACGCGGAAGATATCATCGACGCCATCCGATCCATGGTCGCCGAATAAAAGAAAGGGCCGCGTCAGCGGCCCTTTCTTTTATTTCAAATTGTGAAACACTTTCTGTACATCCTCATCCTGCTCCAGCCGGTCCACCAGCTTCAACACATCCTGCGCCTGCTCCTCCGATAGCTCGACCGTACTCGATGGGATCCATTCGATCTCCGAAGTGATCGGCGTGATCCCCTTCTCTTCCAGGGCCTTCTGCATATTGCCAAAATCGGGGAAGTTGACCCGCAGGACGATCACCGGCTCGTCGTGCTCTCCCGTGCCTTCGCCCATTTCCTCCAGTCCGTGGTCGATCAGCTCCAGTTCCAGGTTATCCATATTCAGCCCTTCCGGCTTCAGCTTGAACACACCCATCTTCTTAAACTGGAAACTCACGCTGCCGTTATTTCCCAGCGTCCCATGCCCCTTGGTAAAATGCGATTTCACGTTGGCTACGGTGCGAACATGATTATCCGTCGCGGTCTCCACCAGGATGGCGACACCATGGGGGGCATACCCTTCGTAGAGGATCTCTTCATAATTCTCCATTTCCTTGCCCTGTGCGCGCTTGATCGCGGCCTCTACCCGGTCCTTGGGCATGTTCACGCTCTTCGCGTTCTGAAAACAACGGCGCAAGGCCGGATTCGTGGCAGGGTCGGGGCCCCCCACCCTGACGGCAATGGCGATTTCTTTTCCAATACGGGTGAATTGTTTGGCCATCCGGTCCCACCGGGCAAACATAGCATGCTTTCTTACTTCAAAAATACGACCCATAGATCTGGTGTTTATTTATACACGGGGGGCAAAATTAACACAAAAAAAAGGCCGGCTCAAAACAAAAAGTGAACCGGCCTTTTTTCCATTTATGTCGGGCAAAGTCAGGACTTTGCCGGGGAATCTATAAGGCTTTTAGCTTGCTGTTGTTTTTGCTATAGGCAAAATAGACGACCAATCCAATGACCATCCATATCAAAGCCGTCAATTGGGTGGCGGAGTCCAGACCGACGATCATCGCGGTACAAACGATCACCCCCAGGATGGGCACGATCGGCACGAGGGGCGTCTTGAACGGCCGGGGACGGCCGGGGTCGCTCTTCCGCAGGATCACCACCCCGATGCTGACCAGGATGAAGGCGAACAGGGTGCCGATGCTGGTCAGGTTGCCGGCCACGCTTTCCGGAACAAAGCCGGAGAACAGACCAACGAAGACAAACAGCAGCATATTCGACTTGTACGGAGTGCGAAACTTGGGATGGAGTTCACAGAACACCTTTGGCAGAAGTCCGTCGGTTGCCATGGTATAGAATACCCGGCTCTGGCCCAATAACATGACCAGGATCACCGATGAGAAGCCGGCCAGGATGGCGATCGTTACCAACATCGACAGCCAGTGATAACCATGCATATAAGTCTCGATGGCATAGGCGACGGAAGCCTCTTTACCCGCCTTGACGAAGTCTGTATAGGGGGCTACGCCGGTGAGTACCCAGGAGAACAATACATAAAGGATGGTACAGATCACCAGGGAGCCCAGGATGCCGACAGGCATGTCCTTAGCGGGATTCTTGGCCTCCTGCGCGGCGGTGGATACGGCGTCAAAGCCGATAAAGGCAAAGAATACGATGCCTGCCCCCGAGAGGATGCCTCCCCAGCCATGCCGGAAAAAGTTGGCATAGGAGTAAAGCGTACCGTCCCGCAGTTGGGCGGGAGGAGCATCAGCGGGGATCACATAGGGATGGTGGTTGCCCGGATTGATGAACTGCCAGCCGATGGCGATGAATACCAATACGATGGCTACTTTTATAAAGACGATGATGCCGTTGACGGTGGCGCTTTCCTGGGTGCCTTTCATCAGCAGGAGCGAAAGGAGCAGCAGGATAAACAGCGCGGGAATATTGATGATCCCATGATGCATTACTCCTGCGCTGTCCAGCACCTTTTCAAAAGGGGAATGGCACCATTCAAAGGGAATGCTCCCGCCCAACAGCTTATTGAGGTATTCGCTCCAGGAGATGGAAACGGTTGCGGCGCCAAGAGCGTATTCCAATACCAGTGCCCAGCCGATGATCCAGGCTACCAGTTCGCCCATGGTGGTATAGGCATAGGTATAAGCGCTGCCGGCGATGGGGATCATCGAGGCGAACTCGGCATAGCAAAGGCCTGCAAAGCAACAACCGAGGGCGGCTACCATGAAGGAAACGGTTACTGCCGCACCGGCGTGCTCCCCCGCGGCGGCGGCTGTCCGTACGAACAACCCGGCGCCAATTATGGCGCCGATACCGAGGGCGATCAGGCTCCAGGCTCCAAGCGTTCGCTTGAGACCTTTCTCCGAATCCGCGGCCTGCGCCATGAGGGAATCCAGGGATTTCTTTCGAAATAAACTCATAATAAGCTTGTTTTGACTAGATTTCTTAAATAAGATGTCATGTGTGGACTAGGGCCGAAAATAAACAAATATTTTAAAAGGCCGGCCGGGGATTTTGGCTATAAAGTTTTGTCAAATCAATAATTTTCGATTGTTTGCAGGGTCAATCGCGAGCCGCTGGGTCGCCGACCAAAGGATTTATGCCAAAAATCAGTCTTACAGGATGGATTCTCATTGCCGTGGTGACCGGGGTGTTGCTGGGATTGTGGGTACATTACAATAGTACGCCCGCAAATATCGACGGCTTTGCCAGCGGTCTCGGCATCATTACCGATGACATATTTCTGCCGCTGATCAAGATGATCATTGCGCCGCTGGTTTTTTGCACCCTGGTGGTAGGTATTGCGAAGTTGGGTGATATCAAGGCCGTGGGTCGCATCGGCGGCAAAACCCTTCTTTGGTTTTTATGTGCCTCCTTTTTGTCCCTGTTGCTGGGGCTGGTGATCATGCACAACCTGTCCCTCGGCAGCGAACTCAATCTGCCCCTGCCCCCCTCGGGCGCGTCCACGGGCATCGAAGCTTCACCGGTAACTTTCAAGACCTTTATCGGTCATATCATTCCGCATAACATCTTCATAGCGCTGAGCAACAACTATATCCTGCAGATCGTCGTCTTCTCCGTCTTTTTTGGCGTCGCCACCGCTTCCATCGGCGAACAGGGCAAGATTGTCATTAAGGCCCTGGATGCCATTGCCCATATCATCCTGCGGATGACGGGTTATATAATGTATCTCGCACCCTTGGCGACACTGGCAGCGATTGCCGCCATCACCGCGATAAAGGGTCCGGAACTGCTCATCACGTACGGAAAGTTCATCCTCAGTTTCTACCTGGCCATCCTCGGTCTCTGGCTCATCCTGCTGCTTCTCGCCTCCTTTTTTATCGGCCGCAGGGTTATCGATCTGGCCATGAACATAAAGGATATGATCCTGCTGGCCTTTAGCACGGCCTCTTCCGAAGCCGCTTTTCCCCGGCTGATCGTCGAGCTGGAGAATTTCGGCTGCTCACCCCGGATCGTAAGCTTTGTACTGCCCCTGGGATATTCGTTTAATCTCGATGGCAGCATGCTCTATATGACCTTCGCCTCTCTGTTCATCGCGCAGGCTTATGGTGTGCCGCTGACCCTGGGCCAGGAATTTTCGATGCTGTTTGTGCTGATGTTGACAAGCAAGGGTATCGCGGGCGTTCCGCGGGCAGCCCTGGTCGTGATAGCCGGAACGCTCTCACTATATAATATACCGCAGCAGGGCCTATTACTTTTACTGGGCATCGACCAGATCCTCGACATGGCCCGCAGCGCAACCAATGTATTGGGAAACAGCATCGCCGCGGCACTCGTAAGCAAATGGGAAGGAGAACTGGAAGAAACAGCCGTCAATATAAAATAACACTATGCTCGCACTCCTGACAATTACCCTTCACGACCTTATCGATCCCAAATTCTACATTCTACACGGCGGCGTCTGGGTTCTGCTGTTCATCGTTTTTGCCGAGACCGGTCTCATGTTCGGCTTCTTCCTGCCGGGCGACAGCCTGCTCTTTGTAGCTGGCATCTACAGCGGTATGCTCATCGACAGCATTTTCCACGGGGGGATGGGTAACAATTTTCTCGACCTGGTGGTTCTTTGGGGCATAGTTTCCGTTTGCGGTATCCTTGGCAATGCCGTAGGTTACTGGTTTGGACATAAAAGCGGGCCTTTCCTTTTTCACCGAAAAGACAACTGGCTGTTCAAAAAAAGACATTTATATCAGGCAAAGGAGTTCTACGATAAACACGGTGGTCAGGCCATCATCTTCGCCCGCTTCCTGCCGATCGTTCGCACCTTCGCCCCCATCATCGGCGGTATCGTCGCAATGGACAGAAGGAAATTTTGGTACTACAATACCATCGGCTGTATCGCCTGGGTATTTATTATGTTGTTCGCCGGTCACTATCTGCAGGAATGGATACTGATGAAATATCACTTCGATCTCAAGGAACACCTCGAGATCATCGTCATCGGCATCGTCGTGGTCACGACGGCACCCGTCCTGTATAAACTCTTTTTCGGCAAGAGGAGTACCGCTTCCGTCGAGGATCCCTATAAAAAATCATAATTCCACATGGAGAAAAAAACACCTTCTCTCTTCAACCTGGCGGTAATTGTTGGTGCACTGGGTTATTTTGTCGACGTATACGACCTCCTGGTCTTTAGCATCATCCGTATCCCCTCTTTAAAAGGCCTCGGTCTGAGTCCGGCCGATATCGACGGCAAAGGCAGCGATATCCTCAGTATCCAGATGCTGGGCCTGCTTATCGGCGGCATCATCTGGGGTGTGCTCGGTGACAAACGCGGCCGGCTGAAAGTACTTTTTGCATCGATCATCCTCTATTCCGTCGGCAGTATCGCCAACGGATTCGTTCATACGCTCGGTCAATACGAAATGGCGCGTTTTATCACGGGTCTCGGCCTGGCGGGTGAACTCGGCGCCGGGATCACCCTCGTCAGTGAACTGATGCCAAAAGAACGCAGGGGCATCGCCACTTCGCTGGTAGCCGGCATCGGCTTGAGCGGTGCGGTGTTCGCCTATTTTATAAAGGCTCAGTTCGGCATGGGTCCCGAGGGCTGGAGAACCTGCTATTTCATCGGCGGCGGTCTGGGCTTCCTCCTCCTCCTGCTTCGGATCGGTGTACTCGAATCAGGCATGTACAAGAGCATCGAGGACAGCAAGATCAGCAAGGGCAATTTTATTGCGCTCTTTACCAACGGCAAAAGACTAAAGAAATATCTTACGGCCATCCTGATCGCCCTTCCCAATTGGTACGTCATCGGCGTGCTGATCACTTTTTCCAACAAATTCGGCACTATCATGAAGGTAAGGGGACCCATCGACCCTGGTTATGGGATCATGGTAGCCTATGCCGCCATCTCCATTGGGGACGTCGGCATCGGCTTTATCAGTCAGTGGTTCAAAAGCCGGAAAAAATCGCTCTGGCTATTTCACGCGATCACGATCGTATCCGTCATAGCCTTCTTCAACATGCAGGGCCAGTCCACAACCGCCGTGTATTGGGTCTGCGTCTTCCTTGGCCTTGGCACCGGTTTCTGGGCCATGTTCGTCACCATGGCCGCCGAACAATTCGGGACCAATATCCGCGCCACCGTCGCCACTACCGTTCCCAATATGGCACGGGGCTCCCTGACCGTGGTTGTGATGCCTTTGTTCAAAGCCTTGCAGCCCAGTCAGGGCTATTTCAACGCGGGCTGGATCACCGGGATCATCGTCTTTGCAGTGGCCTCCATCGCCCTGGCGATGACGGAAGAAACTTTTGGAAAAGAATTGAATTATATCGAGCCCATTTAAATGAAGTTTCTGATCATTCGTTTCAGTTCCATCGGCGACATTGTGCTGACAACGCCGGTGATGCGCTGTTTGAAGAAGCAGGTGCTGACGGCCGAAGTGCATTATCTTACCAAGGCTGCCTTCCGGCCGATCTTGCAGGCGAATCCCTATATCGACAAGATCCACCTCCTCGAAAAGGATCTCGACGCCCTCATCGAAACACTAAAAGCCGAAGACTACGATTATGTCATCGACCTCCACCACAATCTCCGTACCCTCAAAGTAAAGCGTGGTCTCAAAAAACAGTCGTTCTCCTTCGACAAGCTCAACATAAAGAAATGGCTCTACACCAATTTTAAAATAAACAGACTCCCCCCGGTACATATCGTCGACCGGTACCTCGACACCCTCAAAACCTTCGGCATCAAGAACGACGGCGCAGGCCTGGACTATTTCATCCCAAAGGAGGACGAACTAAGGCCTGAAGACATCCCCACCTCGCATCAGGCCGGGTATGTAGGCCTCGTGATCGGTGCGGCCCTGGCCACCAAACGCCTTCCCCTGCACAAACTCGAGACCCTCTGTCGCGAAACCCGGCACCCGCTCATCCTGCTGGGCGGACCCGAAGACGCGGAAACCGCCAAAAAGCTTGCCGCCATCGATCCGGTAAAGATCTACAATGCCTGCGGTCTCTTCAATCTCAACGAATCGGCCGGACTTGTCCGGCAGGCCAAACTGATCATAACCCATGACACCGGCCTCATGCACATCGCGGCAGCCTTCAGGCGCCCGATCATCTCCATCTGGGGCAACACCGTGCCGGAATTCGGCATGACGCCGTATTATGGCGAAAATTTCTTATATTATTACAAAGGCGGTCTCCTGGGTCAAAACCCCGACCTGAGCCTCGAGGTAAAGGGTCTTTCCTGCCGGCCCTGTTCGAAGATCGGGTATGACAAATGCCCCAAGGGCCATTTTAAATGTATGGAACAACAGCCCATCGATCGGATTTTTCAATATTTTTAGAACGTAACCAAAAAAAGGAGAAAGTGAGCCGTCATCATCTTCGCCATGACAAGACCTGTCTCAACTGCGGGACTACCGTGGAAGAACGATATTGTACCCGATGCGGCCAGGAGAACCTCGAGCCAAAGGAAAGCGTCGGCCATGTCGTGGGTCATTTTTTTGCCGATATCACGCATTTCGATTCCAAACTCTTCATAACGCTAAAGGACCTGATCCTCCGCCCGGGCTTCCTCACCCGGGAATATGTCGCCGGCCGGCGATCGAGCTATCTGAACCCGATCAGGATGTATATCTTCATCTCGGCCATGTTCTTTCTCGCCATGTTCGCGGGTAGGAAAGAACACCTGCCGGAACGGGAAGACGATCCGCATGTGGTCAACGGCTACCGTCAACACCTCGCCGACAGCCTTCTCGCTGCTGCCCCCGACAGCACCCGCCAAATTTTTAATCGGGAGATGGCCGCCCTTCTCGATACCGCAAAAGAAAAAAAGCTAAAAGACGAATCACTGGGATTGAAAATGGGCACCGGGGATGTGGTCATCGACATGACGGAATACAAATACAACAGCGTTCACGAATTCGATTCCGTCCAGGCGACCCTTCCCGACAGCGCCAGGGACAAAGGCCTCATGCATTGGATACTGCGGCATAATATCCGGCAGAAGGAAAAGCGCGGTACCGCAAAGATCCATCTCGAGATCGATATCAGTCACGATATCCCCAAGCTCATGTTCGTTCTCTTACCCTTGTTTGCTCTATACGTCGGATGGTTTTACAGCCGGAAGAAATACTACTATGTCAACCATGCAATTTTCTCCGTGCACTTTCATTCCTTCGTCTTCCTGCTGTTGCTGTTCTTCATCCTGCTCGGCAAACTCATCCCCGGAGATTGGAGCGAAACTATCCTTGCCCTGTTATCGGTGATCCTCGCCTTCGTCTACCTGGTAGCCGCCCTTCACGGGATGTATGGACAATCCTTCTGGGTCACCCTGCTTAAAGGGACCGGTATTGCCCTTCTCTACCTTATAACAATGGGCATCGCCTCCTCGCTGCTTATGATCGGAACCTACGTCTTCTTGTAAATAGGGAAGCCGCCCGAAAGGGCGGCTTCCTGAATATAAGCAAGAATTTATAATGTCTTCAACACGTCATTCATACTCCGAACGGCTTCGGCGCTCTTGTTGAACAACGCCTGCTCATCCGCGTTCAGCCCGAAGTCCAGGATCTTCTCCCAGCCATTCCGGCCGATCACCACGGGAACGCCCAGACAGATATCCTTCTGGCCATATTCGCCGTTCAGCGATACGCAGCACGTGAACAGTTTTTTCTCGTCGCGGACGATGGATTCCACCAGCGCGGCGCCGGCTGCCCCCGGAGCATACCAGGCCGAGGTGCCGATCAGTTTTGTCAGGGTAGCGCCGCCCACCATCGTGTCTGCAACGATCTGCTTTTGCTGTTCGGCGCTCAGGAATTTCGTCACAGGGGCACTGTTCCAGGTGGCCAGGCGGATCAGCGGGATCATCGTCGTATCACCATGACCACCGACCACGACGGCATTCAGATCGGCCGGGCTGCAACCCAGATGTTGGGAGAGCTGATATTTGAACCGCGCGCTGTCAAGCGTACCACCCATGCCGATGATCCGGTTCTTTGGCAGACCCGTGGAGGTCAGCGCGAGATAGGTCATCGTATCCATCGGGTTGCTGATGATAATGATGATAGCGTTCGGAGAATGTTTTAGAATATTTTCCGTGACTCCTTTTACGATTCCGGCATTCGTGCCGATCAGTTCTTCCCGGGTCATACCCGGTTTGCGGGGAAGGCCCGAGGTGATCACCACCACATCGCTGCCCGCCGTTTTGGAATAATCATTTGTGCTGCCGGTGATCCGGGTGTCAAATCCAAGCAATGCCGCTGTCTGCATCATGTCCTGCGCCTTTCCCTCGGCCAGGCCTTCTTTAATATCCAGCAATACCAGTTCTTCTGCCAATGCTGCACGGGCGATATTATCGGCACAGGTGGCGCCAACGGCGCCGGCGCCTACAACCGTAACTTTCATCTGTTAAATATTTGAGTGATAAAATGTTTGACTACTTCTTTTCTTCAAAGGCGCCCATCAGCGTTTCGACCTTCTGGGTTCCTTCGAAAGTGGTGATCAGGTTGCCTTTTTTGTCGTAAAGCGCGAGGTAAGGTAGATTGTGGATCTTGTAAAAAGGCGGCAGGAAGAACTTCTCGTCCCGGCCGATATGAATATTCGGATGTTGGTAGATCTTATAATGTTCGTTGAAGTCCTTCAACTCCGAGAAAGGCTGGTAAGTAGCCATCACGATCTCGATATCCCTGAACTTGTTCCAGCTCGCCAGGAAGGATTCGATCTCATGCTTGCAATGCTCGCAATCCGGACTGAAATACATCACGATCGTCTTGCGGTTCTTCCTGACATCGTCCTTCGTCAGGTAAGAGGCGCTGTCCAGCTTCAGCAAATGAAAGGGCGGGATGGTCGGGAACCGCATAAAGGGCGCCTGCGCATTCGCCGAATCGGTGGCCGGCTGGTTTGGTTTCGTGGGTTGGGCAAAAAGAATACGGGAACAGACAATGGCTATCAGGACCAGGAATGCTTTTTTCATCTTAATATGACTAGTTTACAAGGGAAATCTGGTGCAAAAGTAAATGTTTAACGAAAAAGGCTATCTTTTATTTGGCTATTACGAAAATTTCGTAGATTTACGAAAACATCGTAATGGTCATGGAGAAACTAAGTCGACAGGAAGAACAGGCCATGCAGGCCATTTGGAAGACGGGCGAGGGTAATGTTAAACTCTTCCTCGAGAATATGCCCTCGGAGGCCATGCCTTACACTACGCTGGCTTCCACGATCAAGAACCTGGAGAAAAAAGGCTATCTCAGCAGCCGCCTCATCGGCAACGCCTACCTATACAAACCGGTCATTTCGGAAGACGAATACAAGAAACGCTTCATGAGCGGTTTTGTAAAAGAGTATTTCGCCGATTCCTATAAAGAACTCGTCAATTTTTTTGTCGAAGAAAAAAAGCTCGGTGCAAAAGAACTGAAAGAGATTATCGATCTCATCGAGAAACCGGCATCCAAATAGCCATTAAATAATATACTATGCCGGCCACTATCCTCTATATCCTCAAGCTATCGCTCTCCCTCACCATACTCTGGCTATTCTACTTTGCCATCCTGCGGCCACTCACGTTTTATTCGTGGAACCGCTGGTATCTCATCGGCTATTCCCTGCTTTCGTTTTTTATCCCGCTGATCGATATCGGCCGCATCCTGACGGGCGCCGACGCCGCCCGGCAACCGCTGTATATCGCCTTTGTCCCCGTGATCGGCAACTATACCCCGGCCATCGTCCAATCCTCCCGGCAAGCCTCCTTGCCGAACACCTGGGACATCGCCCTGCTGCTGCTGGCGGCAGGCGCAGCCTTGTTGCTCACGCGCACCCTTATCCGCTGGCGTTCCCTTGCGAAGGTCAGGAGAGAGGCCAGGCTCATCAGTGACACAGATATCCGTATCTACCAGGTGGACAAGGAGATCATGCCTTTTTCCTTTGGCCGGAGTATTTATATCAACTCCCGCCTGCACACCGAACAAGAATGGGAACAGATCGTCCTGCACGAATACGTCCATATCCGCCAGCGCCATACCGTCGATATCCTCCTTTCCGAGTTGCTTTGCATCCTCAACTGGTATAACCCCTTTGCCTGGGCCATCCGCCATTCCATCCGCCAGAACCTGGAATTCATCGCGGATCAAAAGGTCCTGGACAGCGGCGTAGACAAAAAAGGCTACCAATATCATCTGCTCAAAGTATTGGGCCAGCCCCAATACCGCCTTGCCAATAACTTCAACTTCTCATCACTAAAAAAACGCATTTCTATGATGAATAAGATTCGGAGCGCCCGTCTGCACCTCCTCCGGTTTCTCTTCCTGCTGCCACTACTTACCGTCACTCTTCTCGCTTTCCGCGGCCGTTATCCGGACATCCTCCATCGCAAGACAGGTCCCTTTTACGTGAATGCCGCGGGTATCATTATCGGCATTCCTTCCAAAAAGCCGATGGCCAATGTCGCCGTTCGGGAAAAGAGCACTGGCCTGCAAACCACCACCGACGCCAACGGGTATTTCAAATTGAAGATCCCCGTCACACCCGATACGGTTCGCATTCGGCTCGATTTTTCCAAACAGGGATTCGAGAGTACACATGTGGAACAGCTCTGGTACTCGCTAAAGGAATCCACCGGCATCGTGGAAATCGGTTTTCTGGAAGAACCGGGCAATCCCCACAATAGCATCTTTATGGCAGTCCCGGATCTTTCCGGTCATCCGCCGGCCGATCCCGGCTATGGCGACGCAGAACTCCGGCTTAAGAAAGTGCTGCAGGAAAATGTGGAGATGAACCGGTTCATGGAAACCCGAAAAAGCCATCCAGAAGTGAGCCTCTTTTATGTGACGGAAAGCAAACAACGCCGGCTCGTGATCCATACCGATGGTTCCGTCGAACGGTATGGCTACTCCGGCTCGCCAGGATTCGACGAGATGGAAAGGAAATATGGCCCGCTACCCTGGTATATGAAGACCCATGATCATCCCGTAAACGCCGGCTACCTAGACCGCTGGGCCGCCATTTCGGCCCAGGCGGAAAAAGAATTCCGTCCCACGGGCGGAAACCCCAAGGCCATCCTCTTCCCCGGCGATAGCCGCGTCATCGCGGTATCCGAATCCGGTGAATCAAGGATGTATGATATGGACAACACCAACGATCCGAAGGAACGCCTCGGATTCGAACAGCTCTACGGTAAACTACCCCCTTGCGTACCTGCGTCAGGTACGGTCCCCGCCGTTCCCGTCATCACCCGGCCCCAAAAGCCCGCCAACCGAGCCGACACCGTGCCGGCAAAAACGAGCACCGCCGTCGCGCTCTCTATCCCAAAAATAAACGGAAGTCCGATCATCGTCGTCGACGGCGTTCGTCAGGCCGACAGTGCAAACGCTTTAAGTAAGCTGGACCCCAACACGATAGAATCAATTTCTGTCCTGAAAAACGGCACCGCCACCGCTACGTACGGCCCCGAGGCAGGTTCCCGCGGGGTGATCCTCATCACGACCAAAAAGGTCCAAAAGAAGCCCTGACGCTATTTTACCGTTTTTGACCGGAATTTGCCGCGACGGGATTTTGATGTAAATTTGCCCCCTAACGCAAAAAATACTACCGCTTATATGGCAAATACCGCAGACATTAGTCGTGGCATGATCATCAAATTAGATGGCAGTTTGTACACCGTTGTGGAATTCGGGGAGAACAAGACCGCCCGGGCCGCAGCAAAGGTGTGGGCAAAACTGAAAGGCGTGGACAACTCCCGCTCCATCGAAAAGACCTGGAACAGCGGTGACACCATCTATCCCGTTCGCGTAGAAAGAAAGGCCTACCAATATCTTTACAAGGATGACACCGGCTATAATTTCATGGACAATGAAACCTTCGAACAGATAGCTCTGCAGGAACACCTGATCGATGCCCCCCAATTCCTCAAGGATGGCCAGGAAGTCTCCGTCCTCGTCAATACCGAGACCGAGCAACCGATGAGCGTGGAATTACCCGACAAGATCGTCGTTGCCGTTACGTATTCGGAACCCGGGGTAAAAGGGGATACGGCTACCCGTACGCTTAAGCCCGCCACCGTCGAAACAGGTGCTACCGTCAACGTGCCCCTGTTCGTCAACGAAGGGGAACTCATCCGCATCAATACCAAAACCGGCGAGTACGTCGAGCGGGTAAAATAGAACCGGGAAATAGATTTATCACGCCTTCGGTCGCGGGCTGAAGGTGTAATTTATTTATTTTCAACCGTTG
>Ga0210400_10003622_pt1 | contig 13632 bp, 10 predicted proteins | sample IncBWH26MmetaG_FD_155456 | JGI IMG/M metagenome (GOLD analysis project Ga0210400, IMG submission 155456) | Forest soil microbial communities from Barre Woods Harvard Forest LTER site, Petersham, Massachusetts, United States - Inc-BW-H-26-M | ecosystem: Environmental > Terrestrial > Soil >...
CGACGTCGCGCGCCAGTGGGATACCCTGGATGTTCTCGGTGACATCGAGATAGGCCTCGTCAAGCGACAACGGCTCGATGATTGCGGTGTGCTCGGCGAAGATCTCGCGGATCTGAAGGCTGATCGACTTATAGACCTCGAAGCGCGGCCTCACGAAGATCAGGTCCGGACACTGACGTTTCGCGGTCACCGACGCCATCGCCGAGCGGACCCCGAACTTCCGCGCTTCGTAGCTGGCGGCGGCGACGACGCCGCGTTCCGCGGACCCGCCCACGGCAACCGGCTTGCCGCGAAGCTCCGGATTGTCCCGCTGTTCGACCGACGCGTAGAAAGCGTCCATGTCGATGTGGATTATCTTGCGGTGAGGCGTCGGCGCGACGTCCTGCTGCGGATCGGAAGAGGGCATGAGCGGATATTAGGAAAACCTCAGGCGGAAGTCTTTACGCCGGCCGCCGGTGGCGCAGGGACCGGTCTCGTCGATGCGGCCACGCCTCGGTGCCAATCGATCGCTGCAGCGATAGTCTGATAAGCACTGCATCGCCATGCTCAAACCACGAACGGACGTACTGGATCTGGGATTGCCGGCGCCACAGCGGTCTAACCGCTGCAGATAGACTTGGAAAATGTACCTCGGAATCGATCAGCAGTCTGGACTTGTCTACGAAGGGATCGAAGGCCCTGTGCTGCCGGTCGTGCCCAGACCGACGGTCACGCAGGGCAAGCTGATCATGCGCGAGGAAGACTGGAACGATCTGCCGACGGGAATTGCACATTCTGCGATGTCTTGGGTATTCCGTGAGGACACGTTCGATCCTGTTACCCGCACGCGGCGCGGAAGGCTTTACGAAGCCGAGCCTACCCAGCCGGCACCGTACCGAGTCGTGCCGGATCCCTACGAAGATCCTTTTGGACGAAGCGTCGGTGCTGGAGGTCGGACCTCCAAGACCCTGTACGCCTACAAAGCTTGCGCCCCGCTCCTGCAGGAGCCGCAACGAGGCATGGGGCTGAAGCTTGCCCTGGGAACAAGAGGGGCAGCGTCTGCGTGGCGGATTATTCAAACCGAGGTCGTCGCCAGTGGCTGTGTCATGGTCACCCTCAAGTCGCTTTCGGCGTTTGGTATCCTGCCGGCCATCGACTTGGCTAAGGTCCCCGAGGAATTCAAACAACCGATCTCGCAGGCGATCGAGCGCGTGCTCGACGCCGCGTTCCGGGAGACTCCGATCTCGGTCATAGATCACTGCCGGAACGCCATGGCGGTGCTGCTGTCGCGCTGGCTGGTCGCCCAGGGGCATGACCAATCCATCTTGGGTGACGATCTCGGCAAAATTGCCTCGGCGGTGGCCCGATCGCCCCACGAAAAGGGCAGCATAAGCTGGTTGGCTCAGGTCGTCGCTCGGCTTCACGCTCGTGGGAAGACCAACGAGGCGCACTCGAAGGGCCTGCGTGATCCGGTCGAGGAGGACACCGAGTTGGCCATCCAAGCCCTGGGTTTCGCGCTACGCGATATTGGTTGGGCTACCTAGGGCCGCCGTTGGACGGGCACGCTTTCCATTGCGCCCGCGACATTTCGAGCCATCCCAAGCTAGTCAGCGACTTGCTGAAGCGCCCAGAGCAGGGCGCGGGCCAAGCCATTCGGGCTGCGCGGTAACTGACCGCGAGATGCCGTGCGATAGCGATCTAGAAGAGTTAGCTTCCCAACGGCGTCCACCGCACCCGTCCACGTTCCCCCCGAAGCTTTCGGCACCGCACCCGATGAGCCGATGAGCCGGCACCGGCTACGGAGAACTCGCTCTGCGATCCACTCCCGCTTCACGCTGGTGCCAAATTTCGGTCGCGGTCTAAGGGCCTATGAACGGGCCCTCAGGATTGCCGATCCGGAAAAGGGCAATCTTCTCAACAAAAGCCAGTGCCAAAATCAAAACGCGCCAGTGCCAAAATCAAACGCGTACGACAGTAGTATCAACAGGACTCAACTTTCTGGCTCGCCGTGGTTCGCATAAGGTTCATTATGCGAAATTCCCGGGCGCCACCTTGAGATTGTAATTGTCGGCCTTGTGGCTTTTGGTCGTTATTCGACGACGCGTTTTACCTTCTTTGCCATTTCCTTTTCTGCCAGCGCGACAAACAGCTTGAGCTCTGCGTCACGCTCGGGTGCCGCGACTCCAGGTACTCCCGTGAAGCGAAGATGAGAGAGATCGGCGTTAATTTGGATCGAATTTACGAGCCGCCGCAATATGGGAAGGAGGATGCGCTTGGTGTAGCGCTCACCCTCGGAGCGGCGGACGATCGACTCGTGACCGATGAGCTCATCAATCCATGCCAGACTGATCCCGGCCATGTTCTTGAGATCTGTTTCGACGTTGCCGCGAAACGAATGAAAATCGATCCGTGGCTGATAGATCTTGATTGCTCGCCTGTAATAGGAAAAGCGATCGGTGAAGGCTGCGGATCTGCGCTTGCCGGGCCCCTGCGGGAGCAGTTCGGGAAATAGAGGCTCGGAGGGATCGCGGCCGATTACCCGCTGCTCGAGAAAGCCCATCCCGAGCACCAGGCCGGCCAGCGGGACGTCTCTGGGTGATCCCGAATCCTTACCATCAGTGATTTCCAGATACGCGATCCGTCCTTCGTCGGTGTCTTCAAACTTGATGTCACCGACCCGCGCGTCGCAGGTCTCATTCTCGCGTGTTCCCATGGTGCGGGCCAGAAGCGGGTTCCAGAACAGCGCGTCGCGGTGAATGTCAGCCCCAGGAACGGCCCGACGGTGGATCGAGGAGCATCCAGCAAATAGAGGAGATTCGAACAGTTTCTTCTCGAGCGTCGCTGGCCAATTGAGCCTTTTGTTGCGCGCCCTGCGCCCTTTCGGCAAGGGAATGTGCAGGCCTAAAAAGGGGTTCGGGATATCCGCGGGAATTTTCTTTTTTACGACGAGGTACGACCAATATTCTCCGAGGTTGGTGATGTGCTTGTTGACTGTCGCGCTTTCGATCCTTCCACCTTGCGGCAGCCTTCGCCCTTCTGCCAGCAATTTCTCGGCAGACATTTTTTTCCGATCTCCGCGGGCGTAATGACGCGGGAGCAGAAGCAGTTTCGTTTTAAAATCGCTCGCGAGCGCCGTGCCGGCCAGCTGCGCCAGGGTCGCCGCCGGCAAAAGCTTGTCGAAGATATTCTTGGAGCCTTCAGCGTTCGCCCCGGTATCCTCTTTCCATTCCCGATTATCTATTTTGTGCTGCTCGAATTCTTTCCAGAAGGTCGTGTAAATAAATCCCTCCGGCTGGGCAGGTTTCTTCTGTTCGGCAGGAATTTCTCGCCGGATGGGGAGAATTTCCTCGCGCAATTCGTCGAGCAGCGTTGCGTAGCCGCGCAAAATCGTCCTTTCCGCCAGCCGGCCGGCGAGGGTGTTCGGATCCACGGCCAGTCCAATTTCCCCTGCGGCCGCCGATATGAGGGGCTGATACCTGTCCGACGGCTCTTTGCCGGTCAGGACCCGGCCGATCGCGGTCTTTTCCATCGGTGCAAACATGTGCGAGGCGAGGCGGAGCAGGCCGTCCAGCTCGACGGCTTCCTCCCGGCCCATTTTCTCGGTTTCTTCGCACCTGAGAAAATCCAGGCCGCCGGTTTCCGCGCGCCTGATCTCCCGGCGCCAGACGCACCCGTCGATCCAGCCGCGGACCGCGCTCTCCAGTTCGGCTCGGCTCGGATTATCCATTGAGCTGGTCATCGTTTCGATTTTCAGGACAAGCATCAGCGCCCGCCGGCGCGCAGTGCGGTAGTCGCCGGTCTTGAGGCTGCGAATAAGCTCGCCCGAGCCGTGGTTGGCCGCAAGGCGCTTTGGCCATTTCCACCGGAAAAACCAGGTGCAACCCCGGCGGCGCAGATAGGACGGCATCGGCAAACTGACCCCGGTGGACCATAGCGGTGGACCATCGGCTGCCAGCTTTTGGATCGGGCAATCTAAGCTATTGGGATTGAAGAGCTATCTCCGAGGGTGGCTGGGGAACTAGGATTCGAACCTAGACAAACAGAGTCAGAGTCTGTTGTGCTACCGTTACACCATTCCCCACCGAACCTACTGATTTAACAGAGGTTTTCACGTAAGTTTTGCAATCGCGGCCAAAGGCCTTGCAAACCTAGCGAGTTGCTGCGCGCTCGTATAGCCGGGCCGGCGTTCGTGGTCTAGTGCTCGCGGGTCACCAGACGAAGCCGCTTTTGGCCGTCGGCGCCGACCTTCATCGGGTCGCGGAAGCGCATGTAATGATCGAGGTTCTGGCGCGACATGCCGATGTCGTTGGCGATCTGGTCGACATCATAGCCATGCTCTGCGCGCGCCAAGATGCCGGTGCCGCGGAGCCCGTGAATGGTCGGATGGTCTGCGTCGTCAGGTCGATGTCCCATTTGTACTTTTTGACTTGGTCTCCTACCCACCATCGATCGAACTCGAGCGCGCCGGTCGTGGCCAGCGGAATATGGAAAACGCGGCGGCGCTTGCGGGTCTTTTTCGGCTGACACCAGATGCCGTTGCCGTCGCGAAATTTAGGCCCCATCCGGATCAGGTCGCTGCCGCGTTGACAGGTCATGATGCCGAGGCGCTCGATCCGCACCAGATCGGGCCACGCGTGCATCGGACGCAGTCGACGACCCATGATGGCCGCGATACATGCCCGCGGTCGGGAATGTCGAAGTCCTTTACCTTGTCGAAGGGGTTGGCCTTGGCGAGTTCAAGCGGGAGGGCCCAATCCCATATCGTACCGCGACCGACAGCATCTGGTTCGCCGTCACCGGTATATCTTTCATCGCATCGCGCGCGGTCTGCGCGGCGAGGGGAGATAGATCTCGGGCTCGCACAACACCCCAAGTGTCGTGCGCCTCAAACCGGCGCATATGCACTGCGTTGTTGGTTTGGGTGCCTTCCGACAGCCGTTTGAACTCGTCGCTGATGCGGTAGCGCGCAACGAGGTCGCCGATCCAGCTGATGATTCCATATCGATGCTGTTCAAATCCACCTCCAAAATCATACTCTCGTGAGCCAGCGTTATTCGGCATCATCATTGCCGTGACATGCGCTTGATTCCGCTCCGTCTTTATGTTCACTCCGCTTAGACATACTCCAAAAGACGTTTGGTGCGTCGTTTCGACTAGGGAGAAGTTTATGGACGCCATGGAGCGGCGCGTCTTTCTCAAAGGCGCGAGCATGGGCATGCTTGCCTTTACAGTGGGTGGCGCTGAAAGTTTGATGACACCGGCCGAGGCGCGTGCACGCGCGGTGCCGTTTCGTCTCCTCAGTGGCGAGGAAGCCGAGACCCTCGAAGCATTGGGCGAGGCCCTGGTTCCGGGAGCCCGCGAGGCTGGCGTCGCGCACTTCATCGACCAGCAGGTCTCTGTCCCGGCCAGCGAGGCGCTCCTCGAAGCCCGCATCGTCAACGTCAGGCCGCCTTTTGTAAACTTCTATCGCGGCGCGATCGCCGCTGTTGACAAGGCGAGCGCGGCCCGCGGCGGTAAACGGTTTGCTGCGCTTCTGGCCGCCGAGCAGCACGATTTCATCGACCAGCTTCGCCAGAACAAGATCGATGGCTGGCAAGGCCCACCTGCCGGGCAGGTTTACTTCGTGCTGCGAAGCGACGCCGTCGATGTCGTCTTCGGCACCATGGAAGGCTACGAGAGCCTCGGCGTTCCCTATATGCCTCACATTGCACCGGACAAGAGGTGGTAGGATGGTGACGCAGGAAAAAGTCGATGTCGTGATCGCCGGCGCGGGCGCCTCGGGCTCGACCTTCGCGGCCGTGCTCGCCAAGGCCGGCAAGAAGGTCGTTTTGATCGACAATGGTCCAGATTGGCAGCTCACCGATCTAATCTCATCGGACATGTGGGGTCGCAGAATCAAACCGGCGGGACCTCCCTTCATTCTCGAAGGTAAGCAGGTCGCGCCGATCGGCTATCACGGCGGCTGGGGTGTCGGCGGCGCGGCTCTGCATTGGTTTGCCAACGTGCCGCGTCTGTTGCCGAACGATTTCAAGATCAAGAGCGAGCACAACCGTGCCCACGATTGGCCGATCGCCTATGAGGACGTCGCGCCGTGGTACGACAAGGTCGCGCACGATATCGGCATTTCGGGTGACGCCAAGGCGGAAGAACTCTGGCGGCCGCCTGGCCGCGACTACCCGATGCCGCCGATGAAGACTTTCAAGAGTGGCGAAGTCTGGCTGAAGGGCTTCGCTGCCAACAATATCCGTATGGTGCCGGCGGCGGTCGCTATGAATTCAACCGATTTTAAGGATCGGCCCGCCTGCATCTACGACGGCTGGTGCCATGTCGGCTGTCCGATCGGAGCGCTCGCCAATCCGCTTGTGACCTATCTCGGCGAAGCCCGGGCGGCCAGCGCCGAGGTACGAGCGTGGAGCACGGTGACGCGTGTCGTCACCGATGCGTCCGGTAAGAAAGCAACCGGGGTCGAATATTTCGACCGAGACGGCGTGAAGCATTTTCAACCGGCAAGCGTTGTCATATGCGCGTCATGGGCCGCGCAGAACCCAAGACTATTGCTGAATTCGGCGACCGATAAGCATCCAAACGGCCTCGCTAACGCCAGCGGGCTGGTTGGAAAATTCATCATGACGCACATGACGGCGGTCACGAACGCGATGTTTGACGACGATCTGGAAGTCGCCAAAGGGACGATCGGCGGCCAGTTCATGTCTTACGAGCGCTATTCAAAGACGGCACATCAGGGTGCCTTCGGCTCGACCTTGCTTGTCTGTGGCTCAGCGGTGAAGGCGAGCGGTTTGACGGGTATCCATAACACGCGTCCCGAGTTGTTCGGTGCCGCTCTCACGGAGTTCATGAAGCGCGCGGTCAAGGGACTAGCGCGTTTCACGGCGGCGTGCGAGGAACAACCGAAGATCGAGAACCGGGTCGAACTCGTCACCGAGAAGGACGAGTTCGGAATGCCGCTCGCCCGCATCGTGCACAACTATGATGAAAACGAAGCAGCTTTGTGGAACGCCAACTTAGAGGAAGGCCTGAAGATCGGCCGTGCGACAGGCGCCAGGGAAGTGTGGCAGGTACGCACCGCGATTCCGGCTATCCATCTGATGGGCGGTACCATCATGGGTACCGGCGCATCGAATTCCGTGGTCAACAGCTACGGCCAAACCCACCAAGTACCAAATCTCTATGTCGCGGGGCCGGGCATCTTCCCGACCTGTGGTGCATCCAATCCGACCTACACAATCTTCGCCCTGTCGCTCCGTGCGGCGGAGAACCTGGCTTCGAACTGGGGTGCAATTGCGGGATGACGGCGCGTCACGATGAAAATAGATCGTTGTCACATCCAAAGGCATTTCTGCTCCTGGCAAGCCTCACAGCGTACCTTGCCACTCAGTTTCCCGCGATAGCTCAGGAGTCTATTCGAGTGTTGGCGACGGGCGTTTTTGCGACGACTTTGCAGTCGTTGGCACAGCCCTTCGAGACGGCCAGTGGTTATAAAATTCAAGTATCGATAGCCAACGCAGGTGAAGTAGCCTCTCGCATCGTTGCGGGTGAGGCCGCCGATCTCGTGATGTCATCTTCGGCTGGCGTTAAGACGCTCGCAAAACAAAATGCGCTCGTCTCAAATGAAGTCGTGATTGGCACGATGCGGCTTGGCGTCGCCGTCCAGCCAGGTGCCACGCCGCCGGATCTTACCTCGACCGAGACGTTCCGAACGCTTCTCCTATCCGCGGGGAAGGTTGCTTATATCGATCCGAACGGCGGCGGGACATCGGGTCCTTTTTTTGAGAAGATATTTGTTTCGCTTGGTGTTGCAGATGCGGTGCATGCAAAGGCAGTACTCTGCAAGGACGGATCAGAAATCGTAAGAGCGGTTGCATCGGGCAGGGCAGCAATCGGTCTGACACAGGGTAGCGAGATTGTCGGCGCAAGCGGAGTTGCCTTCGCGGGCTATCTGCCGAACGCGCTGAACCTCACGACGGTGTACTCTGCCTCGATTGCTGCGCGATCGAAGAATCCGAAAGGAGCTTCCGCATTTCTGGAGTTTGTTGCCGGTCCGATTGGATCCGACCAACTTCGTCGGGCCGGCTGGGATATCGATCGATGATAAGGAAATTGGCAAAATGGAGTCAGTCCGCCAACTGATAAGAAAATAGCAAATCTTTCTCAGCAAAGCGCCGGAAGTTCAAACCACCAAGCGCTCAGCCCCCCGATCGGCGCATCAGGTCGCATTATGGGAGAACCACTGAGCCCTGGAATCTGACGCTGCCACTCGCCGCGACACAGCTGGCCGCATCTCCATCCCCTGGTCGCCATACGAATTGGTCGGAGCTAAAGTTCACGTGAGCATTTTCAATTCGTTTCAATTCATTTCAATTCATGGTCATGCTGATGGATATCCTGGACCGGACACTGCATATATCGCAGGGCGCAGCATGCAGCCACGTTGGAAGTATGGTGCCCCACGTCGTTGCTGCGGGCGACAGCGATAGCTGCTCGCTCGGTAGCACGCCGGGCTCCTTGAACTCAGCGAACATCAATGGTTATCAAGGCACCGGCATCTCTCGGCAGCAAGTTGCTCGGAAATGCCAAGTATCGGCAAAAGGAAAAAGATAAATGCCAGTCTACAACATTCTCCTCATGGGCGCGTCGTATGGATCGTTGCTCGCGTCCAAGCTTCTGTTCGGCGGCCATTCGATCCACCTCGTGTGCCTGCCAGCGGAAGCTGATTTGATTAATGCCGAGGGATTCAAGGTGACGCTGCCCGTCCGTGGCCGCAAAGAACCTGTCCTGCTCGAGTCCCAAAAGCTGCCCGGCAAGGTGACTGCGGGCCCCGCGACCGGCGTCGATCCGTCCAAATTCGATCTCGTCGGCTTGTGCATGCAGGAGCCGCAATATCGCTCCGACGGCGTGCGCCAACTGCTCGACGCGGTCGGAAAATCGGGAGTGCCTTGCATGTCGATCATGAACATGCCTCCTCTCGCCTACATCAAGCGGATTCCCGGCCTCGACTACGAGGCGCTAGAGGCGGCCTATACCGATCCGCGTGTTTGGGATTCGGTGAACCCGAACAAGATCACACTGAATAGCCCCGATCCGCAGGCGATCCGCCCGCCGGACGGCAAGGCCAACGAGCTATTAGTCACGCTGCCGACAAACTTCAAATGCGCGAAATTCGAAGACGACAAGGACACGCAGATTATTCGTGACCTCGAAAAGGACGTCGATCGTGCACGCTTCAACGCGCCGGAGGGCGAGATCGAACTGCCGGTCAAATTGAAGGCCTACGATTCGATCTGGGTACCGTTAGCCAAATGGTCGATGCTACTCGCGGGTAACTACCGATGCATCACCAAGGACGGCATGCGGACAGCGCAGGAAGCGGTGCATTCGGATATCGAGGAATCGCGGTCCGTCTACAATTTTGTGTTCGATCTGTGCGTAACGCTCGGAGCCGATCCCTCCGATCTTGTTCCGTTCGAAAAGTACGCCGCTGCGGCGCAGAGCCTGTCTCGTCCGGCTTCCGCCGCGCGCGCGTTGCAAAACGGCGCGCCGAATATCGAACGCGCCGACAAGCTGGTGCAGCTCCTTGCCCTTCAGAAGGGCCTGAGGCACCCGGCGATCGATGCGCAGGTCGCCCTAGTCGACGAGCGCCTTGCCGCAAATAGAAAAGCGGCAAAGATCTAGGGTACCGCAGATCTATCGGGCGGCCGCATTCGTTGTGGACGCCCGATAGCCACGGGCCACCGACCGACGCAATGCCGGAGGCGTCCGTAACGCGGATTAGCGAAGCAGCCGCCAGATTGCCTTCCGGGACGGCGTTTTCCAGAGCTCTGCCCTGCCGCGCAAGTGGCAAGTCTCCAGCGCCGCGTCAATGCTTGTGGCGCAAAGCGGCCGGTCATACTCAAGCAGCATCTCGCTCAAGCAGCATCTCGTGACTGATAGAGCATGGGTTATGAGTTTATCAGTTCGGATTTTGGAATCATGTACGGGATGCTTGGCGCTCGGCCATGCCCGCAGATCTGAGCCGGTCATGTATCCCAATCAGGCGATCGAAGCTCGTGGGCGGGCAGGGAGCAGTGAGCATGGCTGTCGGCGGGCTCAACATGGCTCGCGACGCGGCAAAGCAAATCATCAAGGGGCGGCGAGCTCGAAACCGCCCAACCAACATTGAGCGATCAGTTATGCGAATTTCTACCGGCGATTTGAGAGCTCATGTGAGTGGAATGCTGCTGCGGTCGTTTGCTTTGGCAGCTAAGCGCCCGGCGTGCGCATGAGCCCAAAGGCGGGACCACATCGGGAACGCCATTGGAAAGCATCATAAGATACGCATCATAAGATACTTTCAGGCTTCGGAATATACACTCTGCCACCTTCTGGACACATATACAGGCCGTCCGTTTCGGCGCAGTTAATAATTCATTAAACGGGCTTTTCGATTTCGCTCTCTTTTTTCTTTTTTCGCATTTGCAGGGGGTTGCGTATCATGTCATCCCGCATTGTTCCCACCACCATCATCGGCCCCAAAGGTTTATTGCGCGATAGTCTGGCCTGCCTTCTCGGCGGCTACTCGTATCGGGTAACCGACAGCTGTCACACCGCCGCCGACATGCCCCTCCCATCGGAGGAGGATAGTCCGCGCATGGTACTCCTCACGGCACGCACAGTAGATCTCACGGTGGCAGAGTGCGCCAACGTCAGACGAATATGCCGGAACTGCAAGATCGTCGCCGTTTTGGAGAATTTTCAGGACGAAGATTTCCAGAAGTTGGCGCACTCGGCCATCGACGGGTGCGTTCCCCTTGACGTCTCCCAGGACGTCCTGACCCGGACGCTTGACCTCGTCATGTCGGGCGCCGGGCGGATCATCGTTCTGGCCGATGAGCCATGCCTTAACATCGCGCCGTCCGGGGAAGGGCAGCACAAAGCCGACTCTGGCATCGGGCCGAGCAGTGGCGGCCCGTCCGGGCAAAACCTGTCGGACACGGAGACGGCGACGATCACAAACCACGATGGGCCCATCAATGGGCCGTCACTCGTTCCGGATGTCAAACCAGGCTCCTCCTTCCACAAAGCATTCGCCGTCTGCCAGCCGACGATCTCCGTCTCTAAAGCGCATCACGGCTCCACTACGCAACGACTCAGTCCGCCCAGGACCGCGTCGTTCGCGTCCGGTCCTGGGCTCGACGGCCTCGATGCCGACGGTCTCGAGCGCGAGCAGTCCGCGGCGACCGCGCGCAGTGATGACTTGCCGACGACGGCGGCGATTCCGGCGCTTTCCGAACGCGAAAGACAGGTTATTGACGGCCTGATTAAAGGCGAGTCCAACAAGACCATCGCACGCGCATTCGGAATCGCCGAGGCGACTGTCAAGGTCCACATGAAGGCGATCCTGCGTAAAGTGCCATGCTCCAACCGCACGCAGGTGGCGATCTGGGCGCTGGAGCATATCGATTTGTTCCGCGCCCCACGGATGAACGGGGCGTCCATGGCGCCCAGCCTGCGCCTGGCCAAATAATAATAGAGCGGCGCTGCCGTCACGCCACCGGCGCCGCCCTCTATGGGAGGGATGCTCGATCATCGGATCGTTTATTCTGGCCAGTCGATAGCGAGGCCGTTGCGACCTTCACCTTCCGGGGCTTCACTTTTATCCGCAGCAAAACTCGCCGGGGCAAATTCCAAATCAAACGGAAGTCCCGGCGGACCGCATGCGGGAAAAGTTGCAAGCCATCAAACAGGAACTGCGACGGAGCATGCACCAGCCGATTCCCCAGCAGGGAAGATGGTTGCAGCAGGTCGTCACCGGCTACTTCAACTACCACGCGTGCCGACAAACGGTCCGACACTGACCGCGTTCCTCTGCCACGTCATCAATCTCTGGTGTCGCACGCTACGGAAGCGGAGCCAGAAAGACTGGACGACCTGGGAGCGCACCAGGCGGTTGGCCGACGACTGGGTCCCGAACCCGCGAATCCTTGATCCGTGGCTGGGGCGCGAGGTAACTCGCGTCCCTGCCGCGATAGTCGCCGGCGAGCGGTCAAAATGATGCATTTGACCCGAACCGGGCATTGAGTCCGGTCAGATTTTGACACCGTTTGAGACCATTTGTCATTCGTTGCCCGGTCGCAAAGTGCTAGGCTTTAGCCGTTGAACAAGTGTGGTCTTTCGCAGGCACATGCGGCGGCGTGTGATCATCATGCTCTCAGCGCTGCAGGCGGGCTGTGCGTCACCGCTCGTCGCGCGCGAGCCGGACCATCCATCGTCAGCGAGGGGCTTTTGTAATTGAGTTGATCCGATGCAAACGTGGGTCCGAATGCTCGTTGCGATTGTGTTAGCGCTCACTGCATTGAGCGCGATCTCCGAGCGCGTGCGCGAACAAGGCGTGACCGACACTGAAATTCGTATCGGCAATCTCATGCCTTATAGTGGAAATTTGGAGGTCTTTGGGGCGATCGGGAAAGCCGAAGCAGCGTATTTTGAGATGATCAACGAGCGCGGCGGGATTAGCGGCCGTAAGGTACGCTTTATCTCATATGATGACAAATCCAATCCGGTGACCGCCCTGGAGCTTACGCGCCGTCTTATCGAGCAAGACGACGTCTTGTTGATGTTCGGCTCTTTCGGAACTCCGGGCAACTTTGCCGTTCGCAGTTACTTGAATGAAAGGCAAATTCCCCAACTTTTTATCGCCTCTGGAGACGATCATCTGAGCGATCCAACATCGTTTCCATGGACAATGGGTTGGCAGCCCTCGTTTCGCGAAGAGGGGCGTATCTACGCCAACTACATACAGGCGTTCTACCCCGGAAGCAGGATTGTAGCTCTTTGGCAGAACGATCAAGTGGGTCGAGAAATATTCAAGGGGTTGGAAGACGGGCTCGGTAACGTCGCCCGTATGATCAGGGTCGATATCGCGTACGATATCGCAGATGAGCATTTGGACACGCACGTATCGATCTTGAAGCGGTCAGGAGCCGAGATTTTTGTATTTGCAGGCGCGCCTGCAAACGCAGCGAAAGTAATCCGGATAGCGGCGGAGCTCAATTGGCACCCGGTGTTCATTTTGAGCCATATGGCTTCATCGATTGCGACGGCGCTAAAGCCTGCTGGTTTGGAAAATGCTGCGGGCGCGATTACAGCCGCCTTCTTGAAGGATGCAAATGATCCGGCTTGGAAAGACGAACAAGCCACAAATGGCTGGCAGTCATTTTTTGACAAATATAGTCGGGCCGGGGGCAAAGACGATGGCGCCGCCATCTTCGGCTACGCGGCCGCCGAGACACTGGTGCAAGTGCTCAAGCAGTGCGGCAATGACCTGTCTCGCGAGAACGTCATGAAGCAAGCAGCGACCCTCAAAGACTACCAAGGCTCCGTTTTGCTACCTGGGATCAAAATCAGCACTGGACCTTGGAACTTTCGGCCGATCAAACACCTGCGACTAGTTCAATTCGACGGCCGCACGTGGCAACCAATCGGTGATGTCCTCGAAACGGCTTTCTCCAACGTCGACAGATAGCTGCGTCCAGGGAAACAACTGGTTCGAATGGAGGATGCGAAATCCAACGTCTCCATGGAGCCAGACCGTATCGCGTCAATCCAGCGAGGACTAATGCAGCAACCGGAAGACCCCTGAACATGGCGCTCTTCCAT
>Ga0210400_10003623_pt1 | contig 13630 bp, 11 predicted proteins | sample IncBWH26MmetaG_FD_155456 | JGI IMG/M metagenome (GOLD analysis project Ga0210400, IMG submission 155456) | Forest soil microbial communities from Barre Woods Harvard Forest LTER site, Petersham, Massachusetts, United States - Inc-BW-H-26-M | ecosystem: Environmental > Terrestrial > Soil >...
CACGGTTTCGCGCGCCACCGAGGCCCTGAAGTCTGCGCTAGGAATCCGTATCGAATCGCTGTTGCTTCCACGGATCGCCGTACATGTGATAGCCGTTCTGCTCCCAGAAGCCGGGTTCATTCGTGGCGGACAGTGCGAAGCCGCGCACCCATTTCACAGATTTCCAAAGATACAGATGCGGAACGATCAGGCGCAGCGGGTAGCCGTGTTCGACGGAGAGCGGCTCGCCGTCGTGTTTGAAGGCGAAAATCGTTGTTGGTCTGAGCAGGTCCGCGAGTGGCAAGTTGGCGGTGTAGCCATGTTCGCCGCGGACGATGGCGAAGCGAGCTTCCGGCTGGGGCGTCACGAATTTCATTACTTCGGTGAATCGCACGCCCTCGAAGCTATTGTCAAAGCGGCTCCAGCGCGTCACGCAATGGATGTCGCACTGAATTTCCGTTTGCGGCAAGCGGTTGAATTCTTCCCAGGTAAGCCGCACCGGCTTTTCGACCAACCCCTCGATACGAAAATCCCATGTGCGCAAATCGACGCGCGGAATGTTTCCCTCGTGCAGCACGGGCCACTTCAGTGTGAGCGATTGCCCGGGTGGTAGTCTTCCTTCGGCGCGCCGCTGCCGCTCGAGTTTTTTCCGTTCGCTGCTGTCGCCGAAAATCACAGTGCGCTCCTTTCGCGCTTTTCAGCGGCAACGCCGGGCACGCCTTTGTCGCGAATCAGGTTCGATGACGTCGCTGCTCTACTTCCGCCCGCGAATCAAGAGAGGGGGATTCCTGGGAATTGATTGTACCTGATTTGGGAAAGTGGCGAGGAATCCCGGGAGTTACCGCAGCGCGCTTGGGACGATACGCAACGAGATCGAACTTCTTCGAGGAGCGGCGGGGTTTTTAGAGACACGGATCACCTGAAGCGCAAGATGATCCCCGGGTTGGCTTGGCCTCGCTTGGCTTGATTTGAAATTGTTTCTGCAGCCGGAGCTCGCCTCCCAGGAAATGCACGTGCAAGTTCCCGGAAAAAATCGCCCTAGCGAATCGATGAGCAGACCTGCCCAGCACCCGGACTCGGCGCGTTCCCTGTGCTAACATAATCATGAAGAACGCACCCATCGCCATATCAGGAGTCATTGTGCCGGCGCGCCTTCTCAGCGGAAACACGATTCGGGATCAGATTTACGGCGAGCTTTCGCAGGAAATTGCTCGGCTGGCGCGCGAAGGCATCCGTCCCGGCCTAGCTGCCGTGCTTGTAGGCGAGAGCGCCGCGTCGCAGATTTATGTGCGCAGCAAGATCGCGGCATGCGAACAATTGGGACTCGGAAGCTGGCTCGAGACCCCGCCCGCCACGAGTTCCACCGAAGAACTACTGGCGTTGGTCAAGGAACTCAATTTACGCAACGAAGTGGATGGAATCCTTGTGCAGCTCCCGCTTCCCGCGCAGGTCGACAGCAAACGCGTGCTCGAAGCCGTCGATCCGGCCAAGGATGTGGACGGCTTTCACCCGGTAAACCTGGGGCGTTTGGTTTCCGGGCGACCCGGCCTGGTGGCGTGTACGCCCGCAGGAGCGATGGAAATATTGCGCCGCAGCGGCATCTCTGTCGAAGGAGCTGATGCCGTCGTTGTAGGACGCAGCGACATTGTGGGCAAACCCATGGCACTGCTGCTGATGCAGGCCAACGCGACGGTAACCATTTGCCATTCGAAGACCCGCGACCTTCCCGGCGTGGTGCGCCGAGCCGACCTCGTGGTCGCCGCAATCGGCCGGGCGGCGATGGTTGAACCCGACTGGGTCCGTCCCGGGGCGACACTGATTGATGTTGGCATCAATCGCATCACCGACGCAGCTGAGGCCGAACGTATTTTCAGAAAGTTTCCGGCGAAACTCGCGCAATTTCGCGAAAAAGGGTCTGTCCTCGTGGGCGACGTTCATCCCGACGTGGCGGAAGTCGCCGGCGCGCTCACGCCGGTGCCGGGCGGAGTGGGTCCGCTAACGATCGCCATGTTGATGAGCAATACGGTGAAGGCGGCGCGTCTGCGGCGCGCTCACGCTGCGCCACGCCATACGTCGGGCGCGGTGGCGGTAAGACCCTGATGCTGCGCGTAGGGTTGACGGGCGGAATCGCCACTGGAAAAACCACAGTCGCCGCGATTCTTCGCGAGCTCGGGTGCCGCCTGATTGACGCCGATAAAATCGCGCACGGTTTGATCGAGCCCGGGGCGACCGCTTACGAGGATGTGTTGCGCGAATTTGGGCGCAATATCCTCACTGCGGACGGCTCTGTGGATCGCAAGAAACTCGGGGCCATCGTGTTTTTAGACCCGGCGCGACTTGCGCGGTTAAATGCCATCCTGCATCCGCGCGTGTTTGAAACGCAAGATCGCGAACTAGGTGCCATCGAACGTGCCGAGCCTCACGCAATCGCTGTAGTGGAGGCCGCCTTGCTGATCGAGGCCGGATACGCACCGAAGCTCGACTGTCTGATCGTTACCTGGTGCACTCCGGAACAACAGCTCGCGCGCATGACGCGTCAAGATCACGCCGGCATTTCAGGCCGGGGACTCACGCTCGAGCAGTCCCGGCAGCGCATCGCCGCGCAGATGCCGAACGAAGAGAAACGCCGCATGGCCGACGAAGTAATTGACTGCTCGGGCTCGCTCGAAGACACGCGCGAGCAAGTCGTTGCGCTCGTCGCGAAACTCCGAAGGATCGAAGCCGAGCAAAGCAGGCAGCCGCAGGAGGTTGATCACCATGATCGCAGGAAAAAGTAAAAGGGGCGTCGTGCGTCTGCTTGGACTCGGCCTCGCGCTTGTGTTGGGAGCGTATTGGGCGGGAAGCCGCTGGGGGCAACGCCAGCCGTTGCACGTTGAGGCAGTGCCCGTGCCGCCAGCTTTTCCCGAACCCAAAGCCAATGAACTCGTCGGTGATGAAGTGCTGACCGTCAAGATCTACGGCCAAGCTGCGCCCGCTGTAGCCAACATCGTCACGCGAACGCTCGAATATGACGTTTTTATGGAACCGGTTCCGGTCGAAGGGGCGGGTTCGGGATTTGTGATTGACCCGCGAGGCTACATTCTCACCAATTTTCACGTGGTGCAGGGAGCGCAGGCGATCTCGGTAACGCTGGGCGACCGCACCCACTACGATGCAAAATTTGTCGGCGCCGATGAGCGTAACGACATCGCCATGGTAAAAATCGATCCCAAAGACCGCAAACTTCCCGCTCTCAGCATGGGCGATTCAGATGGCTTGCTGGTCGGGCAGCGCGTGCTAGCGATCGGAAATCCATTCGGATTTCAGAGCACGCTCACGACGGGGGTTGTTAGCGCGCTGGGTCGCACAGTGCAGACGGGCCAGACGACGGTCATTGACGGGGCCATTCAAACCGACGCCGCCATTAACCAGGGGAATTCCGGCGGCCCGCTGCTGAATTCGCACGGCGAAGTGATTGGGATCAATTCGGCGATCTACACGCCGTCCGGGACGACTGCCGGAATTGGTTTCGCGATTCCGATCAGCACTGCGCGCCTGATCGCACAGGATCTGATCACCGAGGGCCGCGTCCACCGCGCCACCATGGGAGTCGAGGCCCGCGTGATTTCTCCCCCCATCGCGGAGGAATTGAGGCTGCCTGTCCAGGAGGGCCTGCTGATCGAGCGCGTCTCGGCCGGGGGGCCGGCCGATCGCGCGGGGCTGCGCGGAGGCAATCGCACGGCCATCCTCGGAATGCGCCGGATTTTGCTGGGCGGCGATGTGTTGACCAGCATTGATGGCCGGCCGATTACAGAGCAAATGGATTTGAATCTCGCGCTCAATCGGAAGAGGCCCGGTGATACGGTGAAAGTGGAATTCTACCGTGGCGGGCAGAAGATGAATGCGCAGGTGACGCTTAGCGACGCCAGCCGTTGAGGAATCATTTACACGTTCCAGATCGTTCGTTCGCGCTCGCGTTCCTGCTCGGAGAGCGAGAACCAGTTCTCTGCGACGTCGCGCACGCGCTCGAGCATCTTCTGCATTTCCTGATGTTTTTCCTCCAAACCCTCGCGATCGACGTCCTTGTCTACTTCGATCGGAGGGGCAATCAGAACAATCGCACGCGTACGCAATTTTGGAATCTGGAATAGGTCCCAGGTTTTCCGAAGCGTCCATGCGTGTTCCAGTCCGATGTGGAAGACGATGATGGGCCGTCCGCTGCGGCGCGCCAACATTACCGGGCCGGGCTTGGCAACGTAGCGCGGTCCACGAGGACCATCAATGGTGAAGGCGGCATCCACCCCTTGTTCAAGCCGCTTCGCCATCACCAGAAGGCCGCGAAGACCTCCTCTTGTCGAGCTGCCCTGCGCGGTGTCGTAGCCCAAGCGCTCAATGACCCGCCTGGTCCACTGCCCATCGAAATTCGTTGTGTTCATCAGGACGGCGTTGCGGTTCCGGAAGTACCATGCCCCCGCAATGATGCACCGATGCCAGAAGGCGTAAACGTTGGGAGGCTGATCCGGGCGGTAGTGGCGCCCGGCGAGTTCGCCTCCGAGGACTTCAAATCGTATCGTTGGCCCGAGAATGCGGATGACAGCCCAGACCACCCATCCGAGGATGGGGATTTGCATTCGCTGCAGGAAGGAAAGTTTCGGCAGACGTGTATCATAGTGAAGTGAAACGTCCTGTGGTCTTATGTCTTCAGACGGTTTTGTTTGCTCGGCCATGCGCGTATAGTATAAGTTGAATAAAGTTCGGCCTCACGAGAACCTTCAATTTGCTTTTCGCAGGCTCAAAATCGGGCTTCGTACCCGGACGTTGCGGAACAAAAGTGCTTTCGCTGATCACTCGACGAAAGTGGTCGGAGAACCGGGTTGAGGCCAGTGCAATCACGTTGCTGGTAATCCTGGCGGCGATTTCCCTCACACCTGCTCGCCTGTCGACGCAAAATATGCCTGTCATTATTGGCCGGATTGAAGGCGACGACATCGCCGTCAAGACCATGACCAAGGCCGGAGTCGAGATGGATGCGGGGCCGACGGTTGTGGCCAGCGGAAGTGAAGTCACGGTTCGCTCGGGCCATGCGCTTCTGTTGCTCGACTCGGGAGGCGAAATCAGCATTTGCGGGCCGGCACATTTCACGCTGGTGAATTCGACCGGAGCGATCACGCTGGGGCTGGATTACGGACGCGTACATCCGTCGCTCAACTCATCGGAAACATTCACAATCTATACGCCGTCGGTGGTGGCAACGCCGGTTGCGATTTCTGGCGCACGACGCGACACAACTCTGGGACTCGAGCAGGACGGAGAGATGTGCATCCTCAGCGCGCGCGGCGCGATGCGCGTCGAACCCCAATTTGCCGGACAGAGCCTGATCGTGCCTCAGGGCGGCCTCGTGAATTTGACAGGCGGCCAGATTGAATCGCTTCACAGCGACGCTTCCACTTGCTCCTGTGATTACCCGCGATCGACGTTGCAGCGCCCGCGTCCGGCAATTTCACGAGAAATCGGTACACTCAGCCGTCCCGTGCCGTCAAACCACACGAAGCCCGGATCCCTGACTCCGCCCTCTGTTCCTCAAGAGCCCATCTATACCGTCATCATGCCGCCTCTCAGCTTTGACGCAAATTCTCCCGCTCCACCGCCGGATCCGAGCCCGGAGACAATCCTGCTGATTCGGGAAGTTCGACTGCGCCCCTCGGTGGTGTTTCGCGGCCACGTAAATCCGGCACCCGCGCAACCCCCGCCCAAGGCGCCTCCGGTTTTGCCGCCGCCCAGTCCCGAGGACAATCGCCGTCCGGCGTCCGAGCCGAGTTTCATAGCCCGGATGCGGAATTTCTTGCAGAAACTTAAGATCCAAACCCCCTGCGCCGGCGCCGGCTGCGGCAACTAGCCCGCCTGTCGTTTTTTAGGGGATCTTGCCTATCGAGTATTCGCGAATATCCGCGCTGTCCCCGATCTTAGACGGATCGGCGGAGCCTACGCCTCGGGTATTCGGTCCGTCTCTACCAAGAAAGCGCTCACCTGACGACGCCCGTTTTATTCGCCGATCGGAAGCAAGCGCGCCGCCTCGCGCTTCTCCTCTCGGTTCTTTTTGTTTTTCTTGATTCGTGCCCATCGGTGGCAATGCCTGCGGCAGCAGTTCACTGCTTCACAAATCCCTGCAGCGCGGCATCCTGCGGCACGGGATTTTCCGGATTTGACCAATCGTAAAATCCCTTGCCATTCTTTTTTCCGTACCAGCCGGCCATCACCATGCGCTTCAGCAGCGACGGTGATGCGAAACGTTTTTCCTTGAACTCCTCGAACATCACGTCAGTAATGTAGTACGTCGTGTCCAGTCCCACGAAGTCGAGCAACGTGAACGGGCCCATGGGATGTCCGCAGCCCAATTTCATGGCCGCATCGATGTCACCGATCGAACCCACACCCTCTTCGTACGCGCGCACCGCATCCAGCAAATAGGGCACCAGCAACCGATTCACGATGAACCCTGTCTTGTCACTCGTGCGCACAGGCGACTTCCCGAGTTTTTTGCCGAACTCATACACGGTTTCGTACACTTCATTGGAGGTCGCAATCGTGCGTACCACTTCCACTAACTTCATCAGCGGTACGGGGTTAAAAAAATGCAGTCCGACAAAGCGGTCCGGACGTTTCGTGGCCGTCATCGTTTCCGTTATGGAGATCGAGGAAGTGTTGCTCGCGAAAATAGCGTCGGCTTTTACGATAGGATCAATCGAGGCAAACATTTTTCGTTTCTCGTCCAGGTTCTCAATGATGGCCTCGATAATGATGTCGCAGCCGGCCAGATCCTCCTTCCTCGTCGTTCCCTTCAGCCGCGAGAGAATTTGCTCCACGGGCTCCTTCAAGGTGCCCTTTGCCGAAAATTTGTCCAACGACTTGCGGATTCCAGCAAAACCTTTATCGATATATTTTTGGTCAATTTCCAGGGAAATTACGTCAAACCCACCGGCGGCGCAAGCCTGAGCAATTCCGGAACCCATCAGGCCGCAGCCCAAGACGCCTACCTTCTTAATCTCCATCATTGAGGCCTCTCTGTTCGTCTATTTTGGCCGGATCGACGCCTCACAAGTCAGGCGGATTTCAAGTCCGGCAGCCGCGTCCAAGAAGAAGACGTCGGTCATCATATCTCAAAAAATACGCCAGGCCTGAAATTCCCCGCCCACCGGTCCTGAGGCCGCCAGAGGATCGCCGGGATGAGCAAACTCCGTACCAGATGTTACAAGTCTTTAACAAACTTGCGACATCTTTGGGACACTTTCATCCCGACCAAAGAGATAAGTTACCGCGGTCCTGGGTGCTTTCAGGAGTTTTAAGGGCTCACGTCTCTGTATGTGTCGCCGCAGACGGAGACATGGGTCCCGACACTCTTCCGAGCGGGGGCTTAGGAAGCGCCCGGGACCCTTCCCAGCCATTCGTTTGAGTGCTCTCCCCAACACCATTTGGATGGGCCACGCCGATTCCGGCGATGAGGCATCGACGGGTCAGAACCATCGTCTACATAGACACTTTTTGCGGAATCGTGTCCAATTCTGGTTGTGTCCGGGGGATTTTGATCAGGAAGACGGTTCCAGCCTCGGAAGTACGCTCCACGCCCACGACACCGCCGTGGTCGTGAACGACTTTGCTGACAATGGCAAGGCCGAGGCCAGTTCCATTGGATTTCCCGGAACTGACAAACGGATCGAACAACGTATTGCGTATGGAGGCAGGGATTCCGGAACCGTTGTCGGAGACACGGATCTCAAATGTATCCGGGGTGGACATAATATCGATCGCTATTTTACCCTGGCGCTCGGGGGCGGCTTCGCACGCATTCATCGTCAGATTAAAAAATGCGCGCTCCATTTTTTTCGAATCGAATACTCCGGACATATCACCCGACGTGGTCATTAGAATTGAGCGGTTCCGCAGTTCGGGACGCGCCTGCACGGCCTCAATCGCGTGGCGAATGGTATGGTCGATGGAAGCCAGGACGGGAGTTATGGTTCGGCGTTCGCTTGCCAAATCGCGCAGCGTATCAAGCAATTCCGTGATTTGCTGCGACGCGCCCCGGATCTCATCGTAAATTTCGTCACGGTCCAGCTTCAATTTCTCTGCTTCGTACAGGAATTCCGCATTCGCGACCAGTGCGGCGAGATGATGACGGAGATCGTGGGAGATGGAGTTGGCGGCGCGACCGAGCGCCGCCACTCGTTCCGTCTCAATCTGCTTTCTTTGGAAGGCCAGCAATTCGCCGCGCATTTTCGAGAAAGACTCGCCAAGCTCGGCGACCTCACTGCTGCCTCGCGGCCTGATCGAGTAGGTGTAATTCCCGGAGGCCAGCGCCCGCACGCCGGCGACCAAATTGTCGAGGGGCCGGGTAATCGTTCCCGAAACAAAACGCAACAGCAGAAAAGCGAAAAATACCGCTGAAATTCCACCAACGAGAATCGTCCGGTTCAGCTGGTTGATAAATCCGATGGAGCGGGCCAGTGGAACGAAAACATAGCATTGCACCGGGGACGGCGGCCCATCGTGAAGAACGACCGATGCGACCACGAACTCATCGCCGCCGATAGCCAACTTCGTTGACCGGGAACCAGACTCAAACATTTGGGTGCTGATCCGGTTCTGCAGCTCTCTTTCCTGGTCGGGCGGAAATGTCGACGCGATCACATTGCCGTTTGCTGCGAGGACGATTTTGCTGTCCGCGACAAGCGCCAGCTGTTCCGCAATGGTGGAGTTCACTTCATATCCAATGGCCACCAGTCCCAGTTGTTTTTCGTTGTTTCCGGCGCCCGCCGTAATCGGACGCAAGAATACCCAATAGAGGCGACCGCCGGCATACCACCAGCTCGAATCCTCTCTATTTTTCAACGATGCCGCCAGTTGATCGCCGGCGCCGACTTGGTTCAACCCCACGCGAGTGACGTGAAGTCCCATCACTGTTCCGCGCGAGTCCGCAAGCAGAAACAGGTCGCTCCCCGCCAGCTTCCAAAACGGCATGGATCCATCCTGAATCGTGAGAGCATCCCGGGTGGTCATCAATGCCTTAAGCGTAGGCAGCTCGGCGAGCAATCCGGCCGTTCTTGACAATTGCTGCTGTAACTGTTGCTGGACGTTTCCGAACTCACGCAGCGAGGCTGAGGTGCTGTCCCGTACCTGCTCGGCAATTTGCGAGCGAACCGTTTGACGGATCACGAGAAGGATCGTTCCGGTCAAAGCACAGATGATCAGGAGGGTCGAAATCAGTAGTTGAGTTTGCAGCCGCAGGCGCGCCATGAGGTCATTCCAGCCTTGTAATCAACTCTTCTTGCCGGGGTTCGCACTTCCCGGCACAAACTTGTAGCCCGCCCCGTGTATCGTAAGAAAGAAACGCGGGTTGCCGGGTTCCTGTTCGAGCTTCTGCCGAAGACGGAGGATATGATTGTCCACCGTGCGTGTCGAAGGATAATTTTGATAGCCCCAAACTTCATTCAATAGCTCTTCCCGGGAGATGACACGCTCCGGCGACCGCGCAAAAAAACGCAGCAGCTTGAATTCCTGCGCTGTCATCGAGAGAGTGCTTCCGCTACGCTTTGCCTCCATAGCCGTGAAGTCAATCTCGATGTCGCCGAACATCAGCCACTCGTGCTGGATTCCGGACGGCGCGGGGCTCTCGACCGCCTGGGTTTTAGATTCGTTGCGACGCATCGCGCGGCGCACGCGAGCGAGCAGTTCCTTTGGGCTGAACGGCTTGGTGACGTAGTCATCGGCGCCCAGTTCGAGAAGTAGAACCTTGTCATCGACTTCGTCGTTTGCGCTCAACACTACGATTGGCACGGAAGGCATATGTGTTTTGAAGCTGCGGCAGAGTTCCTTGCCGGATAGCCGCGGAAGCTTCAGATCGAGGACGACCACACTCGGAGGTTGTTTCTGGAAAATTTCCAGACCCGCGACGCCATCAGACGCAATCTGGACTTCGAGCGCATCTGACTCGAACAGACGCTGCAGAGTCCGCTGCATGGCGCGGCTATCTTCAATGACTAAGACGCTGTCCATAGGAACCCCTTCTCCAGCCTCAAAGTATACGTCCGAAGCACCGATGCAAGGTAACTGCATGTCGTGGGACGCCGGCAGCGAGTCCGACCGGGCTGCCTGGCGGCTCACGCCGCAGCTTGAACTGGAATGCTTTGCCACCGAAGTGATGAGAAAGAGGCCCCCGGGGTTGGTTTTACAGACCGGACTTTTGGCCTCATCCTCCGCGTCTGCAGCAGATCCGCTCTCCGCCCAGAGTAGCGGAAATGAGGATTGGTTCGAATTGTGGGATCGGTTCCCGGGGTGGTTTGCCGCAGACCCTGGGGGTCGAGCGATTTCACACAGCATCCCCCGGGGGAAAGCATGCCGTGACACCTTCCGAGAGACTCCCGAGGCTAGACATCCGTCGCAAGCTTTCCATTGGAACTGGGACGGGTGTACTATCGTCAGCAGGCCCTCTCGACAAGGCAATTCCCTGGAAATGCTTGAAACACGGTCCCGTTTTAGCCCAGGGTCCGTTAAGAAAGGAAACACGGCTATGGCGCAAATCTCGCTCAACGTAAATGGGAAAGTGCGGGTCGTCGATGCCGACTCAAGCGCGCCTCTGTTATACGTATTGCGCGACAACCTCGGACTGCATGGTCCCCGGTTCGGCTGCGGCTTGGGACAATGCGGGGCGTGCACGGTTATCATGGAGGGCAAGCCCGTTCGATCCTGCACCGTGCCGACAAGCGCTGCGCAGAACAAGCGCATCACTACGCTCGAGGGCTTGGGAAATGCCGCTCGTCCTCATCCGCTCCAAAAAGCGTTCATCGTGGAGCAGGCGGCGCAGTGCGGATATTGCATGAACGGCATGGTAATGGCCGCCAAAGTCCTGCTGGACAGGAACCCCCACCCGACGGTAGCGGAAATTAAGCAAAGTTTGAACGGCACTATTTGCCGTTGCGGCAGCCATTTACGAGTGATCCGGGCCGTGCAGAGGGCCGCCAACTCGATCGCGAAAGTTTAAGCTCTTGCGGCTTTGCCTTAGTTCGCAAGATTTGTGCCCGGTCTTGAAATCCGGAGCCGGCTCAAGCGTTGGAGCCGCTTAGATGAGGAGAACTCGAAAAATGGAAACCATCTCCCGCAGAGATCTTCTGAAGACTACAGGGATTCTGGTGGTCAGCTTCGGTTTCCTTGGTCCTATCGGCAGGGCGCTCGCCCAAGGCGACGGGCTCTCTGTCGACGGCATGGATCCCACCGTTCTCGATTCCTGGATGGCGATCGCCAAGGACGGAACCGTCACAGTCTTCACGGGAAAGGTCGAACTCGGTACGGGCGTAGTGACCGCCCTCGCGCAGATTGTGGCCGAAGAGCTCGATGTGCGCTTCGACAAGGTGTTCATGGATTCTGGCGACACGGATAAAGCCGTCGACCAGGGCGTCACGGCGGCGGCCAGAACGATCGAGCGGGGAGGCCCGCAACTGCGGCAGGCGGCAGCGGCGGCACGCCAGGAGTTGCTCAAGCTGGCGGCGGCCAGACTGGATTCTGGCGTGGACATGTTGACGGTCACGGATGGCGTCGTCAGCGTTGTCGGCGATCCCTCCCGAATAATCTCCTACGGAGACCTCCTGGGGGGCAAGCGCTTCAATGTAAAGATTACCGCGAGCGGAAGCGGCTGGGACATGAAAGTGGCGCCGCAAGTTCCCGCGAAGGATCCGAAACAGTACAAGATTGTGGGGAAATCGATACCTCGCGTCGACCTTCCGGAAAAATTCACCGGTGAGTTCGTGTACTCGCAGGATGTCAGTGTACCGGACATGCTGCATGGGCGCGTGCTGCGTCCCGCGACATCGCTCTCGATGCCAACTGACGTCGATGAAAGCTCGATCAAGAATATTCCGGGCGTCGTGAAAGTGGTGCGCGAGAGCAGTTTTGTCGGCGTCGTGGCGCAAACAGAGTGGGCTGCGATTCAGGCGGCACGGGCGCTGAAAGTAACCTGGTCGGAACCGACATTGAAAATGCCGTCAGGGCCGGATGAAGTTTTTGATTATTTGAAGAACACCAAAAGCTTTAAAGACAATGTGGTCATCAATCGGGGAAATGTTGACGCCGCCTTCTCGCAAGCCCACAAAGTGATGGAAGCCACCTATTACTGGCCATTTCAGTTGCACGGCATGATGGGTCCGCCGTGCGCCGTCGCGGATGTGCGTGCAGACAAGGCAACGATCTGGGCCGGCACGCAAGGGCCATTCCGGACGCGCGATGCCATTGCCACAATGTTGAGAATTCCGCCGAAAAATGTACACCTCATGTACCGCGAAGGTTCGGGAAGCTACGGACGCCTCGAGTGCGATGACGCAGCCGAAGACGCAGCGCTCATGTCCCGCGCCGTGGGAAAACCGATTCGCGTGCAGTGGATGCGCGAAGACGAACACGCCTGGGATCCCAAGGGCCCGGCCCAATACACCACCGTACGCGCCGGCGTAGATGCCCAAGGCAATGTGATTGCCTGGGATTTCATGGACCGCAGCTTTCCCTGGACCGCGTCGGAAGGAAACCCGCTGCTGGCGTCCAGTCAAATCGGCCTGAAACCGACAACGGCGGGATTTTTGAATGGCGCCGGCGGAGGCGGGCAAATCTATACGTTCGAAAACCAGAAAGTCTTAGCTGCGGATATCCCCTGGGTGCAAAAAGGCGACTGGCCGCTGCGGACCAGCAACCTGCGCGCCCCCGGAGACTTGGCGCGGGTCTTCGCCAGCGAATCCTTCGTCGATGAGATCGCCTCGAGCCAAGGCGTCGATCCGGTTCAGTTTCGGCTGAAATACCTCACGAGCGATAAGCGAATTTCCGAAGTTCTGATGGCCACCGTCAAGAAAGCAGGCTGGACCGACCGACCGTCTCCCGCTCCCGTATCGAGTGCAACGAAGGCAACCGGAAGAGGAGTCGCGGCCGCCAATCGCGCGAATACCATGACCGCCGCCGTTGCCGAAATCGAACTCGATAAATCGACCGGCGAAGTCACAGTCAAGAAAATTACCCTGGCGCATGATTGCGGCCTGATCGTCAATCCCGATGGGCTGAAGAATCAGATTGAAGGAAACATTATCCAGGGGGTGAGCCGGGCGTTGCTCGAGGAAGTGGAATTTGACACCAGCGGACAAAAGAATCTCGACTGGGGCAGCTACCCTGTGATTCGATTCAATCAGGTGCCGGACGTTGAAATTGTGCTCATCAACCGGCCGGAAATGCAGCCGCTCGGCGGGGGCGAACCTTCCATCGTGCCGATCACGGCCGCCATCGGCAACGCGATTTTCGACGCAACCGGCGTACGCCTGCGCAGGACACCCTTTACGCCGCAGCGCGTCCTGGCCGCTCTAAAGAGCTGATGGCCTCGGGCACCCCGTGAGAAACGGGCCGCTCGCCTGCGCAGCCGCCGAGCGAACTACTTCAAGTCGGCAGCAATTTTTGCGATCCCGGCATTCGCGCAAGCTTCATCCTTGTCGCCGCCCGGAGCTCCGCTTACGCCGACGGCGCCAATGACCGTGGCACCCGCTTTGATAGGTACGCCGCCGGCTGTGCCCGTCGTGCCATCCACGTTCGGAGCGGGTGGATTTTCCGCCCAGGCTTTCCCCGTTTCAGCTGAAGTCCTCCTGAAGGTCAGCGC
>Ga0210400_10003624_pt1 | contig 13627 bp, 10 predicted proteins | sample IncBWH26MmetaG_FD_155456 | JGI IMG/M metagenome (GOLD analysis project Ga0210400, IMG submission 155456) | Forest soil microbial communities from Barre Woods Harvard Forest LTER site, Petersham, Massachusetts, United States - Inc-BW-H-26-M | ecosystem: Environmental > Terrestrial > Soil >...
ACTCTTACTCGGTTTGTCTTATTCGGTTGTCCCTACTCGGTTGCCAGGGCGCAAGTCTTGCTGCCGCGAACCGCGGCGCACCGCGCCGCTCCCAGCAGTCCAGCTTTTTCGTTGGTCACGACCTGCACCGGGATCGACTCCACCAGCGGCCGCAGCCGGCCCTTGGCCAGAAAAGCCTGCATGAACAGCGGCCCTTTCAGCTTGGCAAGAATCTTGGGGGTGATACCGCCGGCCAGAAACAAGCCTCCCGTGGCCATTACCTTCAAAGCCAGATTGGCGGCCTCTGCACCGTAGACCGAGATCCACAGATCCAGCGCCTTCTCCGCCAGCGGATGCGTTCCCGTGAGCGCAGCGCCCGAAATTATCGCGGCCGGATCGCCGGTCTTGAGCGAAGCCGCAAACTCCGCGGATTCCTTGCCGCCCTGATCGTCGCGCAGAAATTCGTAGACATTCACCAGGCCCGGGCCGGACAGAATGCGCTCGTAGCTGACATGTCCGAAACGCGCCTGCAGGAAGCGCACCAGTTCGATCTGCAAATCTCCCTGCGGACCAAAATCGGTGTGCCCGCCTTCGCAGGCAAAAACATGGTGCCGGCATCCGTCCCAGAAAAGCCCGGCTTCGCCCAGTCCCGTTCCCGGTGCGATCACTCCCTGATTGCCCACAGCGGGCCCACTCACGCGATTTAATGGAACCAGGTCTCCGGCGGCCAGTGCGCCGATGCCCCAGGCAGTGGCTTCCAGATCGTTGATGAGCAGCGTTTCAGGCAGATGAATCTGTTTCGCCAGCCGCGATTGCTCGATCACCCAGGGCAGATTCGAAGTTTCTACGCGGCCATTACGCACCGGACCCGCAATGCCGAAACACGCAGCTTCCGGACGAGTGCCGGTGGCGTCAAGAAACTCGTTCACAATTTCGCCCAGTTCGCTGTGCTCGCGGCTGGGGAAGGTGCGCTCCGACACCAGTCGCAAGTGCCCGTTCTGGGGTTGAAAATAAGCCAGCCTAGCGTTGGTGCCACCAATATCGCCGGCCAGAATCATTTCTCGAAATTCCTCCAGCGGCGGCCGTCGCGATCCCGTAGTTCGTCGGCCTCCTTCGGTCCCCAGGTGCCGGACGCATAGTTGGGGAAATTCCGTGGCGGCAGCGCCTTCCACAGATCGAGCACCGGGTTGACCACCGACCAGCCGGCTTCCACCATGTCGGCACGTTGAAACAGCGTCTGATCGCCGATCATGCAGTCATGCAGCAGCCGTTCGTAGCCGGTCGAGGGCTGCTTGCCGAAGTATTCCTGATATTCGAAATTCATGTCCACCGTGCCCAGGCGCATGACCGGCCCCGGAACCTTGGCCGCGAACTGCAGCGAGATTCCTTCCTCGGGTTGAATGTGCAGCACCAGTTGATTCGGCATGAGATGTTCGACCGGCGTGTCGCGGAACAGCACGAAGGGCGCCCGCCGAAACTGTATCACGATATGGGTGTTGCGCACCGGCATCCGTTTTCCCGTGCGCAGGTAGAAGGGAACGTCCGCCCAGCGCCAGTTGTCGATCTGCAATTTCATGGCGACGAAGGTTTCGGTGCGCGAATCGGATGGAACATCGGGCTCAGAGCGATAGGCTGCCACCCGATTGCCGTCTTCGGTTCCGTCGCCGTACTGGCCGCGCACGCTGCGGCTCAGCACGTCTTCGTCACTCATGGGCTGGATGGCGTGCAGAATCTTGGCTTGCTCATCGCGTACCGCGTTGGCGTCAAACGAAATCGGCGGCTCCATCGCGGTGAGACTGATGAGCTGCATGATGTGGTTGGGCACCATATCGCGCAGCGAGCCCGCACCATCGAAATAACTGCCGCGGCCCTCCACTCCGACGGTTTCGGCCACCGAGATCTGCACATGATCGATATAGCGGCGGTTCCACACCGGTTCAAAAATTCCGTTGGCGAAGCGGAACGCCATAATGTTCTGCACGGTTTCTTTGCCGAGATAGTGATCGATGCGGTAGATCTGTTTTTCGTCGACTACCTTGAGCAGTTGCTGGTTCAACGCCTTGGCCGATTCCAGATCGTGCCCGAAGGGCTTTTCGATGACCACCCGCCGCCAGTGGCTGTTGGCTTGTTCCATCAACCCCGCGGCGGAAAGTTTTTGTACGATCGGGCCGAAAAAACTGGGCGCAGTGGCGAGGTAATAGAAAAAGTTCTGGTGGGCCGAGTGATCCTGATCCACTTTGTTGAGAAATTCCTTGAGCTGCGGATACACCTTGTCGTCGCCGAAATCTCCCGCAAAATAGTAGAAGCGGCGCATGAACCACTCCCACAAATCGTCTTCCACACACTCGCCGCAATACGCCTTCACCGCGTCATGAACTTTCTTGCGGAATTCATCGCTGGAAAACTGGCTGCGTGCCACTCCCACCACCGCGAATTCGCGCGAGAGCAGCCCGGCCCGCGCCAGGTTGTAGAGCGCCGGAATCAGCATGCGCCCGGTAAGATCGCCGGCCGCGCCGAAGATCACCATCACGCAAGGATCGCCCAGCTTGCCGATGCGTGGCGGCGCTGGCGTGGAGGTTGGAGTTGGTTCCGCTATTTCAGCCATCAATAAGCCCTCTGGAATCGTTAACCTTGGTTAACCATGCTCAGGTTAACCACGCATGCGCAAACCGCTTCAGCGCACGCTGGAACTCTTTCTCCGCCCGCGCTGCGGCGTGAGCGATTTCTTGGTGGATGGCGGCGCGCTCTTTCGTGCTTTCGCCGGTGTCGTTGCGCCCTGCTCTATGTGTCCGCCGAATTTCTGCCGCATCGCGGAAAGCATTTTTTCCGCGAACGTATGTTGCTGCCGTGAACGGAAACGCACAAACAACGCCGCCGTCAGTACGTCCGCCGGCACCGCTTCTTCAAGTGCCGCTTGAATCGTCCAGCGGCCTTCTCCGGAATCCTGCACGTAACCTTCGTATTCCGACAGAGTCGGATTTTCCGTGAGCGCCATCGCCGTCAGATCGAGCAGCCAGGAACTGACTACGCTGCCACGTCGCCACACTTCGGCAATGTCCGGCAGGTTCAGGTCATAGCGAATATCGGCCGGCAAATCTTTGCTGGTCGCATTCTTGAAAATGTCGAAGCCCTCGGCATAGGCCTGCATGATGCCGTACTCAATGCCGTTGTGCACCATTTTCACAAAATGCCCGGACCCCGACGGACCGCAGTGGATGTATCCCTCTTCGGCAGTGCCGCCGAGTTTTTCTCGACCGGGAGTTCGCGGAATATCGCCGACGCCCGGAGCCAGCGTTTTGAAAATCGGATCGAGCCGCTCGACCGCTTCATCCGGACCGCCAATCATCATGCAGTACCCGCGATCCAGTCCCCACACGCCGCCGCTGGTGCCGACGTCGATGTAGTGAATCCCTTTGCCCTTCAGTTCATTGGCCCGGCGCACATCATCCTTAAAATAAGAATTGCCGCCGTCGATGATCGCGTCCCCGGCCTGCATGTGCTGCGCAAGTTCCTGCACGGTCGCCTCGGTGGGACCGCCAGCAGGAACCATGATCCACACCGCACGCGGCGGTGTCAGCTTGGCGATCAGATCCTCTAGAGAAGACGATCCGCCCGCGCCCTCACCCGCCAACTGTTTCACCGCATCGGCGCTGAGATCAGAAACTACCAGCGAATGTCCGCCGCGCATCAACCGCCGCGTCATATTCGCGCCCATGCGCCCCAACCCCACCATTCCCATTTGCATGCAAGTCACTCCTAGTAGCGCCGGCGTCCTCGCCGGCTGTCGCGAGGGCGTCCCGCCCTCGCATTCGTGCTAAAGAAAAATGTCAGATCGCTTTCTGAACCGCCGCCTGCAGCGCAGCCAGCCCCGCCTTCAGATTGCTCCCCAAATGCACCCGCAGCGCCCTGCGTCCCCGATCCGCGAGCACCTGAAAATCGCCGCGCGCCTGCGCCGCCTTCACGATTCCAAAAGTATATTTCTGTCCCGGCACCGGCAGTTCCACGGAGTCATCGCAAGTGATCTGCAGAAACACTCCCGAGTTCGGACCGCCCTTATACGCCTGCCCCGTCGAGTGCAGAAACCGCGGACCAAATCCCAGGACTGTCGCCACGCGTTTCTTGTCGCGCACCAAAAGCCGCATAGCCTGCAGGGCTTGCTCGTGTTCGGCGTTCATCTGGATATAACCGAGCACGGCGAAGTAATCGCCCGCCTTGATGCGCGACAAATGCGCCTTGAGGTATCCCACAAGAGAATTATCGCCGCCGGCGGCCTTTGCAAGTTCCGCGGCATTTTTCTCGTCGGTGAAAAGTTTGATCCCTGAATCTTCGACGACCGGTTTCTCCGCAGGCAGCGACCCCGTTTTCTCATACGCGGACGTCAACTCCCGCGTCGCAATCTTACTGGCTTCAACATCGGGCTGGTTGAAGGCGTTGATCCCGATGATCGATCCCGCGACTGCCGTGGCAATTTCCCAGCGGAAAAACTCCGCACCAAGTTCGTAGATATCCGCCATCGCGATGCGCACCACCGGATGCCCCGCCTTCTCGATGGCCGCGACTTTCGCGTCCTGATCCGCGTCCGCACCCGACTCCAGCCGCACGTAAACGAATACGCGGTCGTTGCCATAAACGTCAGGCGTCGTCAGATTCTCATGTCCAACCGGGATAATGCCTTTGCCAACTTTCCCCGTCGATTCGGCCAGCAGTTGTTCCAGCCACGCTCCCAAATCGGAAATGCCTGGAGATGCAACGATCGTAACTTTGTCGCGCCCTGCATTCGCTGCCGCTCCGAGAATGATGCCAAGCGCAGCCCCAGGATTTTCTTCCACCGGCACGCCTGCCCCGCAGGCGCTCACCATCTTCGCCGCGCCGGCAAGAAACCTCTTGGTATCCAATCCCATCACCGCCGCCGGCACCATGCCGAAGTTCGACAGCGCCGAGTAGCGCCCACCGATTGACGGACGCCCGAAAAAGACGTGCAGGAAACGATCCGCCTCCGCCACTTGCTGCATCTTCGATCCCGGATCGGTGATCGCGATGAAGTGGCTGCCGACTTTCACCGCGCCCACGGCCTGCTTGGTGCGCTCGAAAAAATATTGTTTGAAAATGTTGGGTTCGAGCGTGCTGCCCGACTTGCTGGAAACTATAAAGAGCGTCTTCGGAATATCGATCTGATGTTCGAAGGCTTTTACTTGCGCAGGGTCAGTGGAATCGAGCACATGAAGGGTAGGGAAGTGCGTGATCCGGCCAAACGTCATGCGCAGAACTTCCGGACACAGGCTCGATCCGCCCATCCCCAGCAGCAGTACGTGCTGAAACCCGCGGGCCTGCACTTCCCTTGCGACCTTCGCCAGTTGGTCGTGCTGCGCCATCTGCTCGTCGACAATGTCGAGCCAGCCCAGCCATGCGCCTTCGTCAGTGCCAGTCCAGAGCTTGGCATCGCGCTGCCACAAACGCTGCATCTTGCCGCCCGCTTGCCATTCGGCAGTCGTTGCTTTCACTGTCGCAGCCAGCGATTCCGGCAGGGAAGTTTTCAATCCGTTCACAGTCGATCCTTTTTTTCTTCTTGCTAGGTGGTTTTGGCTTGCGTGCTCTTCGCGACCGCGGCCAGCAGTTTGTCAAAGGCATCGGCGAATAATTTGACGCCGTCCGCCGTGAGCTTGTCGGTAACTTCTTTCATCGAGATGCCGGCGCGCGCTAGATTCTGCATCACGGTGGCTGCGCCCGGTACATCTTCCGTGAGCGCATTGCGCAGCCGTCCATGATCGCGGAACGCATCGATGGTTGCAGGCGGCATGGTATTGACCGTGTCCCGCCCGATCAGTTCTTCCACATAGATCACGTCACGATAGTTGGGATTCTTCGTGCTCGTGCTGGCCCAGAGTACGCGCTGGGTCTGCGCGCCCTTGGCTGCCAGCGCCTGCCAGCGCGGGCCGCTGAAGATATGCTGGTAGCTCTGATACGTGAGCTTGCCGTTGGCGATCGCGACTTTGCCGAGCAGGCTCTTCAACAAAGCCTGCTGGCTCGCGTCGGTGGTAGCTTTCAGTTTGTCGTTGAGCAGGGAATCGATCAGGGTGTCGATGCGGCTGATAAAAAAGCTGGCCACGCTCGCCATCTTTTTCAGATTGCCGCCCTTTGAAGCCAGGTCTTCGAGGCCAGCGATATAAGCGTCGGCAACTTTTTCATATACATCCTGCGCGAACAGCAGCGTGATATTGATGTTGATGCCTTCGCCGATCAGTTGGCGGATCGCCGGCAGCCCTTCCGGCGTGCCCGGAACTTTAATCATGACGTTCTCGCGCTGCACTGCTTTCCACAGCCGGCGCGCCTCGTCGATCGTCTCCGGCGTTTTGTGCGCCAGATATGGGGAAACTTCCAGGCTGACGTATCCATCGCGAGCGTTGGATTCGTCGTACACCGGGCGCAGCACATCGGCCGCATCCTGAATGTCGCGAATGGCAATCTGCTCAAAGCGCGCGGTCGTGTCGAGATCTTTTCGAGCGGCGAGAGACTTCAGAATGTCGTCATAAAGCGAACTCTCGCCGATGGCCTTTTCGAAGATGGCGGGATTCGACGTCATTCCCCGCAACCCGTCGTCCTGGATCAACTGCTTCAGTTTCCCGCTGGTAAACAGATCGCGCCGGATGTAATCGAGCCACATCGACTGACCATAGTTGAGTAATTCTTTCAGCGGATTTGTTGTTGCCTTCGAATTTTCGAGAATCCCGGTCGGCTGCATGATGACCTCCACAAATTTACCCGATTACTTTCCTGACATTATTTAGCAGACATCATTTAGCAGACATGGCCGCGCGCGCTTCCGCCACGACGGTGTCCACGGTGAAGCCGAAAAACTTCAGCAGATCCTTGAGCGGCGCCGAAGCTCCGAACCGGTGCATGCCGACGTTTCGCCCCTTCAGCCCGGTATAGCGTCCCCAGCCGAAAGTCGATGCCATCTCCACCGAAACCCGCGCAGTTACGGCTGACGGCAAAACGCTCTCTTTGTAAGCCGCATCCTGCTGCTCGAAGATTTCAAACGACGGCATGCTGACCACACGCGCCTGCACGCCCTCGGATTTCAGCTTCTCGTAAGCATCCACGCAGAGCGACAACTCGCTTCCCGTGCCCATCAGAATGACTTCCGGCTTTCCGTCCGGCGCATCGGCCAAAACGTAAGCCCCTTTGGCCACGCCGGCGGCAGGCGCATACTTCGCGCGATCCAGCGTCGGCAAATTCTGTCGAGTCAACACCAACGCCACGGGCGAATGCTGCAGTTGCGCAATGATCTTCCACGCTTCGACGACTTCATTCGCGTCGCCGGGACGGAGCACGATCAGATTCGGCATGGCCCGCAGCGACGCCAGTTGCTCGATCGGTTCATGCGTCGGCCCGTCCTCACCAACGCCGATGGAATCGTGCGTGTAGATGAAAATCGACGGAATCTCCATCAGTGCCGACAGCCGGATGCTGGCCCGCATGTAGTCGCTGAAGTTAAAAAAAGTCGCGCCGAAGGCTCGAATGCCGGACACGATCATCCCATTCACGCTGGCGCCCATGACATGCTCGCGCACGCCGAAATGCAGGTTGCGCCCGCCGTAGGCGCCGCCTTCAAAATCTCCCGCACCTTCAAACTTCAGCGTGGTCTTGTTCGAGGTCGCGAGGTCGGCCGATCCGCCAATCATCCACGGAATATTCTGCGCCACAACGTTCAGCACCTTACCTGAACTCTCGCGCGTCGCGACGCCCTTGGCATCGGCGGGAAACGTTGGAAGGTTCTTGTCCCATCCCGCCGGGAGTTCGCGATGCTGCATGCAGCGCAGCCGCTCTGCCAGATCCGGAAATTTCTGCGAGTAGTCCGCGAACAGCTTCGACCAATCCGCATGCAGTTCGCGCCCGCGCTTCCCAATGCCTGCGCGGAAATTTTCCAGAACGCCGTCCGGTACCAGGAACTTCGCGTCTTCCGGCCAGCCGTAAAATTTCTTGGTTAGCTTAACTTCTTCCTCACCCAAAGGTTCGCCGTGCGCGGCATTGCTGTCCTGTTTATGCGGAGATCCGTAGCCGATGTGGCTGTCGACAATAATCAGCGTCGGCCGGTCGGTGGTTTTGTGGAACGTCTCAAACCCCCGCGCCAGCATTTCCAGATCGTTAGCATCCGCCACGCGGGTCACGTTCCAGCCGTATCCAATAAAGCGCGTCGCGACATCGTCGGAGTAAGACCAGCTGGCCGGGCCGTCGAGCGTGATGTGATTGTGGTCGTACATCCAGCAGAGATTGGAGAGTCGCAAATGTCCGGCGAGAGAAGCCGCCTCCCCGCCAACGCCTTCCATCAGGTCGCCGTCCGAACACATGGCGTAGACGTTGTAGTCGAAGATTTCAAAGCCAGGCCGGTTGAAGTTTGCCGCCTGCCACTTGCTGGCGATGGCCATGCCGACGCTGTTGCCCACGCCCTGGCCAAGCGGCCCAGTCGTAGTTTCCACTCCAGAAGTAAGGTGCGACTCAGGATGCCCCGGGGTCCGGCTGCCCAACTGACGGAAGCGCTTGATCTCTTCCATCGGCACTGACAGTTCCTTCAAAACCTGGCCGTCCTTGTCGACCCGCCGTACCTCGGCCAGATACAGCATGGCGTAGAGCAGCATGGATGCATGCCCATTGGAGAGCACAAACCGGTCGCGATTCAGCCAGGTTGGATCGGCGGGATCGTAGCGCAGGAAATCCTGCCATAGGCAATAAGTGACCGGCGCCAGCCCCATGGGCGCGCCCGGATGGCCCGAGTTCGCTTGCTGCACCGCGTCAATCGCCAGGGTGCGAATTGTGTTGATGCACAGAGTGTCCAGTTGCTGTCCCGTGGCCAAAACCTGTTCGCTGGCTACCATGCGACTCTGCTCCTCCAGCCGCGGATTTCCATCCGCGTGCGACCTACACGTGATTAGAGTTCCGGATTATAGATAAGGGTTCAATACGCAGAAAGTGTATCAATTTCCGCGGAGACGTGGATTGACGCGAGGTGAAAAAAAGGCGTTGCGGTGAAAAAACTGACAGGAATCAGAGGTTCTTAATCTGAAGATTCCTATTTCAGGAGTTGGAAGTAGCCATTCTCGGTTTGCGTTCCTCGGGTCGTGTCCTGCACGAACTTCAGGAATTGGCGTAGATTTTCGCGGTCAGCAGGCGGCATGCCTTCAAAATGGACGCGCACCCCTTTGGCTGGCCCGGTGCGGGATACCACTCCGCTCAGCACAAAGCCCTTGACCCAGATCTTTCCGTTGGGCACCCAGAGCCCGATTTCCACTTTCGACCCAGGCTTAACCGGTTGCGCGGTTTCAATCAGACATCCGCTGGCGCTGGTGTTGGACAGATTGCCCCAGATCGGAGTCGGCGTTTCATCCACGCGCAGCTCGACCGCCACAAAACACTTGATGCGCGGATGGCGCCGCCGATCGCTTCCCCAATTGGGACTGAACAAATCCGGCTCGAAAGGAGGTGATGCCGACGCAGGAGTTGGCACTGGCTGAGGTTGCGGAGCCACGGGCCCGGACTGAACATCCGTCGACATCCCGGCCTTGATCTCGCGCATCGCCTTCAGCAGAGCTTCTTCTCGGCGCTCCGCCGGGGCTTCGCGATAGGCCTGCAATAGCTTTCCGACGTGCCGGACCAGGTCCGGATCGGAAAGGATTCGCGTCCAGTCAGTTCCTGCTGCGGCAGCACTCATGCAATGCGCTTCTTCCGTTCCTGAAGATTATGGTTCCTGACTAGATTGAACCGAGGGTCACCGTCAATCAAGATGACCTTAGTCACGTTCCGGACGTTCTGTTCTTACGGACTAATGCTCATGGAGCGGGCGGACGCCCTCGTCCGCCAGGTTTACTCATTAACTAGTTGGGATGAGATTTCCGGCTCACGCATCGCGGTAAGCAGGAAAGGATTGGCGCTTTTAACGAGCCGGCTTTACTGACCCCCGAATACAAGTTGCACCACTTCGGTTGTCTCGTTCTGCTCAGACTCAAATTTCCACTTCCCGACCGCGTCGAGAGCAGCATCCACCAGCACCGGGTTTCCTCCCAAAGCGCGCGTAGACTTCACGCTGCCATTAGGCCGGACTACCGCTTCGACTCGGACCACGCCGTGAATGTGCATCTTTCTTGCCAGATCAGGATAGTTCGCGGCGACTCGCGAGGTGATCCTTCGCTCTGGAGCGGCCGGCGCGGAACTCTGCGCAGTCGTCAGGCTGGTGGTGAGCGCCATCAGTGCTACCGTGATCAGAAAACCCCTCATCCGCATTTCGTCCATTCCTCTGCGCATCTTCAGCTTACTGAAGGGGGTCACCTCGGGCAAAGTACCGAAGTCATTGAACCTTGGGTGCAGGCCATGTGGACTCGAGGGCCATTCTTTCCAGAGGACCACGCGCTGGTTGGCTGCGGCCAATGGGAACGCAATCCATAAGCGCTAGCTTAAGGATTGCTTCCGGTTAGCCCGTCACTCAAGAATTTCTTGAATAGTGATCGATGCGCACGTCCTGGCGGACTAGTTTGTCTTGCGAACGACGCCGTGGATCGCCTGCGTTCCGAAATGGACAGTCGGCCCAGTAGTAGGACCACCGAATGTCAACGTGATATTCGAGAGTTGGACGATTGTTCCCCCGGTTATATCGACCGTCAACGTGCATGGTGTGGTGGGCGAAGTGCAATTTTTCATAAACGGCGCCGGGTTGCCATCGTTGGTAACGTAGACCGGACCGCTTACTTCAAAACCGCCAGTGCCGGTCGTAATCGGCGTGACTGTCGCATTCGCGAGCGTGATGAGGTGAGTGTGCGGGTGCCGACCGGTGGTCGCAGAGTTATCGTCAGCTGCTCCCGGATTCAACACTACCCAATAGTCGCTGTGAGTCATGTTCAGGGTCGCCGAAAAAGTTGCCGTGCCGGAGTCGCCCCTCAAGTCCAGAGACCACTCGCCCCTCATTTCCCAGGGGCCGTTCACTCCTGTTACGGGCGAATAGTCGCTGATCAACCCGCTCAGGTGCACTGCTGGCGGCGCAACTTGCGCCAATGCGACGCTAGATACCGCCAGCACCAAAACTGCCGTCATGCTTACCACCGAGCACAAAGTTCTGCATTTCATAAGAGACCTCCACAGTTGAGATTCGAGCCTGCGTCGCCGAAAGCTTCTGGAATGTTCAGCTCTCGTGCGAACTGATGACCTCAGAGCGTGCATTTTGGTCTCACGCTTGCGGCACGCTGACACAATCGGGCCGGTTGGCCGGTCTGGTCAAACGGCAATACGCCGAAATGCCCAGTTACCGTCAAATGCCGTCCTTTGCCGTTATCACCCCGAAGGTTACAATCAGGCACCCTGCTTCGCGCAGGAGAAGTCGATGAGTGAACCGCTTCCTGGCATACAGCCATCCGAGAAAACGTCCGCTTCCGACGACGCGCTGGACTCGTGGAAGGAAATCGCGGTATACCTCAACCGCGATGTCACCACCGTTCAGCGCTGGGAGAAGCGGGAGGGGATGCCTGTCCACCGCCACCTGCATGACAAGCGTGGCTCGGTTTACGCCCTACGTTCCGAGCTTGATGCCTGGCGTCAAAGCCGCAAACTCCGCCTAGAGGAGGAACAGCTAGAGCCTGTTGCGGAAGCCCCCACGGACGAAGAAGTTGACCGGCCAACTGCAGCGCCAAGAGTACGTCGCTGGTTTGTTCTGAGCGCTGGGGTCGCCGTACTCGCCCTCGTTACGCTTGCCTACGTCATAGCACGGCACCACACAGGGGAGGCGAGCCTGCCCAAAATCAGATCCCTGGCAGTGCTTCCGTTGCAGAACTTGAGCGGAGATCCGTCGCAGGATTTCCTGGCCGACGGCATGACCGAGGAGCTTATCGGACAGCTTTCTAGAATTCACGGACTGCAGGTTATCTCTCGTACCTCGAGTATGCACTTCAAGAACACCCAGCTCTCGATACCCGAAATTGCCAAGATGCTGGGGGTGGATGCGATTGTGGAAGGATCAGTGGTACGAGAGGGGCGTCAGGTCCGGGTCCACGCCCAATTGATTCGCGCCGCCACTGACAAACACATTTGGGCAGGAGAATATCAGCGGGAATACCGAAGCATCCTCGAAGTGCAGGAGGAGGTCACTCGAAGTATTGTTGCGCAGATCGAAGTGAACCTCACGCCTGAGGACCGGGCGCGTCTGGCGTCGACGCGCCCGATCGATCCCGAAGCTCACGAGAATTACCTGAAGGGCCGTTACTACTTCAACCAGCGAACCGAGGATGCGCTCAAGAAGAGCATCGCGTCTTTCCAGCAGGCCATAACGAGGGACTCAGGCTACGCCCCTGCATATAGCGGCTTGGCAGAGGCTTACGCGATGCTTGGATTTCGCGGTGGTTTCCCATCGAAAGATGCTCTGTCGCGTGCGAAGACGGCTGCGTTAAAGGCTATCGAACTGGACGACTCCTTAGCGGAACCGCATGCCTCCCTGGCGTTCATCGCGGAGACCCATGAGTGGGATTGGGCCAGCGCCGAGCGAGAATACAAGCGGGCTTTGCAATTGAACCCAGGTGACGCCCAGGCTCACAACTGGTATGCCGGTTATCTGACCTACACAGGGCGAGTCGATGAGGGAATCTCTGAGGCCAAGCGTGCTCGCGACCTCGATCCTCTGTCGTTGCCTGTCAACAACGCGCTGGCCGGAAGATTGCTGGCAGGCAGCTATCACGATGAGGCGTTGCAGCAGGTCCAGAAGACCCTGGAACTGGATGGCCACTTTGCACCGGCTCACCAAACCCTGGGCTGGATCTATCTGCGTAGCGGAAAGCAGGAGGAGGCCATTCGAGAGTTTCAAAACGCGCTCGAACTCGCGGGAGCCGCAGACACGGACATTCAGCTGGACTTGGGCTTTGCCTACGCCGTGTCGGGACGCCCGGAGGAAGCAAGAAGAATACTCGCCAAGCTGGAGAAGTTGCACGCGGAAGGCACTGTTCCGTCCGGTTCAGTCGCGATTCTGCATGGCGCGTTGGGTGAGTCGAATGAGGCTTTCGCTTGGCTGGAAAAGGCTTACGAGGAGCGCGACCCTCAACTCACATATATCAAGGCCGGACGCCGATTCGAGCCCTTGCGTAAAGATCCGCGATTTGAACAATTAGTGCGCCGTGTAGGGTTACCCGATTGAGACCGCCGTCAAGGCAAGCGTTATGCAGTAGTTGCTGAGCGCTAGGCCGCTTCCCCGATTGCTCAGATCACCAAGAAGAGTGAGTGCGGCAAATGGTGACGCGGAATCATTTGCATCTCTAAGCCTCGCAAACGAATCAAACCGGGCGAGTTATGCTAGAGGTGAGAACGGGCGTTTTCGGTTTCTTGGCCTACGGTTGGCTTGAATTCTGCCGGACGCTCTCAAATCAAGAATGCACTGTCCATTCATGTGTTGCCCACTCAAATTGACGTCATTCCGAACGGCATTTTTCAGTTTTGTGCTGGCGCTGCTCGCCACTCCGAGCCTGCTGGCTCAGGCTGGGGGCGAAGCCTCACCCACCCCCAATGTCACCCTGCCAGGCACACAAAATCCATTTCTGGGAAGCGCTCCCGAAGGCAAAGCCACGGCCGACGTTCTGCAAATCGACTACACCGACGCGATCGACCGCGGTTTGCGCAACAATCT
>Ga0210400_10003625_pt1 | contig 13623 bp, 12 predicted proteins | sample IncBWH26MmetaG_FD_155456 | JGI IMG/M metagenome (GOLD analysis project Ga0210400, IMG submission 155456) | Forest soil microbial communities from Barre Woods Harvard Forest LTER site, Petersham, Massachusetts, United States - Inc-BW-H-26-M | ecosystem: Environmental > Terrestrial > Soil >...
GCGGGGAGATCGCGTTCCGGGACCATGCCGAGAAAAGTGCGTTTGGGATCGGCGTTGGAGAGCACGACGCGAGCTCGGATTTCGGTGCCGTCTTCGAGGACGACACCGCGTACTCTTCCATCCCGCGAATCGATCTGCTGGACCGGGGCGCTGGTCCGGATTTCCGCTCCGAAGCTTCGGGCCGCCGCAGCCATTGCCTTGGTGATTGAGCCCATGCCGCCCATGACGTGTCCGTAGAAGCCTTGTTGCTCGTGCTCGCCGCCGCTGAGTAAGTGGAAGAGCAGGCCGAGGGCGGAGCCGGGTTGGTAAGGGCCTCCGTGTTTGCCGTAGACGTTGTTCGCGAGAAATAGCGTTTTTATTTTGTCGGATTCGTAGTTCCGGTCAAGGAAATCGCCGAGGCTGCCGGTGAGGAACGAGACCAGTTGCGAGATTTCGGCGGTTGAGATTCCGCGAAAGCGTTTCCCCGCGCGGAACAGGTCAGACCATCCTTCGAAAGATTGTGTGCCCGGCTCGGGTGGTGGCTCGAGAAAAAATGGCTGGAGATAGCGGGCTAGTTTTTTAAGTTGATCGTCGACGCGGATGAAAGTCTCGGAGTCTTTGGGAGAAATCTTGCGGAGTTCTTCGACCACTTGATCGCGCTTCGACCACCAGGACACGAGACGACCGTCGGGGAAAGGGACCTGGAGGGCGGGATCACACGGGACCATTCGGAGCCCGTGATCGGCGAGATGAAGATCGCGGATAACTTCGGGCCGAAGCATACTGGCGATGTAAGAAGTGGTGGAGGCGTGGCAGCCCGGAGCGATCTGTTCGGTGACACAGCATCCGCCGACAATGGCGCGACGTTCGAGGACAACCGTGGAGTATCCGGCGCGGGCCAGATAGGCCGCGGCAGTAAGGCCGTTGTGGCCGGCGCCAATAATGACGGCGTCGTAGATCGAGTTTGGACGGCTGGGCATATAACTGACCGGTGGTCAAAATAAAGAATGGTCCTGGGTGAAGAAACTAACCAAAGCTCATTAAAAAAGCCATTGAAAAATGGTTTGGGAGTGCTGTATCTTTCGTTGACCGAGGGTCAAGAGAGTTTGGGGAGGAGTTGGGCCATGGAAGGAATTGCGAGCAGTCTGGCAAAGCCAGCGCAGCTGAGGCGGGACGGAAAGCCGCGTCCGCGCTCGGAGGCGAAACGGGCGCGGATTGTGGAAGTGGCGATCCGGCATTTCGCAGAGCGCGGGTACAGCGCGGCGCGCGTGGAAGATATCGCGGCGCAGTTAGGCATTGCCAAGGGGTCGGTGTTCCAGCACTTCAAGAGCAAGGACGGATTGTTCTTCGAGGCCTACAAGAAGGCGGTGCGGTCGTTTCCGAAATATATGCAGGCTCCGGCGGCGGTGCAGGAGCGGGGATTTTTTGACCTGCTGCGCTACTGGCTGGGGTGTACGGAGAATATGGTGCGAGATAACTGGTCGTCATACCGAATCTATCTGGTTGGTAATTACGGGACGGATCTTTCGCTGCGTAGGGAGATCAATCGGTTTCTGGTGGCGGAGGATCCTTACGGATGGCGTGACTTTGTGAGCTTCGGAGTCAAGCGCGGAGAGTTACGTCCGGATCTGGATGTGGACATGATCGGATCGATCTTGGAGTGGACCATGGACCGGTTTCAGGATGCGCTGCTGACCGAGGAGTTAGATCCGGGATTGTTCCGGAAGTCGGGACCGGTTCCCGAGGAAAAGGAAGCGCGCATGGAGCAGTTTGTGGAATTGTTGCGGCGCGCAATCGGATCGGAGAAAGTACAAGTAACGGGGAAGAAGGCATGAAGGATGGAATGAGTGTAGCGCAGATTGTTGGGAGTTATGACGAGGCGGCGCCGCTCGCGGAAGCGTCTACGATTCCGGCGCCATGGTACGTGGATCCTCGGATTGCGGAACTGGAACGGCAGACGGTTTTCTCGCGTACCTGGCAGGTGATGGGGCGAATGGACCAGGTGGAGAAGCCGGGACAATTTGTGACGGCAACAGTGGCGGGAGAGCCTTTGGTAGCCGTGCGCGGGAATGATGGCGTGCTGCGGGCATTTTATAACGTGTGCCGGCATCATGCAGCGGCGGTCGTGACGGAGCCGTGTGGGCAGGCGTCGATTCTGCATTGTCCTTATCACGGATGGAATTACGGACTGGATGGGACGCTCAAGGGGATGCCGGAGTTCGACGGGGTGAAGAACTTCGAACGCAAGGACAATGGGCTAGTCCCGGTGAAGGTAGAGACATGGGAGCAGTTTGTGTTCGTGAATCTGAATACGGAGGCAGCTCCGCTGTCAGAGTTTCTTGGGGGATTGGTGAAGCGGGTGGCTCCGCTCGGTTTATCCAAGCTGCGTTACTATGCCAGCCGGACTTACAACATCCACTGTAACTGGAAGGTATTTGTCGATAACTACCTTGACGGCGGTTATCACGTGCCGCATTTGCATAAAGGACTTAACTCTGTTTTGGATTACAAGCAATACACGATCGAGAATGAAGACCGATATTGCCTGCAGTCGAGTCCGATGGTGACCTCAGACGAGCATGCGGCCACGAGCGCGACGCGGAAGGGTGATCGGGCCTGGTACTTCTGGCTGCATCCCAATTTCATGTTCAATTGTTACGAGGGCTATCTGGATACGAATCTCGTCATTCCGGTTGATGTCGACCATTGCCGGGTCATCTTTGATTACTACTTCAGCGATGTGAGCGAAGCTGGACGCGCTTACAACGAGCAGAGTGTAGCGGTGGGGAACCAGGTGCAGGATGAGGATTTGGGGATCTGTGAGGCGGTGCAGAGGGGCCTGAAATCGCGGGCTTATGGAGCGGGGCGGCTCTCGGTGCGCCGGGAAGCGGGTGAACAGTTGTTTCATCAGTTGCTGGCGGCGGATTTGAAAAGTGGGCTGGGGCAAGCGGCCGCGGCGTGCGAGGGGTGAGATTTGACCCAGAGGCGCGGAGTAGTTGCGACGGAGAGTCGGGCCATTGGCGCACGGAATCAGAAACAAGTCTCTCAAACCCGGAATCAGAAACGAGTCGATCAAAAATGCTGCGCGAAAATTTGTGATTCGTATCACGGTATCGCTTTAGCGATACCGCAAATTCTCGAAATCAACTGCCCCTTCAGGGGCCGTTCTAACAATGGGGATACCCTTGAAAAATATTTTTATGGTGGCGGTTGTTCTGGTCCTCAGTTCGTTGGCGCTGGCGCAAGTAACGGTAGTACGGGCCGGGCGCTTGATTGATCCGGATTCGGGAACGGTACTTACGAATCAGGTGATCCTGATTGCGGGTGAGAAGATTCAGGCCGTGGGCCGGGCACTGGCGCTTCCTGCCGATGCGAAGGTGATCGATCTTTCGGATAAGACGGTATTGCCCGGGCTCATCGACTGTCATACGCACGTGGCGGATGGAAAGAGCGACGGGGAGCCGTTCAATGTGTTGCGGAAGACAGCATCACAGATTGCGCTGGAGTCAATTCCGAATGCGCGGGCAATGCTGCTTTCGGGATTTACTACGGTCCGTGACGTGGGGACCTATCGCGCCTTGAACGATATCGCGCTGCGGGATGCGATTGCTCGGGGAGATGTTGACGGCCCGAGGATGTTCGTGGCAGGGGCTTACATCACCATCACCGGCGGCGCGGGGGCGATGACAGGACAGGCTCCGGATATTCAGTTGCCGTGGGATCTGCATTATGGGGAGGCGAACAGTCCGTGGGAGGTGAGACAGAAGGTGCGATTGCTGGCGCACGATGGAGTGGATGTAATCAAGATGCTGTCGACGGGCGCAGTGCTGACGCATGGGAGCAATCCGGCGTCGATCGAGTTCACGGAAGAGGAGTTACAAGCGGGAGTGGACGAAGCAAGCCACTTCGGGCTGCGGGTGGCGGTGCATGCGCATGCGGCGCAGGGAATCCGGAATGCAATTCTAGCGGGCGCGGCTTCGATTGAGCATGCGGAAATGCTGAACGACGACATCATCGCGTTGGCGAAGCAGCATGGGACGTATCTGGACATGGATATCTATGACGAAGAATGCATCCAGGCGGGAGCAAAGACGGGACAGACGCCGCCCGATTTCTTGCAGCACGATGCGGATCTGGGGCGAATCCAGCGCGAGAATTTCGGCAAGGCGGTGCGGGCAGGAGTAAAGATGGCGTTTGGCACCGATGCCGGCGTCTGCGCTTATGGAACCAGCGGGAAGCAGTTTGCGTTCATGGTGAAGTACGGGATGACGCCGATGCAGGCGATTCAAGCGGCGACTTCGAATGCTGCGGATCTGCTGGGACATACAGACGACCTGGGATCGATCAAGGCGGGGAAGTATGCGGATTTGATCGCAGTGAGCGGGGATCCGCTGGAGGACATCAGCTTACTGGAGCGGGTAGAGTTCGTGATGAAGGACGGGAAGATTTATAAATCGGCTGGGGCGGCAGCGTGTGGCCATAGCGCGGAGTCAGTTGGTACTGATCGCTAGGGATGAAAGTTGAGTTCTACGAGTTCTTTGCTTTCCTGCGCGGCCGGCGCCCATTTCCATTTTTCGATGGCGTCAATCGCAGCTTTTGCCAATAAAGGATTGCCGCCAATCACTTGAGTGAACTTCGCCCTTCCGCTCGGCGTAACGACGACTCCCACCCTGACGGTTCCATGGATTTGCGCTCTGCGGGCTAGGTCTGGATACACTGGGACAACTCTGTCCACGATCGCCCGCTTTCCTTCCGGCTGTTCTTGGGCGAGAGAAAGAGTCGGGGCGAGAACGACTACTCCAAAGAAGAGAACTACAAAGCCGGCTAGAAATGAGGGTCGCATGGATGACTTTCCCACTTCGGCTAGCCTACGCGGAATTCAGAATGCCGCGAAAGTAACCACAGTAACCCGCTAGGGGTGAAAGTTGAGTTCTATGAGTTCTTTGGTTTCCTGCGGAGCCGGTCCCCATTTCCATTTTTCGATGGCATCCACTGCGGCTTTTGCCAATAGAGGACTGCCACCAATTACTTGAGTGAACTTCACTTTTCCGTTGGGCGCGACTACGGCTTCTACCCTGACGGTTCCACGGATCTGCATCTTGTTGGCGAGCTCTGGATAGACCGGGACCACTTTGCTCACTATCTTGCGCGTTGCTTCCGGCTGTTCTTGAGCAAGAGACAAGGCTGGGGAGAAGGCGATCACTCCCAGGGAAAGTGCAATCAAGAACGTTGCTAAATAGGGTCGCATGGGGGACTTGTTCACCGCGGCTAGACTACCCAAAATCGCAAAGGCGGCGAAAGTAACTTGAGTAACCAAGCCGTGTTCCGTGCGGATCGTCACCCACCGCTACGTCTCGGATCTCGCGGAAAAGCAAGTGTAATGGGATTTTTGCCGTTGTTTTTTACTGGTGATCCCTGGGAATGGTTTCTTCCCAGGTTTTTTGCTTCAAGGGCTGGCCGTCTTTGAATAACTGGCGGGTATATTTGTAGTAGAAGTTTTGGGCGTCGCTGGTGAGCGTGAGGTGGCCTTGCCATGTCAGGGTTTGTTGCTTCGTGGCGATGACGATTTCGGTTTCCCCTTGGACAGAGCTGGTTTCGGGATGGTTGTCGTCAGCCAGGTAGGTTATCCCCTCGAAGTCGGTTTCTTTTCCCCACGCATAAGTTTCTTCGGATTTTCCACTCCAGGTCACTTTCGTTTTTCCATTCAGCTCGTCGCGCTCGGTTTTCCAATCGCCAGGCCAGGGGAAGCCCGCGGACTGAATGTCGCTGCGTTGTTCGGAAGGTTCGGGGAGAGCGAATCGGGGCGCGGCATACATCGAGGGTGGAACTAGCGGCAAGATCAGGCGCGATCCAGCACCACCTCCTAGTTGAAGAGTGGTCGTCATCGCATACGGAGTTGGCCAGACCATGGGCCAGAGCGCGTTCGAAACTGCCAGACGAATGCGGTGGCCTACGGGGAAAGTCCAGGTCGCCAAGTGCATCTCGATATCAAGCGCGTAAGTCTGCTTAGGGACTAAGTCTTTGGGGTCGGAGGCATCGTCGCGCTGCGCCCCGTTGAGTCCCGCTCCGGTGACTTGGGTGACGGTGCCGTCGGGAGCTACGTCGGAGAGCCGGGCGAACCAGTCGGCTTGTGGGGCAGACGAAGTGGCCTGAAGCAGGGCGTGCGGGCGTCCGAGGATGGTGAGTTCTGTTTTAAGCGGGGCGGAATCGTAGGTGAGGCTGAAGGCGTCGACGGGCCGCTGGTCGGTGAGCAGTTCGCCCCACCAGAATCCGGCTTCGGCGCCTACGCCCGGAATATAGCGGAGTTGGTGGACGGCGGACTTCGCGGGATCGGTCGAGAGGACGTGTGCCTCGTAGAGATAGAGCGTCGTGTTCGCCACGTTCCGCGGAGGCCACCCAATTTCGCCGCGCCATTTTCCGGGCACGGTTTTGAGGTGCGGATCCGGAGCGTGCCAGTCCTGCATATAAATGGATAGTGGCGGTTCAACCATGACTCCGGTGTTACGCCCCTTAAGCCAGTAGTCCCACCAGCGGAGAGCTTGATCTCGCCATTCGATCTGCGGACCGGGTTCGGCGTCGTTCGGGAAGGTGTGATTCCAGGGGCCGATGATCGCCTTCACCGGCGCTTTGACTTGCTCAAACATACGCGGGATGGAATCGCGATACCCGTCGAGCAGGCCTCCGATTAAGAAGCAGGGAATCTTGATTTCGCTGAGAGGCCTTAGGGGAGCGTGCCAGAACTGGCCGTCGCGTTGATGTTTGAAATACATCAGTGACCAGGGCACGGATTCGAAGCGCGGGCCGAGGATCTTTTCGTCGAGCGAATACTCAGGGGCGCCGGTCATGGATGGGGCGAGGTCCATATTGAGCTCGAATTCGTCGAAGTGCATCATGCCGTCGATGTAATGGACGTCGTCGTGAAAGAGCTGTTCGGTCGCATCGACGGCAAGGATGGCTTTGAGCGCTGGCGGATGGCGCATGGCGAGCTGGATGGAATTGAAGCCTCCCCAGGAGATCCCGAACATTCCTACTTTGCCGGTCGACCACGGTTGCGCGGCTAACCAGGCGATTACTTGCTCGCCGTCGAGTTGTTCCTGCTCGGAGTATTCGCGGTCGGTGGGCGTGCCTTCGCTGCCGCCAAAGCCGCGAATATCGACGCGGACGCTGACGTATCCACGGGCGGCGAACCAGGCGTGAACAGGATAATCGCGCGCGGCGGTGGCGTCGTCTTTGCGGTAGGGAAGATATTCGAGGAGGGCGGGAAATTTTTCGCCGGGCTTGGCGTTGTCGGGCATGTAAAGAGTCGCGGCGAGGTGAATACCGTCGGGCATGGGAATCGATTGCTGGACCATGTGGACGGTGTGAAGACCGGGTGAAGTCGTTTTCGGGACGGGGAGCGCGCAGAGGCTCGTGCAAAGTGCAAAGATCGGCAGGATCGCCAGGATGGCCAATGCCAGTGCGGAGACGGGCGCCCCTTCGGCAAGCTCAGGGCAGGCTCTTGCCCGTCCATGCCGAGCGAAGCTCGGCAGCTGCGTGCGGTCACTCCAACTCTGGATTCGCACGAGATAAGAACTTAACAACATGGGACGGGCAAAATCATAACAGGCATGAGTGCTTGAGGGTTAGGTCTTTCACTTGTCTTGACACGGGGTGACTATCTTCCTATCGTTGCTAACCATCCATGAACATTGTGAAAGCTACGAAGCAGTATGAGGATTGGCTGCGACTCCACATCCAAATTGTCGGGCCGGATTTGCGATTCAAGCACGAGCAGATGGCGGCGGCCCTTTTCCCGTTTTTTCGCGCGACTTTCTATCGCTGGTTGCAGGTGTGGCCCGAGGAGTGTGCAGAACTGGATCCAGTGCCGCATATTTTGTCGGTGGGCGATCTGCACGTGGAGAACTTCGGCACCTGGCGAGACACCGATGGGCGGCTGGTATGGGGCGTTAACGATTTTGATGAAGCATGTGTATATCCCTACACGATGGATCTGGTGCGGCTGGCGACGAGCGCACTGCTGGCGGCCCGTGAGAATCGCTTGACGATGAAGGCGAAAGAGTCGGCAACGGCGATTTTGGCGGGATACGAGAGTGGCATGGAAGAGGGCGGGCGTCCGTTAGTGTTGGAGGAAAGCCACGAGTGGTTGCGGGCGATCGCTGAGAGCAAGCTGCGGGATCCCGTAGTCTTCTGGCAAAAGATGGATCGCCTTCCGACGGTAAAGGGAGAAATCCCCGAAGGCGCGCGCGACGCGATTGAGCATCTGCTTCCGGAGCGGGGCATGCGGTACCGGCTGGCGCGGCGAAGGGCGGGGCTGGGAAGCCTGGGTCGGGTGCGGCTGGTGGCGATCGCGGACTGGAAGGGGGGCCGCGTGGCGCGGGAAGCGAAGGCATTGACGGCATCAGCATTGCAGTGGCTGAATCCGAAGCGAGCCCCGGCAGAGATTCTCTACGCGGCGATCCTGCGGCGGGCAGTGCGCTGTCCCGATCCGTACGTGCAGATGCGGGGACACTGGATCGTCCGGCGGTTGTCACCACATTGTTCGCGCATCGTATTGGATATGCTCGCAACCAGCCGAGGGGAATTGCGGCTGCTGGAGGCGATGGGAAAAGAGACGGCGAATATACACGTGGGAACGGAAGAAAAGCGGCGGGCGATTCTCAAGGACCTGCGCAGACGAAAAGGGAACTGGCTGGTGGGCTCGGCGGAGGCAATGGCGGATGCGATGGAGAAAGATTGGCGTGTGTGGAGGGAGCGCTGGCAGAGCTAGACTCTGCCAGCGCCTTATTGGAGTGAGAGTCGGTGAGAGGACTCGGGTGGATTGAAGAGCTGGACTTCCAGCGCGTGAGGCTTGTTTTCAGCGCCGATGGTGATGAGAGCGTCGAGAATGCATTCCAGGGCCTCGGGAGATCCCGACCAGACCCGGGAAAAAGACTCGCGATGAACCGCCAGTTCGCCGAGCAGGTGACCTACCGAGTGACGGCCGAGATCGGCATCCGTCAGAGTCGGATCGCTGCCAATAGGAAGCGGAGGGTTGTGGGTTGGAGGGAGCCGCAGGCTGGCCTGATTTAGCCAATGGGCAATGAGCGTCTTGAGATGGTGCCTGCAGCAGACGCTCTTCATGTCTTTCTGCGAGGCGAGGGAGGCGTGCCAGGAAAGGATCTTGAGACGGTCGAGCCAGCGGTTCTCGACCACGAGATACCATTCCGTGCGACGGAAGGTATCGAGGCCGCAAACGGAGCAAGGCGGGCGTTTTGTGATCGGGTTATCCATCAGTCCTTTTTGACACTCGGTCAGGCGTTGACCGTGGCGCGGGTCAGAAAGTGGGAACTCGCACGCTCGCTGAGTGGGACGGTAAGCATCCCGTGGGTAGGGTCGAAACGAAGCGTGAAGTGAGAGGAACAGGCGTCGCAGAGCCAGAAATGCTCGCGCCGGCGGAGCTTCCGCCGATTGCCGTCGAGAGCTGTACTCAGATCAGAAGGGAACGTTTCGGCCAGGAATAGCTTCCCTTCGCGCAGGGACCGGAAGGGAAGCGAGCAGGCGGGATTGGCGCATTTATGGAGCATGGGCTGGGTCCAGTCTTCTCTTCTGTGAGTTTCGGCCAGAGAGAGATTCCACAGGCAGTGCACGCCACAGGCCGAAAGAATCGGAAAACGCATTAGAAAGGAATTTGCCTTTGATTCCAGTATGTTAGAGGGGTGAAAAGAAGGTGTTGGATCAACCCGTCGCTAAGTGGGTTGACGAAAAGTAGTCACGGCCGACGAATGATCGTCAGCACTCGCACCGGTGATTAGCGTTTGAAACGATTGGCACTCGCCACCATCCCGAACGGCCATCCATGAGCCGATCTTTTGGCCGACAATTTTTTCAGCGCACGATCTTCTAGCGCACGATCCAGGCAGATGCAGCCACGAGAACTCCGGCAGTCGCCATCAACAGGCCCAGGTGCCAGAATATTCGGCGGCCCGAAAGCAGGGTGATCGATGTAATCACCAATCCGATTTCTAGGAACACTTCGCCCAGATCGAAGCGGTCGGCTTTGCGGCGGGTAAGGTCGCCTTCCTTTTCGAGTTCGCGGGCTTTGGTGTCGAGTTCCTTCTGCTCGTCTTTATAGCGGTCAGCTTCGGCCCGGTATTTTTCACGCAATTTGGCCACGGCTTCCGCGTCTTTGCTGGCAACCACGGTGGTCAGGTCGGCGAACAATTCGTCGGTGTGACGACGGATATTCTTAGCCTGGTAGTAGCTCCACTGGTCCGTGACCTTGTTCTGCAAAATGATCTCTTCGGTATGGGTGCGATGGCCAAGCAGCGACACGGTTGCCACCAGGACGGCCAGCACCGCCATGGTAAGCGTGACCGGGGCGAGGTCGGGATGCTCCCGGGCGTGTTCGGCGTGTTCGTGCAATTCGGTAAGTTCTTCGGACATGTTATCGGCTCCGGTGAGAGTTCTCAGTTCCCAGTTCTCAGTTCTCTCGCGACGACATTTGAGGATAAACCAATTCGCCTATTCTCCCATGACTTTAATGATGACTCTTTTGTCGCGCTGGCCGTCGAATTCGGCGTAGAAAATCTGCTGCCATGGGCCGAAATCGAGTTTCCCGTTGGTGACCGGGACGATGACTTCGTGGTGAATGATCAGCGACTTGAGATGAGCGTCTCCATTGTCTTCACCAGTCTGGTGGTGCTGATAATTCTGCCGGAAGGGAGCCAGCGTTTCCAGCCACTGGTCGATGTCTTTAATCAGCCCGCTCTCATTGTCATTGACATAAACTCCGGCAGTGATGTGCATGGCGGAAACCAGGATCATACCGTCTTTGATCCCAGACTTCTTGAGCGCGCTCTCGACTTGCGGAGTTAGGTGAATATAGGCCCGTTTTGTTTTCGTGTGGAGGGTCAGGTACTCGGTGTGGAATTTCATGCTTCTATCTTAACCAACCCCAAATAAGAAGGTGCAATCGCTTAATGCTTCACTTATAGTGGTGCGACTTTTGTTTCAGGAACAGCCGTGGACAACCAAGAAAGCGACCTGCAAACTTTACGTACGCTGGTTCGAGACCTCATCGCCCGCGTTGAGCGATTGGAGCGCAGCGCCGAAACTAGGGCAACGCCGGCCCTCGACCCCTCGTTGCGCACGGACACTCAGCCATCTGCGGTCCCGCTGGCTCCATTCAGGCCTGCTTCATTGCAGGTTCCAGCGACCGAGACTCCGGCCGTGCCCCCGCCGAGATTCACTCCTCGCGATTCCGGGCCGCAGTTCGCCGCGGCCAAGCCTGAGATTGATCTGGAATCCCGCATCGGCTCGCACTGGCTAAACCGGATCGGGATCTCAGCGGTGCTGATCGGTATGTCGTACTTCCTCAAGCTTGCCTTCGATAACAACTGGATTGGTCCAGCGGGACGCGTGTCTATTGGACTCTTGGCGGGGATCGGCGCCATTGTTTGGAGCGAAAGTTTCCGCAAGCGTGGTTACAACCTGTTTTCCTACTCGCTCAAGGCAGTCGGAGTAGGAGTCCTGTATCTCTCTTTGTGGGCCGCGTTCCAAGTCTATGCGCTGATTCCGAGTCCCGTCGCGTTCCTGGCCATGGTGATCGTTACCGCTTCAACCGCAATGCTGGCGATAAAACAGGATGCCGAGATACTCGCCGCCATCGCCTTGGCCGGCGGTTTCACGACGCCGCTGCTGCTCTCGACCGGACAGAACCACGAGGTAGAACTGTTTTCTTACGTGGCACTGCTGTGCGCCGCCTCCGTGGTTTTGGTCGCGGTCAAGCCATGGCGGCGATTACTCATCCTTAGTTACGTGGGAATGGCGGGGCTCTACATTGGATGGTACTCGGAGTTTTATCGCCGGCCCGAATTCGCGGTCACATTGTTCTTCGCAACGATTTTCTTCGCCATCTTTGCGGTGGCTCCACTGGTGTCGAGGGTTCCAGAAGGAAATTCGCTGCTGCATCTCCCGGCGGTGCTAACTCTCATCAACACCGGCGTTTATTTTCTCCAGGCCTACGCGATGGTCGACGAGATCGACAAGCTGGCCATGGCCTGGTTCGCGCTCGCGTTGGCGGCAGTTCACATCGGGCTCAGCCGAATCGTCCGGCTTCAGGAGCCCGCGGACGCCGAGATGCTGCGGCTGTTGCATCTTGCGCTCGCCGTCGCTTTGATTACGATTGCGATTCCGATCCGGCTCGACGGACATTGGATTACCATGGGCTGGTTGGTGGAAGCGGGAGTGTTGCTGTGGGTCGCCGACAGGATCGGCGCACGCTTCCTGCATTATCTGGCTGTGGTCGCGCTTGCGCTTGGCGTGGTGCGGCTTCTGCTGGTTGACAACTTCCGGGCCGATACCTTGCTGCTCAATTCCAGGATGGCGACTTACATTCTGGCCATGGCGGTGCTGGCGCTGCTCGCATGGTTCAGCCTGAAGCGCGGAGGCGACTTTGATCGTCAGCTGGCTTCGGTTGCCGTGCTGGCCGTAAGCGCGCTGGCGCTGGTTGGATTGAGCCGTGAGATTGGCGATGACTACGGGCGGCAGACTTATGCCGATTGGAACGGCGTTACGTCGTGGTCGCGCGCCGCCGTGGCAAACCGGCACAGCATCGCAATCGCCGAAGGTTTTACCTATTCCGCCTTGTGGATGGGGTACGGAGCGATGCTGATGGTGATCGGCTTCTGGAGGAAGTCGGCCTTCTTCCGCTGGCAGGCGTTGTTTCTGATCGCAGCCACGATTGTGAAAGTCTTTATTTATGACCTGTCGCAGCTCGATCGCGGATATCGCATCCTGAGTTTTATGATCCTCGGTGTGCTTCTGCTGGCGGTATCGTTTGTCTACCAGAAAGACTGGCTGAAACTGTCGGTTCCGCATCCGAACGATGGAGGCGCCCGGAGTTGATGAAACGACTGATCGTTCTTGCCCTGTGCAGTATCGCACTAACTCAAGCAATCGCTACCGGTCCAGCGCGCGAATATTTTCGATACACCCGCGGCATAGCGATCTCGCAGCCCGCGAAGCAGAACTATATAGTGGTTGACGCGGCGATCTGGGCGCACGCTCACACCAGCCTCTCCGATCTGCGCCTCTATCATCGCGAGGATGACCGCGAAGTTCAGGTCCCTTACGCGCTCAGCGAAGAGCAAGCTTCTTCCTCGACCCAGGTCCGCGAGGCGCGCATTCTGAATCTTGGAGTTCGCAACGGTCGCACCGAGTTCGATCTCGATGTGGGCGACCAGGCCGAGTACAACCATGTGCAGCTTCGCGTGAAGGCAACCAACTTTGTAGCGACGGCCACCGCGGAGGGACGCGATGCGCTCGTTGCTACGGGCCGCAAGCTGTCCACATCAACCCTGTATGATTTCTCGCGCGAAGGCCTGGGCAGTAACTTCGCGCTGCGCGTACCGCTGGCAACTTTCCGTTATCTGCACGTGAGCATCACCCCGGCGATCTCTCCCCGCGAAATTGCTGGGGCGAGTACATCGGTACATCGTGAGTCTCAAGCGAAATGGATTTCCGCCGGCCGATGCCACTCCCCAGAACAAGTCGGTCGCACAACCCGCATCGCTTGCGATCTTGATCCCGGCGTTCCTGTGGGCCGCATGTCATTCACTGTTCCGGCGGAGTTGGTCAACTTCCGGCGAACGGTGAGCGTGAGCG
>Ga0210400_10003626_pt1 | contig 13622 bp, 6 predicted proteins | sample IncBWH26MmetaG_FD_155456 | JGI IMG/M metagenome (GOLD analysis project Ga0210400, IMG submission 155456) | Forest soil microbial communities from Barre Woods Harvard Forest LTER site, Petersham, Massachusetts, United States - Inc-BW-H-26-M | ecosystem: Environmental > Terrestrial > Soil >...
TCTCGGGTTCCGCGACTACGACGAGTGCCTGGAGTACATCCGCCAGTCGAACAGCATCAAGGCCCCGGAGGGTGGCGTGGCGCTGCCGCTGCCCTATACGGTCTACGAGCGGCCGAGCTACTCGGTGGTCCCGTCCAACGCCATCTGGCGGGACCCGCAGCGCGCGAACGTCGCGGCGATCCTGCGCAAGTACGAACAGGGCAACCGGCAGCGGAACCTCTATTTCCCGCAGGTGCTGCGCGACGCGCGGCGCATCGGCGAGTACTACCCGGGCCTCTCGCCCAACAGCCCCGAATGCATGGACCGGCTCGGTGTCTCGCTGGCGCACCTCGAGTCCAAGTGCGCGAACATCTACGATGCGGCGGAGGTGGAGCGCGTGTTTTATCCGGAGATCGAGAAGCTGCTTCTCGAGTTCTTCCCGGATGCGACCGACGCGCTGGTCTACAACCACGACGTCTTCGACAAGGACTATACGGGCGACCGCACCGAAGACCAGGACAGCAACAACCCGGGTGTGAACGCCAATTACGCCAACCTTGTGCACAACGACCTGAACGACAATAGCGGCCGCGTGCGCTGCCGCGAGCTGCTCACCAAGAACCTGCGGAACTTCGGGCGCACGCAGCACTACACGGAGGAAGAAGCCGACAGGAAGATGTCGCGACGGTTCGTGTCGATCAACCTCGCCAAGCCGATGGAGACAGTGGAGCAGTTCCCCTTCGTGCTCTGCGCCTGGCCTTCCTTCGCCGACCAGCCCTACATCACCAACTACCGGATCTACGACGACCGCGTCGGCGAGACCACCCGCTTTACCTACCGTCCCGACCACGAGTGGTACTGGTTTCCCCAGCAGAAACCCACCGAGGTCTCAATGCTCAAATGCTATGACTCTGTGACCGACGGCTCTGTCTCGCGCTGGTCTTTCCATACGGCCTGTATCGACCCGACCGCGCCCGCCGACGCCCGATGCCGCAAGAACGTCGTGGTCCGGTCCTTTGTCTTCTTCTAGGAAGACAGGAAGCGGCAGCGGGCAGAGGAAGCCGACATCGGTGTGGTGATACTTGACCACCGGATGACCGCTTAGGCTCCAAGCCGCGGGCGGCGGGCCTCCGTGAACGTCCGCTTCTGGGATTACTTGAACCGGGATCGGCCAAACCCGAGGCTTTGTCCGAGCGACAAGCTCGTTACCGTGATGGGGCGCCGATCCTCCACCAGGGCCAGCGGTCACCGACCGCGCCACAAGGCCGGATAGATGACTGCACGCCCAACATTTCGACCGAGCTCGTCAGAATCGCTTGCAATGCAGGGGGCATCCATAGATGACAAGGCCGAGGAAAAGCACTTATCTGCTATCCCCCGCAAAACGTCATAATGGCATCCTGCAGCGCCTCTACGCTGGAGAACCCCAGGGTTGCGGCCGCGGCATTGAGGCCGCCAAACTGCTTGGCCAATGCCGAGACGCTCTTGCCGTGACAGTTTGCATTCCCAGGGGTCCCGGCAAACACAAGAAACTTTGCAAAACGCACATCTGGTTGATGCGTGTGCGCCGCAAAATTTGGATTGGGAAGTCGGTTATCCCCCCATGTCACATAGAAGAAATTATTATCAGCCACGGCTTGGTCATAGTCTCCCATGTACACAGAATTGACCACCGGGTCCTGACCTATAACAACCGGGAAGGATGTATCCGTGATGCGAAAGTTTGGCTCAAAGGTGACTGTGCCGCCAGAGATGTTGCCGATGACCCCGAAAACATCGATGAGAGAGTTTCCTGGGTCAAGGCGGCGGTCGTAAAAGCTGATAAACAGATGCTCACCGTTCGGCATAACGGCGAGAGTCGGTTGCCACTGATCATTGGTCCCCGAATCATCATTCACCCTCACAGGCGCGCTCCAAGTTGCGCCGGAGTTCGTGGATTGCGTGAAAAAGATATCCGCCTTGTCCACACCCGCGGGTTTGTTATTGAATACAACGTAGATATTGCCGTTGATCGGGTTGACCACGGCTTGCGGAAAGGCATTCGTGCGAAAACCGCCACCTAAACCGAGATTGCCGTTAACCCCGGTGGTAGACAATGTCGCTACGGTCACTGCGGCGCCGAATGTGAAGCCCTGGTCGGTCGATCGACGCATCCTGATTCGCTGAGGCGAGCTTTGATCGAAGAAAAATACATACACGGCGTGGTCAGGCCCCACCGTGACGTAGGCACCTTGCACGTTGTTGACTGCACCTGAAGCGATCAGGGTTCCCCCGGGGGGAAGAAACGTCGCGCCATTGTTGGTGGAGCGAAAGAAATAAATCCCATTTCCGGGGCCGAAGTCGCGCTCTACCAAATAGACGTTTCCTTGACCAGAACCAGTGAAATCATCAACCGCAATCCATTCCTTGTCTTGAAAACCTGTCTTCCCCGGCGCGCCCTGGACCGGTGCAGCGAATGTGTTGCAGTTATCGCTGGAAGGGAAAACGCGGATCCCTGATCCCGAGAATTGCAGGGTAGAAAGGAAAATTTCGCCAGTTAGGCTGCTGCGCGCCAAGACAGGATCTCCCACATCCCCGTTGGCGTTGGTCGGCAACGTCCCCTCATCCGTCCAAGTCGCGCCGCCGTCGGTGGACCGGGAGAAACCCGTGAATTTTGAAGTGGACGTCGCGGGGGGCACAAAAGACCCCGAATCATTAAACGCAGAGCAACCAGTATTGTCATTACCGCCAGGCCCAAAAACCACTAGTGTTGTTTCACTCTGAGTATCCCGTGCCGTCAGGTCCTCATTCGGATCATTCACCAAAACGTTGGAATCTGCTTCGATGGGACTAAGTGAACCTGTGGTGGTTCCCCCGGGCGTCGGCCGACTGGGTGAAGCACCTTTTTTCCCGAATTTTAACTCCAGCAACGTTTGGGCGGCTCCAGAGAGCTGCTCAAAGAGCTGGTTATTGTCGTATAGCTCTTTCTGTCGGTCTTCTTCAGTCTGTGCGGACGCAAGCGGCAGATTTACTGCCGACCCCATCAAAAAGCTAGCGATGGCTAGACTCGATAGGATTAGCTTGCTCTTTTCCATGAGTGTCTCCTCCCGTAAAAACCCTTATTGTGATCGGAAGCACGCCAGAACTAGTTTGTCGTCCGCCACTCTTTCACGTCTTTGCTATGACTTTAGTTGTCGACGTTTAGGATTATTTGTTTATTTTTCAAACTTATCAAGGTAATCTCATGGCCGAAGACTTTGGTTCGATTGACCCCTTGGTCCCTCTGAATTTTAGTATGGGCCGCAGACAAGATGATTTGGCGGCTTAGATTGCTGCGGGTTATTTCAAGCTGAACATTATCTGGACATCCAATCGGTCCTCCCAAACATCCCTCCGACGTGAAGTCTCCAGCCGATCTAGCGGTGATGGTCAGATCCGTCCCTGTTACCTGGACCGTTTGCCCTTCCGCAAGCAACACCAAAAGAAGCATCGGAAACGACTGTTTTAGACATCTGATGACTATTTTAGCCGACATTCCCCAGATTCCTGGTGGTTCATGAGGCGAGGTTCGCGCTGTCGGGCGTGTTGCGCAACGGTAAATCGTGCTCCGCGCGTGCGGCAGGCGGTCGAACCAGCCAGTTGACTGAGCCGCGGCGGGGAAGTCAAAGGATCCGGCATCCCTCTTCCCTGAACGCGTCCCCAAGCGTAAACTTAAAGATTCAGGGCCATCTTCTCCGCAACAACCACGGTCAAGGCGGCCATAATTCCGTACTCGACTGCTGTGAACCGACCCTCATTCTTCAAAACTGAGCGTAGTACTCGGAACATAGGACTCCCGCTTTAGTCTGTGACACAGTTAGCCTGGAGGCAATTACCGCGCCGTGGGGCTAATGCTTGGTTAAGCGCGGGGGACAGCCCAAAATTGTCACAGCTACCATCCGTGCCATCATCCACGACCGCGGCCAAAGATCAAAACGTACTGACGAGTTGACTTGCGAGAAGCACGGTAATGCAGCCATTAGGCCGTACTTGATCGCGGCGGGGTATTGAGCGCACGGTGTAGACCGCGCTGTTTTGCTGGGGTCGTATGCTCAAGGTCGGTTTCAAATCTCCACGCCGGATGAACTCTCGGTAGTTTCGCGGCTCGGAATCCACTTGCAATCAATTGCACGAACTGACTTTGGGCAGGCGGCTGGCTCAAACCTACCGAGCTTAAAATACCGGATTATCCAGGGACGATGTACGGCTGTGATGTGGTTTTTACCACCTTCCGGGATGCGTGACCAAATCTCATGCATCGCTTCCTCACGCCAGGGTAGGATCGATATCGGTCACATGACCCACACTTGGATCTCGTACGGCGAAAACTGATTGGATTGCCGCCACAACAGCGCGGCCGCCATTCACAGCTTCCTCAATAAGACCCTTTAATTGAATGGGTTGCTCATGGCCAGTAGGGTCGGGGCAGCCGAGCTAATGACGTTTGCAGTCGCGCCGGCGTCTCGGCGATCTTCGGTTGCCAAACAGATCAGCTCGCAGCGGGTTGGGTTGGCTGAGCGTGGGCTCGGAGATAGGCCTGAGCCTGCGCAAAGAACGCCGGAAAATCGAGCGGCTGATCGGTGGCTTTGCAGGGATCGCCATTCTCGCCGGCGCTGGTACCCGAGCAGATTAGATCGACGATATAACCGCCAAGTACGCGGTAGCTTTCCATCTGGGATTCGCTGAACCACTGGTCCGTTGTCGCTTCGTGCGGGAACGTCGGGTTCAAGGCGGCGTAGGACCGAACATCCGCCGGCTCGGTACCGTGGTAGCTCGGCTTGATATAGATAAGCAGCCCCGGGTCGGCCTCCGGTTCGGGATAGCAAATATCGGCGATCGCGCAATAGGCGCCACCTGCAGACTCCGGCTTGCGAGCCGCCAAATCGATGCTGCGGAAGCGGATCGCAACGCCGAAGTCAATCCACACCTTGCGCACGGCGTTTCCGAGATCTCCGAGCTGGAAGTCGGGATCGCAACCCGCGTCGCTGACGACGATATAGCGGCATCGGCGACGGACCATCTCGTAGATCCCGAGGTTTTCGAAATGGCCGCCATCCGACAGGTAGACATATCTTCCCCGGTCACTAGTCACCCCGAACAACTCGTCGATGATCGGCACAAAGCTGAAGCGGGGGCCTTCCCGCGACGCCGCCCGATCGTCCGCGGGATTGCCGAGCCACCAGCCGAGCCGCACGTTGGCAAGCATCATCAGAATGCTGACCAGCGGCGACGAGTGGTAGCCCTGATTGGGACTGACGGCGGCGCCCGAGATCGCCATCGCCGTGCCGAGGGTCATGCCGCCCTTGCGATCCCCGTAAAGCGCGGTCGAGCGGAAGTTGGTTCTTGAATTGCCGGCAGCGAGCGGTGTGACTGCGAAGGCTTCGGCCTTGCGCTCCTGCCAGGCGAGATTGCTGCCGCCGGCGACGTTGAGCGCCATGTTGACGACCGGAAACAGGCACCGGTCCATGCGCCGGGGTTGCGGCGGCCACAACCTTGCCATCGGCAAATTGTCACCGAGATCGAACCCCGTGAAGGCATCAGGCTGCCGCCTTGTACCGCGCGCCGAACCCAGAAAGCCGCGGATCAGCCGATTGCGGTAGACGGCATGAAGGGAGAAGCGGTTCACATTGATGTAGTAGGACATGATCAGAGACGTCACAAAGCAGGCGACGCAGACAACCGCAGTGACGAGCAAGCGCAGAGCGGGTTCAAGGACGAAGCGGTTGTCCGATGACAAACCCGCCTCAATCGTGTCGAGAGCAAGCCGTGTGCCGCCGGCGAGCAGGATCGCCAGCAATGGCAGGAAAATCAGCGTCGCGATCGACACGATCACGGTAACCGACCACGTTTCGACGAGCTGACGGGCGGTGGTGGCAGCCGATTTGCCGCTGCTGCCGATCAATACCGCGACCAGCCCCGACACCGTACCGCCGGCCGCCGCGAACCCCCACTTCCAGGCCGCGTCAAATGCCGCGGGCCCGAACAGAATGATGCCGGACAGCACGGTCCACACCAGCATGACGGCCATCAACCATCCGGAGGAACGGGCACGCCACTCGCGTTCGCTGTCGCCATCCCTGGCATAGCTCGCAAGCCCAACGTAGAGCGTATCGCCGAGCATCAGACCCAACATGAGCCAACTCACGCCGGCCGTGACCAGCAGATTTTTCACCCCAGCGGTACTCACCCAAGCGCCGTAATCGGTGCTGCCGCGCGTACTGAGCCAGAGCCCGTATCCAATCGCGATGACCGCGCCGCTAACAGCACCGGTGACAATCCAGTAAAAGAAAAGCTGCAGTGCGGAGACCGGGTCCTGTCCCGTGCCAAACAGCGCGAACCTGCCGAATTCGCGCGGCCGCCACAGAAACGCGATGCACCATGAGGCGCCGTAGACAATGACGCCAGCCGTGGCGCCGTAGCCCAGCCAGCCTGCAAGGCCGGTCGCGGCGGTCGCGAAGAGAGGATGCAGCGCGACGGCGCACAGCGACGTCGCCGCGACGTGAAGCGGGATCAATATCCGTCGCAGATATTGTCCCTGACCGATCCCGTGCCCGTCCGCGCCCGATCGGTAGACCAGCGATTGGGTCAAGCCCCAAACGAGAAGCGCTGCCGCAAGGAGCAGCAACAGCTGAGGCACGAAATCCGGCCAGAGCGGCGCCCAACCGACAAATTCGGCCGCCCCGATCGGCAACAGCACCACAGCGAGAAACAACGGCAGAAACACGGTCCAGTTCAGCACGAGGTTTCTGATGAAGAGCGCGGCCGCGGTCCAGGTGTCGGGCGACATGGCGCCCACCTTCGGCGTCAGAAAATTGCTGCTGGCCCGCAGCCCCTGCAATTCGGCAGGCTCATCAGGCGGGTCCACGCTCCTTGCAACTAAACCGGCTTGCACGGCCTGATCATCCTGCGCGTGATGACGCCAAGCCGACAACCAGCTGCCGATATAACCGCCGCCTGACACCGTCGACAAATAATCGAACGAAAACAATAGCCGGTGGCGCGCCAGGGCCTGCATCACTCCCAAGGCAAAGCAGGCGCTGCGAATCCCGCCGCCTGACAGACACAACGCACTGCGCGGCTGCTCAAGCCGGTGAATGGCGTCATAAAGCTCCACAAGCGTGCCGGCTGGACAGTTGACACCGGGACGAAGTTCCCGGAACTCCTCGGTCAGAACATCGAGAAGGTCTCGCGATCCTCGCCGCGGCATAGTCTCCGTCGCGGCCACCACGGCAATTTTGTCGCTTGGCATGTTGGTTTTCCCGTTCAACGCCGATTATCTCGGTCATGGTCAGGGGCTCGTTGGAGATGCCCGCCTTTTCGCGATATCAGTTGTCCAGGTTCGCCAGATAACGCAGCGCCGAAAGGCTCGGAAGGAAGAAATAGCCGCCGCCACGAACGGTGACGAATTGCGGTACCTCGCGCAGACGCAGGTTGGCGCCGCTCGGCTGCGGCAGCGAAAAACTGTCGGTGACCGGGCAGCCGGCTGCAGGCTGCCGATTGCCCAGCAGCGGGTCGCTTTCCTGTGTCAAACCACCGAATTTCGTTCCGGCGACCCACGCCGTCTGCACGAACTCGAACTGCCGCACGATGTTGGCGTTGAGACACACGAACCGCAGGCCAATGTCTTCACCTGGCGGGCCGGGTTGCAGCGCTTCGTCGTCGGGCACCAGCGCGCCGTAGGCGCGGCCGCGGCGCAGCAAGCGGTGAAACCGGGTCGAGGAGATCAGATCGTCGCGCGCATGCCGCGTGCCGTAGCCGAATGTGCGGGAGAGCCGGGAGAGCAAGCCCGCGGCGCCATCCGGCAGATCCGCGTTACGCGGATTGGCGCGGCGGATATGGGCGCCGAGCGGGCATGCCGTGCCGTAAGGATCAGCCCGGAACGTGAAATGGTTCAGCCGGTCGTCCGGTGCGACCCCGGCGATATGACGCTCGACCTGCGCAATCAGCGGGTCGCCGGCCATCGTGCGGCCGACCATCGCCTCGGCCAGCAGCCGCCGGGTCGCGCCGGCACCGTTGGCCTGACGCTCGAGATATTGCCAGAAGCTCCGAACATCCTGTTGCAGATCACGAAGAACCAGGTAAGTGCCATTTCGCCCGAGATCGCATTTGGTTGGGTCATCGGCGGCGCGGGGCAGCAGGTCGTGTGGGTCCGTGACGGGATCGAGCAGCGGGCGCTCGGTGAAGTTGCCGTACTCATTCCGGTAGCCGAGCAGGAACTCGCCTAGAGCCACGCTATTCCCGTAGGTCAATTCGGTGACGCCAGTGCGCCGTTCCTGCTGCCAATCAAGCTCCGGCTGGCTGATCCCATCAGCAAAGCCGAACGGTTCACGGCTGAAGCCGTCGCCGGTATCGCCCAGCCGTTTGGTAGGCAGGGTCACGACGGTGGAAAATGCGGAGCCCCACGTCGCGCCCTTCACCGCCTCGGTCCATGCCGGGAGGCCGCCGGCCCGGGCGTACAGCATCACCAGCAAATCCGGCTCCTGACCCGGGCCGCCCCAGGCCCACAATGACGGGCTGTTTTCACCAATATCGCCGAGGCGGCGCGAGCGGTTGTCCTCGCCTGCCATGCCCGACAGAAATTCGTCGGAAAATCCGCCAATCGCGTCTTCTGCAAGACCCAGCCGGCGCAGCCCGCCGCTGGTGAAGGCGATCTGCAATGCCGTATCCGGCAGCGGGTTGGCATCCCGTGCGCTCGTCGCCGGAGCCGCCGCCAGCCAGGCACGGGCAGCCGCCGCATCCTTGATGCGCAACAGCAGAAACACTGCCTCGGGGAGGTGTCCGTGCCCGAACCGCACCATCCCTTGAATGTCGTCGAACACGGCTCCCGACGCTGGTGTCAAATCAGATTGAGCCATTCCCTGACCTCGTCATCGGTCATGTCGGACCGTGTCAGTCCGTCGCGAATAAGGCTGTTTCGGAAGAGGTCGAAGCCGGTTAGGCCCGGATAGGCCTTGTACCAGACGTCGATGGGAAGCTGGTGACGGAAGATGTAGTATTCGAACTTCTGTTCGTTATCGGAACCGCCCTGTATCAACCAGCTCGTCTTGGGATAGCCGACCCCGTTGCTGAACAGCAAATTCAGACCCCAGCCGACCTTGTTGATGAAATCATCCATGTAGGCTTCCAGCGAGCCGTCGTAATTGCTCGCGAAAAACATCTGTTTCTGATGGTTGAGGAAAACCCAGCGAGCGAAGTGGATCGTCTTGACCCGCGCGAGGTGTCCACGGTTGAACAAGTGCCGGGCGCCGTAATCGACCACCGAGAGCAATACGATTGTCGTCAACCGCCGGAACAGGCCGGGCTTCAGGCAGCCGATGACGATGTAAGGGTTGGTCGTGTCGTAATCCTCGTGGCGGGCGATCTCGGCACGGCTCGCGGCATCGGGGCGAGGTACGATTTGCGGATCGGCCGTTTCATGGCGGCGCAACTGCCAGAAGAATACCGGCAGATATAACAGCAGGAACGGCATCGCCAACAAGGCCACCAACGGCCCGGCCACCGCATGCGCGACATTGCGCAGCCACCATCCTATTGGCGTTGGTTCCGGCTCGCTCAGAATGAGGGTGCCCGCCCTTTGCCGCGCGACGACGTAGCCGACCAGCTCGCGATGCAGTTGCCGCGGGTCGCGGACGGCGACAGCACGAGCCGGAGCACTCGCATAAGCGACAAGGGCATCGTGGAGCGCCGCCTCCTCCCGGATCTGCCGCACCGTGCGGCCGATCGTGTTGACATAGGCGGCGATCGGAGACTGCGTGTGGCGCTGCATCCACTCGAGCAGGTCGACGCCGACGGAGAAGCTCTCGCAGCACGCAAAGATTTGGCGCAGGCCGGACGCGGCGCGCTCGGCAAGCTCTTCGAGAAGCCGGTTACCCGACCCGTCGCAATCGCCGAAAAAAGCCAATGTCGGCGGCAAATCGGGGATCGGCACGCCATAGACGGCGATATCGGCGGCGGTCGGGTCGGACAGGATCACCAACCGGGCGAAGTGGAGCCGGTCGAACCGAGCGAACGGGATCAGGGCATTCTCCGGATCCACAACCCCCGGGCTCAGGTTCATCGAGGCGAGCAACCGGCGCAATTCGTCGTCGCGACCGGGGATAACTGGCGCCATCACGAGGAAGTTTCCTTGCGGCGTCATCGACCGACCATCGCCGTGCCCGGCCTACAGCTTCTTGAGGAACTCGATGAGCGCGCTCTTGTCACTGTCGCTGAGGTCGGTGCCGTAGAGATGCCCGCCATTGCCATTCCCCCGAATGCCGGTGTCGAAGCGGAAGCCGTTCGCCTCCGCCTCGTTGCCGGTCGAGACAAAGCCAACATGGTCGAAATCGACGACGTCGTAGCCGCGGTAGAACAGTCCGGGGCGCTTGTCCGCTGGTGACAGCAGATCCCACAGCGTCGGAACCGAACCGTTGTGAAGATAGGGCCCGAGCAGCCACAGACCGACGAGCGGTCGGGCGACGTACCCGCCCTGCGCGCCCTCGACATCGGCATTCGCGGCGCCGAGCGTGCGCACGACGACATTCATCCGGTCGGCATTCGCCTGGTTCCAGCCACGGATGTGTTCCGGGTCGGTACCGAGCTCATCGAGGGGGATTGCCGTGCCGGTGCGTTTCTCGCCTTCGGCGTGACATTCGGCGCAGCGTGCCCGGTAGAGCGCCTCGCCGCGATCGGCGAGGCCCGCATCGATCGGGCGCGGGAATTTCGGCGGCTCCGCCCGAGCGATAAAATCTTCCAGCCATTGATTGCGTTCGACAAAACCGCCGGCCGGCAACGACCCGATGCCGATCGCCGAAGTCGCGACGACGGCGTAGAGCGACTTCGCCTCGCCGGCCGAGTGATAAAGCTGGCCCTTGCGGGTGCCCAGGCGCCACACCGCTGGGAAATCGGTATTGCCGGTCGTGTCATCCCAGGGGGTCTGCGTCAGGATGTATTTCGGCAGGTTGAACGCGTCGTCCCGGCCAGGGCCCCAGGCCGGCTTCTTGTTCATCCAGCCGAGCTGACCCTCGACGAGGTGCAATGCCGTGCGGGTCGCCGGAATCAGTACGGTCGCGTAATCGGCCCAATCCAGCCAATCCAATGGGAAATGCACACTGATCTCCGGGATCAGCCGGGTCGCCGAAAACCGCTCGTCGTGCGAGGCCGCGATCAGGAAGCGCAGCAGGCCCTGCAAATTCAGCGTATGCGCCGGGCCGCCGACCGCGAAATGGGGTTGGTCGTCCGCGCTCAGACGGTAGCTCGCGGTGTGGCACAGGGCGCAGTTGATCGTGACGCGCTCATAGCCGAGCCGCTTGATCGACAGGCCGAACGGCAGACGCTGACCCTCTTCCCACGCCAGTCCGAACGCGCCGTAGCCGCCATAGCCGGGCTTTTGCGGCCCATAGCCTTCGGTCGCGTATTTCGCGACGAGGTCGGGAAACACCCGCGGCAGGATCATGAAGACCGGATAGGGGATTCCGGCCAGCAATTCACCGTCGAGCGAGCCATAGGCGAAGCGGGCAACCGGGTCGTCGGAAAGCTGCTGTTTGTCGGATTTGAAAAATTTCGACCAGACCAAGGCCCCGCCTGCGGCGGCGACCAGGACGACGAGGACGAGAACGGTCGCCGTCCAGCGTTTCCAGTGCCTGCGCAACGCCACGGCCGCCTCAGAATGTCTTGAGGTATTCGACGATCGCATCCTTCTGCTCCGCCGAAATCTCGGTGCCGTAATCCGCTCCCTCGTGCCCGCGATTGCTGTTGCCGGCCCACTTGCCGGGGACGCAGACATTGTCGTCATGACGATTTTCTGCGTTCGGCTCGCCGGCGCACGCCGCATCGACGCACTGTGTCTCGTAGTGGAAGAACTTGGCTCCGTTCTCCTCGGCCACGTCAGAGACGAAGCCGAGCTTCCGCTGATCGATCACGTCGTAGCCGCGGTAGAACGATTTGGGGCGCTTGTCGGCGCTCTCCAGCAGGTCGCGAATGGTCGGGACCGAGCCGTTGTGCAGGTACGGGCCGCGCAACCAGACGCCGTCAAGCGGCAGATTGGCGTAGCCGTTGGTTTTCCGGAAATGCGAGAAGCGCTCGCTGGGATAGGCGGCATAGAGGTTGCCTTGCTCGGCGGAGAGCGAATGGGTGTAGTTGTCGAGCCGACAGGGATCGGTGCGGATCCGGTGAATCGGTTCGACCTGGCCGACGTGGCCGTTCGGCCCGCCGCTGAAGTCGCTGCCGCTGACGCCGTGACACGAGGCGCAATACCGGATGTAAAGCGGCTTGCCCGCCTCGGCCCGCGCCGCATCGATCGGGAACGGATATTTCGGCGGCCGATTGGCGGTCGAGATCAGCCAATCGGCAATGAACTTCAACGACCGGCGGTCGAGTGTCGTCGGTACGGCGCCGCTGCCGAACGCGGCGCTGCGGTTGCGCTCCTCGACAGAATCGTTGTTGCCGTCCCAGTGCAAGTGCATGTGGAGCTCCTCGCGCGGCCCTTGCAGCCACAGCGAAGGAAAATCGACAATCCCGACGGCTTCCCGCATCGGCAGCAGCTCGAATGGCCAATTCAGCAGAGCCTTTGCCGGGTTGAACGTATCGAAGCGGCCCGGACCCGGTTCGACTTCGCGATCCAGGAAGCGAAAGCGGTCGCGCACGAGCAGCACCGCCTCGCGCATCGCCGGCACGACCGCGTATTTGATCAATAGCCGCTGGAACGCGGAATAATGCTCGCCGGTCTGTTCAGCAGCCTCGATCACCTGCCACGGGTTGAACCGTTCGTCGAGGACGCACTGGGTCACGAATTTGGTGAAGCGGGCGAGGTCGACACGATGCGACGGCATTCCGGTCACAATTTTCCGCGTGCTTTGCGGCGCGTCCCGATACGTGCCGACGTGACAGGCCGCGCAATTCAGCGCGATGCGGTCGAAGCCGAGGCTGTGGCGCCGCGAGGTGCCGACCGGTCGGTCCATTCCCTCTTCGTAGGTGAAGCCCAGCGACTCCCAGCCCTTGCCGGGCAGGTAATCGCGGCACAGCGTCGGCATCGCCTTGAAGATCCCGACCGGCAATCCCGCGAGCAGATCGCCGCCCGTCGACCCGTATTTGAACTGCTTGACCGGGTTGTCGAAAAAGCTCTCGGGGTCGTCCCCTGACAGCTCGTAGTAGAGAATGCCCGCGATGACGGCGACAACCAGGATCGCGCCGCCAACGAGGGCGTAGACGATGCGCCACAACCGGCGCAGCCCTCGGCCGAGGCGACGACCGACCACGTCCCGGCCCCTTTTGTCCGCGCGCCGATCGCTTAGAATTGCAGGGTGAAATGAAAAATGCGGGTCTTCTCCCCGAACACCTCGCCGAGATAAAACTTCGGCTCGATCATGCGGATTTCATCGCGGATCCACCCGGCGACGATCGAGGTTTCCGAATAATCCAGGACGATGCATTCCTTGCCGTCGAACCAGCTGGCGCCCTTGTAGACCTTGGCGAGGACGGCGCGTAGGCCGAACGGGGTGATCAGGTTCCTCAGCAATCCGGCCTTGGCGTCGAAGACTTTGCCCTGCCAGGCGAAATGATTGATGAAGCTGGCGATCGCGGGGCTGAACACGGTGCCGGCACCGATGACCGCGGTCCCCTTGCCTTCGCCGTCGGGAATGTCGCCG
>Ga0210400_10003627_pt1 | contig 13622 bp, 24 predicted proteins | sample IncBWH26MmetaG_FD_155456 | JGI IMG/M metagenome (GOLD analysis project Ga0210400, IMG submission 155456) | Forest soil microbial communities from Barre Woods Harvard Forest LTER site, Petersham, Massachusetts, United States - Inc-BW-H-26-M | ecosystem: Environmental > Terrestrial > Soil >...
ACAACATGCACGGCGGCATGTGTGGCATCTGTGAGGAGTTCATCATTGGCAAGTTCCACGTTGATCATGTGATCCCGCTCGCCAAAGGCGGCATGCACGGCTACATCAATGTGCAGCCTGCACATCCACAATGCAATCTCGTGAAGGGTGATCGCTAATGCCTGCAAACCGCGTGCAGATACCGTTCGTAGTGGACACGTTGGAAGAAAACCCCCCAGAAGAAGGCAAATTCGTTTCACGTCCAGTAGTAGGTGCGACGGTCACTGTCAAAAGCCGCACGAGTGAAGCTTCTGTCACCGTCTATGGGACGGAGAAAGAACCGGGTGCGGTGGTCCCAACGACTGACTCGAACGGCCGCATCAACGGCTGGGTGGAAGAAGGCGCGTACACCATCACGGTCACGGGCGGCAAACCGTTTATCGCGGCTACAACATATGCCTGGGATGCTCTCTCAGGACGAGGCATCGAAAACGGGCGCGTAGGCGCAGAATCCATTTGGAAGTCCGACCTACGCAAAGACACCAACCATAACGACACGCAGTCGGCTCTCGAATTCCTTCTCCCTACGGGTGCGAGCTTGAACTTCTACGGCGAAACCGCACCATCGGGCTTCCTCCTAGAGGACGGCAAAAAATACTCCACCACTGAATACAATCGCTTGTTCAAAGTGATCGGTTACAAATACGGCGGCTCGGGTAGTGAATTCGCTGTACCCGACTCACGCGGGCGCGTCAACGTGGGCGCAGGCTCCGGCCCTGGCTTGACGGTACGCACCCTTGCAGCCAAAGAAGGCGCAGAGACAGTAGCTTTGACCGTCGGTCAGCTTGCTCCGCACACCCACACGCAGACGCCTGTAGGGGGCTCAGCGAGCGTGTCAGGCAGTGTGAGCGGTACGCTTGGCGGCACGATTGCCGATCACACCCACCAGCCTCCTGGCAACTTCGGTGGCCGCAGTTACATGAACCACGCTGAGCCCGGTGACGAAAACGCTGCGAAACGCTTCTTGTCCAAGGATGCAGCAGGTGAAACTCAAGTCCTGTGGGGTAATGCAGGTTGGGGTAATGCCACAGGAAGTGTGAATGGCACAGTCGGTTGCGCTGTGAGTGGTACACTAGGTGGCAGCATGTCAGGTTCGATTACAACCAACGCAGGCACCACAACCTCTACCGGATCAGGTGAATCTCACTCGAACATGCAGCCGCTCTTGGTGGCTAACAAAATCATCAAGACGTAAGGGGTGGGTATGTTGACCCAGGCCACGAAGGCAAGTGCATGGGATAAGAGTGAGGCGGAATTGTCCCAGGACGAGCGCCAGTATGTACGCAGCCCCGGCGAGGAGCAAACTCACCGGGAACAGCAGGACCGCATTGACGAATGGCGCTTCAAAAAGCTGACGCCAGACCTCAAGATCGCCAAGAAGGACGAGCTACACGTAGGGCTTGGGATTCCCAAGCCTATTGGTATTGAGATCCACAACTGGGCTGAAGAGCAGGACTGGCCGGAGGGCACGGAACTGGAGCCGATCGAGGAGTATCACATCACGATGCTCTATTCGCCGGAAGGGCACGACCACAAAGACGATCAGTGGATGGATCATGAAGCTCACGCCGTCTCCATCAAGGGGATCAAGTCATTTCCTTCCAAAGAGAAGGGTGAGGGCAAGGATGCGATCGTGCTCACCGTCGATTCGGAGACGATTGCCCTGCACCACAAAGAGCTTGCGTCTAACGCCGAGGAGGCCGGGATCGAGATCAGTCCCTTCTCACACGGCGATTTCAAGCCCCACATGACGATCGCCTACGGCACGCTGCCGTCGGGGCTCAAGCCGCCTAAGCTCACCTTCGAGACAGAGCCAAGCTCAGTCTCTCCTCCTCGTGAAGAGGAAGAGGATTCGACTGAGAAGCACTCGTGGCACATAGTAAGACAGCACGCCCCCTATGAGGCTGAGCTACTGAGGTTCGCGGACTCGTGGACACCAAAGGACCAATGGCCGAGCGCTTTGCGTGAGCGCAACGGAGAACCTGTAGATGCAGATTGTACCTGCAAAGACGGCCACAAGCTCGATTGTCCCGTACACGGAATGCACCCAACTCTGCCGACTTACGATGACACACTGGAGTTCCCAGACCCCAATAGTCCGGTGGGCTACGACTATCACACCGACGCACCGCGTACCTGGATGCGCGCAGAGACGAAGTTTGCTTTCACGAGGCACAAACTGTGGCTGGACGACACTCGTCATCCTCCTGACGAGTCATGGGATTGGGCCAAAGACGCAGCCGAAGCAAAAAAGCTGACGAAGGATAACGACTACAAGCATATGTCGCTCGATCACGACCTGGGCATCGTGCGATATGAGGACAAAGTGGTGATCAACCCGGACGCCTTGAGCGGCGGGGACTTCGCTATCTGGCTGCACGAGCACCGCAAGCACCTGCCTAAGAGCGTGAACATTCACTCACACAATGGCCACGGCATCAAGTTGATGAAGGAGATCCTTGAGAAACACGCCGAGGTCACTACCGATCGCGCACCCGACGATCTAGAGGAAGAGTGGGCACGCGAGTTCAAGGTGCATGAGCCGTCGGAGATCGAGAAAGAAGTTGTGCATCTACCTGAGCGCACGGCGAGCCACCAGCTTGCGTGGCTACCGGGCTCGAATCTGAGGGGGAAGGGCCTCGTGACCCCGAGCGGCGACGTACACACATGGCCGGTGGACAAGCACGGCATTCCACACCACGCCGAATACGTGGATCAGCGCCAGCCATATCAGCTAGGAGAAGGTAACGCTCACTTCTTCCAGATTAGGCCGCGAGGAGGTCTGGACACCAAGGGCTACAACATCCCGGCTGATGTGATCCATCACGTCTTGCAGACAGTGCCGAGTCTACGCGCAGGTGAAAGCACCGATTGGCATTTTGCTGCCGACGAGTTTGACACACGCGAGTATCCAGACGCACGCATGATGCCACCGATCACGATGGGGGAGCCAGCACAGGGCAACCCACATCCGGAGAAACAAGGATGCACATGCGAACTAGGACACAAGCTAGACTGCCCTGTCCATGGACTCAACCCTACGGAGCAGGATTTCGACCATTCGTGGTCAATCCCGCAAGGACACCCCGTGGGATATCCGCAGGACCAACCACGCAACTACATGAAAGCTGAGGGTTCAGTTGTTGGTGATCGTGGCGAGCGTGACGATGCCAAGACCGACAGCAACGCCGATCAGCACGTTACCAAGCAAAGCACCGACGACAGCCCCGAGGGCGACAATGAGAATAGCATTGGGATTGATCATGGCTACAGCATAGCATGTGACTGCCCTGCATGCGAGCACACACGCGAACATGCGTGGCATGTCCAGGGACAAGGGACAAGCGAGGAGGGATGGTCGGGCCTCCCTCGCGCTGAAGGTGCTGTGGAAGATGAGGATGAACATGGCGACAACCTGGAGGGCGAAGATGTGGCAATTCCTAAGCCACCAATAGAGATTCGCAAGAAGCGCAAGGAACAAGAAGACCTAGAACTCGTTCAGGAGAAGCCCGTGCTACACTCCAGCGCATGGCAGATCCAACCAGCTTCCCTTCCATCAAAACTCGTCACCTAGACATCATTGAAAAATACGGCGGCAAGCATGGAGGTAAGGCTGTTGCCCTCATCACCGCTGCTCAAGTAGCCACCCCGATTGTCAAAAAGGGGATCGAGCGCTTTCAACAGCGAGCCGATGACTACACCATCACCGTCTCAGGAACCGATGACATCTACCCAGACCTACATGAGTGGGTCCTAGCTCGTATTCCGGAGCACGAGCGCAAGGCGATGATCGCCAGCACAGGAGAGAACGTTAGTCACATTCGCCATGAGAGCGACGGAGATGACAATGCGCCCCCTGTGCGTCTGCGCTACGATGGCAGCCGTCGCCAAAGAGTGAAGATCGATGGTTGCGCCGTCCTTGTGGCAGTAGGGCGTGAAGAGGGCTTCAGTATGGGTCGTGAGAAGATCCCCGAGGGTTGGCGTAGATATTTGGAGAAGATCACCTTCTCTGCATCCAATGCTGAAGGCCGCGATGCTGTGATCAAGATGATCGAGGGCTTGCAGAAAGCCAAGTACGCAACCCCTGGGCCTCCTCCGTTGATGATCCCGAGCCGATGGGGAGGTTCTTGGCATCGCCGCAAAGATCTTCCGGCGCGCACGCTCGATAGTGTGGTGCTCAAGCACGGGCAGGCAGAGGCGCTTACGAAAGACCTGGAGATCTTCCTTGCCAGCGAGGATGTGTACGCGCGCTCTAGCCAGCCATGGCATCGCGGGTATCTCTTCCACGGTGATCCGGGGACCGGCAAGACGAGCGTCGCTCGCGCACTCGCCAACCACTTCAACATCTCCCTTTACTACTTGCCGCTAGGGGATCTTGACAAAGACGCCGACCTCATGAACTTGGTGACAGCTATTGAGCCCAAATCCATGCTGCTCCTTGAGGACGTGGATGTCTTCCATGCCATGACTGAGCGCACAGACGAGGAGGGAGGCACTACACTCGCCGCCATGCTCAATGCCCTGGATGGCGTATGGACCCCTCATGGCCTGATCACGGTCCTGACCACCAACAACCGCGACCAACTGGATGATGCTCTGATCCGCGCAGGTCGCGTGGATGTGGACGAGGAGTTTACTGCGCTTGATGAGGAGCAGGCGCAACGCCTGGCAATCTACTTCGCCGACTGCTACCCTGGAGAGGACTACCTTGCATACAGCCGTACCTTCGCCGGGGAGAGCCCTGCGGAGCTAATCAAGGCGCTGCGCCAAAAGCAGCAGAAGGAGACAACATGCGTACCATAAAGAACTCACGGATCTGGAGCGTCCTGTTGGCCGGGATCGTTCTGCGCGTCCTGCCCGAGCGCTTCAAGGGCCAGCACCGCGTCGGCGAGATCGCCGTCTGGGTGAGCGCATTCCCGACCAACCGTTAGCATGAGCGCGCACAAGGTATTTGCGGAGCTAACGACTCACGCTACTCTCACGATCAATGATCCTGCCGCACTCGATCTTGATCGTGGAGAGGCGTGGCTTGGCAAGCCATTCGAGAGCCAAGAAGCCCTACTAGAACATCTAGTTGTCAATCTAGTCGGAGAGGATCTTCGCTTGAGTTGTCTGGATGGCTGGGCCGATCTGCCGGACAACGCTGTCACGGTCAGGACATTCGACATGGATGTTGAGCTATCGACCGATGGCTAAGAAAAAAGACGACGACAAAATCACGGTTGTGGCTGAGCTAGTGGTCACATCGTCGCTGGGGCAGGAGACGATTCGCTCCTTCGATAAGGCGTGGCATCGCATGCGTGAGATCGGCCAGACCACTGTGCCGGTCAATTGTCGTCTTACCGGATTCGTGCGCAAGACTGACGAGGAACTAGCCGAAGGCTAGCCTGCTAGACTAGTGTTATGGTGTACATGGATGAAGATCGAGTGCGCGAACTAGTCGAAGAGGCTGTTCAGACTGCGCGCAACACAACGCCTAGCAATGTGAGCGACGAGGCGGTTGTGCAATGGACCATGGATGACAAATACATCGATGGCCGGTGGCGCTCCTCGTATTTCTTGGACAAAGAGGTAACTCATGTCTCTGCCTAAAGGTGTACTGATCCGCGTCGATACAATCGACCGCGATGGTGAGCACCAGCACGTTGAGGAGCTTGTTGTCACCCTCGAAGAGAAAACGATCGACGTGCGACTAAATGACGACGATGACACGATCGCCATGCTCGACGTAGATGAAGTCGAGGAGGCCATCAAGACGCTCAAGCGATGGGAGCGCGACCGATGAGCACGCTCTACCAAGACCCTTACGAGAACTGGATCATGTCTCCAGGTGAGCGCGCGGTCCCTGGCACCATCGTGAGCCAATTGCTTGATCCCGACTCACCGGAGGGCAGAGCCGCAAAGCGCATCTACGATCTTGACCTATGCCGCAACTGCGGACAACGTAAAGCTGCTCACAACACGGGCGATGCCCTCGCCGTTACGCATGGCTTCATGAGCCGCGAATGCGATATCTGCGTCTACACCGCTGCACTGGAGCACACATGGCGTCGCATCCGCGCGTTGCCTGAGATCCTGTATCGCTTGGGATACGCGCACTTGCGTGCTAAGGTAGGGCGATGAGCGTACGCGAGGCAACCAAACTATGGCACGATGACGTTCGACCAGCGCCTAAGGGATGGCTCTGGGCACAGAACAACATGCAGGCTAAGCACATCCTCGAAGTTTTCGATGTAGTCGAGTGCTCCCTAGATCACGATCTAGGTGCAGATCCTAGCGAGGGTCTGCTAGCCAAAGGTTCAGGCGAGGAGACTGGCCTACAACTTGTGGACTGGATGATCGAGAACGACTGCGTGCCAGAGGTTGTCACGATCCATTCGTGGAACCCACCGGCTGCACGGCGCATGGAGCGCGCATTCATTGCTGCGGGCCACAGGAGCGTGCGCGTGCGTCCTTACCAGATGCCGCTACCTGACCCTCCGAAGTACAAGTATGAGAAGCCCGAGATCATCGGCACGATCGAGCGAGCAAACTACGAGGAGGCTTTGCGTGATCCTCGTGTGCAAGAGACGCTAGCTCGCGCTCATGCAGCATGGGACCGCGAGGAGTACGGGCCTGCGCCCATATATGCCTTCCGGCTCGTGGCGGAGGGAGGACGTTGGGTAGTATACACGGCTGCTCCTCCTAACGAGGGCTTGGAGATCACCTTCCAGTTTGGTCCTATCAAGGCGGTCAGTGATGGCTACTGAGGAGGCAGGACAGAGGATCATGGAAGCTCTCAGCGCTCCTATGCCTGAGCGCTCTATCGAGGAATGGGTCAATGACGTAGGCGCAGGCTGGCAGCCGCTCGTACGTGGCCTAGACGCCAACCTGCGCGAGCTTGATCCTGACTATCGCATCGGCCAGATCAAGGAGAAGTTTGGTGGACTGCGCTACTACGTAGACGCCTTCACAGGAGATACAGACGAGGCCGACCGCCTAGTGCGTGCAGGTGAAGCATTGAGTTTCAAGATCTGCGAGGACTGCGGCGCTCCAGGCGACACGAAAGCGTGGAATGGCTTCTGGGTCAAGACTCTCTGCCCCTACTGCGTCCAACTGCGCCAAGATGAGAAGGAATTCAAAGAGATGATCGAGCGCGGCGACTACGAGATTGAGTCCGGAGACGACTAACGTCGTACCAGCGCTTGCGCTCATCTTGCGCGAAACCCAAAGCGTGCTTAGGCTTGTGCGCCTTGTAGAGCCGGTGGATCTCATCGCCTAGTTGCACACCGCGTACAATCAATGTACCGAGCATCAGAGCTTCCATTGCCATACGACGCTTAGGGTTCATATCTTGATGCCCCATCCTAGTTCGAGGACTGCCACAACGAAGCCGACGGCGCAAAGAGCCAAGAAGGCTTTGGTGATGTAAGGGTTCTCGAACATCACCAATCCGTTACGTCGTTCCAAGCGTCTTTGACTTCCTCGCTCTGCTCTTTGCACCAGCCAGCAGCTTCTACGACAGCGGCATATGGCACAAGGATGGCAAAGAAGAAGGGGAAGAGGGAGCGCGCGACCCATGTCTTGTAGGGCTGGGGTATCGGCTTGAGTGCGTCCTGCATGTTCTCCTTGCGACTAGGTTTGTGCGCTGCGCTTGACTGAGTGCATTCCAGTCGGACGTGCAGTGACGCCAATGGAAGCGACAGTATGGGCAGAGCAGTTTGTGAATCATAGCTTCAGTCTACCACACCTGCTATGCTGATGAGCATGGGCTGGGCAATCGGATTTGATCCGCAATGGAATCGTGACATCGGTTATGGCGTTCCAGCCGAATGCGACCATCCCGACTGCAAAGAGCAGATCGATCGCGGACTCTGGTATGTGTGCGGGGGCGAGCCATATGGCGGAGAGCACGGCTGCGGCCTCTTCTTCTGCGGCGAGCACCTATTCATGAGCTTGCACGAGGAGGACCCCGCTGCCTTTCTATGCGAGCGTTGTGCCGATTGGCACTCGCTCGATGAGGACGAGCAAGATGCGCGTTCATTTGTCTCGTTCGACCCCAAGCCTGATGTGGAGGAGTGGGCCTATCACAAGGCCACTGATCCATCGTGGGCCACCTGGCGCGCAGAGGAGGGCATACCCGCATGACCATTGAGGAGTATGAGCAGGCTTTGACCGACCGCTATGGTGGTGCGTTGCTTGGCAAGCGCTTCTTGGAGCAGCTTGGACAGAAAGCATCTGAGGAGCTAGGCGAGCCCGTCTACATCGAGCAAGCTCGTGTGTCCGTTGCTGACCGACGCTTGCGAATCTATAAAAAGCTTTTGCAAGAATGAGCAAGCTCATGGCACTCGCTTACTACTGCAAGTACAACGGCATGGGGTTCAATGGATCATGCGACTGCGTATGGGAGCGCAAGCGAAGACGGCGCGAATGGATTGGTCGTGTGCTAGGATGGTTGCGCTTCAGGCGACGCAAACGCCTCATTGCTCATTGGGCGCGGATGGGTTTCACCCCGATGCGCAACGAGAGCTTTCAGGACTTTGAGCGCCGCGTGCAATACTCTTTGTTTAGACCAAGATCGGAGACAATCGTATGAAAGAGATAGGGACGGGCACTCTTCTTCTGATGGACTGGATAGAAGATATAGATTGCAAGGACGTAAAAGGCTTCTACGGTAAGGTGTCTGTGGGCACCGATCAGGAAGTCATTGGCTTCCAAGCCACGGGGCACAATACGGCTAACTGGGTAGCACGTGTCGAAGGCGAGACGGAAGCTATTACGGTGATGGGATGCCAGGTCCGGGCTTATCGCGAGGGCAAGAAGCCCGATCTTGCTAGCCAGGTCAAGATTTTGATGTAGCGCGAACGTATCAACACGATGAAGGGGTAAGATTATGAGCTGGTGGTCATGGCATGAAAAGCAAGGTCCGCTCAAAGGCCCTATCAAACGTATGTCAGATATTCCAAAGATATCTCAACAAGAGCGCGAGGAACGCGCTCGTCATCGTCGTGAGTGGCTTTATATAGATCACGGGGGTTATATTCCTTTGTATGAGGAATTTCGAGTATGTACTTTTTGTGGCATTCATGCTCGTCAGAAAGATATGCGTTGGACATTCATTACGTCTTGGAGATGTCCTGCTCATTATGAGAACGATCAGATATAATGGCCAAATTACTATATCCTGTGCATCAACGTCGTGCATTGCGTACGCGCTTGCCATCTAGCTTGCGCTTGTACGATCGCTTGGCTGGCTGTTTGGATGTCAGATGCCAGTCTCCGCAGCTAAGGCATTCGTAGGCCCACAACGGCTTACCCTCTGTGACTTCGATGTTGCGGGCGCGTTTGAGCGCTTGAGCCTTCGAAGGATAGGGTTTCTTGGCGCACGCCATACGCTACAGTATATCATTGCTGAGCATGTGCTATAATGTTCACTGACTATATGAACATTCACCAGGAGATCGATATGAAGCACGAGGAAGACGAGCAGCAGCGTGACCATGAGGCACAGCAGCAGAGCGAACACGACCAGTGGCTACAGCGCGAGTATGAGAAGTGGCTAGAGACTGACGAGTATGAGAATTACCGGCCAACCGACTGAGTACCCTCCCGAGCTTGAGTACTACTACCTGGGTATGCCGGTGGTGATCACGCACCTGTGTAATGAGAAGGGACATTACCCCGATCCGCGTTCCGGGTGGGTCAATGCTCGCTGGGCCGACGGCAAGGTTTGGACTCATTGGCGTGCGCAATTGCTCGATACGCCGTGGGGACATTGACTCGCGCCGAATGGTCTGATAGACTGCGGCAATGGCGCTGGATGAGACAATAGACTACGACAAGGAGCAGACGCCCAAGCTCCATACGCTCCAGCAGGCGGGGATCAATCCCTTCCCCGCCTTCCATGACGAGCGGGAACGTACTGCTATTGCCACGGTGCTTGATGATCACACGTCCTTCAAGCACTTCCTGAAGGAGGGCGACAACGAGCAGTACCCGTACACGATCATGGGTCGCATCATCGCACGACGTGGACAGGGCGGCGTGTTCTTCTTTGATGTGGAAGACGCACCTGGCTATGTGCGCGATGAGCGCATGCAGGTGATGGTCAAGCGTGACATCGCACCCGATGTGTACGAGCTAGCAGACCTGCTTGATATCGGCGACTTCATCCGAGTGACCGGCGTCCTGTATCTGCCGCCGCGTAAGGAGTTGACGATCCATGCTATGAGCATGGAGTTGCTGTCCAAGACGGTACAGTCGATCCCGGACAAGAAGAAGTCGGCCAAGGGTGTTGCTGATCCCGAGGTTCGCTTCCGTCACCGCGAGCTAGACCTGCTTGGCAATCCGCATGTGCGCAAGCTGTTCGTGCAGCGAGCAGCGATTGTGCGTGAGGTCCGCAACTACCTGAATGCCGCAGGCTATCTCGAAGTCGAAACGCCTATCCTTCAGCCGCTTGCGGGTGGCTCAGAGTCAAGGCCATTCCGCACCCACTACCACAGCCTCGATCGAGACATGGTGCTGAGCGTGAGTCCCGAGTTGTACATCAACCGTGTGCTGATTGGGGGCTTCGAGCGCGTCTATTCACTCACACGCTCATTCCGCAATGAGGGCATCTCACGCCGGCACAACCCCGAGTTCACGGAGCTAGAGTTCATGTGCGCCTACGCGGACAATCACACGCTCGCACAGCGCGTGGAGATGCTGATAGCCACGGTGACTACCAAGGCGCTCAAGATAGGCCACATCACTGTGCGTGGTGAGCGCGTGGATCTGCAACTGCCATGGAGACGCTACACGCTGGACGAACTGCTCCAGAAGCACACGGGCAAGCGTCTCGTGGAGTTCACGGCTGACGAGGCCATGGAGATCTACACTAAGGAGATCGAGCCCACGCTGATCCAGCCTACCTTCGTATTCAACTTCCCCATTGAGGCATTCCCCATCTGCCGTCAGATCCAGCACGAACCACACCTTGCCGATCACTTCGACGGTGTGATTGGTGGCATCGAGGTTGTGTCCGCTGACATGGAGCTAAACGATCCCGTGGACCAGCGTCGGCGCTTCACCGAGCAGGCCAAGAACACAGGAGGCGATGCACCGGCACCACACGATGCCGAGTACATCAGGGCGCTTGAACATGGCTTGCCTCCCACGGCTGGCGCAGCCATTGGTATCGACAGGCTTGTGATGCTGCTCACGGAACAGGAGACGATCCGCGAGGTCATTCCGTTCCCGATGTTGAAGTCTGTGTCATGAAGCTGCGCCTCGATAGAGCGATTGTCAACGAGTGCGATCAGGCCGCTAGGCGTATCGTCCAGGACGTGATGGATGAGATCAACGGCAAGACCACACTCTCTGTGGAGCGCGCCACTGCACGTCTGTACGGGGAGGATGGTGAGACTGATGGCGTACCAGCGCCCAACCTCTTTGTGGATAAGCGCAGTCACGAGGAGCTATCCCATGGTGTGGCTTGCTACTTCAGGGGCGATCCATTGACGGCACTAGCACAGAAGCTCAAGGAGCGCCAGGAGATGCGCGAATCATTCGAGCAGCCAGCGCGCACACTGCGTTATGTGCTCACAGCTACAGGCGACGTGGACGAGGATGTGACGCACGCACTCGCTGTGGCAGAGGCGGGCGGCGACATCATCGCGGTCATTCGCTCAACTGCTCAGTCTCTTCTCGACTATGTACCGTACGGCCCTACTCACGAGGGCTTTGGTGGCACGTTCGCCACGCAGGCTAACTTCCGCATCATGCGAGAAGCGCTCGATGAGTGGTCGCTGAAGAACGGACGTTATGTAAGACTGTCGAGCTTTTGTTCAGGGCTCTGCATGCCCGAGATCGCAGTCATGGGCGCAATGGAGGGCCTAGACAACCTTGTCAATGATTGCATGTACGGCATACTGTATCGAGATCTCAACCCTGTGCGCACCATGATCGACCAGCGCTTTTCCCGCATGATCAATGGCTGGGCGGGCATCGTCATCAACACAGGCGAGGACAACTACCCACGCACTGCCAACACCATGGAGTGCGCGCCGTCGGTCACAGCATCGTGGTTCATCAACTACTTCATGGCCAAGGCATGTCATGTGCCTGACAAGCAGATTGGGCTCGGGCTCGCATTCGAGGTCGATCCGGCTGTGTCCAACAGCTTGGCATACGAGATAGCTCACTCGCAGCTACTACGCGATCTGTTCCCGGACTGTCCCACTAAGTACATGCCGCCAACCTCACACATGGATGGCAACTTGTGGCGCACGCACGCAACAGATGCGATGTTCAACCTAGTCACTGAGATCACAGGCCATGGCATCCAGACCATCGGCGTGCCGACTGAGGGGATCTTCACTCCCCATATCCACGATCGCGTACTAGGCATGGAGGGCGTCAACTACGCAGCACTCGCGGCACTCGATTTGGGCGATGAGATCGAATACACGAGCGGCGGACTGATCCAGACACGAGCAGCAGTCATACTCAATGATGCTCGTGACTTGCTTGAGCGTATTGCCAATGAGGGTCTATTCGCTGCCATTGAAAACGGCACATTCGGCGACGTGAAGCGCCCTAAGGACAAGGGGCGCGGGGCTGATGGTATCGTGGAGAAGGCCGCAGACTACTCTAATCCTCTCTGGGATGCTCTCGATGAGTAAGCTCACGCCCTACGCAGACCATACGGATGATGGGCTCGTGCAGCTTGGCTTTACGCTGGCCACATCCAATTCCAGCGGAGCAAAGAAGCTCGCTGAAAAGATGGGACTAGAGAACCCCGAAGTGATCCACAAGCGGCGGCTCACGGGTGAACTGACCTACTATCTCGTGTACGGCGAGTGCGTGCTATCCATTGACGAGGACGAGTTTGAGTCTGAAATCGATCCACAGCACATGACCAAGGAGCAGGTCGAGGAAATGGCATCGATGTTCGGTCGTCCGCTTGTGATCGTGGGCGCAACCACCGGCACAGACACGCACACGCTCGGGCTCGACGCCATGCTCAATCTAAAGGGATACGATGGACACAAGGGCTTGGAGGCGTACAAGCACTTCGAGGTACACAACCTTGGCGCTCAGGTATCCAACGAGGAGCTAGCCGCGAGAGCCGCAGAGCTTGACGCTGACGCCATCTTGGTGTCTCAGACGGTCACACAGCAGGGCTTGCATGTGGACAACCTCAAAGAGCTTATCGCGCTAGTCGAGGGCCGCTTCATGTTCCTCGCCTGCGGTGGACCGCGCATCGATAACAAGTTCGCTCGTGAACTGGGCTTCGACGCAGGCTTTGGCAGGGGCACACTGCCCAACCATTTGGCGACTGCGATCGTGCGTTCCATGATGGAGAATCACAAGGACTTGATCTACGCCTCTGCACGTCGTGAGCAGTAAGCGCGGCGGCGTTCTGTTCTTGGCTCTCGCAACAAATAACTCGATGATGTGCTTTAGCTTTGAAGCTTGGACACGGGACACAAGTATATCGCATCCGAGCCCGCATGTCAATGCGATGGGATTTTGACTTAGGCTACACGATATGCTATACTACATCTATGAGCACAACAAAGATCACCACTCAGCAGGCCCAGCAGGAGCATGACGTTGTAACG
>Ga0210400_10003628_pt1 | contig 13622 bp, 8 predicted proteins | sample IncBWH26MmetaG_FD_155456 | JGI IMG/M metagenome (GOLD analysis project Ga0210400, IMG submission 155456) | Forest soil microbial communities from Barre Woods Harvard Forest LTER site, Petersham, Massachusetts, United States - Inc-BW-H-26-M | ecosystem: Environmental > Terrestrial > Soil >...
ATATTCGGGGCGTTCTTCCCGGCCTGGATGCTGTTGGCCCTGATCGGCATAGGCGCCGCCATCGCCGCGCGTGTCGTATTCGTCCTCACAGGCGTTGCCGAGGTCGTCCCCCAGCAACTGCTCGTGTGTTCCTCGGTCGGTGTGATCGTCGCGCTGCTCATCTGGCTGCTCTGGTTTCGGGCATGAAGGCGGCAGGCGAGCATCGCTCGAGCCCCTGGGGAAGGATCGTCGCGATCGCGGTGGTCACGGTTGCCGTCCTAATCGGCATCTATGCGTGGCGTACGATCGCCACCCATCCATCAACCGACGATGCAAGCATCGATGCGGACGTGGTACACGTGGCCGCGCTCGTCGGAGGCCGCATCATCGAGATCCCGGTGCAGGAGAACAGCGCCGTTGCCGAGGGGGACCTGCTCTTTCAGATCGACCCGCTGCCCTATCAGTTGGCCGTTGCGCAGGCCGAGGCCAATCTGGCCCTCGCCAAGGGTGAGCTCGATTCACGGCAGCGAGTGCTTGCGACGGAACGAGCCAACGCGACAATTGCGAGGCAACAAGCCATCAAGGCGCGTCAGAACGGCGACTTGGCTGCGCGGACCGTCGAGAGACTGGGGCCGCTCGCGAGCCAGGGATTCGTGCCGACGGAGCAATTCGACCAGGCCCAGGTCAGGCTGCAGGACGCCACGTCGTCTCTCAAGCAGGCGCAGGAGCAGCAATCTGCCGCCACCCGAGCCATTGGAACCGAGGAAGCCGCGGAAGCCAGCGTGCGCGCCCGCGACGCCGCGCTGGGGATCGCGAGGCGCGAGCTGGAGAATACGACAGTGCGAGCGCCGCACGACGGACGTATCGTCGGTCTCTCTGTCGCGCCCGGTGAGACCGTCATTCCATCACAAGCGCTGTTCACGCTGATCGATACCGAGGAGTGGTACGTCGTCGGCAATTTTCGCGAGACGGCGCTCAAGGCCATCGCACCAGGAGACTGCGCCACCGCCTACTCCATGATCGATCGCCGGCAGCCTATCAGGGGAATCGTCCAGGGGATCGGCTGGGGTGTCATCGACCAGGAGCGTATCAATCTTCCGCGATCCGTTCCGTACGTGGAGCGATCCCTGAACTGGGTACGGGTCGAGCAGCGGTTTCCCGTGCGCGTTAGGCTCGTGCATCCGCCGCCACAGCTCATGCGGCTCGGAGCGAGCGCAGTGGTGCAAATCAGACACGGTGCGGCATGCAGATAAGCGATGCCGTCAAGGCACCTGGCCGGCGACTGGCCCTGGTTGCCGAGCTCCCCCGCCTGCTCGCTCCACGCCCCGGGCGATTGCACTTCGCGCTCAGAGTGGCCCTGATCTGCGCGCTGACCACCGTGGTGGCGGAGATCTATCAGACCCCGGGTGTGGCCTTGACCACCTATATCGTGTTCTTCCTCAACAAACCTGACCGGGTGGAGAGCCTGAGTCTGGATGTCGTCCTCACGATTCTCGTCACCCTCGTGATCGGACTGATTTTCCTCATGGCCAAGCTGGTGATTGATGTCCCCCTGTGGCGTGTCACCATGATGACCGCGGTTTCCATCGCGTTCCTGTTCGTGGCGTTTGCCAGCAAGCTGCGCCCACTCGGCGGCGACATCATGCTGATTATCGCATATGCGCTGGATCTGCTCGGCACGAGTCCAGTGAATGTGGTCCCGACGCGTGCCCTCCTCTACGCCTGGCTCTTGGTGGGAGTGCCGGCTGGAGTATCCGCCGTCGTAAACCTGCTCATCGCGCCGCCACCACGGCGGCTGGCCGAGCGGGCGATCGCCGAGCGCTTGCGCTGTGCAGCCGCCGCGCTTGTGGCGCCCAATGCGCGCGTCCGGCAGGCGTTGACCGAATACCTCCGGGAAGGGGTGGGCGAGGTCCAGACTTGGCTCACGCTCGCCGGAAAGGAAAAAACGTCTCCGCCGCGCGACATTGCGGCGCTTGGGCAAGCGGCGGTCACGACGGCCGTGATCCTGTCGTGGGTGGATGGCGTGAGCCGCGAAGGGGTCCACCTGATTCCGCTACCTCTACGCGAGCAGTTGGCCAACACGCTCGAGGAGATGGCGCGCATCCTCGTAACGGGCCGATATCCCATCGAGATCACCCTTGAACGGTCTGGCGCCGAGGCCGCCCTGCCGACCAGTTCGGCCGGACTGTGGGCTGGGATGCGGGACCTGTTGGCACAATATGCTCAGCCACCGTCCCCCGATTCGCCGCCAGCCGGTTCTGCGCCGCACAAAAAAGGCGGGTTCTTCCTGCCCGATGCCTTCACCAACCCGGAGTACGGTCAGTACGCGCTCAAGACCACGGCCGCGGCGATGTTCTGCTACGTGCTGTATTCGCTCCTCAACTGGCCAGCGATCCACACGTGTTTCATTACCTGCTATATCGTCTCGTTGGGCACGGCCGCCGAGACGATCCAGAAGTCGTGGCTGCGAATCCTGGGCTGCTTCATCGGGGCGGCGGCCGGCATCGCGGCGATCGTGTACATCATGCCGCACCTGACGTCGATCGGTGGCCTGGCCGCCTTGGTCTTCGTCGGTGCGCTGGGGTCCGCATGGGTGGCAGCAGGCAGCGAGCGCATTTCGTACGTCGGATTCCAGATCGCCTTCGCCTTTTTTCTCAGCGTCATCCAGGGCAACGCGCCCGCGTTCGACCTGACCGTCGCGCGGGACCGGACGATCGGCATCCTGCTTGGCAATCTGGTCGTGTACCTGCTGTTCACGCGCCTGTGGCCAGTGAGCGTCACAAGTCGCATTGATCCGGCGTTGGCTGCCGTGCTGCGCCGATTGTGTGCCATGACGACAGCCGAGAGCCCAGCGGCGCGGCGCGCCATCGCCGCACAAGTACAAGGCGCGCTTGGGACCATTGATCAGGATCTCGAGTTAGCCGCGTACGAGCCCGGCACGACGCGAGGGCCGCGCTGGCTGGACGCGCGTCGGCGGGCCGCGCATGCGATCGGCGCGCTGCAGGGGCCGCTCCTCCTGAATACGCTCCAGGAACCCGTCTCGGCCTCCAACGTTGGGCATCGCCTGAACGACGTCGCCGAGTGGCTGACCTCGCCGGCTGCACGCGCGCCACCCGTTACAGCCGCCCCGATGAACCGAGGCGGGTTGGACGACATGATTGACAAGCAGTATCGGGCCCTGGTCGACGCGTTGCGCTTCGAGTGGTCGCCAGCCCTGGGGATCTCCAAGGCGAGGTCGGTGTGCGATGTCACCGTCTGAGGTAATCGTACCTGCACTGCTGTTCCTGGCGCTGGCAGGCTGCGCGACCTCCTCCGTGGACATGGCTCCCCGGCGTCCGGATCGCCCGTGGGTACCGCGGACGCGGTCCGGTGGCGCCATCGTTCCCGGTGCCGCGCCCGCCGTGGATTCGGGTGCGAACGGCTACGTTCTGCCCTTCAACCCAGCGCTCGCCACTGTTCCGGATCCGTTGGCGCTCGACCAACGCCACGAGTACTCGTTGGCCGAGCTCATCGACATCGCCCAGTCCAACAACCCGCTGACCCGAAAGGCGTGGAATGATGCGCGCGGGGTGGCGCTGGCAGCGGGCATCGCCAAGAGTGCGTTTCTTCCAACCCTGACCGCGAGCGTCGTCGCCGCGTACCAGAACCTCAACAACAACGGGACCCCAGCGGGGCTGAGTCTCAACGGAATCAACAACGGAGAGGGTGTGATCCCGGCCCTCTCGATTCAATGGCTCCTGTTTGACTTTGGTGAGCGGAGCGCGGTGCTGCATGCGGCCGAGGAGGGGTCTGTCATCGCCAACGTCGGGTTTACGGCTGCGCACCAACAGGTCATCCACGCGGTGAGTCTGGCGTACTACGCGCACGTGGCCGCACGAGCGCATCTCTCGACTGCCGGCCGCTCGCTCACGAATGCCCAAGCGGTACAGGTTGCAGCGGAAGAACACTATGCCCATGGCGTCGGGACAGTCGTGGAGGTTGCGCAGGCGCGCCAAGCCACCGCGCAGGCGCAGTTGCTGCGCGTGCAGGCCGAGGCGGGGGTGCAGGACGCGTATCAGGGACTGATCGGCGCCATGGGCATTTCTCCCTTGACCAGAATCACGGTGGCAAACATCGCGGACCGCGAGTTGCCTGCGGCCGTGACGGACTCGATCGACCGCATCGTTGCTGAGGCCCTCGGCCGCCGGCCCGATGTCGTCGCAGCCTACGCCGCGCGACGGGCCAGCGAGGAACAGGTGCGGGCGGCACGAGCGGAATTGTTTCCCAAGCTCTTCGTCTCTGCCACAGGGGCATACAACAGCGGCCAGCTCAATGTGACATCCCTCCCGGGCTTCGGGAATCAGTCGCCCACCACCAATCTCACCGCAAACCACTTCAACTTCACTGTGGTTGCCGGCGTCACGGTTCCGATCTACGACGGCGGACTACGCCTGGCCATGCTGGAGCAGGCACAGGCGAAGGCGGACAACGCGGCCCTCGCATTGACCCACGCCCGAGAGGAGGCCGTACACGAGATTGTCGTCGCGCAGAACGGACTGCGAACCGCCCTCTCCGCCCACGAGGCGTCGACGTTGCTCGTGTCAGCTGCCCAGACGACATTCGATGCCGCGTTGGCCGCGTATCGGAACGGCGTCGGATCCATTACCGTTGCGACGACAGCGGAGACCCAACTGCTGCAGGCCGAAAACGCCGAAACCGATTCGTACAGTGCCGCGCTCTCTACCGCCGCGACGTTGGCCCTGGCGGTCGGCGGGCTCGGCTCGGCGCCCCGGTGATCCGACCGGGTGTGGTCGCCGCTACCGCCAGACCTCGACGACGTTCGTCTGTCCCGAGCCGGCCGTCGGCCCGCCGCCGATCGTGTAGATACGGTCGCCGACCGTCACCGCCGCGAAGCCATGGCGTGCGGTCGGCATCGGGGCGGCGACCGTCCAGCTGTTGTGTGCCGGATCATACACCTCGTGGTTCGCGAACACGCCACCGCGCCGCTCTCCTCCGAAGGTATGGATTTGGCCGTCGAGCACCGCCGACGCCAGCCCGCCGCGCCGACTCGGCATCGGTGCCTTCGTGGTCCAGCGGTCCGCCGCCAAATCGTACGCCTCGACGACGTCATAGTTCTTGCCCGGATCGATCGGCCGCCCACCGATGGCATAGAGCGTCCCGTGCACGACCTCCGCCGTGAGGTGGTCGCGCACCGTTGGGATCGGCGCGTGGGTCGTCCAGTGGTTCGTGCCCGGATCGTACACGGCGATCGAGTCGAGTAGCCTACGACCGTCGCCGAATCCTCCCACGACGACGAGCTTGCCGGCAACCACGCCGACCGCGGACGCACCCCGCGGCGCAGGAAGGGGGGCGCGGTCCTCCCAGACGTTTCGGTCGGGCCGATACACCCACAGGTTGGATTTGGCGATAAACTGCTGGCCTTCCAACCCGCCGACGCCGTACAGCGTGTCGTTGAGCACCACCAACGGCATATGATGCCGGTCCTCGGGGAGGTCGGCGATCCGCCCCCACGTATCGCGCCCCGGGTCGTACCGATACGCGACCTTCGTCGGCGTGTCGGTCGAGTCAAACCCGCCCGCGATATAGATAAGTCCGCGCAGCGCGGCGCCATGGTGCTCCTGCAGCCGCTCGGGAATCGGCGCCGCAGTGGACCACCCGCCGGCGCGCAGCGCGGCCGCGGCGAGGAGGGCGAGTGAGACGGAGACGGAGCGCATGTCGTGCATGAGATTGCCTCGAACGCCTCCCCCTGTCAACGTCCGGCGGGCCCCGACCGTAATGATCTATCGTGGCAGACCAAGCGACGCCGAAGGCCGCCGCGACATACGGTGGGATAACCGGCCTGTTCATCCGCCGCCCAGTGATGACGACCCTCGTCATGCTGGGCATTTTCTTGTTCGGGTGCATCGCGTACCAGCTGCTGCCGGTCGCCGCCCTGCCCACCGTCGACTACCCGACCATCTGGGTCAACGCCAGCCTCTCCGGCGCAAGCCCCGAGACGATGGCCGCCACCGTCGCCCAGCCGCTCGAGAAAGCCTTCTCGGCGATCGCCGGGATCGACAACATCACCTCCACCAGCTCGCTCGGCCGGTCGTCGATCGCCATCCAGTTCGCCTTGGACCGCGACATCGATGCCGCCGCCCAGGACGTGAGCGCGGCCATGTCGGCGGCCCAGACACGGCTGCCGACGAACCTCATCCCGCCCGCCTACTGGAAGCAGAATCCGGCCGCCGCGCCCATCCTGTACCTGGCCCTGACGTCGCACGACCTCCCGGTCTCCACGCTCGACGAGTACGGCGAGACCACGATCGCCCAGCGCTTGTCGATGATCAGCGGTGTGGCCCAGGTGGCCGTGTACGGCTCACAGAAGTACGCCATCCGCATCCAGGTCGACCCGGCGAAAATCGCCGCGCTGGGCGTGAGCGCCGACCAGATCTCCAACGCCGTCAATACACAGAACGTCGCCATCCCCACCGGCACCATCTACGGCCCGCACCAGACGGTCACCGTCCTGGCCACAGGCCAGCTCCCCAACGCCTCCGCGTTCCGCCGGCTCGTCGTCGGGTTCAAGCATGGCGCCGCGATCCACCTGGGCGACCTGGGCAACGTCCTCGACGGCGTCCAGAACAACAAGGCGGCGGCCTCGTATTGGGCCGGCGGCTCCGCCGGCCTCGATCGCTCGATCATCCTGGCGGTCACACGCCAGCCCAACACCAACACGGTCGCCGTCACCAACGCCGTCAAAGCCGAGTTGGCCCGCATCGAGCGCGAGCTCCCGCCGTCGGTCATCGTCCACATCGAGTACGACCGCTCGGTGACGATCAACCAGGCCGTGCGCGACGTCAAGTTCTCCCTGGCCCTGGCCCTCGGGCTCGTCGTGCTCGTGATCTTCCTCTTCCTGCGCAACGTCGTCGCCACGGCGATCCCGAGCATGACGCTGCCCATGGCCATCGTGGGCACGTTCTCCGTCATGTACGTGCTCGACTTCAGTGTCGACAACCTGTCCCTGATGGCCCTGACACTGGCCGTGGGGTTCGTCGTCGACGACGCCATCGTCATGCTGGAGAACATCGTCCGGCACATCGAGATGGGCGAGTCGCCCATGGACGCCGCGCTCAAGGGTGGCGCCGAGGTCGGATTTACCATCGTCTCGATGACGCTGTCGCTCGTGGCGGTGTTCATCCCGATCATGTTCATGGGCGGCATCATCGGGAAGCTGTTCTACGAGTTCGCCGTGACGATCATGGCCGCGATCCTCGTGTCGGGGGTCGTGTCGCTCACCCTCACACCCATGTTGTGCAGCCGGTTCCTCCAGCCGGCCCACGCGAAGGAGCACGGGTGGTTCTTCCGCGTCACCGATGAGGTGTTCGCCACCAGCCTCCGCGCCTACGAGCGGAGTCTGGCGTGGGTCATGCGCCACCGGCCACTCACGCTCGCGTTCTCGGTCCTGACGCTGCTGCTGACCGGCGTGCTCTATCGCTACGGCGTCATCATCAACCTGTTCCCGCCCGACGACACCGGCCAGCTGCAGGCCACGACCGAGGCGGCCCAGGGGACGTCGTTCGACCGGATGATCACCCTGCAGAACACCGCCGGCAGGCTCCTCGAGCAGGACCCCTACGTCGAGAAGTTCCTGTCAGCGCTGGGCGGCGGCGGCACCGCGGGCGCCACCAACCAGGGGCAGTTCTTCATTAAACTCAAGCCGCTCGGCGAACGCCCCCCGGCCGACGAGTGCCTGTTCGAGATCAGCGAACGACTGAGCGGGATTCCCGGACTCGCCGTCTACCTCCAGAATCCGCCCAGTCTCTCCGTTGGCGGCCGATCGTCCAAGGCGCTCTACCAGTATACGCTGCAGTCGAGCGATCTCCCGACCCTGTACGCCTACTCGGACACGCTGGTCACCGCGCTCCAAGATGAGCCCCGCGTCACCGACGTCACCTCGGACCTGCTCAACCTCAACCCGCAGGTCACCATCGCCATCGATCGCAACCGGGCCGCCTCGCTCGGCGTCACCCCGCTCCAGATCGAGAAGACGCTGTCTGACGCCTACAACGAGCAACAGGTCTCGACGATCTATACGACGAGCAACGAGTACTGGGTCGTCATGGAGGTGCTCCCGGCGGCCCAGCGCTCGATCGCCGACCTGAACAAGCTGTATATCAACACCGCATCGGGCCAGTACGTCCCCCTCTCGACCATGGCCCACTTCGAGCGCACCGTCGGTCCGGCCGCCGTCAACCACTCCGGCCAGGTCCCATCGGTGACCATCTCCTTCAACCTTCCGCCCGGCGGCTCGCTCGACGCCGCCATCGCCGCCATCACGCGGACCTCCGACCGCGTGCTCCCATCCACGGTGGCCCGCCAGTTCTCCGGCAGCGCCGCGGTCCTGCAAAGTTCCCTCAAGGGGATGGCCGTCCTGCTGCTGATCACGGTCTTCGTGATCTACATTGTGCTCGGCATTCTCTACGAGAGCTTTATTCATCCGATCACGATTCTCACCGGGCTGCCGTTTGCCGCGTTCGGGGCCCTCCTCGCCCTCGCCGTCACCGGCGTCGAGCTCGACATGTATGGCTTCGTCGGCATCATCATGCTCATCGGCATCGTCAAGAAAAACGCGATCATGATGATCGATGTCGCCATCGAGCGCGAACGCAGCGAGCACATTCCGCCCGAGCAGGCGATCGTCGAGGCCGCGAGCATCCGGTTCCGCCCGATCATGATGACGACCGTCGCGGCCATCGTCGGCAGTCTCCCGATCGCCATCGGCGTGGGAGCGACCGCGGCGTCGCGCCGCCCGCTCGGCGTCGCCGTCGTCGGGGGCCTTGCCTTCTCCCAGATCGTCACGCTGTACGTGACGCCCGTATTCTATACGTACCTCGACGACCTGCAGGCCTGGCTCGGCCGCCGCTTCCGCCGGCTGGCCCCGATCCCCGACGCACTGCCATCGCCCGCTCTCGGCGACTGACGATGGCCCACCGACGCCACGTCACCGCCGACGTCATCGTCATCGGCTTGGGCGCCATGGGCAGCGCCGCGGCGTACCACCTCGCGCGCCGCGGCGCCCGCGTCCTCGGCTTGGATCGCTTCCCACCCGGCCACGCCAACGGCTCCTCGCACGGCGACAGCCGCATCATTCGCGAGCTGTACTACGAGCACCCGTGCTACGTCCCCCTCGTCCGCCGCGCCTACGGCCTGTGGGCCGATCTCGCCGACGAGTCCGAGACGTCGCTGCTCCACGTCACCGGTGCCCTGATGATCGGCCCTCCCGACTCGACCCTGCTCACCGGGTCACGCCGCTCAGGTCTGGAACACGGCGTGCCGTTCGACACGCTGTCCGCCGACGAGATCCGCCGCCGGTTTCCTGCCATGGACCCGCCGGATGCCTTCACCGGCCTGTGGGATACACGCGCCGGATACCTGGAGCCCGAGACCGCCGTGCGCGCGCACCTGCGTCTGGCCGAGCGCCACGGGGCCACGCTCCGCTTCGACGAGCGCGTCACGGGCTGGGAAGCCGACGGCGGCGGCGTTGCCGTGACCACGACCGTGGGGCGCTATCAGGCCGACCGGCTCGTCCTCGCCGCCGGCGGCTGGACAGCGCAGCTCGTCCCCGACCTGGCGCTCCCACTCGTCGTCGAGCGGCAGGTGCTGCTGTGGCTCGACCCTGAGGTGCCGGCGGGATCACCCGACCCATTCGCCTTCGAGCGCTTCCCGATCTACCTCTGCGAGTACGCGCCCGATCGTGCGGTGTATGGGTTCCCACGGTTGGCGTCGGGCGTCAAGGCCGGCGTGCACCACGAGGGCGAGCGGGGCGCCGATCCCGACGCCATCCGTCGCACCATCGACGACGACGACGTCGCGCGCGTCCGGCACGCGCTCCGCACGGGCGTGAGCCCGCTCCTCGCCGGATCCCCCGTGCGCGCGCGCACGACGTGCGTCTATACCGATACGCCGGACGCCCATTTCGTCATCGACGCGCATCCGGCGCACGCCAACGTGCTGATCGTCAGCGCCTGCTCGGGCCACGGCTTCAAGTTCGCCAGCGCCATCGGCGAGGCCAGCGCTGATCTCGTGACGGATCAACCGACGGCGGTGTCCCTGGCCCCCTTCACCATCGCGCGCTTCGCCACGCCCGCGTGACGAGCATCGCACGCACGCGAGCGCGACGCACGGTGACTGCTGCGTGCGCGGCGTGTGTCCTTCTGCCGCTCATCGCCGCCATTGGGTCGGCACAGACAATTCAGGGGACAGTCCGGAGCGATGGGGTCCCTGTGGTCGGCGCCACGGTGCGACTGCTCGAGCTCGACCGCGCCGAACGCACGGGCGCGCAGGGCGAATTCCGGTTCGCGAATATTGCCACAGGCATCTACCGGGTGTTCGTTGGCATCACCGGCTACGAGTCGACCATCGACACCGTACGCCTCACCGGCGCGACGGCAACACTACGCGTCAACCTCAGAGCGACGGCCATACCACTCAAAGAAATCGTCGTCTCGGCGTCGCCGACCGCTCGCCCGGCCGACAAGCAGTACCAGTCCGCGGAATCGAAATCGCAGGTCGACTTTGACAACAGCCCGGGATCGAGCTTCGCCGAGAAACTGTCTGATCTTCCAGGCGTGACCGTGCGCTGGAACGGCTCGGCCCCCGCTCGGCCTATCCTCCGGGGCCTGGGTGACAATGAAGTGCTCATCCTCGAGAACGGCCTCCGGATGGGCGACATCGCCACGTACGATCCCGCTCACGCGACGCCGATCGACGCCTTGAGTGTCACGGAGATTGATGTCGTGCGCGGTCCGGCGACGATCCTCTATGGCCCGAATACGATCGGCGGACTCGTCAACGTCATCACAAACCTCGTCCCCACCGCCTCTGACCACGCCGTGTCAGGCACGGTGGCGATCGAAAGCAACAGCGTGAACGATGAGTACGCCGGCTACTTCAACACGGTCTACACGACCGGCCACTCCGCGTTCCACATATCCGCGGGCGGGCTGCATTCGGGCGATATCGGGATTTCAGGGACAACCTATACGGATCCGGCGACCGGCGTCCGGTTTCGTCTCAATCAGATCCCGCAGACCGACGACCGCACGGCGGAGGCTGGGCTCGGCTATTCGTACCAAGGTGCGTTCGGCATGGTCGGTATCGGCGCGAAGCACTACGACATGAACTATGGGGTCGCCGGCGTGCCCCCCAACCCCGACTTCGCGATTGAGCCACCCACGACCTCGCGCATTGTGCAGCAGCGGAACACGATCGAGCTTCGAAGCCTGTTCACCATCGGGAGCGCATTGGTGCAACGCGTGACATTCGACGCCGGCTACAACGACTATTCACACTCGGAGTTCCCCACGCTCCAGGATTCCAGCGGCGTCTCCGACCCGCAGGCCAACCATTTCCATAAGCGCGAGTTCAACGCGATGCTGCGGATGGTGCAGGCGCCGTGGGGCAATCTCAGTGGCACCGTCGGCCTGTGGACCGACGTCCAGGACCTGACCATCGAAGGGCAACAGCCCCTCGGGCCCAACTCGCGGACGACAGGACTGGCGGGCTACGCCTACGAGGAATACCTGGCGGCGCCGAATCTCCGTCTGCAGGCGGCCGTGCGCTTTGATTACAACAAGATCCAGACCCGCCCAGACGCGCGGTCAACGGATTCAACCTTCCAGACGCTCGACGTCTCTCGGCTGTCGAACGCCCTGACCGGATCGATGGGCGTGCTCGCGCAATTCACGCACGCGTTGACGGGTGCGCTGAGCCTCGCCCGCTCGTTCCGCGCGCCCACGGTGCAGGAGTTGTTCGCCAATGGCCTTGATGCATCCAGTGGGACGTACTCCATCGGCACAGCCAGCCTTGGGCCCGAGAACGGGTACGGGGTCGACGCCTCGCTCAAAGGGAGCTACGACAAAGCGACCTTTGACCTCTCGCCGTACGTCAATGTCATCGACCACTATATCTACGGCTATCTGACCGGCGACACGATCCAGGGGTTCCCGGTTCGGAAGTTCGTCGCCAACAATGCCAGACTGGTGGGATTCGAGGCCGCGACCGCCGTCCAGCTGGCACGATATGTCGTCCTCCAGGCGAGCTCCGACTACGTGAACGCCGAGAACACCCAGCTGCACGTTCCGCTCCCGTTCATTCCGCCGCTCCGCGGGTTGCTCCGCGCCACGTATCAAGATGGGACCTATATGGGCGTCGTCGAGTGGCGCGGGGCGGCCAGCCAAACGCGTTTAGGTGTTGGCGACACGCCGACGTCTGGCTATTGTCTCTATAACATCGGCATCGGGCTTCGCCTGAAGCAGAAGGGTATTGTCCACAATGTCGCGCTACACCTCGACAATGTCCTCAACCGATCGTATCGCGACAATCTGTCGGTCATCAAGGACTTCGTACCACAACCTGGCCGGGGTATCCGGCTGAATTACGAGCTACTCTATTGAACTGGCCTACTGCATGGCCCTCACCGTGGAAGGCGCGCAGTCATCAACGAGGTGCGCGGTGCGCGCGACGACTGGTGTAATGGCAGCCGCGACCCGCTCGGCGCCGCTGTCGGTGAAGTGGGCATAGTCGGCGTAGTACTCACTGTACGGTGTGAACAGTCCACGCCGCGCCAGGCTGGCCAGATCGACCAGCGCCGCCCCCGAGTCGCGCGCCACGCGCACCGTCACCTCATCGGCCGTCGAGTCGAACGCGATCAGGGCGGCACCGGTGGCCCGCGGGTATTGGTGCACCCAAAATTCCATCCAGGCGGCGTCGAGCCGGTTGTCCATGGACGCGTTCACGTGGGTGAGCAGCACGGGTGTCGCGTGCACGGCGTGCACGGTACCGACGAGCCGGCGTAGGTCGGTCTCGTACGCGGCGAGCCGGTCGGGGGGCACCGTCGTGAAGAGCCATCCGCGTGGCTCGTGCCGCTGCAACCGTGCCTCCTCGCGCGCGTGCATCCAACCGACGAGCCACTCCGGCACCACCTGCTTGAGCGCGTCGTGCAGCCGGTCGAGCGTGCGGGGGTAGAGCGGGGACAACGGCGACAGACGATCGCGCGCGCCCGAGCTGTCGGGACGCGTGCGATCCGGCGTGGTCGGCGCGAGGTAGTACATGGGCGTTGGGTACGCGACCACCACGTCCGGATGGAGCGGCGCCACGCGCAGGCGCAGGTCCTGCGCCACGGTGGGCAGCGACATGCCGAAGATCGCCGCGTTGAGCACTTCCACGTCGCTCGGCCGCTCGCGGGCGCAGGGCGTCCGGGCGACGAGCGCGCGCAGCGAGTCTTCCAGCAGTCGCGGATAGTCGTGACCCGGCGACTCGTACAACCCGAACGTCTCCGATGCGCCGACCACGACGACCCGTACATCGCCGGCCGGCTTGGCGATGGAGACGTCGGGTCCGCGCATGCCGAGGTTATTGAGGGCCCATTTCCCGAACTGCGCGTGCGGTCGTCCGTGCTTGCCTTTGTCGTCGAGGACGATCAGGTCCTCCTTCGCCCGGACGCGCGACCACACCGGCGTGCCGTACCGGATGACGTCCTCGACCCGGCACGTGGCCTCGAGCACCACGGCGAACAACACCACGAGCGCGAGCCGCTCCCACCACCGACGCATCAGAACTGGAAGTAGAGGAACGGGGACGTGTGCAGTCCCATGATCAAC
>Ga0210400_10003629_pt1 | contig 13616 bp, 19 predicted proteins | sample IncBWH26MmetaG_FD_155456 | JGI IMG/M metagenome (GOLD analysis project Ga0210400, IMG submission 155456) | Forest soil microbial communities from Barre Woods Harvard Forest LTER site, Petersham, Massachusetts, United States - Inc-BW-H-26-M | ecosystem: Environmental > Terrestrial > Soil >...
CCGGGAGAGTTTGAAAGCGGTCGAGAATGTTAAGGCTACCGAAGCTTATGGCATTGTCTTCAAACCGGAAGGTGAATGGCTGACGGCGACGCTGCCGAACCAGTGGCAGAAGCTTTGGTACTATGCGCCGCGCATAGGTATCGACCGTTTTGGCGAGCCCTGCTGGCAGTCGATGCAGTCGAAGCAGGGCAAGTGGATACCCGTCGATATGTACGGTGGCCTTGAGACCGAGAACGTGGTCCAGGCGCTCGCCCGTGGGCTCATGTGCGCCGCCATGTTGCGCCTTGAAGCTGCCGGCTTCCCGGTTGTGCTGACGGTTCATGACGAGATCGTTTGTGAAGTTCCAGAGGACTTGACAGACCTGAAAACATTTGAGACTATCATGGCTCAGCCGACGGCTTGGTCCGAGGCTATGGGCATACCGATCGCAGTGGAGGCGTGGGCCGGAGGGCGCTACAAAAAATAATGCCAGCATAGGAGTTAAGAGTGGAACCAGATATCGAAAGTAAGGATTGTCCGACGTGCAATGGTTCAGGCGAATGTCCTGACTGCCACGGGTCGGGCTGCGATACATGTCCGCATTGCGGCGGTGAAACTCTGGACTGCGACCGCTGTTCAGGGAGTGGCTGTTGCGATGATTGCGACGGCTCAGGCGAGGTCGATGAATAACCGAGCGCGAGGTACAAGAAATGATACGAGTGACCGTAGAACTCTTGTCTGCTAATACGTTAGAAACGACCGAGCTTGCTCGAATGTATATTTGCAACGAGGGCGGATCACATACCCGTGGTGACTATGGGGTATATGTTCTCCGAGGCCGAAGTGCAGAGCAGCTTGACCGCTCCTGGCACCAGCAGAGTTATACGCATACGGGCAAGGTCACTGGACATGCTCGACTTTCTGAGCATATCTGGAACCTTGTCGGGAAGGCGCTCAACGCGGCGGGCTACAAGCATGAATAACCGAGCGCGAGGTATCCGTGGCGAGCTTGAGTTCCGCAACTTCCTGCGCGAGCACGGGTTCGAGGCGCGGCGCGGCCAGCAGTTCGCGGGCGGCGGCGACAGCCCTGATGTCGTCCATGACGTGCCAAAATGTCACTTCGAGGTCAAACGTACCAATGCCCTTCGTATTCGGGAAGCTCTGGAACAGGCTCACCGAGACGCAGCGCCAGGAGATACGCCAGTGGTGGCGTGGCGACGTGACGCTGACCCCGGCAAGAAAGCGCCGCCGTGGGTAGCCATCCTCGACATGGATGATTATTTGCTCTTAGTACGCGAGCTAAACGTTCTGAAAGGTCTGCTCTAGTGGCAACGCAACGGATCGGTGAAAGCCGAGAAGACTTCCTTGAGCGTGAACGCCAACGGTGGCACGCGCGGAAGCGTGTTGTAAATTCCGCTACCGGAGCGGAAAGTACGACATGGGTGCCCGAGCGGGAGGGTTATGAGCCACTGATTGGGGGCCAACTTGCTCGGCGTTCAACTCTGGTGGATGACGAAGGGAAGGTCGTTCAGCAATGGGTGATCGAGAAGCCCGAGGAAAAGGCGCGGCAGGCCGCGCTCGAAGCGGTCCTTGCTGCGTTTAAACAGGACCACGTACCGTTCCCGCCGATCCCGGCGCCGATGCCCGATGTCTTCGAGGGGAAAGACCTTCTGACTGGATACCCCATCGGGGATCATCACATGGGGATGCTGGCTTGGTGGCGCGAAGTCGGGCAGAGCTACGACCTGGACATCGGCGAGACCTTGCTGCTACAAGCCGTTGACCATCTGGTTGAACGCAGCGAGCCGGCACGATACGCCCTGGTGGCGTCGCTTGGTGACTTCTTCCATTACGACAGCATGAACTCCGTGACGCCCGAGCACGGGAACATCCTTGACGCTGATGGCCGCGCCGCCAAGATGGTGCGAGCCGGTGCCCGAGCCCTGATGCGAACGATCGAGCGCGCCGCGGAGAAGCACCAGTTCGTCCACGTCATATGCGAGGGAGGCAATCATGACCCATATTCAACTATATGGTTAATGGAGCTTCTGCGTATCCGCTATGAGAACAACCCGCGGATCACGATCGACAACAACCCGAGCGCCTTCCATTACTACCGTTTCGGCGCCAACCTGATCGGCACCCATCACGGTGACAAGACCAAGCTCGACAAGCTGCCGCTGATCATGGCAACGGATCGCTCGGCTGATTGGGGCGAGACGACGCACCGGGTCTGGTGGACAGGTCATACCCACGACCATGCTCGCTACCCATACACGGGCTGCGATGTCGAAGTCTTTCCGATCCTGCCACCGCCAGACGCCTATGCACATTCGCATGGCTGGCGTAGCAAGCAGAAGATGATGTCGATCGTCTTCCATCGCGAAGACGGCGAGGTCTCGCGGTACACGTTCAAGCCATCAATGCTTGGAGGCCAGAAATGACGTATCTTGCAGTAGGTTTTGGGTCCTGGTGCGGATTTCTATTAGGCGCGGGGGTCATGCTTGTTCTCTGTGCTTGGTCGGGCAGAAAGAGATGAAAATCTACCTCGTGGGGTCTCTGAAGGACCCTGATTTTCCCGACGTAGCTGAACGGCTGCGCGAGGAAGGTCATGAAGTCTTCGACGATTGGCGCGGCGGTGGCCACGATGGCGATCACCGATGGCGCATGTACGAGATAACCGAGCGCGGCCGGAACTATGTCAAGGCTCTGGCGGCGCCGTTCGCGACCAACAATTTCGAGTTCGACAAGAAGCATCTCGATTGGTGTGAGGTCGCTATTGCTGTCTGCAAGGAAGGCAAGTTACCCGGCCGCAGTTCGGTCGCCGAGCTTACCTATGTGCGCTGGGGCCGGGGTCGGCCGACCTATATCCTGCTCAACGGCGAACCCGAGGAATGGGACCTGATGTTGCCCTTGACAGCACACGGGTTCTTTTATACGATCGATGAACTGATCGAGCAGTTGAAAGAGGATGCGAAATGAGCCCTGATGAAACGTTCAACCCGGTCACGCGGCCGAAGCACTACGTCGCAAAGAACGGCCTCGAAGCGATTGATTGCATTCAGGCGTTCGCCGGCCAGAACTATCTTCGCGGCACGGCTCTGAAGTACCTGCTTCGTGCTGGCAACAAGGACGATTTGAAGCAGGATTTGGAGAAGGCGGTCTGGTACATTCAGCGGGAGATTGCAGGGTTGAAGGCTTCTCGCCGCCCCGGCTTCGATGTCATTGCCGACCATCAAGATGAACGGCCTAAGACCACGGCGTTCAGCCCTTGCTCCGACTGCCGCTCGCCATCCAGTTGCGAGTTCGAGGGCGCTTGTCTCGGGCATAGACCTCCCCATCTATGAGGTATGGACGCCGTAAGCTCGTTTGACTGGATCAGGTGGGTAGACGTGCCGGTGCTCATCGGCATGGCCGCGTGGCTCATGCGCCATGCTATTTATGATCATCAGGTCGAGGTCGAGATCAAGTCCAAGATCGCCAACCTTGAGGGCGCCGTGGAAGGGCTCGAAGGCATTCAAACGCTTCTTCTCAAAAAGGAACTAGGAGTTCAGGATGACGGATGTAACGCAGACTGATCCCGTAAACGACGCGGCGGAAGTCGCACTGTTGCGACAGCAACTCGCGGCCCTGCAAGCCCAGGTCGATAAGCCCGGTGTGCTGGCTGTGACCGGATCGTGGCTGGCCAAGTGGCATCCAGTGATCCTCGGTGCCGCTATGGCGACGGTGCCGCCGCTGCTCAACTACCTTGGCACTGTGCCCTGGGAGACCCTTGGCGTCTCGCCGTCAGCCGCGGCGATCATCGGTGTGGTGATCGTTACCCTGCGCTCGACGACCTTGGCAGTGCAGAAGTGACGGTCGCTCCGCTCGTCTATCCGGCACAGGGCTACGACTGCTATGCAGGAACCCTAGCGCCGGCCACGCTTGCCAAGTCCTTCTCTGGTGGCGCCAAGTTTGTCGTCCATTACTACGGCGGCAGCCTGTCAAAGGACCTGACGGCCGCGAGCCTGAAGGCGACGACCGATGCCGGCATGTGGTGTGGCGCGGTCTATGAAGCTGGCGGCGATAGCGTACTGGCCTTTGGCAACGTTTATGGCAAGTTCGATGCCGCGAAGGCGCTCGCTCAAGCCAAGGCAGCCGGCCAACCGCTCGGCTCGGCGATCTACTTCGCGGTGGATTTCGGGCCGCTCGCGGCGCAGATCGAGCAGTTCATCGTGCCATACTTCCAAGCGCTCGCGCCGGTCGTGCGCGTCGAGGGCTACAAGGTCGGCGCTTATGCCTGCGGATCGGTGCTGACGGCGCTTGACACGCTGAAGCTGATCGACTATACGTGGCTCGCGGGTGCTATGGGATGGCCGGGAAGCCGGGGATACCAGGGCGCCAACATGGTACAGGGATCGTCGCCCAAGGACATTTACGGGCTGGGGTTCCAGGTCGATCCCGACACCGCCTATAGCGAGGCCGGGCTGTTTCATCTTTAAGGAGGATCAGATGCTTACCAAACTGCTTTCGAGTGTCGCTATTGCCGCCATGCTCGCCGCCTGTAACCCTTCGACCGACCCGGTGCTGAAGCTCGCGGCCAGCGATCTGCAAACCGCAACGGCGGTGGCGAATAGCCCCAATGTTCCGGCTACCGCCGCGGCGCCCAATGCCGTGGACCCGCAGGGCTACGCCTGCTGGGGTTCGCTGACGCCGGCTGTTGCCGCGCTTCAGAGTGGCACCCAGGTCGGGCTCGCCACGATGGTCGAGGTTGCGCGTGTCGCGATTATCCAGGTTCGCAGCAAAGGCTCGTGCGCGGGTCTGGCGGCGCCTCTCCTGTCGCAGCTTGCGCTTATCCCCGGCGCCGGCAATGCTATCGCTATGGCGGCGGCGAGCGTCCAGTGAGCGGACTTCTTGCTGTCGCCCTGGCTGCACTTCTGTTGCAGCCAGTCGGCGAGATTAAAGCGGGCGACGAGGGAGCCGTACCGTTTGCGTGCCACACTGCCGAAGACATCACGAACTTCGGTATCCTCGTGGACAACCGCGTGGACGGAACGGCCCTTATCAGCGCGGGCAACAGTTTGATCCTCGCTGGCCGGTGTGTGTACTTTCCGGTTCCCGAGCCGATTGAGTTCGAGGAAATCGTCCCGGCGCCTGACCTGTCGGAGCATGAGGTCTGGAAGGCCAAGATGCCGGATGGGTCCGAGTGGTTTATGCTGCATAAGGCGGCACAAACCTGATGCCTGAGATCGAGTTCAGTTACGTCACTGAACCCGGAGTGGGGGCCGGCGTGATCCGCTGGTTCACCCACTCCGACTTCAGCCATGCCGAGGTTATCCTGCCTCGAAATAGCGGCCGATACGGCTCTCGAAGCGATCGGTGGCCGGGAGTAAGACGGCGAACTTTGTACTACGCCACGTTCTCAAAAGACTGGCGCGTCATTGTGCCGGTAACGGCTGAGCAGGAAAAAGCATTTTATCATTTTCTTTATGAGCAATACGGAAAACCCTATGACAAGCTCGGGCTATTCTCGTCCTTCCTGTTTGACCGCCGGGTCTCCTGGCGCTCGGACCAAGCGTGGTGGTGCAGCGAGCTTACAGCCGCGGCCAAGGAATATGCGGGCATTGTGAAATTCCACACGCCGGCCAGTCGGATCACGCCGAATGATGACTTCCTTGTCACGGCGGCGATCCCTGGTGCGCGCATTGCGAGGGTGATCCCTTGACTGAGGACGAGCTTTCCGAAGCTATTGGTATCCTCGCGCGTTGGAAGCACCGCAAGGAACTGAAGCTAATTGCGTCGGAAATCTACTGGCTAAAGGTTCGGCTTGAAGACCTCGGCATTGTCTTGAACCGAGAGCCCGCCCCTCGTGTCGCCTGACGAAGCCTATCAGCCCGTTGAGTGGGTTTACCGGCATGGCACCGAGCTACTGGTGTTCATCGTACTGGTCGCCGCGGTCTTCGTGGCGTTGCTTGGGCTTGCTGCCGGCATTGACGATAAGCGAAAGCCACCGTACTAGACTGGCGCGGCGTTAGCGGTTACGCCATAGCTTGTAAGAGTTGTATGGAGCGCGGTCTGCTGTGTCTGCAAGGCGCCGGTGATATCGGCGAGTAGCTGCGGAGAGGGCGAGGTTATCGTTACCGTGACCGGCGCGCTTCCCGCAGCGCCCGCAACTGGCGTGACCCCGATAGAAACAGAGAGTGAGACTTGCGGACTTGCAGCATTTACCAAGGCAGTAGCAACCGAGTTAAGCTGCGCCAAAGTAGCAGCCGCAGCCGGGATGTTAGTTTGAGAAGTCATCTGGCTCTCCTAGCTCCGATAAAACCATAGCCCCCGACCGTAGCCGCAACGCCGGTAAAGGTGGTGTTGGCCACGAGATAAACTGTCGTGGTAGAAGAAAGACTGAGACGAGTTGTTCCAACCGGGAAACACGAGCCGTCGCCCGTGATTAGGTTCACCGGAACCGCAATGTACGCCCCGCCTCCTGGTGCGGTAGGGAGTGTCCCTGTCGTTGTGCTGACGCCAGCTTGGCATATAGTCTGTGCCGCGGTTCCGTTAGGGCTGAAGGCTACGGTCGCGTTTACATCCCAATCACCGGCCGTCAAGGAAATCGACGTGATATTTGCCGAGGCTCCGCTGGTTAATGATACTGCGGCGCCGACGAGAACGGTGGAGGATACATATTCGCCAATACACCCGGCAGCGGAGTTGTCGTTTGTAGAAGACGCAAGGTAGTTAATTGTGCCTGTTAAAGACCCAACGATAGCCCCTCCGATATTAAGCCAGTTAGAAGTACTTGATAGTGGCGTATCTACGGCGTTTGATGTGCCTATAAGAATGTTATTTGATCCAGTGGTTAAAGTAACACTAGCTACGGTGGACCCAATTGCAACATTATTTGATCCTCCGTTTAAAACACCCAAACAACCGCCGCCAATAGCCGTATTATTATTTCCAGTGCTATTGCTGCTAAGTGTCCCCCGGCCTATACCCATGTTGTTATTGCCAGCAGTATTGTTTCTAAGAGCCTGGTCTCCTAAAGCTGCATTTACAATTCCGGTTAGGTTATTTTGTAATGTCTGCCGTCCGATAGCAACATTCTGCTGTCCTGTAGTATTATTTTGTAAAGCATTAACGCCGAAAGCGCAGTTATCTATTCCTGTCGTATTGCTCACTAACACACTGGTCCCAATGCCTGTGTTGTTTATGCCGGTAGTATTGAGAGATAAAACATTTGATCCGAACGCAGTATTATTTTTACCAATGGTGAGAGCAAGGGTTCCTGTCCCTACCGCAGTATTTCCCGTACCAGGGGAAGCTGGCGGGAGTCTAGTGCGTTGGACATCTCTGCGCCCAGTTCGACTGCCGATATTGGGATCGAAGTCGCCCATGTTAGAAGTCTGCGGCGATGACGTGGATCGTGATCAGCTTGGCTGCTGTCACAGTCGTCAGCGCTGAAAAGGTTAGCGTGTCCCCCGAGATCAGGTAGAGATACGGATTGCCGTCGTTGTCAACCGGCATACCGACGAGCAAGACGGGATCGAGGAAGTTCACGGCAGCGGTGCCGGCGACAAAACCCGCGCTAAGCGGAACGGTTTTGGTCATAATCGGATAGCTCGTGCCGCCATTGGTGATCGACATCTGAACATCGCGTGCCGACGTATCTGACGATGCGATAATGACGCCGATGATTTTGGACCCATTGGCGCCGGCCGTGTAGCCGGTCTTCTGGTTCTGAGCGTCAGCCGGCGCGATCTGAACCCGGTTGATTTGGGGCTGCTTGGGGAATGTCGGGACCGTGTTTTGGGTAAAAGCCATCAGATGCCTCCAAGAACTGCTTGTCTATATAGGGGGTCGAAGATCGGGATGCTACCTGTGAACTTCGCATCAATGCAGACGAGAAGTTCCATGCCGTTCGTGAACGGGTTCGTCGTGGACGCAGCCACTTCGGTCACGGCGAACGTGTAATAGGTTCCGTTGTCCACGATCGAAGTCAAGTTGAAGACTATGTAGACAGTCGGAACGTCTTTCTTGACCAGCCGGATTTGCCCAACGAGAACACTCGTCAATAGCGATTGGTTGTTGTTGCCTAGGTGATCTGTGTAGCTGATCTGGATATGGGTCGCTGCGTTCTGTGTCGCGCTGTCTAAGGACACGTTGCCCGAGCCGGGGTCGCCACTCGTGCTGGTGCTGAACAGATAATCCGTGGTATTCGCACCGCCGAATGCACCCGTTGGTCCTGTCGAGCCAGTGGCTCCCGTGGCTCCCGTGGCTCCCGTGGCTCCCGTAGCGCCGGTCGCGCCAGTAGTTCCCGCTGGCCCTGTTGATCCTGTTGATCCTGTTGGTCCGGTCGAGCCAGTGGCTCCGGTCGGCCCGTTGATGCCTTTCGTCGCGAACCAATGCTTGCCGTGAGCGAGCCGGCTACCGGGGGTCGGCGTGAAGTCGGCCATCAGACGCCTCCCATGAAGGCATGATGTTCTGGCACGGCTGAGCCGGCGAACGCCGCGAACCAGCCGTTCACCGGATCACGGTAGAGAACGGAGCCGGGAGTGTTGCCGAAGATCAAGTCGAAGGCTGCGCTCGACGCCGCGGCGCCCTGTGCGATCCAGTGGCCGTCGTCGAGAGCCGGCGTCGTGTTCGGGGTCGAGCCGCCATCCACGCAGTCGCCGACCGTAGACCAGAAGGCGTCGCTGTCATTGCTGGTGATCACCGAGCCCGAAAGGTCCGACGTGATATGCTTGTAGAACACGCCGCCATCCACGCTACCGCCGTGCGGGATGGCGATCTGCGTGTACCCTGGAACCGTTCCGAGTGACCAGCCGCCGCCATGAGCCGAGGACATCTCAGTGAAGATCACGATGCCATCGCCTGAGCCGATAGACGTGCTCACTGTAACCGTCGGCGACGTGTTCGATTGGTTGCTTCCAGTAGCCGGCAGCGCAGCATTGGTATCGAACGGCGCCACCAAGGAAGCCGCGCCGTGAAGCCCAAAAGCGGTCAGCGCGGTGTTATTTGTGGCGTTGAGATTGACCGTGATTGTGTCGCCTGACAACGTGCCCGTGGACTTGGCCCACCAGACTTCCGTGTCGCTGTAGCCATTGGCGCCGGGGAAGCCCGGCGTGAACTGGAATTGCTTGCGAAGGTGCCAAGTCAGGCCGGCGCCATCGGTGATGCTGGTCACGCTTGGCGATCCCGTAAAGCTGACGGCCTGTACGACGACAACGATGATGTCGTTGGCGTTGCTTGTAGTCAGCGTAACCGTCGGTGCTGACGAGTTGGCGTAGTTGCTAGCCGAGCCATCAAGTGTGATGATGTTGGATGGCGCGCTCACCGCTGCGTAGTTGAGGTAGGCCGAGCCGTCGAAGGTCACGACATCGAACGGGCTGTAGGCGTTCGATCCGCTCCATGCGCCGCGGTTGTTGAAGGTTGGATTGGGGACACTGGCCCAAGCTACGTTTGCCGCCGGCCCTTGGGTCTCAAGGAACTGCCCGCTAGTGCCCGGTGAAAGCACTGTCCACACGGTCGCGTTGCGGTAGAGGATGTCACCCTGTGCACTGCCGAACACTGCGTCGAGTGCCGCCGACGAGATTGTGCCGGGCAGCGGTAGGCCACCACGCTGAAGGATCGCGTTAGAGATGGCGTCGAGCGAAATTTGCTGTGCCGGTCCACCCTTGCCGGCCAGCCGGCCGATCAGGACGTTGGCGGGGAGGTCTTGCCGTACACCACGGACACGGTTCGGCATCAGCGCCTCTTATACCAGAGACGCCGCCAGGGCCACCAGAGCCGCATCCTGTCGAGCCGCATGGCCATGAAGGCACCAGTGCGCCCCATCAGCAGGAGGGCTACGATAAGACCGATGAATTTGCGCTTAACGACGTTCACGAGGATGCCTTGTCGCTTTGTCGAATTGATATGGCGACGAGGGCTTCGGAGTGCTATAGTGTGGTGGCGCGGGATAGACTGGTTTCGGTATGCCTACGGGCTCGGCAAGGTCTTTGTCCTGCTTGTATGCCTTGTACTGCTCCTTCCACTGCTCGATCGCCCTACCGTGTTCAAGCTGCTTCTGCAAGTTCGCCTCGTCTGAGACGGCGCGCGGTTGGGTAGTGACGCCGGACCAGCGATCCACATAGCCGAGGTTCGTGCCGCGCTTAGCATTGCTGGATTGGTTCAGGAAGATCGGGCCGCCCTCCTTGACCAAACTGCTGAGCCAATCCGACGCCGACTTGCCATTCCAGATTGCCCCCGCGGTGTCGCTGATCATACGGGCGGCGGGGTTCAGCTTACCGGCGCCGTACTTGAACGGCAGTGCGAGCACGTCGGTCACGCTATTGGCGTTCCGCAGCAGAGAGTAGGCCCGCGTGATTTCCTTGATCGGCGACGGTATCTGGGCTTCTTCCGGCTGACCGTCCGGCAGCGAACCGCCGGTTAGCGGCGCGGCCCTCAGCAAGTTCTCCGCGGCGATCAACGTGCCGGTTTTCATAAACTGATAGGCAGTGGATTGGATCGCCGACATGGCAATGACGCCCATGAGCCAGCGCATCTTGGTACTGAACACGCTCCCGTGCGACAGGTCTTGCAGCGCCCCTCCGAAGGCCGCTAGCGTGCCGTATTCCCATCCGACGGACACGAGGGTCAGGTTGGCAATCTGCTTGACGATCCGCGGGCCGAAGTAGTTGTCCTGCACCAGTTCACCGAAGCGATAGTCCATGAGCCGATGAAGCTGCTGACCATAAGCTTGGATTTCCTCGGGCAGCGCGTGAAGGTGCGTGCCGAGCCAGCCTTCCATTTCATCGGCCCAAGCCGCGGCCTTGACCTTGGGGATGGCGTAATCGAACAGCGGCGACGAGAGTGTGTGCATGACCTGACCAAACTCATGCGCGGCGGCGCCAAGCATCCGGCCGGGGGTCAGCGCCGCCCGCATGGCTGGTGTCTCCAAGGCTGAGCCCAGAACGTGCTCAAAGTCCGCGGCCAGGACGTTGCCGAGGCCATTCTGTTGCCAGGCGGTGAACAGGTTCTTGGTGCCCGACAGGAACATTTCCTGACCCCGGCTCATCATCCGGCCACCTGTATCAGTGAAGATGCGAGCCAAGCGTTCTTCCATCGGCGTCACGTCAGTCCCGCGCAGCAGGTAGGCATCGGTGAGGCGGGCACCCTTGCGTAGCTGCGTCGCCACCTTGGGGAGCACCATAGCGCCCAGGCCGATGTCCTGTAGGGCCTTGTTGACCTGGGCGAGCCCAATGGTAGCGTCCTTGGCTCCGTATCCTGTAAGGGCTCCCAGGCCGTTGGCGAAGCTGCTGGCGCCGACCTCAGTAGCGATGTTGACGGCATGGAACCCACTGAGCCCGAGACCGAGGCCGAGCAAGGAGTTCGAGGCGTACAGAAGCTTGTCATAGACAGCGCCAGGGTTGACCTCGATCGGGCCGACCTGGAATGAGGGCCAGTCGTAGACGCCCTTGCCCACCCAATTGTTGTAAATCTTGGCCGCGCCCGGCGAGCCGTACAGGCGCTCGGGCATGACCCGCGCCTCACCCGATTTAGGATCAACCCATGACCGGATGCGCTGCGCCATCTGGCCTTTGAGCGGAATGTCCTGAGTACCATCAGCAGCTTTAGTCGCATAGTAGAGATACTTGTCCGCAATGCCACGGTCGATCACCCGCTTGGCGGCAATGAAATCCCTCATGCTAGCATAATAATGGAGCATGTTGTCGATAGGATCGAGTACCTTGGGTTCGAGCCCGCGCATGATGCCATCAAAGTAGGTGGGGATCGAGCGCTTGTTGAGACTGGCCCCCGACCCTTGCCGGCCGACACCGAACAAGGCGTCGAACATAGGGTTACGTTTCCACAAATGGCGGTAATAGTCGTTGACATAGCTTGCCATGTCGGGAAACTGGTTCTCGATCATAAACCGCATCTGCTGGTACTGGACCCGAAGCTGGTCGGCAACATCGTAGAGCGGAGATGTTGGGGCTAGCCGACCGCCACCGGGGCGCATCTCAACATGATCGATCAAGGTCTGGATCGCGTCCGGCTTAGGCAACTGAAGGGGCGGGATTAAGGGATTGATTGGGCTAGGTCCACCGCCTGTGGCGGCAGCTTTGAGGGCTGCTTGCTCCTTGGCATAGGCATTAACCTGTTTGATGTACTCCTTGTGCGCGGGCATGAGCGGATTTATCACTTTGCGCAGATGCTCGATCGCGTCTGAGGCCAATGCTTTGTCGCGTCGAGCCTGTCCGGTTTCCTTGATGATCGCGGTTGCTTCGAGAGCCTTGGTCGTCTGCTTCAGTTTCCACGCAGCCTGTTCGGCCGGCGTCATAAAGTGCTCGCGGTAGAGCGCGCCTGTCACTTTGCCAAGCAGCCCAACGCCAGCGAAGCCAACGTCTTTCCCGACTTTGAGCGCGGGGTTGAACCAGGACATCGCGTTGCCCATACCGGCGCCGCCGTGGCCGATCATCTCCAAGGTCGTCGGGCTGAAGACCGCGGTGTCCCGGCGGAAAGCGTCGATCGCTTTCTGGATGTCGGGGAGACCAGTCATCTCGACGGCTTCGCCCGCCGCCTGCTTTGGCGTCTTGGGAGGCGGCGTGCCCATCCATACGACACCGCCGCCCATGTCCTTCACGCCGGGCGCCAAGTCCTCGTGGGTCAGCAACTCATACGGCGGGGGCGGATTGGGTGCCCGCGTCAGTGCGTCGCGGAAGTCGGGATTAGTCTGGGTCAGGTTGTAGATGTCGCGGATATTGGCACCGCTGTTCTTCCACATATCGTACATGTTCTGACGGATCACCGGGGCGACTTTGGCCGGCTCCGTGGCGCCAGTGTCCTGCGCAATGCCGAGGGAGTAATCGACGAGCGCCTTGGGATCAGGATAGGAGAGCTTAACATCGCCGCTCCATAGCGGCGGCACCGACTTATCGCCAGGGTGGATGTTCTGCCAGTTGGCTTCGCGTTGAGCGGCGAAAGCGTTGGCCTCATTCATCGTGCCAAAGGTCGGGAACTTGAGCCCGCTACGCTCGGCCATCTCGGCAGCTTGATCTTCGTCGAGAACGTGGGGCTCGCCGCCAAGCAGCCATAGTGTAGGCACGACGGTCGGCTTGCCGTTCACTTCTGTCGTCGTGGTAACTTCGTTTGACCAGCTACCGTCGGGGTTCGATACATACTCCCCTGGCGCCATCGGCCGGGTCACACCAGTCGTCGGCATCTCGGGATCAATGTTGTGGGCGAGCCCTTGCATCCGGGTCTCGAAGTTTGGCATCCCGAGATGCTGATCAACTTCCTGCTGGCTGTAGCCGGCCCGCGCCGCGGTGTCCTGGGCGGTGGCGAGATGCTGATCAATCTCAGGCCACGAGTAGCCCATCGCCCGCGCGCCGGTCATGCTGTCGAGCGCAGCGCCACCGCCGGCCAGTAAGACCCCCGCTGCGGACGGCGGTGGCTGGGGAACTTCGTCGGGGGTTACATCGACATCAGGTAGCGTGACCTGCGGAATAGCCCCAAGGCTATCAGAACCGCCGGGAACGATAGGCTGCGGACTATCAATAGGATCAGCCATTCTTGGTCTGCTCCGCTAGCTTCCGCTGGAAGAAGTTGCCCGACGCCGGGGCGATCGGCTGCGCGTTCTCATTGCGCAGGTTCTCTAACCGGCGCATCTTCTCGTCAAG
>Ga0210400_10003631_pt1 | contig 13614 bp, 12 predicted proteins | sample IncBWH26MmetaG_FD_155456 | JGI IMG/M metagenome (GOLD analysis project Ga0210400, IMG submission 155456) | Forest soil microbial communities from Barre Woods Harvard Forest LTER site, Petersham, Massachusetts, United States - Inc-BW-H-26-M | ecosystem: Environmental > Terrestrial > Soil >...
AGGTACTCGTTCTGCAGAAGCAGTTCCTGATTGACCAGCCCCGTGACATACGCCAGCAGACGAGCCCATTGATTGCCGTTCATGCGAACCGTCCATCATCGCAGGTTTCTGATTCACAGGCTGTTCCGGTTTTTTGACCCTACGACCTGGCGGTCTACGAACCAGCGCTTCCATATTTCTATATTCCGTTGGCTCAAACCGCGATCACCATGCGAACGCTGCAGGTCCGTTCGACCGTGCCGCCGGAATCCATCGGCATCCGCGTCCAGCGTGAGATCCAGGCGCTCGATCCCGAAATGCCACTCGCCGACATGCGCACGATGAATCAGTCCCTGGCCGGGGCTTTCGGCGGTTTCCTGATGTTCCGCCTAGGCGCAATCCAAGGACTTGCCATGGGCATACTGGGGTTGGCGTTGGCTGTGATCGGCGTCTATGGCGTAGTTTCCTATGGAGCCAGCCAGCGGATTCGTGAGATCGGGATTCGCATGGCGCTCGGCGCCGATGCCGGCGACATTCGGAACTTGGTGCTGGGGCACGGAGTGCGTCTGGTGATCGCTGGGGTCGCAGTAGGACTGCTGACTGCCGTGGCATTTACCCGCCTAGTGGCGGCGTACGTGATGCTCTCGACCACGGCCGATCCGTTGACGTTCACGGTGGTGACGCTACTGCTCACCTCAATCGCTTTGTGGGCCTGCTACCTGCCAGCGAGGCGCGCCATGCGGGTGGATCCGATTGTGGCACTGCGTCACGAGTAAGACATGGTCCTTCGGACCACAACGAAGGATGAACATGTTGTCTGCGCGCGGCCAACGTTTCCCGCGCGCTATAACCCGCGAACGCCTACCAACACCCCACCTCGCCGGGTTCTCCGGCGGTGTCACGCGCGACTCGGGCGAGGATCTCGGCGAGTTTGCCATGATAGACCGATGGCGACCACATTGGAGGAAACTCGACTCGAGTGGTTGCGTCGCCTACCCTCATTGATCGCCCAGTTCACAACTCGGTGGTCGTTGACGGTGGCGAGCCCTTTCCTGTCCATTGACGCAGGCTGCGCGTGGGTAGCCCCCGCAACGGATCAGAGCGGCAGGGACGCGGTGCTGAAAGTCAGCTTTCCGCATTTCGAGGAAGAACTCGACATTCGGGGCCTTCGCTTTTGGGATGGAGAGCCTACTGTGCAGCTACTGGCTGCGGATGACGAACTTCATGTAATGCTGCTGGAGCGATGCGTACCACGAACTGCGCTTTGAGAGATACCGGCAGCTGAGCAGGACGTGGTCATCGCGGGTTTGTTACCGGATGTGGCATCCCCGTATGGTCAAAGAATCCGCTCTGTATGGAATCTAAGGACGATGGCGGCAGAGTACCAGGTGGCCTGGGCCGGGGCCTAACACCACGTTACATGACAAAGAATCACCTCGTAACGCTCGGCATCGCGTCTTCAAAACCAGCCTGACAATGGCTCGTGTTTTCAGCGACATCGAGTTTTTGGACCATACGGGATTACGTTACGCCATGTCACAAGGGTGATTTCGTGGCAGAATTCGACCTAACCTTTGGCCACACAACCAGGGCTTGGCATTGAGAGGATTGAAGCCGCTCCTTTGCGAGGCCAGAGAAAGTGGCGCAAAGAAACGATCGTAGTTGCCATGATGGATGAAAAGTCGTCAGCCCGGCTTCCGGCGGCGATGGCGGTGTAATATGCCAGCGGCATTCTGACAAACAATACCAAGGGCAATGGGTTCACGACCGCTCCCCTGCCTTCATTTGGCCTTCGGCTGCTGAAGATAAGTGGTGATCGCGTCGACCATCGCCTGGCTGAAAGATGCCCCATTGTTCAGCAGGTTTTCCTTTGTCATCAGATCCGCTACGATATCGGGCTGTACGCCTACATTGTCGAAATACTGCGTGGGAGGATAGCCCGGCACGTTGACAATGTGGTTGCGGACATTGAGATTGATTTCGGCGCCTGTCATCCCCCGGGAGTACACCCCCATGGGAATCTTGGACGCGTTTCCACCGCCTCCGTTGGTCCGGATTCCGAAGATAATGCCGCGTTGGTTGTCCTGGAAGATAGCCGTGAATGCATCGGCCGCTGAAACGCTCTGGTCATCAGTAAGCAGCATGATCGGTTTGGTGTATGCGATGATGTTGCCCTGGTCATCCCGGGCGGGATCGCGCACAACAGTCGTGCCAAGCTGAGGAAAAGGCACTGTGAGATCCTTACCCTGCGCATAAGCGGCTTCCACCTGCTGGAACATGTTTTGATAGAAAGCGATTATCGCCGGATCGGCGTGGCTAGCCTCGGCTTGGGCGAGCTGAAAATACGTATCGCTGAGCAGGTAGAGATTCGGCCGCCACACCACCTGAAGCTGCTGGTAAGGCTGTGTGCTGAGATAGCTGTAGATCGTGTCCGCATAGGTGGGCGATCCACCAGGGTTGTGCATGACATCGACGACCAGCGCATCGGTATTCGCCTGCATATAAGCCGCCTCACCGGCGAATTGGGCTATGCCTTCGGGCTCTGGTGCGATCATGAGGCCAGCCAGAGGCACGAAGGCGGGAACGCGTATGTACCCGATACGTTTGCCCGCGGTGGGAAAGACGCCTGAAAAGAAAAAGTCCCCCGGCTTGCCGAGCCGCTGTTCAAAGCCTGGAGGCAGGGCAAAGCCGGGTATCAGCGACCCCGGGGACTGAGTGGAAGCCCGCATACTGAACGGCTTCGCCTGGCGTAACGCCTCCGCCGGACCCAGGTTGACCTGCCCGGCATTCAGAACGGGAATTCCGTTCTTCTGCCATTGGATCGTGTAGGCCCCGATCGCGCCGCTATGGCGCCGAATCTGGACGACTGCTGCATCTCCGGTTTCCAGCGGCGCCCGCGGATAGCCGGCTTGCGTGGGCCCTCCAGCCTGGGAACGCGCCACGATCGCCTGTGCAGCCATGGACCGCTTGCTGCGCGAGTTCGATGAGGCGGCCCACTTTGATAACCGTAGAATCCATTCCTCAACGCCCACTCCGTCTACCGAAAGCAGCTCGTCGCCAACCTGGAAGGGAAACTGATCTGCGGGGAGCACGCTTCGGTCGATCGTGTCGATAAGAATATCGCCTGTAGCGGGTTGGGGGCCGACGCCCCCGCCGGCGTTGTAGTTGTCTACTGTGAAGCCCAAGCTTGCCGACCAGTTCGACGACATCCGGTACTGACTGTGGCTATCGTTCAGGCCTGCCACATATTCGTAACAGATCTCGTAGAATGCCAGATCGTCGGTCGAGCGTTGTACCCGATCGAGCCATGGCCCCGTGTCGCGCAAATCAAAGCCGAAGACCTGCTTCTTCCATGCCGCAGGAGCGTAATTGTAATCGTAGAAAGCAGCCAGTTGCTGAAAATCATAGACCTTTTGCTCCGTGGTGAGTTGCGCGCGGCACAGCGGCGCCGCGCAACAGAGCAGTAGTGTTAGACCAACCGTTCGATAACTTGCCAACATGATTTGTTCAAGCCTCCATTAACTGTGATTGTTGAATGCCGTTCCGTGCCGGCTAGAAGATGATCTTCAGCGCCAATTGAACCGAGCGAGGTCCGCCCATGCTGTAAAGGGGGCTGTTGCCGCCGCCCGACGATATGCTGCCGGTGCCAAAGCTTGAATTCATCATGCTCGCGGCCTTGCCAAAGTTCGGAAGCAAGAGGGAGCTTTGCGGGGCGGAGAAATTCGGCTGATTCAAGACGTTAAAGATATTAGCGTGGAACCGCAGGCGAAGGCGTTCGCCAACAGAGAAGTCCCGATGCACGTCCAGATCGAACTGCCGGAGCGGAAACCCTAGCAACAGGTTGCGTCCCGCATTACCCTGAGGAAGCCTTGAGCTAGCCGAAGTCACGGCGGGTATGCAGAACGCTCCGCGCCCAACTATGGTCGGACCCGTCGCCGACGGTAAGGACTCTTGACACTCCGGGTGCGGGAGCACGCCATTGCTGTTTCGCACATTCATAACCGGAGCTGAATTGAATCCCCAACCTCCAGGGCAAGGATTGCCTCCGTTTTGAGCCGCGCATTCCGTTCCATGCACATAGAGTGGGACACCGGAAATCAACCCTGGACGCTGGATCGTGAGGATATTCGTGTCGAGCGTGGATTGGGCAATCACGTTCACGGGAAGGCCGGTCTGGAAGTGATAGATCGGATCTATGGACCAATGCTCCAGGGCATTGCTGACGAGTTTGTTGCGCTGGAAAGGAGTTGGGATCTCGTAAACCATCGAAGCGGTAAACGTCTGACGGACGTCAAAGTCGGAACTGGACCGGTTCAGAGAACGGGGAAACTCTGCGCCCGCATTGAAATTCGAGGCGTCGTCCAGCGAATGCGACCACGTGTAGGAGGCAATCGCACCGAGGCCCTTGTAAAACTGTCTTTGGAACTGTCCTTGCAGCGCATTGTAGTTGGAGCTGGCATAATTCCCAAAGACAGTCAAAGTAGAGGACGGATGCGACAACGTCGGACTGATGAAATAATTCCTCTCCTCGCCATTGAGAGCCCAGGTTTGCGGAGTGGCTGACACGGATCCAATCAACCTTCTTCCGATAGCACCGACATAGCTTACAGTGAGGCTCTGTTGCCTGCCGAGGGACTGTTGTAGCGCCACATTGAACCCATACGTGCGGGGAAGCGTCAGGTCGGGTGCTGCCGCAATTGCCGCTGAGGCATAAGGGGAAGTTGGGCTGATGTTCGTCTGGATCGGGGGCGCCGTGATGGATTGCGAAGTGTTCGCGGGAACTGGAAAACGAACGCCTTGGTTATAGGCGCTGGGGGAAAAGGGACCGACCGACGCGGCGGACGCATTGCCGGCGGTGTCATAGAATATTCCGAATCCCGCCCGCAATACGGCCGCCCAACTCGGCCTCTGGGACAATTGGTACGCGATGCCGATGCGCGGCGCTATATTTCCCCACGTGGTTGGATACGGCGCAGTCCCCAATGGGTTGACTCCCACATCACACACCGTTGACCCTGCGGGGGGCAATACCCCAAAAGAAGTGGCGAGAAATGCACTGCATTTCACAGGATCAAAGTTCTTCAGCGAAAAGAACGGTTTCCCGTTCAAGCTGTGGGGAGCGGGAGCGATTTCATAGCGGGCGCCGTAGGTCAACGTCAGGCGCGGGCGAATCTTCCATGTGTCCTGAACAAAGAATGACCAGTTGGGAATCCGGAAATCCTGGCGGGAGTTCCGCTGAAGTGCCGTATAGATCGTTCCCCCACAGAGGAATTGGGGTAAGGGGGCGAGGTTACTGCCACAGGGCAAAGACGCAGGACCGCCGACCTGGCTGCTTCCACCACCGCCGCCGGGTTCGCCACCTCCCGGGTCCCCGCCTCCGCTGGGGGGTAGTTGACTAAAAATCTGGATAGTGGGTAAGTAGAACACCGCATTCAAACTATAGGGCAGCGTATTCAGGTTCGGGTCGATGATCCGCGAATCCACTCCGAATTTGAAGGTATGAGATCCCCTGACCGTACTGAGTGTGTCCACGATATTGAATTGGCGCTGCCGGCTGTTTGTGGTCGGCGATTGCGCCAGGTTCAAGTCGGGCACCAATCCCAGGAATTGAAACGAGAGCTGCATATCGCGCAGCGAGAAGCCGGCGGGTTGTGCAAATCCCTTTGGGAAGAGTGTTCCCAAAGTTCCGGTGAAACTGGGCGCGGTTTGAATCTGCCGAAGAGTCGAATTTGTGTAGTTGAAGCGCACGTCGTTACTTGTCTTACCAGTAATAATGTGCGTCAACCCGATTGTGACGGAGTCGCTGCCCATGCGGGTTTCATTGGTATTAATCGACTTGGCTGAGCCGCTGGCGAATGTGCTCGAAGGCGCATGAACATAGCGGCCGAATAAGGTCATCTTGGTGTTCACCGCGTAATCGAAACGGGCGCTGCCGGAGTCGAGCTGACCCGTGGTCGGGAAAGCCCCCGTGAAACGCGCTATGCAGGTGAACGGATCGGGTGTACATGGTGTCAACGCCGGGACGACCTCTCCGGTGCCAAGGGTCATGTTGCCATTTTTGTCAATCGCGGGGGCCGGATATGCATTCAGGATTTGCGACATATATCCTGAGGCAAACGGACTAAGGCTGTTGACTGTATATTGCGTCTGTTTTCGGGCGCTAGGAGTGAATGTATACCCGCTGCCCGCTTGGGGATTGGTCAGCCGCAGGCCCTCATAAGAAAGAAAGGTGAACAGCTTATTCTTCACAATAGGGCCGCCGAGCACCGCGCCAAAGTCATTCTGGTGTTCCGCGCCTTTCTGGCCCGCCCTCTTGAGAAACCAGTCGTTCGCGTCCAGAGCGGTGTTGCGAAAGTAGTCGAAGATGGCCCCGTGATAGGAGTTGGTTCCCGAACGGGTGACGAGCGAAACCTGTCCTCCGGGCGTATGCCCGTATTCAGGAGCAAAGCTCGACGTCGTGACGCGGAATTCCTGAAGGGCGTCGATCGATACGAGGCCGTTGAACCCGCCGAACGCCGTCGTGTTAGGCAACACGCCTGCGCCGCTCTGTCCGAGCGACGCGCCGAGGCTGCTTCCGGTATTTGCGCTGACGCCATCCACCATAAAGTAGTTGGCGTCCGCCCGCTGTCCGTTCACGGTGAATTGCCCCTGCTGGTTTACGCGTCCGTTCGTCGCGCCGGGCATGGCCGGGTTAATGCCAGGCGTCAGTTCCAGAAGGCTCTGGAAGCTCCTGCCGTTTAAGGGCATATTCTCCACCATTTGGCGTTCAATCAAGGTGCTGACCGAGCCATCGGTGGTATTGAGCTTTTCCGTATCCGCTGCTACCGTGATTGACTCGGATACATCTCCAACTTCGAGCGTAATGTTCCGAGCAACGTTGTCTCCGACATTGAGACTGAACGGTTTGACACTCACGGTCTTGAAACCGCTCTTTTGCGCGATGATCGCGTAGGGGCCGGGCCGCAAAGAGGAGATCGTATAGAGGCCGTCCTTGTCTGTTGTTCGAGTGACAGCCTCGTTCGTGTCGGCGTTCTTGATTTCCACCACTGCCCCGATGATGATGGCGCCTGATGTATCGGTCACCAGCCCATGGACATTCGCCGATCCCGTTTGAGCGAGAGCGACGTTGCCGGTTGGAGAACAGGTGATCCAAACAATGAGGATCGCGAGGAGCAACACACGCCGTATCGGTGGCCTTGGGGCGGAGACGGATCGAACTGGGTGACTGGTGACGATTCTGGTCATGATTAAATTCCGTTCCATGCCTGCCTAGTGCTTGACGGTGGTGCCAAACTCCTTGCCGGAACCTCCAGGGCCGCCGGCTGCCCCGAAAACCGAAAAGCTTGCGCCGGAGGGCGGCGTAGTCAGCTTGTCGAACTTCTGTTTCTGGTCCGGTGTGAGCAGGGCGTAGAATCTCGCATATGCCTTTGCCTGAACGGCGACTGCCTGCGCAAAAATGGCGCCCAGGTCCGCCGAGAGTTGGTCGATTTGAGAGTCTGTGCCCTTTGCCTTGCCTGCCGCGGTCAGCGCAGTTCGCGCCTGGTCCAGACTGGTCATCAAGGCGTTGGTCGCGCTTTGTTGATCGGCGAGTATGGTTTTGACGCTCGCCTGTTGGACGGTGTCAAGCCCCAAACTGCCGGCCCAGTAATCGACAGGGTCCGTCTGGTCGGGCGGCGCCGGCGGCAGGAAAACAGGCACCGCAACAGAGCCATAGGAAGTCCCGATCCCGGGAGGCGGGGCCTGCGCCATCACCACAGTGCCGGCGGCCCAGAAAAGCGTCAGAATCCCACTAACGAATTGTTTCATGCAGAAAATCTCCTTCCGCATGAAAGACGGCGGCGCCGCCAATTGGGGTGGAGCGATTAGGTCAAGGGAGCGTCAGATTTTGCTTAACAAAGATTTGACATTCGCTGCCTCGACGATTTTGCGAGCCCAACCGTCTATTCCATATGCGTATCCGCCTTGCTCGAGGTGTGTGTGTCTGGCGGGATCTTCATCTGAATCTGCGCGCGCTATCCCTGGCGACCCTTGTCACAGTGGTGCTGGTGCTGGGCTGGCTTCAGTACCGCTGGATCGATGAGGTGAGCCAAGCGCAAGAAGCGAGGGCAAAATCGCGTCTGCGCGAAATTGTCAGACTCATATCCGACGCCCTCGATACCGAAGTAACGCGTGCCGGAGTGGTTTTCACGCTCCCTCCCGCTCCGGACTCAGCGATGTACGAGGCGCTGGAAGAAAGATGGGCGACGTGGAACCACGATGCTCCCTGGCCCCAGATTGTCTCTGGCGTTTCACTCGTGGAATCAACGGGTGCGGGCTGGCAGGTAAGCTCGTTTGGTGATTCTGGCACGTTCGACCTTCGCTCGATTCCGGCTGCCGAAATCATCTCTGAGCCACCGCCGCCGGGCGCCCACACAGCCGGTGCGAGCCACACTGAGGTTGGGATTCCGGATCACTTCATCAGTGGTCAGCCTTATTTGGTCATGCCGATTCCCACCATTTTGGAGTCCACCGGTGCGCTGCGGATGAATTACGTCGTGATTCGCTACAATCTCAGCTATTTGGCGAACTCCGTATTTCCACGGCTGCTGGAGAAGTATTCGACCGCCGAAGACCGCTTGGATTTTCGATTTCAGATCGTCCCTAAGGGTCCAATCGCGCCCGGAACGATCACGGTCGCCGATCAGTTCCATTACCGTCGGGACTGCCTGATGCCGAACGGTGGGGGGAGAGCCGGGCTGTCCGTGAGTCGCTTAGGAGGCAAGACTCACGGCGCCGTGTCCGAGTTCGGCAGCTTCGTTGGGGAGAGCACTCCTCTGAGTTCAATGTTCCATGCTGTGGGCCAATGTCAAATACCCGCGTCCCCATCGAACCCCGGTTTGATGCAGCTATCGGTGAGCCGTCAAGGAGGTCTGGCCGACATCTATACCGGATTCCGCCGCCGCAATGAAATCCTTAGCGCCCTAGTGTTGGTTGTACTGCTGGTGGCACTGGCAGCGCTGGTCGTCTCGACGGAGCGGGCACGAAGATTGGCGCGTCTGCAGACAGTGGTTGCGGCCGGCATCTCTCATGAGTTGCGGACCCCATTGGCCTCGTTGACCGTGGCAGCGGATCACCTTAAGAACGGGCATGTAAGAAATGTCGAACAGGCTCGCCGCTACGGAGAGATCATTGAGGCGCAATCCCGGCGTCTTCGTCATGTCGTCGACCAGGCGCTTGCAGTGACCAGCCTGAGCCAATCGAACGAACTGCGATGTCCTCGGGCAGTATCTGTTCCTGAAATCATTAGGGCAGGCATCGACACTCTGGCCCCTGGTGTAAGTGAGGCGGCAATCGAGATTGAATGGCACACCGCGCCTGATGTGCCGATGATAATGGCGGACCCTGAGTTGGTCCTGCGGTGTGTGACCAACCTGATAGAGAATTCAATTAAGTACGCTGGTTCAGGCGGATGGATTCAAATATCTGCCAGAGGAGGTCGCCACGCGGGACGGTCTCTAGTTGAAGTGATTGTCGAAGATCGCGGACCCGGCATTCAGGATGAGGAAACAACTGCTGTTTTCGAGCCATTTTACCGTGGATCCTCCGCGCGCCAATCGCGCCAACCTGGGAGCGGTTTGGGGCTGGCGATCGTCAAGAGCGCCGTTGAGGCCCACGGCGGCTGGATCCAGCTCGAGCGGGCCGTTCCGCAGGGATGCAGATTCCGCCTGTTTTTTCCGGCCGCCGATCATGATCATTCGGTCGATTCTGCGGAATCCGAGGCGCCACAATGCCGTCCCCTCTGATACTACTGGTCGACGATGACGAGTCGCTCGCGATGCTGTTAGAAGACAGCCTTCGCCGCGAAGGATACGAACCCAGATCGTGCGGCGACGTGGCCCATGCCGAACAGGAACTGGCCGACCACAGTTTTGAGGTGATCCTCCTGGATATAATGCTTCCCGACCGGAGCGGTTTCGAGTTTTGTGCGGAACTGCGGAACCGTGGAATCCAGATCCCCGTTCTGATGCTGACGGCCCGCGGCGATGTGACGGACCGAGTGACCGGATTGAGAATCGGGGCAGACGATTATCTTCCCAAACCGTTCGAGGTCCCGGAACTATTAGCGCGGATCGAGGCGCTGCGACGGCGCGCGGGCCAAAATGGTCGACCGGATACCGGTCTCTTCGAGTTCGGAGACGTGTGCGTGAATCTCTACAGCCGGAGTGTCTCCCGCTCTGGTCAACCCATTGAACTGTCGCGCCGTGAGTTCCAGATGTTGAGCCATTTGATCCGGAATCGAGGGCGCGTAGTTCTTCGCGATGAATTATTGAGGGCCGTGTGGGGATACCGCGCGTTGCCCTACACGCGAACAGTGGACGTACACATGTGGCAGCTCCGCCGTAAATTGGAAGCCGATCCCCAGGAGCCACGTTTCCTGCGGACCGTTCACGGAACTGGCTATCTCTTCGCCTGCGAGTCCAACCGGTGAGGACGGCGGCCGACCACAATCAGTACCACGGTCAATCTGTCCAGGCGAGTAACGCATTCCCAAACTATCCGTATCTTGGCGGGACGTGGCGCTCGTTGCATGGGAGCACGCGACAACTGTGGTTTGTCAAGGCAAAGTAGAAAGTTCCGCTTTCGAGCAAAGTAGAACGTTCCGGTTTTGAGCGGCGGCTACCGCCGCCCGTGGTAGATTCGACCTGCAGCGCCGGGGTCGCGCCTAGCGCTGCTGCCCAAAGCCGACGCGACGGAGTTGGCTCCGAAGCAATCGGCGAATGCCTTCCTGTGATGCAACACCCGTGAGTGTTTCCGGAGCACCAGGAGGGCATTGTCGAGCCGAGGCCTATTGCTTTGGTGAAACTCCTGAGCGGAGGCTTTGGGCATAAGAACGCGAAGCCCGCCGGGCCGCTTTGGCCCGGCGTTCCTTGTGGACTCCAGGCCCGGTGACGCTCGCCCTCAGTTCCTCGCGTTGGCCATCTCTACTGCCTGCCATAGCGCGGGTCCTGGACGTTCGAAGAAGCCGTCCATCCAATCGCTCTTGCCTCCCCGATTGTGGTCCTTGCGGGCCGGCTTCCCTGTCGGCTTCGGCGCTGCTGGCGCCTTGACTCCGCACTCGGTCACTTCCGCATACTCTCCTTCGAACCGCGCCCTCAACGCGCCGTTCAGATGGAGTTCGATTCGCAGGCTCTTTCCCCTCATCCCCGCCTTCACGTCTGTCCGCGCGATCTGATATCTCCGGCCCGCAAATGAGAACGTATAGTCGTTGCTGATCACGCGTTGCTCTACATGGCTTAGCGCACTCGCCAAATCGATCTGCGCCGTCAGCGGACGATGCAAGTCCACCACTCCGTCCAGCGGGCGCGCGAAACGCTCGTTCCAATCTGGCCAATACTCCTCCTCCAGGAACTTGTTGGCATCCTGCAGGGTCTTCACCTCGGCCAGCCGCAGGTGCTTGACCAGACGATCCTGATCGGTGCCGAAGCTTCGCTCCACCCGCCCTTTGGCTTGCGGCGAGTACGCTGGAATCCAACCGACTCCCAACTCTCTCAGCCCGCGGCCGAACTGGGTTAGACGATCCGCCTCCTGCCGCTTCTGGGCACTCTCCTTGGCTGGTGCTGCCACCACGAAGATCCCCGCCCGGTCGCTGTAAAGATCCACCATCCGCCCGTTGTCTTCCGCGTACTGCCATAGCACGCCCATGTTCTCCCGCGTCCCGTCGCGTAGCACGAACCGTCCCCCGCTGCGGCTGGTGGCATCGTCGATCCACCGCACCAGGTAGCGCACTACTTCGCCTCTGCTTTCCAGCCAGTCGTGATTCGACGTGTCCCACTGCACCAACTCCCCGTAGCCGCTCCGTCGCGGTCGCCAGAAGTGCTTTTCGCCGAGTTTGCGCGGCCGCGGCTTCCATAGCCCTGCCGCCACCATCCATCCGCGTACCGTTTCCTTGCTGACGTCGATGCCGTATCGCTTGGCCAACTGCTGGCTGGCGAACGTCGGCCCGAAGTCGTACCACTCCGGTTGCTTGAGCAGCTCGACCACACACGAATGCGTCTGCTCGTCGATCCGATGGTTCGACGACCGGCCCCGCAGTCCGTGCACCACAACCACGTCGCCATCCGTCTTCATGCGCGCCAGCAGCTTGCGTACCCAACGGTCGCTGACGCCCAGCTTCGCGGCGGCTTGCCGTTGCGTGACGACGCCGTCCTGCACACGCTTCAACCATTCCAGCCAATCTCGTTCCTCCTGGTTCATCGCGATTCGTTCCACCTCTCCAGTTTTCGGCTGTCAAGAGGAACTTTCTACTTTGCCCAATTAGGAACTTCTCACTTTGCCGCGACACGCGACAACTGTGGTTCTCGCCAACTCCGATCTGACTGATAAACTGGGAGTTGTCGTTCCCCCTTCGATTCCCTGCGGGGCATCTATTGTCGGCTCTCACGGCCGCTGTTTTCGCTTCCTTCCGGAGCCGTGTGGCGCTGCAGCTTGAGATCCTCGCGCTCCGCCATCAACTCGGCGTTCTGCAGCGCTCCGTCAAACGACCGAAACTGACCCCGGCTGATCGATTGCTGTGGGCCTGGCTGTGCGCGGTCTGGAACGGCTGGCAGTCCAGCATCTTTATCGTCAAGGCCGCGACCGTCATCGGCTGGCGCCGGAAGGGCTTTCGCCTGTTCTGGACCTGGAAGGTCCGACACGGTAAGCCGGGGCGACCCAGCGTGCCCAAGGAGGTACGCCAGTTGATTCGCACCATGAGTCGTGAGAACCCACTCTGGGGCGCTCCTCGAATTCACGGCGAGGCGTACATCACGATAACCGCGAGCGACCAGCTGCCCTCCGACCCTGTCTCTTCGAGGCGCTGAATCTGTTTGCTGAGCGCGGGCTGAGTGACATGGAGAAGCTCGGCCGTTCTTCCAAAGTGCAGATGTTCCGCGAGGGTAACGAAGGCCTGGAGCTCAGTTAGATTGAGTTGTTCCCTTCCAATATGTTATCGCAGATTGATAGATTCTTCATTGGACAGAATCGTTGATTTTAATCAACCTGATTGTGTATTCGGAGGAAACATATGAAGGCAGACTCTCTCACCACCATGATCGGTATGACGGCCGCAGTCTCCACGACAGCGTCATTCGTTCCACAACTAAATGAAGATACACAGGCAGGGCGGACGGGATCTGTCGAATGGCATGTTGCTGTTGTACCTTCTTGGCGTAGGCCTGTGGTTCGTCTATGGCATCCGAATCCGCGCCATCGAGGTCATCGGCGCCAATCTAGTCGCGGGTTGTCTCGTCCTCGCGGCATTCATCATGAAGGGGCGCTCCAATGCAGCCAGCCCCGCACGTCCAAATCCCTTGCGGCAGTGCAGTACACGATACCAGTGCTTCCGCCTGCGGACGAAACTCCGAATTGACCTCATGCGATCCTCTCCTCACATCTGATAGAATCGCCGCGAATGCGCATTCCAATTCATCTTGGGTGCCTGCTGCTGCCGGCCCTGCTTGGCGCAGCCGATCGTGGAAAAATCTCCGACGGTTTGGAACGCCTGTTATATGTCACCGACAGGTCTGGAGTCAGCGTCTACGATATCAACGACTCCCATAAACTGCTTCGCAAAATCGAAGTGCCCGAGACCGGAGACTACAAGGGTATCTCCGCGAG
>Ga0210400_10003632_pt1 | contig 13613 bp, 12 predicted proteins | sample IncBWH26MmetaG_FD_155456 | JGI IMG/M metagenome (GOLD analysis project Ga0210400, IMG submission 155456) | Forest soil microbial communities from Barre Woods Harvard Forest LTER site, Petersham, Massachusetts, United States - Inc-BW-H-26-M | ecosystem: Environmental > Terrestrial > Soil >...
ATTCAAGACCAAGCTGGTGGCCATCGCCGAGACGGGGCAGGACTCGCGGCATTACCTGACCAACGGCGTCCACGGCGTGATCTACCGCAACGTGAGCGGCGAAGCACTGGTGCAGTGCGTGCGCAAGGTCAGCAAAGGCGAAACCTGGGTGCAGGACACACAGGAGAGCAAAGAGACTGCGGAAAATGATCTGGTAGGTGCGCGCGTGCGCGACCGGTTGACAGCCAAGGAACTGAAGATTGTGGCGCTGATTGTGCAGGGATACAAGAACAAGGAAATCGCCACGCAACTGGGCACGACGGAGCAGGTGATTAAGAATTACCTGCGCAACGTCTATGACAAGATCGGCGTTTCTGACCGGCTGGAACTGGCGCTGTTCACGATCCATCACCGCATCCTGGCTGAAGCAGCGGCGACATCCGTGGCGGTGGCAACGCCAGCGCGGTAAGTGCCATATCCAAGAAACTGAAGCGGCCGAGAAGCTTCTCGGCCGTTTTTCTTTTGTGAACAGCTTTCTCCGATTTGTATTCAAGCGAAAAAAGAACCTGTTTCCAGCGACGGATACTCAATTTTGACGCCTGTACTGTTCGCACTTATAGTAAAACACATGTCAAAAGTTCGGGTCAGCGCGTTTGCTGTGTCGCTTGATGGTTACTCCGCCGGGACGCGTCAGAGTCTTGAGAATCCTCTTGGAATTCGGGGCCCCGAGTTATTCGAGTGGTTTTTCTCTACGCGCACATGGAAGCAGATGCACGGGCTGGAAGGGGGCTCAACTGGCGTTGATGATGAGTGGGCGCGGCGAGGCATGGAGAACGTCGGCGCGTGGATTCTCGGACGCAACATGTTTGGACCTGTGCGCGGCCCCTGGCCGGACGAGTCGTGGAAAGGGTGGTGGGGTGAAGAACCCCCTTATCACGTACCTACGTTTGTGCTGACGCACCATCCAAGGAAAGCAGTCGAGATGAAAGGCGGAACAACGTTCCACTTTGTTACCGACGGAATCCACTCCGCCCTGCAATGCGCAAAGGATGCTGCAAAGGACAAAGATGTGCGGATCGGCGGCGGAGTCGCGACGATTCAGCAGTATCTCCGCGCGAAGCTCATCGATGAACTGCATCTCGCATTTCGTCCGATTCTGATGGGTTCTGGCGAGAACTTATTTACCGGCATCGACCTGGCGGCGCTCGGCTACGCATGCACGAAACACGTTTCCACCGAGCATGCGATGCACGTTCTCCTGCAAAAACAGACTTGATCCCTCGCTTTCGATGCGCCCCATCGTACCTCAGATTGACTTCAGGCGTCTTTAAGAATTACGCTGGCCCCAGCGCTAAAGGGCGCATCCAGTCCGCGGAAAGGGCCGTGCCCACCTTGAATGAAAATTGAGAGTGCGAACTTTCTTTCAGCCTGATTCATGCGGACTCAACAGGCGTAACCGTGAAAGGAAGATCGTAAATGGATGCAAAGCCGCTACCCGCCCGTCCCAGCCTTGAGCAGTACAAAAAACAAGCCAAAGAATTATTGAAAGCTTATCGCTCTGCTGATGTGGAGACGATTCGCCGCGTCACAAGAAACCACCCACGCTTTGAAAAGCTTTCTGAACCGGGATTTGAGATCAGCAAATTTTCATTGGCCGACGCGCAGTTGGTGATCGCCCGCGAGCACGGGTTTGAAAGCTGGCCGAAATTTGCCAAGCGCATTGAGGTGATGAACAGCGAGGCTGCGGCGCGGTCGAATCCTTTAGCGGCTTTTATCGGGGCGGCGATCTGGCACGGAACACTGGACGCCGCGGAAGCGATTCTGGCCGCACATCCGGAGATCGCGCGGTCAAGTATTCATGCAGCGGCGATCCTGGGCGATGATGCTGCGGTGCGCCGACTCATCGCTCTTGATCCGAAAAATGCAACGAGGAAAGAGGATCCTTACGGGGGCGATCCGCTGGTTTATCTTTGCCTCTCGAAGTATCTGCGGCTCGACAAGACGCGATCAGCCGCGTTTGTGCACGCGGCCACTGCGTTGCTTGATGCGGGGGCCGATCCGAATACAGGCTTCTGGAGCAAGGACGAACATCGCGAGTTTGAAACTGCTTTGTACGGCGCGGCCGGAGTGGCGCAGCACGCGGAACTGACGCGTCTGCTGCTGGAGCGCGGCGCCGATCCTAACGAAGAAGAGACACCTTATCACTCGCCAGAAAGCTACGACAATGGCGCAGTGCGTGCGCTGGTGGAGAGCGGCAAACTCAACGCTGAAAGCCTTACGACCATGCTGCTGCGCAAAGCTGACATGCACGACTATGACGGCATGAAATATCTGCTGGAACATGGCGCCGATCCGAATCGGATGACGCGATGGCATTACACGGCATTGCAGCAGGCGTTGCGGCGGGATAACGGCATTGAGCTGATCGATTTGCTGCTTGACCATGGAGCTGATCCGACGTTGAAGAATGAGGCAGACGGAAGATCAGCTGTTGCAATGGCAGCGCGAAGAGGCAGGAGCGACGTGCTCTGGACATTCGCGCGCCGTGGATTTCCCATGCCAATGCCACACGACGGCGTGGAGCACCTAATCGTAAGCGTCTGCGCGGCAAGAGGCGGCATGGCGGGCGCCCGCGCCTTTCTTGAACAATTTCAGCCGCTGGCCAACGCTGCAAGACTGCCGAAACAGTTCAACGAACCTCGGGCTATTAGCGAACTTCTGGCTGAAGGGAGCACGCTGCTGGCGGAATTCGCAGGAAACGGAAACACCAAGGGCGTTCAACAGCTGCTCGATCTGGGTGTGCCCGTGGACGCGCGGTACGACGGCGATCCATACTTCAATATCGCCAAAGACAGCACCGCACTGCATGTTGCGGCGTGGAAAGCGCGGCCGAGGACTGTGAAACTTCTGATCGAACGCGGCGCTCCGATTGACGCGCAGGATGCAAAGGGTCGAACACCTCTTGCTCTCGCGGTAAAAGCGTGCGTCGATTCTTATTGGACGAACCGGCGATCGCCGGAATCAGTGGAAGCGCTGCTGCGAGCAGGAGCGTCCGTCAGCGGCGTTGAATTTCCGTCAGGCTACGCTGAAGTGGATAAACTGCTGCAATCTTATGGAAAACTGTGAAATGAAAATTGACAGAGCCGTAGGACGAATGCGGCAATCCACTTGCGGTTAATGAGAAGTCGCGCGTTCGCTGCTCTTGAGCAGCTCATTCACGATGGTCACGAGCTCTTCAGGATTGACTGGCTTTTCCAGATATAAATCGGCCAGCGGCTCAGCGGCCTGAAAAGCTTCTGCCACGTAACCTGATACCACGACGACCGGCATGCTGCTGTTGTTCTTGGCGGCCTGCACCACGGCGCGGCCGTTGGCGTCGCCAAGTCGCCAGTCAGTGACGACGGCGTCATAGGTGTTGCTCTGGAGTTTTTCCATGGCGTCGCGAGCCGATGTGGAGGCTGTGACTGTGTGTCCGGCAGATTCAAGGATGGCGCACTTTAAAGTGACTACATGCGGTTCATCGTCGACGCAAAGGATCCTGGCCATATTGGGACATCCCTAACGCTGACGCGCTTATTGAAATCGGGCGCGCCTTCGGAGAATGGTAGCTGCAGGAACAGCAGCTAAGAACTGGCCCTATTCTCAGGCAGCAACGATGCTGAAGTCAAATAATCTCTCTGCATTTGACATTCCGTCACCGGAACCTTAGTTCCTGTTCCGGGACCAAAGGCTCAACTCCCGGCCAATATCCCTAAAGCAGGAACTCTGACCGGAAGTCGCGCTCCAAAAGCTAGAACCTCCAGGCTTAGAACCTCCAAACCAAGCCGACGGACGGCTGGGCCAGGTGGGTGAAATTGTCACTGGCCAGACCAGGGAGCTGGAAATCGGGGATCTTGTAAACCAAGCCGCGGTATTCCGCTCGAAACGCCAGATACCTGCTGATGTCGAAATCCACTCCGCCGCCGTAAACGAAAGCCGGCTTGGTCTGATTGTTGCCGGTGTTGTTGCCCACGCCCGCTTGCACGAAGTTACTCAGCGAGTTGGTGGGACGGAAGAAGAGCGCGCCAACGCCGGCCAGCGCGTATGGACGAACTCTGCTCCGCGAAGGCGCGGTAATCACGGCTTCGCCGGTGAGCTGATGCATGTTGGCCTGGATGTCGGTCTCGCCGAAGAACGGATCGAAATACTTTTGCGTGTTGCGGGTGTAACCATAATCGCCCTGCACGGCAAACCATGAGTTCAAGTGATAACGGTAGCCGATCAGGAATCCGCCGCTCTTGGTTGCTTCATGCGGGATATCAATGTTGTCAGAGTTCTTGGGCACGTTCGCTGTTCCCTGAATGCTGAATTCAGATTTGTAATCCTGGGCAAAGCACGCAGCTATAAACAGAAAGATGAATGCGACCAATACTACTGGGGATAAAACGGACGTTCTCCTCATTGCGCGAAAAATCTCCTGACGAAAATTTTGTGCTCTGTTTTGGATAAGACGCACATTACACCCCTGCGGGTTCTCGGAGATTCGCAACTTAAATATTCTTAACCGCTGAGTAGAGCTCTGGGATTAAGGAGCCTTAATCCGTTCTATAAAAATGCGCGTGCGACACAGCCCGGAGTGGACTGTGCCACACGAAATCTTTTACCGCGATTCCTCGCCCCTGGTCGTCATGGTGTCTGCAATCGGGCCGGCATCGCCAATTTTTTCCGCCACTGATTTTGCCTGAGTAAACAGCAGCAGATAATCCGGGCCGCCGGCTTTTGAGTCGGTGCCGGACATGTTGAAGCCGCCAAACGGATGCGCGCCTACCATCGCTCCGGTGCATTTGCGGTTGAAATAAAGATTGCCCACATGGAAGTCCGTGCGCGCCCGCTCCAGCTTCTCGCGCGACGTGCTGTAGACCGCGCCGGTCAGCCCAAACTCCGTGTTGTTGGCAATCGCCAGCGCGTCGTCATAATTGCGCGACTTGATCACCGCCAGCACCGGCCCAAAAATTTCTTCCTGGGCAATGCGCGCCGTGGGTGCGATATCGGCAATCACCGTGGGCTGGATAAAGTAGCCATCGCCCAGGTCTTTCGCGGGGCCGCCGCCGTGAATCAGCCGGCCTTCCTTCTTGCCGATCTCAATGTAATTCAGGATGCTCTTCATCGCTTTGTCGCTCACCACCGGGCCCATCGGCTTGTTCTCCGTGGGATCACCGACCGTGATCTTCGAAACGCGATCTTTCAGGCGCTCCAGAAACACGTCATAAATTTTCTCGTCGACAATGGCGCGCGAGCAGGCCGAGCATTTCTGTCCCTGGAAACCGAAGGCCGCCTGGGCCACGCCTTCCACGGCCGCGTCAAGGTTGGCGTCGGCGTCAACGATGATTGAGTCCTTGCCGCCCATCTCGAGGATGGTGCGCTTGATCCACTTCTGTCCTGGCTGCGGTTTGGCTGCGCGCTGGTTAATGTCGAGCCCAACTTCTTTTGAGCCGGTGAACGCGATGAACCGCGTCAGCGGGTGCTCCACCAGTCCGGCGCCAAAGCTCGAGCCTGATCCGGGACAGAAATTCACCACGCCGTCCGGCATGCCCGCCTCCTGCAGAACTTCAAAAAACTTCGCGGCAATCGCCGGAGAATCATGCGAAGGCTTCAGCACCACGGTGTTGCCGGTCACAATGGCGGCCATCGTCATGCCGGCCATAATGGCGCAGGGGAAGTTCCACGGCGGAATCACCGCGGCCACGCCCAACGGAATGTACATCAGCCGGTCGCCTTCGCCGGGAAGCTGGATGGGCGTGCTGGCCTGGGCCAGCCGCAGCGCTTCGCGCGCGTAGAACTCGGCAAAGTCGATGGTTTCGGCAACGTCGGCATCGGCTTCCGCCCAGTTCTTGCCCACTTCAAAGACCATCCACGCGGAAAATTCAAACTTGCGCTCGCGCAGTATCCCCGCCACGGTATGCAATAACGATGCGCGCTGTTCGACGGTCGTACGCTTCCAGCTCTCAAAGGCCTGCGTGGCAGACTGGATTGCCGGCTCCACGTGCTCGCGTCCCGCGCTCTGGAACACCCCGACAATTTCCTGCGGCTTCGCCGGGTTCACGGTCTTGATCTTCTCCGTGGTCTTGATCAGCTTCTCGCCGATCACCATGTCATATTCGCGTCCCAACTCCGCGCGAACTTTGGTCAGCGCTTCTTTCATCTTGCGGGCATTTTCGGCCTGGCTGAAGTCCGTGAGCGGCTCGTTTTTAAACGGAGTGGTGGGTACATTCAGCGTGGGTGGAGCGATGTCGAGCAGTGTAGCCATAATGATTTCCTTTTTGCGCTCACAAGCGGGAGCAGATGAAGTCAGATGAACGTTATATTTTACCCCCTTTGGATGAGTCCCGTTGTGTTCTCGATTCCGGTGGCGCACTAGCCCCTCCGGTGAGTCTTTTGACCTTCCTTTGTGCTCCTTCGTGTCCTTTGTGGTTAAGGTTTTGATTTTTCCGTTGCCCACCCGGCATTTTTTCAACTTTCATTGCAAACAAAGCCGCTTATTCAATTCCTCCCTTGGGCCTCCCTTGCGTCACGCTTGGGTGGCCCTTGCGTGGCCCTTGGGTGGCCCAAACGCAATCCCAGTCAGGCAGAGGGTCGCAACCCCAAAATGCGAAAACCCAGCCTCAAGCCGGGTCAAAAAACCAAAAATTAAATTGTGGGCCACAGCCGCCCTCGGCTGTGGCCTTCATGAATATTGTTAGCAGACGCTACAAACAAAAGACGAATCTATATTAGCACGTTCGCCCTTGGCCGCAACAAAAAACCGCATGACGCATATGCTTACTTTTTGCGTCCCTTCTTGATAATCGTCGGAACTCCGAAGGTGAAACGAAATGGTACTTTACGATAATCCTCTAGTTTCAATTCACTCACTTCGAACTCGGCGCGGCTGCCTTGAACGAACTTGGGGAAGCTGAAAGTAAGCGGCGTTCCCGGGCATATCTGTGCACGTTCGAAACGATCGTCATTACGGCCTGTCAGGTAGAGCGAGAATGATTCCACCGGGCTCACTCCATACTCTGCCGGCCGTTGATCGCCATTCCATTCCCAGGCATAAGTGGTCCACTTCGTCGCCTTCGCTGCGGAATCTTCCTCGTCAGCATCCGACTGTTCTTCATCTGGTAGCGGGCATGTGGAAGTTGCAGATTCAGCGCGCACGAGCAGGGTCTCAGGCTTTACCAGGGGAGCCTGACATTCTATGGAACTCGAGTTTTTTGCATCAACCCGGCATCGCCCTACTCGTGGCACGTCAAATTCTCCACGGCCTGCAGTGATCTGCATTGCATCCTGATCGCGGAAAACATTGATCGCCACTGACACACGGACCTTGAGCGGAACGAATTTCATGCGGTCAAAGATCTTGTGGTCCAACTTGAAGCTTTCAATCCAGCTGTTCATGCCAGGCAGAAGCAAGCCCGATCCATAGCTCGATTGCCACTTCGATTCCCATCGAAAGCTATCGGCGCCCTCAAGGCTAAGTCTCACAGCTTTCACCTTGGCCAAAGATCCGTCGGCGATTCCTGAAGTGACAATAGGAATTGCTATCTCCACCTCTTCGTCCTTATCAGGAGGGATTTTCGGGGGTTCCGGCTTAACAGGAGACAAAATCGCTCGAAAAGGCGCGTGGCTTCCTGCAAAAGGCAATGGATACCCGCTTTCGCTATGCGCGAGATAGGGCGTGGCGGCGAAAATGATCAACATGCCTGCGGCCCCAACCGCCAGAAACATGCGTGCCCGGCCCGCCTTGCGCCGCGCATATTGGAGCCAGATGGTCATGATGCAGGCGGTGACCAACACGGCACTTTGAAGCCAGTCGCTGTCATCGGTTGATGACAGGGCCGATTGGGACACAATGGAATCTAGAGCCAACATCCCGGCGACAAAAAGAACCACGGCCAGAAGGGAGAGCAATCCCTGGGCAATATTGCGCGTTACCGAGGCGAGTGCGGCGATGGGCAAGAGCGGAAGGTTGATCAACAAGAGTTGCATCCACAGGAGCCCGGGCAGATAAGGAGTGGGCACAAAGCCCGCTTTCGCCAGCAAGAACATCTGCGCCCCTAATAGAGGGATGTTAATGAACAGCAGAATTAGCAATGTCTTGGCTGCCAGTAGCTTCTTCCATTCGTAGGGCCGGGTGGTCCAGAACTGACGGTCACCGACCAGGGATTCGCCTTGCACGGCTCGGACAATCAGGAGCCACCAAGAGACCGGCAGCAGAGCAACGATGGCAGCGGGCCAGTTCTGGCTAAGGGTGTGGCTTCCTTGTAATTTCCATCCATGCACTTCATTCCAGACGAAAGCCACCAGCGCCGCCTGGCAAAGGACGATCTCGGCCCAGTGATGGCGTATGTCTTTTTTGAAAATGTTTGCTATCTGGTTCATGCCCCTTGCTTCTCCTTCGATCCACGTCGAGTCTTGGCTGTGGCCAGGAAGATGGACCGCAATGACATAGGAGTGAAAGTCAGGTTGCGATGTTCCCCAAAGATTTTTCCGATCTCCGCGTTCGTGCGTTCTTCATCAAAGCTGCTTTCAATGAAACGGACCACGGTTGCTGAAGTGCTGGCCTGTACCCAGCTTTCTGGCAGGTTTTCCGGCAAGCTCCCCGGCGCGTTCAATGTAAGTTCCACCTCACGAAAGCGATCGGCCAGGGTGGTCATCTCATCAGAAAACAATAAGGCCCCTTCTTCCAGATAACCCACATGGCTGGCGAAGCTTTCAATTTCTCCCAGGTCATGCGACGAAATGAGCACGGTCGCCTCCTCGGCCCGCTCCAGCAGGCTTTCAATCAGTTCATCGCGCACCAGAGGATCCAGGCCGCTGAATGGTTCGTCCAGCACAATCAGTTTGGGATGATAAGCGAGCACACTGGCCAGTGCGGCCTTCATTCGCATGCCGCGCGAAAGGTGGCGCAACTTGCGGTCCAGGGGTAATTCAAATTTTTTCGCCAGTTCGTTTTCCAGGTCGCGGTCCCATGAAGGATAGAAAGGCCGCAGATATTCCATGAACCCGCTCACCCGCATCCATAAAGGCAGCTCCTGGTTTTCTGATACATAGCCGATCGTCGCGAAAGAACGCCCCTCAAGCTGCGTTGAGTCCGTTTCAAAAATCCGGGCCCGACCGCTGGTCGGCTCCAAAATGTTCATCAGGACCTTGATTGCTGTGGTCTTTCCAGCTCCGTTGGGGCCTACCAGAGCAAAGATGGCTCCTTGCGGCACTTGAAGGTTCAAGCCCTTCAATGCTTCCACGCGACGAAACTTTTTGACCAGATTTTCTGTTTGAATAACGCCGCTCATCGCTTCCTACGTCCTCCTCGATCTACAGGCACCGACGCAGTGTCTTCGCCGCCAAGCCTCGTCCAGTGAGTTGTAATGGACTCGACCAGTTCTTGCACGCCGATTCCCAGCTTTTTCGCTTCCACCACTAATTGCTCGATCTCAAACCCCAGCAGTTGCGTGCGCTCCGCGCTAGTCGATCCGTGCATTTCAGCCACGACGGTGCCGATGCCTGCACGCGCCTCAAGCAGTCCCTCCCCCACTAAGTGAGCTACCACCTTATGTGCGGTGTTGGGATTGATCTTTAAATCTTTGCTGAGAGCGCGCACTGAAGGAAAAGGGTCGCTCGGTCGCAATTGACCTGAGATGATCGCCTTTTTGGCGGCGTAGACTACCTGCTCATAGAGCGATACGCCAGAACGGAAGTGGACACGAAAGGGAATCACCGAGGCGTACTATATCACGTAGTACACACCTGTTGTGGAAAGTTGTTTTTCGCTTGTCATGCTGAGCGGAGCGCGTGGGGAATTTTCTGCAACTATAGTCATTGGCGCGAAGTCGAAGCATCCCGAGGATGCGAGCGGCAAATATGCTGCGTCAAGGCGTTTGCACGAGGCAGCATAGAGAGAACTCCCTGACTCAGAATGGCAAGGGAAACGCTGTCGGGATTTTTCGACTCCGCGCCGGTCAGTAAAGTCAGGCCACGCGATCTTGCAGCGCTCCGCTCAAAATGACAGATACAATTTGCCTTTTTGGGCTGACGCAGGTGTGCACATTTCGAAAAAAAGCGGCTACGACCCCTACTTCAACCCCTTCGCCGCGGCCAGCATCTCGTCGGCCTTGGCGCGGATCCGGACATCTTCTGTGAAGTTCGTCCAGCGCACGGTCCCGGAGGAATCCACCAGGAACTCCGCCGGACGGGCAATGTCACTGCGCTCAGGCCCGCCGCCTTTGTGCAGCAGGTTGTAGCGGTGGATGGTTTCGGCCTGGGGATCAGACAGGATAGGGAAGGTATACCCCGCCTTGCTGGCCAGGTTGCGCGAGACTTCCGGCGTGTCCACGCTGATGGCTACAGGAAGAACGCCGGCAGCCTCAAATTCTTTCAGGTTTTTCTGGATGCCTCGTAACTCGAGGTTGCAGAATGGTCACCAGTAGCCACGATAGAAAACCAGCAACACGGCCTTGGGCGGCTTTGCGGCGCTTATTCCGACTGGAGCAGCTTGGCCGGCTGTGTTGTTTGCGGCTGCCGGTGCTGATGAGTCGGTCTTGCCCAGCAACTCCCCGAGCGAAACCTTGTTGCCGTTGGTATCGGCCAGCGTGAAGTCTGGAACTTTCTGTCCTACCTGCGGCGCTGCTGCGGCAGTGGGCAACGCACGGGACGTGACAGACGCAATCGCAACCAGCCCGCAGATGAGCAGCGACACCACGCCGAGGACCGAACTGGAAACCTTGCCGCCATAGACCTGCGGCTGGCGGAAGGCACGCATGATTCCCACGGCGGCACAGATCAGCGCGGCTATCGCCAAGGCGATGCTTAACCACGGGATGGCACGCTGTCCGGGAAGTCCCATAAAGAATCCTGCATTGGAAAGCATGGCCACCAGGGCAAGCAATAATGCGAACCATGGCGCCCAGTTACGTTGGCGAGTAATTGTTTCTGCCATATGAGAAGGCAGTCTAGCAAAATTGGCGGCTGCGTTACACTTCTTGCATGCTTGCCCCTTATGCGTTGCGAGCGGAAGAGAGCCGTGGACGGCGCTATCCGGAAGAAGCCCATGCTTACCGCAACGTCTTTCAGCGCGATCGCGACCGCGTGGTGCATTCGCGGGCTTTCCGCCGGCTGGAGAACAAGACGCAGGTCTTTACCGGCAGGCGCTCTGACCATTTCCGCAACCGGCTCACGCACACCATTGAAGTCGCACAGATTTCCCGCACGATTGCCGCTGAGCTGCAACTGAATGAAGACCTGGTGGAAGCGCTGGCGCTGGTGCATGACGTGGGCCATCCGCCGTTTGGGCATGCGGGTGAGCGCGTTTTGAACGCGGCCATGCAGGAATACGGCGACCAGTTTGACCACAACCTGCATGCGCTGCGCACGGTGGAGCAGTTTGAGCATCGGTATGCGGAATTTCCCGGGCTGAACCTGACATTTGAAGTGCGCGAGGGAATCGTGAAGCACTCGCGCGATTACGACGCCAAAGATTTTCCCCAGCTGGCGGAGTATCTGCTGGACCAGAAGCCGCCGCTGGAAGCGCAGTTGATTGACCTGACCGACGAGATTGCTTACTCAACTGCGGACCTGGATGACGGCGTGGAAGCGAAGATCCTGACGCGGGAACAGGTGCGCGAGGGTGTGCCGCTGTTTGCGCGTCTGCATGCCGAAGTGGAGCAGCGATATCCGGCGGCCGCGGAGAAGCTGCAATTCAACGAAACGCTGAAGCGCGTGCTGGACCGGCTGGTGAGCGAACTGATCACTAACAGCCGGAAGCTGATTGGCGAAGCAGGCGTGGAATCGGTTGAAGACGTGCGGCGGTTTCCGCAGCGACTGTTGGCGTTCAGTTCGGAAGTGGACGCAGAGCGCAAGCAGATCAAAGAATTTCTCTACCGGAACGTTTATTACAGTCCGGCGCAGCAGCGCGACAAGCAGCAGGCGGAGAAGGTGATTGCGGAGATGTTTGCGTTCTTTATCAAGTCTCCGCAGGAGCTGCCGGCGAGCTATCAGGAGAAAACGCGGAGCGAGCCGCTGCACAGGATTGTCTGCGACTACATTGCCGGAATGACCGATAGTTATATCTTCGAGCAGCATCGGCGGTTTTGCGGGGCCAAGAAGAAGGTTGGGAACCTCGGCGGCTAAAGCCGGTCATTAGCAGGCCTGGACCGCAGGCATAAATGCCTGCTCCACCCCGTGCGGGCGATGCTAAATCGCTGGAACTGAACACACCGCAATCGCGTATCACCAAACAGGTTGCAGTGTGTACAGGAGGCAGCATGGTGAAAACCGCGATCAGCATGTCGGCGCTGTTAGTGGCGGTGCTGGCACTCATGCCGGTGAATCTGAGATCGCAGACCTCAGGCAGTCCGGCGGAGAAAGATTTTGTTTCCGGCGGCAAAGTTGAAATCACGTTGGAGTCGGGCGATTACGACATCCGGGCGAGTACCGATAATCGCATCCACGTAAGGTGGAATGAGGCCAGCGGCGCGAGAGTGAAGCTGACGACGAATGGGAAGTCGGCCGACCTGCGGGTGGAGAACACGCCGCACAATAATTTTCATGCCACCATTGAGGTCCCGGCGCTGGCTGACGTGCGCATCCGGCTCACGGCGGGCAATCTTTCGGTATCAGGAATCAAAGGCGACAAAGATATTGAGCTAAACGCGGGAAACCTGAATATTTCCGTCGGCAGCTCCAGTGATTGGGGTGATGTGGATGCATCGGTGACCGCCGGCGATTTAAACGCACCAGCTTTTCAGGAGGTCAGGGGAGGATTGTTCCGGTCATTCAAGTGGAAAGGCCCGGGCAAATACAGGCTGCATGTCCACGCAATGGCCGGAGACATCAACTTGAGAAATTGACGCATCGCAGGCAGCGGCTGAAGCCAGCTCACATATGCGAAATGATTTTGTTCGCAATCTCTGAGCCGTGTATGCGGGCTTCCGGCAGATACATGGTTTCCAGTTTGAACATGCTGTCGCCTTTGAGGACGTAGAACGCATGGCCGAAGGAGCCAATCATGGCGTGGTCGCCGACGCCGTTGACCTCGTCGAAACCGGGGACAGCGGACAGGGTAGTGCGAAGCGGCCACCAGTTGCCGCTGCCGAAATTGCGGTTGACGCTGAAGGCGAAGACTCTGCCGCTGGGGTCAGGCTGGCTGAGACCGAGGCCCTTGACGATGCCTTCCATTTCCTGGGTGTGCTTCAGCAGCTCAAGTGGATTGTCACTCTTTGAATTTTTGACGTCGGGATACTGGGAAGCTTTTTCGGAATCGCGGCGCGCCTGCTCGACGGCAAGCTTTTGGAGCTGGGCGAATGCCGTCGGGTTTGTGTAATAGGCGCAGCCGGGATCGCCGTTGTCCATGATTTCCGCGCTGCGTTCAATGGTGACGCCGATGGCTTGTTGCAACTCCGCTGTCGAAAGCAGGCGGCACATGTTGCCTTGGCCGACTTCAGAGCCAAACGATCCGCCGGTAACAGAAGATACTTTGCTCTTGATCCAGTGGACGCCGTACAACACAGAGCCGAATGCCGCGAGAACCATGACCAGAACGATTCCGCCGACGATGAGCAAAGCTTTGCCGCCGCCGGAAGATTTGGGCGGCTGCGCGGCAGGAGGCTGCGCCGGGGGTT
>Ga0210400_10003634_pt1 | contig 13610 bp, 14 predicted proteins | sample IncBWH26MmetaG_FD_155456 | JGI IMG/M metagenome (GOLD analysis project Ga0210400, IMG submission 155456) | Forest soil microbial communities from Barre Woods Harvard Forest LTER site, Petersham, Massachusetts, United States - Inc-BW-H-26-M | ecosystem: Environmental > Terrestrial > Soil >...
CTTCAATTCAAGCGTGGCGATTTCCACGCCCCTGGGAACCACCGTGTAGGCGGCAATCGCGGCGGTCGTGTCCGCAAGCGCCGCCAGGATGCCGCCATGGACCACGCCATGAATCTGCTTGTGGCGCTGGTGGACGTTCAGGCGGAAAATCGCCCGCCCGTCGTGGACGCTCTCGACGTCGAAGCCGAGGAGTTCGGAGGATTTGCTCTCCTTCATGCGGCGGCGAACCAGTTCGGTTGCCTGCTTTTCTTCCGGGGTCATTTTTCGCGACATTCTTGTCAGCCTCTTTCAGTAAGCGGTCACTCCCCCATCCACGGGAATAACGGTTCCGGTCATCCAGGAAGATTCATCGGACGCGAGGAAAACGGCCAGTCCGGCGATATCGGCGGGCTTTCCGAATCGCCCCAAGGGAATCGAAGCCAGCCGGCTTTCGCGCGCCTGGCTCCCTGCTTCGGTTTCCGCGAACAGGTTGCGGGTCATATCCGACTCCACGATGGAGGGACAAAGGCAATTGACGCGGATATGATCGTGCGCGTGGTCGAGGGCCATGGCCTTGGTGAGCATACTGACTCCCCCTTTAGAGGCGCAATAGGCGGCACGGTCTCGTATCGCGACAATGCCCAGAACCGAGCCCACATTGATGATCGAGCCGCCGCCGGCGCGGCGCATGGCGGGGAGCGCGGCCCGAGACATTAGAAAGGGTCCTTTTACGTTGGTGGCCATAACACGGTCCCAGTCGTCCTCCGCGATGGATTCGACGGTGGAGACACTAAGCGCCCCGGCATTATTGACCAGAACATTCATTTTTCCAAAGGCGTCCTCCGCAGCTTTCATCACGCGTTCGGTATCCGCGGCTTTGGTGACGTCGCATTCGAGTGCCAGTGCGGAACACCCCGCCTGTTGTAACAGGGTGAGGGTTTCGTGCAGTTTTTCTTTGCGGCGGCCGGCCACGGCCACCTGCGCGCCCTCGCGGGCAAAGGAAAGGGCGATGGCCTGCCCGATGCCGGTTCCCCCACCGGTAATAACCGCACTTTTTCCCGCCAGCCGTGTCACGATATCTCTTCCCCCTACGTCTAATCGGTGTACCATGCCGCAGGCAACATGGTACGCCAGTTTGGCGGAGGATTCGGTTCACAGGCCATCTATGCGCATCGGTATCACGGGGTATCCTACCTACGGGGGATCCGGAGTTGTGGCAACGGAGCTAGGCCAGGAGCTGGCCGCCCGGGGCCACGAAGTCCATTTCATCACCTACGCACCGCCGATCCGCATGAATCCCAACGACCCGCGGATTCATTTCCACCAGGCCGAGGTGGTTTCCTACCCGCTGTTTGATCACTCGCCGTATACGCTATCACTTGCGGTAAAAATGTTGGAAGTTTTTGAGAAGGAAGCGCTCGACATTTTGCATGTCCACTACGCGATCCCGCATTCGGTGAGCGCGCTGCTGGCGCGGCAGATGGCTGCCCCGCGGCGATTGCCGTTCATCACCACGCTGCACGGGACGGACATTACGCTGGTCGGCAACAACCCGAACTTTTTGCCGATTACGCGGTATTCGATCGAACAGAGCGACGGGGTGACTTCGATTTCGCGTTATCTACTGCGGCAGACAAATAAGGAATTTGGAATCAAGCGGCCGATCGAGGTGATTCCGAACTTCGTGAACTGTGACCTGTACGTTCGAAAGCCAGACCCGAAGCTGCGCGCGGATTGGGCGCCGGATGGCGAGCCGATTCTGATGCACCTTTCGAATTTCAGGCCGGTAAAACGCATTCTGGACGCCATCGAGATGTTCGCCCTGGTACGCGAGAAAATGCCGGCGAAGCTGGTGATGATTGGCGATGGCCCGGATCGCGAGCCGGCCGAAGCGCTGGCGCGGACCCGCGGCGTGGAAAAAGACGTCCTGTTTTTGGGCAAGCAGAACGGGATTAAGGAAAAATTGGGACAGGCGGATCTGTTCCTGCTGCCTTCGCAACTGGAGTCGTTTGGCTTGGCTGCGCTGGAGGCCATGGCGTGCGAAGTCCCCGTGATTGCCACGAACGTCGGCGGCGTGCCGGAAGTCATCGACCATGGCGTGGACGGTTATCTGGTGGAACCCGGCGACGTGAAAACCGCGGCCAAATATGCGATTGATTTGCTCTCGCGCCCGGACCGCGGCCGCGAAATGGGGCAGCTGGCCCGCGCAAACGCCAAGAAAAAATTCTGCGCCAACGACGTCATCCCGATGTACGAGAGCTACTACGAGCAGGTCCTCGCCGGCGCCTACTCCGCAAAAGCCGCGGGCTGAAAACGCCTCCCGCACGGTAAGGGCGATTCCTTCGAAATAAGCTTGAAGATTTCACTGGAGAACTAACCCTTGCGGGGCACGGTGCATTCGTTGCGATTTGCCGCGGCGCAGCTTCGTTGGGAAGCGACCCAGCGGTAGCCGGAGTGGAGCAACTTCATCGCGCCGGGAAGTTCTGCGAACCAGACCAGCGGGCGCGCCCACCAGATTTGGCGCGCGACCGCGACGACGGCATCGGCGCCACCGTATTGCTTACCGTCGGAGAGCAGAAACCTCAATTCCCTCAGTAGCAATTCCCTGTGCATTCCGAGCAGAGCGCCTACGCGGGGATCCTGTAGAGGAGCCACGGCCATGCCGCGGCGCGCTAGGATCGGGGAGACCCAGCGGGCGCTTCGGGTGCAGAACCCGCACTCGGCGTCGTAAAAGAGCCAGCCTCGGGCGTGCCGTCCCTTTCCATCTGTGTATTCACTCGCCAGCGAAATCATAGTTTGCCTTTTTCTCTGCGGAACATTCCGGCCATTGCGCCTCTGCGCTAGCTCTGGCTAGAGCGCCCGCCTCAGACGGCGGCCGCTACAAAAGCAAAAGTCAAAGCGCATGTCCCCTCAGACGGCTTTCTTTTTGTCGCCGCCTAAGAGTGTGATGACTTTGCCGCGCAACTTGCCTACTCCCTTCAGCGCGCCCATGGGCATCCGGAGAATCTCGTCGAACAGGCCGCTCATGGTGGCCAGGAACTCGAGCATGCTTTCGAGGCGCTCGCGCGTGTGCGCCTCCGCGGCGGGCGCTGCCTTCAGTTCCTGGACGCATTCGGCCAGTACACGCAGCGTTGGATCGATTTCGCGGCGTTTCCGCTCTTCGGAGACGGTGCGGAAAATTTCCCAGACGTCCTTGGTCGTTTGAAAGTGATCGCGGCGGTCACCCAGCACATGGACCAGGCTGACGATGCCCCAACCCTGCAACTCGCGCAGGCTGGTGCTGACGTTGGAGCGGGCCACCGACAACGTCTCCGAAATTTCGTCCGCCGCCAGTGGTCTGGGTGAAAGAAACAGGAGCGCGTGCACCTGGGCCACGGTGCGGTTGATGCCCCACTTGGTGCCCATTTCGCCCCAATGGAGGATGAATTTCTCTGCGACAGGAGTGAGTGTTGTTTTGGTTGTGTCAGTCATTTCTGTTACGACAGAATATACAGAAAAGAGATGGGGATGTCAAGAGGAGTTTTCGGGGGATTGGGAGGCGGGCGGGATGGGGGGAGAACAGCCCGCTTCGGTGGGCGGCCCCTGGGAACGCCAATCTCCCAATTGGCGTTCCCAGGGGGCTAAAAGACGGTGACTTCGGGGATGGCTGGGGCCAGTTCGGGGACGTCGATGCGGATGGTGGTTCCCTGCCCTTCACGGCTTTCGATGTCCAACTGAAAATCTTCGCCATAGAGAACGCGCAGGCGCTCGCGGACGTTGCTGAGGCCGATGCCTTCGACGTAGACGTGGGGCATCTTTTCCTCGGAGATGCCTACACCGTTGTCGGCAATCTCGATTTGCAGGCGTCCGTTTTTGCTGGTGGTGCGAAGAAGAATGCGTCCGCCTTCGAGTTTGGGGGCGAGGCCGTGCTTCAGGCTGTTTTCGACCATCGGCTGCAGCAACATGCTGGGGATGAAGGTTTCGAGGGTCACTTCGTCGATCTCTTTGACGATGTCGAGGTTGTCGTGGCCGAAGCGGGCGACTTCGATATCGAGATAGTCGTCGATGAAAGAGAGCTCTTCGCGGAGGGGGACGAAGGTTTCGTGCTTGCGCAGCAGGCGGCGCAGGATGTTGCTGAGCTTCAGGACAACGCCGCGCGCGGAGTCTGGATCCATGCGAATGAGCGCGGAAACGGTGTTCAGGGTGTTAAAGAGGAAGTGGGGATTGATTTGGGTCGACAGCGCATCCATCCTGGCGCGCAGGAGAAGTTGCTGGTGGCGTTCTAGGTTCATCTCGATGCGCGTGTTGTTCCAGATTTTCAGGGGCGAGGCGACGGACATCAATGTTGCGATGACGACCAGGGCGAGTTGCCAGTTCCAGTGCGGATCGAGGGCGAAGAGCCATTTGGGCTTGGTCGCCACCACGAGAGCTACACGGCCAAGCTCGAGGCCGACACAGGTGAGAAGCGGCAGCATCTCCCACATGATTTCCGTGTCGCGAATCATGCGCATTAGCGCCTTGGGAATATTCAGAAATGTGAAGGGGCCGAAGTTCCAGAGCGCTTCCTTGTCGGGGATCACCTGGCGGATTAACCCGCCGAGCAGCCCCGCGGTGGCGGCCGCTGGCATCCCGAGCCATTCGTGGGCCATCAATGCGGGAATCGTTATGATGGCGCCGCCGATGGGGCCGACGACGCGGCCACCCAGCAAGCCCATCAGGAACGCGCCTTCGAGCGAGAGATCGGCAAAGCGGTAGTACGGACTGACCAAACGGAGGGTGACGCCGACGATCAGAGGCGGAGTCATAAAAAGCATGAGCTTCAGTTTCTGGTCGGCATCGCGCTCTTCGGTGAAGAGTACGCGGCGGAAGGTGTTCCAGCGGGCGAGGAGAGCGGCGATGGAAGAAGCGACTCCCACTTTGAGGAGCAGCGTAAAGAGGAGTTCCCGGATTGAAAGAGTGGTGTCCATGACCGGTGCCAGGTCCTGACCAACCAGTTTACGAAAAAGCCGCACCAACAGTCATCCCGAGCCTGGCCGTTTGCAGGTGAGGGATCGGCTTTATTTCAACAGCCAAAGAAAAAGCAGATTCCTCACCCCGTTCAAAAAGCGAACGGAATTCGGAATGACATTATCTAAACCATTTCCGCGAGACCTAAAATCGCCCAACCTCACCCTATTGTAAAGAATCTGGCGCGGAAAGCTGAGCCCTTCGTGCGGAAATTGCACTGCCTGCTATACTGAACTTTCTCCATGGCGAAGAAATCCATCACTAACAAGCCGGGACGCGGAGACAAAGGCTCGCTGCGCGTGGCTGCTAAAGCTGTGCTCCCCACGAAGTTCGGGAAATTCTCGATTTATGGTTTCGAGGGGCGGGGTCCGCAGGAAGAAGCGGTGGCGTTGGTGCGCGGAAATGTGAAGGGCCGCGTGGCGCCGCTCGTGCGCGTCCACTCGCAATGTCTCACAGGCGATGTACTGACCTCGCAGCGTTGCGATTGCCGGGCGCAGCTGGAGCTTTCGCTGAAGAAAATCTCGGAGGCACCGTCCGGCATACTGCTCTACCTGCCGCAGGAAGGGCGCGGTATCGGGCTGATGAACAAGCTGCGCGCCTATGAACTGCAGGACGGCGGCATGGACACCGTGGAAGCCAACGAATCGCTGGGCTTCGCAGCGGACGCGCGGGAATACGAATTCCCCGCAAAAATCCTGAAAAAGCTGGGAGCGGAACGCATCCGGCTGCTTTCCAACAACCCCGACAAGATAAAACAGCTCGAATCTGCGGGCATCCGCGTGGTGGAGCGGGTTCCGTGCCAGCCACGACTATCGAAAATTTCACGGGCCTACCTGCAAACCAAAAAGCGTAAGATGGGGCACCTGCTCGAGGGAGTTTAGTATTTCAGCGAACTCCGCACAGGAGGCCTGATGACCCCGGTCATTCAACAAAGTGTGCGCTTCCGTACCGCTCCGCAAAAACTGTTCGAGATGTATCTAGATTCGAAGAAACATTCAAAATCCACTGGCATGCCTGCGCGAATCGGCCGCAAAGTTGGCGGCCGATTCCGGGCATTTAGCGGCATGCTGGAAGGGACAAATCTGCTGATCGTGCCGGGAAAGCAGATCGTGCAACTCTGGCGGGCAACGCATTGGAAGACAGAGGATTGGTCGATCCTGATATTGACGTTCAGCAAGGCCGCCGGCGGGGCGCAGATTGATTTAGTGCACGTGGGAGTGCCGGCTTACGATCACAAAGGAGTTCGGAAGGGTTGGCCGAAATATTATTGGAGCCCGTGGAAGAAGTTTTTGGCAAAGTGATCGAGCAGTTTCGCGAGATGGTCAGCGCTGGCGGTCATAGACGAAATTGGGTGCGTGGCTGCATCCGTAAAAGCGGTGGCTGAGCCACCGCACTCCAAAGGAAGAATTAGCCGCCGCCGACGAATTGCACTATTTCCAGGCGGTCGCCAGTGGCCACGCGGGTTTCTTCCCACTTGGTTTTCGGCAGGATCTCAAGGTTGTATTCGATGGCTACGCGGCCGGGATTAAGTCCCAGGTGGTCGAGGAGGCCGCGGACACTGGTGCCGGGCGGCAATTGTTTCGTTTCCCCGTTTACGCGGACATGAATGACTTCGGCCATGGGCTTCATCATACTGCAGGAACGCGGGGCTTCGCACGCAATGAAAAGCGGAGGTGGGCGCGGCTGTTTCCGGCTTCCGCGCGAATCACCAGCGCCGGTTCAGCGCCCGTAAGTTTCGGCATTTCGAATAGGATTGTCGCCCGGCCATCGTCACCGGTGGGGCTAGAGTAGGGAGGATGACCGGCGCTGCCCTCGATCTCGGCACTCACGCTTGCTCCGGAAATGCCAGCGCCGCCTTCCGCTTTGACCGCGATGTGCAGGGTGGCCTGTTTTCCAACCAGCCAGGAACGCGCGTTCAAAAGCTCCAGCACCAATTTCGGCGGCGGAACAACTACGGCGGGCAATCGTTCCGAATTGGTATCAGCTTGATGGGAATGCGGCGAAGCCGCACTTGCCGACGCCGAGGTCGGCTGAGGAATCGCTAATGGCAGTTCGCCACTGCGAATCGCTTCCAGCACGGTGCGGTGCTGCTCGTCCACGCGCAGCTTCAACGCTTGTTTATTGTCTTCATTCATGGGAAGCAAGTCGTGGTAATTGTTCGTGCGGCGATGGAGCACCCGGCCCTGGTAATAAACAGTGGTATCAATCAGGGCGTGAGCGCTGCCGCGATCTTCGGTTTGCACATGCAAAGTGTTCGATCCGAGTTTGAGATTGGTGTTGTGCCCGAAGACCATCATCTTCCTCTATGCTTGCCTAGCGCCGAACTACACCCGCAGTGCATGCCACGCGCGCCACAAAAATTTTTGCGGGAGTATTTGACCGCGTGGCTCCCCACTCGTTATTATAACGCTCTGACTATGAATCCCGTCGGCCTCGAAGCCTACGTTCCCTTAGTAATACACCTGCTGGTGGCTGCATTTCTTGCCGGCCTGTTGATAACATTATCGACGCTGGTGGGCTGGAAGCGGCCAAACAAGGCAAAGCAGCAGCCCTACGAATGCGGCATCACGCCAAGCGGCGACGCGCGCGAACCTTTTTCTGTTAAATTTTACCTGGTCGCGATGGTTTTTATTCTGTTCGACGTGGAGGCCATTTTTCTGTACCCCTGGGCTTTCATTTTCAAGGATTTGGTACGCGATGTGGCAACACGGTGGTTCGGCTTCATGGAAATGATGATCTATGTCGCCATCCTCTTGGTCGGTTATTTCTATCTCTTGAAGAAGGGCGCATTCGACTGGAATAAATCACAAAAGTAATGCCAGTCTCCCTTCAAGGAACTCATTAACGTGCCGCAGCTCGCCAGTGCAAATGCTAGTGTTGTAATCGACCGCCTTCGCGCGTGGAAACCCGAGAGCGTATCGCAGGTGATTGAGTATCGCGGTGAGACGACCATCGTCGTGCCCCCCATGCTGCTGCTGGCCACCGCAAAGCAGTGCAAAGAAGATCCCGAACTCCAATTTAACCAGCTGAGCGACGCCACCTGCGTGGACCGATTCCCCAACGAACCCCGGTTCGAGATGAACTACCAGCTTCTTTCGATTCCCCGCCTGGCACGCGTACGTTTACGCACGAGCGTCAGCGGCCAGCCGCCAGTAATTGATTCTCTGGAACCCGTGTGGCCCGGGGCCAATTGGATGGAGCGCGAAATTTTCGACCTGTTCGGCATCCGGTTTGAGGGACATTCGGATTTGCGGCGCATTTTATTGCCCGAAGAATTTGAAGGATCGCCGCTTCGCCGGGATTTTCCGGTGGAGGGCAAGCGCTAGATTCCGCTCGGCGGACTGAACCCCATGACAACGGTTGAAACAGCGGTCGGCACATCGAAGACAATGGTCCTGAATATGGGGCCGCAACACCCGTCAACGCACGGCGTGCTGCGCGTTTTGCTGGAGCTGGACGGCGAGAACGTGGTGACGGCGGTGCCCGATCTGGGATACTTGCACACCGGCATCGAAAAAAGCTGCGAAGACAAAACGTATTCGCAGGCGATCACGCTGACTGACCGGATGGATTACCTGAATCCACTGGGCAACAACCTGGTGTATTGCCTGGCGGTGGAAAAACTGCTGGGGCTGGAAATACCGAAGCAGGCGCAATATATCCGCGTGATGATGGTGGAGCTGCAGCGGATTTCTTCGCACCTCGTGTGGCTCGGAACGCACGCCCTCGACATGGGCGCAATGTCCGTGATGCTCTACTGCTTCCGCGAGCGTGAAGAGATTTTGAAGATATTCGAGCGCTTCGCCGGGCAACGCATGATGACCAGCTATATCCGCATCGGCGGGCTGGCGCTGGAGCCTCCGGCAGGTTGGCGCGAATTGGTGAAGCGTTTCTTGGACATGATGCCGGCGCGCATCGACGAATATGAGGAACTGCTCACCAACAACCGGATTTGGCGGGGGCGTTTGAAAGGCGTTGGCTATTTGCCCGCGGAAACATTAATTGCGATGAGTACGACGGGGCCCGGACTGCGCGCGGCCGGCGTGGCATTCGATAACCGCAAGGCATTTCCCTATTCATCGTATGAGGAGTTTGAGTTCAACGTGCCGACGCGGACGGAATCGGACTGTTTCGCGCGCTACCTGGTCCGCGTGCAAGAGATGCGCGAGAGCTTGAAAATCGTGCGCCAGGCAATGGAAAAGATTACGGATCAGGGACCGATCAAGTCCGAAGCTCCGGGCATCGTGCCGCCGCAGCGCGAGAAGATGAAGACGGAGATGGAAGCGCTTATCTACCACTTCAAGATTTTCACGGAAGGCTTTTCGCCGCCGCCGGGCGAGGTTTATGTGCCGATCGAATCGCCGCGCGGCGAGCTGGGCTGTTTCATCGCCAGCGACGGCTCCCCGAAGCCGCTGCGGGTTCATTTCCGCGGACCTTCGTTTGTGAATTTGCAGGCGCTTCCGCTGATGGTGAAGGGGCAGTTGATCGCCGATACCGTGGCGTCAATTGGAACGATTGACATCGTGCTCGGAGAAGTGGACAGATAATCCCTATGGAACTCAGCCCAAAACTTGCCGCGAAATTCGACAAACTCCAGAACAGCTATCCGGTGAAGCGCAGCGCGCTGATCCCCATGCTGATGTACGGGCAGGACGAACTCGGCGCCGTGACCGATGAGCTGATCGCGGAAATTGCCAAGCGACTGGGTTTGAATAATGTGCAGGTGGAAGAGACACTGGCGTTTTATTCCATGCTGCACCGCAAACCGATCGGGAAACATCATGTGCAGGTGTGCACCAACGTGGCGTGCATGCTGCGTGGCGGCGCGGAACTTCTGGAGCACGCCAAGAAGCGGCTGGAAATCGGGCACAAGGAAGTGACCAAGGACGGCGTATTTTCGCTGGAAGAAGTGGAGTGCATCGGCGCGTGCACCGGAGCGCCCGCAATGCAGGTTAATTACGATTTCTATGAGAATGTGACGCCGCTGAAATTGGACCGGATGATCGAGGATCTCGACAAGGGAAAGCGGCCGGAGCCGCAGGGAGTCATCAGCGGCGCGCTGCACGATCGGGCGAAACTGGAAACGCCGCTGATCAGCAGGAAGTGGGGCATCAAGGATTCCCACAAGATTGATGTGGCGCTGCAGCACGGGGCCTACCAGGCGCTGGACAAGGCGCTGAAGCAGATGACCCCGGAGTCGATCATTGAGGAAGTCAAGAAATCGAGCTTGCGCGGCCGTGGCGGCGCGGGTTTTCCCACGGGAATGAAATGGTCGTTTGTGCCGAAAGATTCGCCCAAGCCCAAATACGTGATTTGCAACGCGGACGAATCCGAGCCGGGCACCTGCAAGGACCGGCCGCTGATGGAGATGGACCCGCACCAATTGATTGAAGGCATCATTATCGCGGGCCGGGCTATCAACGCGCACAACGGATTCATTTATATCCGCGGCGAGTATCGTTACGTGCTGGACATTGTGGAAGGGGCGATTGCCGAGGCGTACGAGCGCAGATACCTGGGCAAGAATATTCTCGGCTCCGGATTCGATTTTGACTTGCTGATACACACCGGCGCCGGCGCTTATGAGTGCGGCGAGGAATCGGCGCTGATGGAATCTCTTGAAGGCAAGCGCGGGAATCCTCGCATCAAGCCTCCCTTCCCTGCCGTGGTTGGCCTGTACGGCTGCCCCACGATCATCAATAACGTGGAAACTTTGAGCGCGGTTCCGTCAATCATCCTCGAGGGCGGCGAGGCCTACGCGAATCGGGGCACCCCAAAGAATGGCGGCACGCGCCTGCTGTGCGTATCCGGAAGCGTGAACAAGCCTGGGATTTATGAAATTCCGCTGGGAATGAACATGAAGAAGTTCATCGAAGAGATGGCCGGCGGGGTGACCACTGGCAAGAAACTCAAAGCGGTGATACCCGGCGGCAGCTCGTGCCCGGTGTTCAAGGCCGACGAAATCGACATCGCGATGGACTATGACACCGTGGCCAAGGCCGGCTCAATGCTCGGCTCCGGCGGCATGGTGGTGATTGACGAAGACACATGCATGGTGGACATGGCGCGCCGCATTATGCATTTTTACGCCCACGAATCCTGCGGATGGTGCATTCCCTGCCGCGAAGGAACAAGCTGGCTGAATAAAATGCTGGAGCGGTTTCACGCCGGATTGGGCCGCCCGGAAGATATCGACATGATCGGCGAACTTTCGAAGAATATGCTCGGGCGGACGTTCTGCCCTCTCGGAGACGCGGCGGCGATGCCGACGATCAGCATCGTGCAGAAATTCCGAAGCGAGTTCGAAGATCACCTGCAGGGACGTTGTGCGTACAACAAATCCGCTGAAGCGTTAATCGGTTCGCGGTAGGGACTCATGGCCGAAACGAAACTTGTTCATCTGAAGATCGACGACCGCGACGTGGAGGTTCCCGCCGGTACGCTGGTGATTGAAGCGACGCGGCGGCTGGGGATTGAAGTGCCGTCGTTCTGCTACTACCCCGGGCTTACGCTGCAGGCGGCTTGCCGGATGTGCCTGGTGGAAGTGGAGAAGGCGCCCAAACTGCAAACCGGGTGCACGCAGGTGGTGGCTGAGGGGATGGTGGTGCGCACCAACACCGAGCAGGTGCGCAACGCGCGAAAGTTCATGCTGGAATTTTTGCTGAGCAACCACCCGCTCGATTGCCCCGTTTGCGACAAGGGCGGCGAGTGCGAATTGCAGGACATGGTTTTCCGCTACGGCGCCGACACCAGCCGTTTCGTGGAAGAAAAGATTCACCGGCCCGAGGAAAAGTGGTCGGACCTGGTCTATTACGATGCGCCGCGCTGCATTCTGTGCTTCCGCTGCGTGCGCGTATGCGATGAAGGCATGGACGTGAAGGCGCTGGGCGTGGGCATGCGCGGCGCGCACTCGATCATCATTCCCAATCGCGAAGACCATTTGGAATGCGAAGAGTGCGGAATGTGCATTGACATTTGCCCGGTGGGCGCGTTGACCAGCGGAACGTACCGCTACAAAACGCGGCCGTGGGAAATGCAGTACGTTTCGACGATCTGCACGCACTGCTCGAACGGGTGCAAGACCACATTGAGCGTGCGCAACCACGAGATTCTGCGCGCCAATAATCGCGACCTTTCCGGCATTAACAAGGAATTCCTGTGCGTGAAGGGCCGCTTTGGTTTTGACTTCACAAAGCACCCGGAACGCCTGAAGCAGCCGCTGCTGCGCAAGGGCGACAAGCTGTTCCCCGTTTCGTGGGAAGAAGCCTCGCTGGCCGCCGCCGCGAAGTTGAAAGAGCTACACATGGCTTACGGCGGAGAAGCGATCGGCTTCATTGGGTCGAACCGCGCTTCGAATGAAGAGAATTATTTGTTGCAGCGGCTGGCTCGCGCGACGTTTGGCTCAAACAACATTGATCATCACCGCACCGCGGATTACACCGGCCTGGTGACGGCGCTGGGTGACCGCGCGGCCGACTCTTCACTGACGATGGAACAGCTCTACCAGTCCAAAGCGGTCCTGGTAATCGGCAACGATCCATCCAATCAAAATCCGTTGGTGGGATGGCAGATTCGGGCCGGGATACGGCACAACGCCGCGAAACTTTTCCTGATCAACTCGCGGGAGATCAAGCTGGAGCGCAAAGCGACGCAATTAGTGCAGGTGGCGGAGGGGCAGGAAGCCGCCGCGGTGCGCTTGCTGGCAACTGGCGAAGGCCAATTGGCGCCGGAAGTCTTCGAGAAACTGGGGGCCCTCAAGTCCGCGCTCGAAGCGGAGCCGGAAGTGGCCATCGTGTTCGGGTCGGAGTTGACCGGCAAGGCGATCGAAGACCTGGTCGCGTTCGGTTCGAAACTTCCCGGAAAAGTCCGCTACATGGCTTTGGGCGATTATGCGAATTCGCGCGGCGCGGCGGACATGGGCGTGCTGCCGGATCGTTTGCCTGGCTACGCCTATCTGGACAACAAGGCGGTTGCCGAATCTCTCTCGAAGCATTGGGGCGGGCAGGTTCCCACGAAGCCCGGCATGACGGCACCCGAGATGATCGAAGCGGCCCAGTCGGGAAAGCTCAAAGCTTTGTATGTGGTTGGAGCGAACCCGTTCGCGCATTTCGGAAAACCCGGGGCGGGGCGCGCAAACCTGGGGCTGCTGATCGTTCATGAACTCTTTCTAACGGAAACCGCGCAGCTTGCCGACATCGTCTTCCCCGCAGCCTCTGCTTACGAAAAGGACGGAAGCGTCACCAACACGGCCGGTGAAATTCAATTGCTCCATAAGGCCGCGGAAGTGATGGGCGCGCGCAGCGATTTCGATTTGTTGCGCATTGTCTCGCATCAGCTGGAACGCGCCGGGCTCGGCAAGGCGTTTCACTTCAAGACGCCCGCGGCGGTGTTCGAGGAAATCCGCAAAGCAGTGCCTGGCTACGACGTACAGGCGGCTGGCTTGCTGACGGGCGGTGCGGAGGCCACAAAGATCGAGTTCGCGAAAAACGGGCATGCTCCCTACGATGTGCCAGTGCATCTGATTCGCCCGGCGAACGACAACCTCTTCACCAGCGGAACCTTGGGCCGCTTTTGCACGATGATGCAATCTTTGCCGGAGGCGGAAGCGAAGCCGTGAGCGAAATCCTAGCCAAGTACGGGTTCCT
>Ga0210400_10003635_pt1 | contig 13608 bp, 15 predicted proteins | sample IncBWH26MmetaG_FD_155456 | JGI IMG/M metagenome (GOLD analysis project Ga0210400, IMG submission 155456) | Forest soil microbial communities from Barre Woods Harvard Forest LTER site, Petersham, Massachusetts, United States - Inc-BW-H-26-M | ecosystem: Environmental > Terrestrial > Soil >...
TCGGTGTGGTCGCCAGCCGGAGCGCGCCAAGCAGGCTCGGTACAACAATCAAAAGGGTTGCCGCAATCGCCGGGGCGAGGCGCCGGCCGGGCGAAAGCGGGTTCAGCGAAGTTGTTCCGAGGAGGGCGGGCAGCGAGGCGGCGAGTACCGTCAGGAAGCTTAACCCGTAGATGCCGATCGCTGCGACGCTCTGCAGCATAACAATCGACCCGGGAAATCCGCCCGACCAGGCATAGCCGATCAGATTCCAGGGAAGTCCAGTGAAGGCGTGCCCGCGCACCCATTCGGCTATGGTCCACACAACGGCAAAGGCGAATATCCGAGCCGTGCCCGGCAAACGCAGATGCCTGACGGTGAGATTGGTGGCCAGCAATGCCGCCCCGATATAAAGCGCGAACGCTGCCGGGAGCCCGGCAGCGGCGACCGGCACCAGCCACCAGAAACTGGCAATATCGACAAACAGCGCGGCAGCGATCCAATAGAGGCCGCTGATGAAGAAACCGAGACCAAAGGCGTACCCCAAGCGAAAGGACGCCCACGGTCCGGTGCTTCCGTCATCAAGCCACAGGAGGCCGGTAAAGGCCACCAGCAGCAGCGGCGTCAGATCGACCGGCGGCAACGTCGCAGTGGCGCAGACGCCGAGCAGGAAGGCGAGCCCGTAACGGCGCCAGCCGGATATGACGGCGAGTCGATGGGCCAGGCGGCAGAGCGGGGTCTCGACCCGCGAGCCGGGCCGAATCCGCAACACCGATGCCTCAGGCACCAGCTGCGTCACCCGTCGGCGCCGGCGGTCGGCGCACTCGCAGGCGTTTGATCCTCCGCGGATCGGCATCGAGCACTTCGAATTCGATGCCCAATGGGTGAGCAATGACTTCGCCGCGCTTCGGCACCCGCCCGGCGAGGCTCGAGACCAGCCCACCCAGGGTGTCCACCTCTTCCTGGTCTCCGTCCGGTCGCAGCCGAGCGCCTTCATGCTCCTCGAGCACCTCTATCGGGGTGCGGGCATCGGCGATCAAACTCCCGTCGCTGCGCTCGACGAGGCTCGGGCCGCCGGCCACGTCGTGCTCGTCCTCGATCTCACCGACAATTTCCTCGATCAGGTCTTCGATCGTGACCAGGCCGTCGATCCCGCCGAATTCGTCGACCACCATCGCAATATGGGTCCGTGCCTGGCGCATCTGGACAAGCAGGTCGAGGATCGGCGCCGAGGGCGCGACAAACAGTACTTTGCGCAGCAGCGGCGCCAACTTCGTCTCGCGATGCTCGGCGACCGGACCGAGAACATCTTTCACGTGCACGAAGCCAATCACGTCGTCGAGCGTCTCGCGATATACCGGAACGCGCGAATGGCCCTGCTCGACCATGCATTTTACGACCTCGGCAAACGGCGCATCGGCATCGAGCGCCACAATGTCGACGCGCGGCACCATGACATCCGCGGCCGTCTGATCATGGACTTTGAGGACATTACCGATCAGCAGCCGTTCGTGGCCGCTCAAAGGATGGGCGTCGTCCACAGCCGGTTCCTCGATCATCTCGTCGATGGTTTCGCGCAGGCTCTCGCCGTTGCGCGGGCGGCGGATCAGACGCAGAAAGTTGCGCAGACGGGAAAAGGACCGATCGTGCCCGGTTTGGGCGCTACTACCTGGGGGCTCCGAGGCGCTCATCGCTGAACCTCCGCGGGTTCGATTGACGACATCGGGTCGCAATAGGGATCCGGAACCCCCAGCTCTGCCAAAATCGACCTCTCGAGCGACTCCATCGCCGCGGCCTCGGCCTGCTTCAGGTGATCGTAGCCGAGGAGATGAAGCACGCCATGCACGGTAAGATGGACGAGATGGTCGGCGAATGGCTTGTTTTGCTCGGCCGCTTCCAGCGCCACGGTTTCCATCGCTAGCACAACGTCGCCGAGCAGCACCGGCGCGCCCGGAGGGAGCCGGGCTCCTGGTTCCCAGACCGGAAAGGCCAGCACATTGGTCGGCGCATCCAGCCCGCGATGTTCGCGGTTGAGCTGCCGTTGGCGGGCAGCGTCGGTGAGGGTGATGCCGAGTTCAACGGCGCCCTGCCACCTCAGCCCCAAATCCGTCATGCCATGCGCCAGAGCAAGTTCGGCGGCGCCCCGCGCGAGACTTTCGGCGAAGGGACATAGCCGGGTCCAGCCGGCGCAGGCAAATGTGACGTCGATCGTGCAGGCCAGTTCCATCACGACTTCCCTGGCCCCGCGTCGTTCTCGCGCGCCTCGTATGCCCGGACGATGCGGGCGACAAGTTCGTGCCGCACCACATCCCGATCGGTCAGTCGCACCGTGCCAATTCCGTCGACGCCGCTTAAGGTCTCAAGCGCCTCGGCCAGACCCGAGCGCGCTCCAGCGGGGAGATCCACCTGGGTTGGATCGCCGGTCACAACCATGCGCGATCCCTCTCCGAGCCGTGTTAGGAACATCTTCATCTGCACGGGCGATGTGTTTTGCGCCTCGTCGAGAATGACAAAGGCATGCGATAGCGTGCGCCCGCGCATAAAGGCGATCGGCGCCACCTCGATCTCGCCGCTGCCGAGGCGCCTCGCCAGTTGATCCGCTGGCAGCATGTCGTTGAGCGCATCAAAAATCGGCCGCAAATAAGGATCGACCTTGTCGCGCAAGTCGCCCGGTAGGAAACCAAGCCGCTCGCCGGCCTCGACGGCGGGGCGCGAGAGGATAATCCGCTCGACGCGGCCGGTCATCAGCAGATCGACTGCAGCAGCAACCGCGAGATAGGTCTTCCCTGTGCCGGCAGGTCCCAAACCGAAGACCAGCTCGTTGTCGCGCATAGCCTTGATGTAGGCCGCCTGGCCAGGCGAGCGCGCCGTGATGCGGCGCTTGCGGGTACGAAACGCCACGTCTTCCCGCCAAAGGTCTAGGCTCTTGTCGCCGAGTTCGGCCTCGGCCAGCCGGATAGCCGCCTCGACCGCCGGCAAATCCACCTCCTGTCCCCGCTTCAACCGCTCATACAGTTGAGAGAGGGCGAGATGAGCTGCCTCAGTGGCCGAGGCCGAGCCCGAAATCGCGAGACGGTTGCCGCGGGTGACGAGCGAAACACCAAGCTGCCTCTCGATGCGATCGAGATGCTGATCACGCTCACCATAGAGCAAGGGCAGGAGCAAATTGTCGTCGAACTCGAGCTGGGTGCGCCCCTCGGCAAACTCGCCGGCGGCGGGCGACAGGTCAGTCATGCCGCAACCGGCTCTGCCAGCGAGCCCGACAGACTGTTGGCGCTCGCCGCCGTGATCAGCGCCGGAACGATCTCGCCGATCCGTTCCGCAGTCGCCGCGACATGTACAGTCTGGAGATAGGGGCTGCGCCCGGCGAGCTGTGCTTCGTGTCGGCCAGGCTTTTCCAAAAGGACGGCCAGAGTGCGGCCGATGCATGCCGCATTGAAATCGCGTTGTTGGCTGGTCAAAAGCAGCTGCAACTCGACCAGCCGCTGCGACTTCACGTCTTCAGGAACTTGGCATGCGGCTGAAGCCGCTGGCGTGCCCGGCCGTGGCGAATATTTGAAGGAGAACGCCTGAGCAAAGCGCACCTCGCCGACAAGGTCGAGTGTGGCCCGATGATCTGCATCGCTCTCGCCCGGATGCCCGACGATAAGATCCGTTGAAAGGGCTAGATCGGAGCGGGCGGAGCGCAGCCGTTCGACAATCCGCCGATATTCGGCGGCGGTATGGCGCCGGTTCATCGCGGCGAGCATACGGTCCGAGCCGCTCTGCACCGGAAGATGCAGGAACGGCATCAGCTTCGGCACATCGCGGTGAGCCGCGATCAGCTCATCATCGACATCCCGCGGGTGCGAGGTCGTATACCGGATCCGGTCAAGACCCGGCAGCTCCGCCAACCGTTGTATCAGTGCACCCAGCCGCCATTCTCGGCCGTCGGGACCTTCGCCGTGGTAGGCGTTGACATTTTGCCCGAGCAAGGTGATCTCGCGCACTCCGCCGCGCACGAAACGGCGAGCCTCGGCCAACACCTGCATCACCGGACGAGAGTATTCGGCACCCCGGGTATAGGGGACCACACAAAAGCTGCAAAATTTATCGCAGCCCTCCTGCACCGTGAGAAAAGCAGCGACACCCTGTGGGCCGGCGGCCTCGGGCAGCAAATCGAACTTCGGCTCCGCGGGAAAGCTCGTATCGATAACGCCTTCGCCGTCGGCGCGCAGGACGCGGGCGATCAACTCGGGCAGCCGTTGATAGCTCTGCGGGCCAAAGACGAGATCGACGCAGGACGCGCGCCGCATCATTTCGGCACCTTCGGCTTGCGCCACGCAGCCGGCGACAGCCACAATCATCCGGCCGCCGCGCTCGGCTTTCGCGGTTTTCAAACGACGAATTTTACCAAGCTCCGAATAAACCTTTTCGGCCGCCTTTTCCCGAATGTGGCAAGTGTTGAGGATCACCAAATCCGCATCCTTTGCCGTGTGCGCCACAGTAAAACCTAGCGGCGCCAGAAGCTCGGCCATGCGGGCCGAGTCATAGACGTTCATCTGGCAACCATAAGTCTTGATGTACATGCTCTTGGCCACCTTCGGTGCCGTCCTCGTGGTAATTTCGGTCTGCATCATCCGGTCACCGCGTGGTGGATTACTCCAGGGAACTCCCCCCGAAATGAGGAGTGGAGGGCGGTGTTCGGCGGTTCCGGCATTGGCTGCGACCGATCGTAGAGGGCTCCGGCGACCCCTCCGGCGATCCGCGCATAACAATATTCGGCCAGCGCCTTTCGTGATCCGCAATCACTGAGAAAGGTCGCTGGATGGAATTCGACCACGACCTCTACGGTTCCAAGACCCACCATACTCCATAGGTGGGGCGCTAGCTCTATCGCGCCGTACCATGCGAAGAACGGCCGGTAAAGCCGCCCGATCGGTATTCCGTCGAGGCGCGTATAGGCGAGAGAAACCGGCTGAACGATTACGGGGGGGATGCCCCCGCCCTGCTGAGCGGCGCCGAATAATGCGCTCTTAAATGGGCGCACACGATTGCCGTCTCCGCTCGTGCCCTCGGGAAACAAGATCAGCGCATCGCCATCAGCCAGCCTCTTTCCTATCGCGTCCCGCTGGTTGACGGTGCTGCGCACTCGGCGGTCGACAAAGACACTGCGCTGCAACTTGGCGAGCCAGCCGAAGAACGGCCACCGCGCCACCTCGGATTTGGCGATGAAGGAGCCGGGGATTACCGAGCCGAGGACCGCAATGTCGGTATAAGAGATGTGATTGGCCGCATATAAAACCGGACGCTCGTGGGTCGGCGTGCCGATCACTCGAATTCGAAATCCGAGGATCCGACAGCACCAACGGTGATAAAAGACCGGCAGAGTGCTCGTCCAATGGAGGCGCAAGGCCAAACCGGCCAACTGAATCGGCATCAGGCTGGCGGTCCAAGCGCAATAGAGCGCGAGCCGAGCAAGCCTCAGCGTCGGCGAACCCATGTCCTCAAGCGGTCCATGAAACTTTGGACTGCCGTTCGTAGTGGCGGGAGTACTTCTCGGTCACAAGATCGGTCTTCACGACGATGCAGACGTCCGTGGTGTTGAACTGCTCGTCGACGACGGCGCCATCACCAACAAAGCCGCCCAGTCGCAAGTACCCCTTGATCAACGGAGGCAGGGCCGCCATTGCCCGAGTCGCATCGATGGCGCACGGTCTGAGCCGGCACATCTCGACGTAATGATCGGCGAGAGCGCGCGGCCGCAGCGCTGGGGGTGCGAGATGGTATTGGTGCAGATAGGAGAGCGGCATGGAAAGAGCATCGGGGTTGGTACCCGGTAGACTGGCACAGCCGAACATCAGGACGACGTCGTAATGAAAGACATAAGCGGCGATGCCTCTCCACAGTAGTTGCATCGCCGATCGATTGCGATAAGCGGGATCGACGCACGAGCGGCCCAATTCGAGAAGCTCTCCGGGGTGGAGGACGACAGGAGAAATATCGAATTCCTTGGCCGAATAGAACCCCCCCAAGCGGCCTGCCGTATCCCGCCGAATCAGCCGGTAAGTTCCGACGACGCTGCCGGTGCCGCTGCTATGATCGATAACGAGAAGGTGATCGCAATCATCATCAAATTGGTCGATATCGCGCCGCCGCCATGCCATTTCCGGCAGCGGCTGGGCACCGAGCCGCTCGTAAAAGACGCGATATCGCAGCGCCTGCGCAGCGTCGATATCCGCAGCCGTTTGCGCCAGCTTCAACTGGAGCGGACCGGAGCGGATATCGACAATCGTTTGATGCAATCGCGCCGCGGCCGACAGTGCTGTCTCGATCGGCGGGATGGATTGCTGCTGGACCATGTTGCCGGCGATCACCCGGCTTGGTCCCGTTCGGAGGCGATGCCCGGTCCCCGGCGACTTCTCCAGAGGCGGCCCGAATGGACGCCTTCCAGACGACAACGAAACGGTCATTCCGTATCGGATCTCGGCTTGCCGCCACGCGGAACCGCATACAACTCGAGGCGATGTCCGACCAATTCGTAGCCAAGTTCGTCCGCAACGATCTGCTGCAGACGCTCGATATCCTCGTTGCGAAACTCGATCACGCGACCGGATTGCAGGTCGATGAGATGGTCGTGGTGCGCGCTCGGCATTTCCTCGTAGCGGGATCGGCCTTCGCCGAAATCGTGCCGGGCAATGATGCTCGCTTCCTCGAACAGCCGTACCGTCCGATAAACCGTGGCTATGCTGATCCGGGAATCAATTGCGGTTGCTCGTCGGTACACCTGTTCGACATCAGGATGGTCGACCGATTCCGATAGTACTCGCGCAATCACCCGTCTCTGCTCGGTCATCTTCAGACCCTTGTCGAGACAGAGCTGCTCCAACCGTGAGGTCATCGCGTGTCCGTGATCGCGAGGCTCATCGGCCGATACTATATCCGAAAGCAACGAACCCGCCTACTTGCCCGACGAAGCAGCATCGCATCGTCGTTCGCAAGCGTGAGGCAATCAGGCCCGAGACCGCCTTGCGCGGGTGCCCAGGCCGATTTCCTTGGCTAGACGCGAGCGCTGCCGCGCATAGTTGGGCGCTACCATCGGGTAATCGGCACTCAATCCCCACCGCTCACGATAAGCCTCGGGCGTCATGTTGTAAGCGGTCTTGAGATGCCGCTTCAGCATCTTGAGTTTCTTACCATCTTCAAGGCAGATGATATAATCCGGGTTGACGGATTTCTTGACCGGAACGGCAGGCTGCGGACGTTCTGCCGGCATTGCCGGGACACTGCCGATGTTGGCCAGGGAATTATATACTTGGTTGATCAGCTGGGGCAGATCACCAACCGCGACGGTATTGTTGGAAACGTGCGCGGCAACGATCTCTGTCGTCAGCGTCAGCAAATCGTTGCCCTGATCCGAGTTGTTCATCACAATGATCCCGTCATGAGTCTGTTTTCGAATATAATTAACAATGGACGGCGAAGCAATCGGTTGAGTGATCGATTTCTTGAAATCCGCGCGCCTTCAAGAACATCCATGGTCGAACGCAAGAAACTGCCAGGAAAGATGGGGATGAAGCAAACTCAAGTTGCCTACGAGGCGGTTGGCAGCTGCACTCGCAATATGAGCGCATCCACCAACCGTTCTGCTCGGCGGTAGTAATTCCGGCGACAACCGACGACAGTAAAACCTCGCCCGGCGTATAAAGCGCGCGCCGCTTCGTTGTCTGATGCCATCTCAAGCACGACGCGTTCTGCCCCCCGCAACCACGCCTCGCCGCATAACGCGTCGAGAATAGCCGAACCCATTCCGCGCCGCCGATGGTCCGGCAGGACGCCGAGCGACACGATTTCGGCTTCCTCACCAAGCGCAAGAGCCAGGGCGAACCCGACCGGGGCGGTTTTCGCCCACCCGACTCGGCCAAAAAACCCGGGGATGCCCATTATTTGCTCGATCGCTCCGACGTCCCACGGATCTTCAGGAAAGCACGCTTTGTGGAGCAGGGATATCGGGCCGGCCGCGCTCCGCGGCAGCGGCGCGATTCGCGAGATCATAGTCTGGCTCGGCTCGGCTTTTGCGGTATCTCAGGTAATGTGACGTCGGGGGGACGAAGATAGAGCGGCCGGAGAGCCTCGGCCGCGTTGCCGCGCCGCAGCAGACGAAGCCCGGCTCGTAAAGCCCCGACCGCGCTGGGTGCCGATTCTTCGAGGATGGCGGTGTCCGGGCGCTGCTCCAGCGCCGCGGCGGCGCGTTGCGCCGCGTCGCCGGCGATCAGCAACGGGTTCGCGCCGACCATCGCAGCCACAGTCTCGCGAAACAAGAACGGCATGATTACCGCTGGCTCGCCGAGCGCATTACCATGCGGGTCGAAGAACTGGACGTAGAGGTCTTCGCGACGGCTTTCGAGAGCGACCAGCAAAGCCTGGCCTTTCGGCCAGTCGTTCCGGGCGGCCCGGACTGCGACGGCGTCAAAGCTGGTGACACCGAGCAGCCGCGCGCCGGTCGCCAGCGCTATTCCGTGTGCCGCGGCGAGCCCGACGCGGATTCCGGTGAAGCTGCCTGGCCCGACGGTCGCGACGACGAGGTCGAGTGCGGCGGCCATTTGCCCCGCCTTGCGCATTACCCTATCCACCAAGGACAGCAGCGCTTCGGCTTGGCCGTGCATCGTACCGACCTGCTCTTCGGCGACCACCTCTTCGCCGAGACTGACGGCCACTGAGCAGGCCAACCCCGCCGAATCGAACGCCAGGGCAACCCGCGGCGAGCCCACATCGGTCATCGCGCGAGGACAACGGCTGTCGATCCGATGTCTCTTCTCGCCAGCGCGCGATCTCTACACAGAATACGATCCAGGCCTCAGATTGCGCGCACCTCGACCACCTCCGGGATGTAATGCCGGAGCATGTTCTCGATACCCGCCTTCAAAGTCGCGGTCGAACTCGGGCATCCGGAGCAAGAGCCTTGCATATGAAGATAGACAACGCCGTCCTCGAAATCATGGAAGATTATGTCACCACCATCCTGAGCCACGGCTGGGCGCACGCGAGTCTCTAGTAGCTCCTTGATCTGAGCCACTACTTCGTCTTCGTCTTCTTCGCTCGTTGCCGCTGCCACGCTGGCCGTTGCATCGTCAAGCAGGACGGGCCGGCCGGCGGTAAAATGCTCCATCACTACGGCAAGTATCGCCGGCTTTAGCCGGTACCAGTCCCCCTCCTCAGTCTTTGTCACCGTGACGAAGTCAGCGCCGAGGAACACTCCGGTCACATCGGGCAAGGAGAAGAGCCGTTCGGCGACGGGCGACACGCGGGCCGCTTCCCCACTGGTGAAATTGGCGGTGCCTGAGGTCATGACCGGGCACCCCGGTAGGAATTTCAGCGTCGCCGGGTTCGGCGTTTGCTCGGTCTGAATGAACATTGCGGGCTCCAACGGAAATGGGGACGGAAGATGGTCTCATACCATGGGGCGCTGGCTCACCAAAACAACCCTTGGCCTCTGCCCGGCATCACTTCTCAACTGATCGAGTCGAGCTGTTCGATGGTGGCGCCGCCGGGAACGATCGTGATCGGAACACGCAGCCGAGCCGCAGGCATGCCGGCGAGATACGAGATCAGCGGTCCGGGTCCCTCGGGACCTGTTCCGGCGGCCAGCACCAAGATCGAAATGCTCGGCTCCTCGTTGATCAACGCCAACAACTCGTCGCGGCGCACCCCCTCGCGGATATAGACAATAGGCATCGAGCCGGCGATCGGCGAAATCTCTTCGCATAGCCGATGCATCAGCAGTTCGGCTTCTTCCCGGCGCTCTTCTCGCGCCAAATCCTCGATCGCGCGCCAATGCTGCAGCTCCGAGGGCTCGACAACGTAGAGCAGAGCAACCCGTCCGCCCGTGTGAGCAGCGCGTCGCGCAGCATAATGGACGGCGATCTGAAGCTCCTCCGTCTCGTCTACCACGACGAGGAAAACACGCTCATGTGTCGTCTCTGCCATCTCTAGATCCTACGCCAGCTTCCGATAGGATCAGCCGCCTCTGAACCGCAGACTTGCGAGCCATCCTGCCACTACGGCGGTCAGCACCGCAATCGCGCCGTAGAACCCCGGCTGGCGCGTCGAGAACTCGAATACCGCCGCGTCGACCCCTACCTTGGAGACAATCAGCGGGGTCGTCTGCCCGCTGACGATGTCCTTGTCGCGAACCAGAAAGACCTCCACGAGATAGGTCCCTGTCGGCACGTTTGAGGGAAATATTATCGTTGTGCGAAACAACCGTTCGCCGAGGAAATCGACTTTGCCCATTCGCTCGGCGAACAGCCCCGCCTCTTGTTGGGTGTGTTCGAGCGCGGTGCGAAACGCGTCGACGACAACCGATGGCGCGGGTGTCGCGGCTATCAGCTTCAGATTGGCTATTCCCAGACGGTAGAACGCCGCAGCCGCCGGCGACAGAATTTCGGCCATTGGCCGGCTCGCGGCGAGGGCATAGAAACTAGGCAGATTAGCGAACGTCACTTGCTCAGTATTGACCCAGATACCGGCGACGCGGCTCTTGCGGCGGACCGTCATCTCGCGCTCAGGGCCGCGCACGGCAACGATGACATCTCCCGGACCGTCTGTCGCGCCGAAGAGCACCACGGAGGCGCCGGTAAAACCGGTTGTGATTGCGATCAGGTGGCTGGTGAGGTCCGCGACCAGGCCCTCAGCCCGCCCCCCCGATCCCCAGCCGAACAGCGAAAGAACCAGCAAAACGCCGAGGGAGCCGAGCCCTCGCTTCATTCTCGCGCCGAAGATATCGAATAAAGGTCGGCCGGGCGCACGGTCATGTCGAAGGCCAGCTTCGCGGCGACCGCGAGGACCATCAGGGCCAACAGAAGCCGCAGTTGCTCGCCGCGCAGGCGCATCCCGAACCGGGTACCGATCCGGGCGCCGACGACCCCGCCTACGAGCAGGACGAGGGCGAGAACGGCATCGACGGTATGGTTGGTATAGGCTTGCAGCACTGTAACGTTCGCGGCGACAAAGATGATTTGCAGCAGCGAAGTGCCCGGCACCACGGCGGTTGGCATGCCCAGCATGTAGATCATCGCCGGGACCATAATGAAGCCTCCGCCGATGCCGAGGATTGCGCTGAAAATGCCGATCACAAACCCGATTCCGACCGGCAACAGAGCGCTGATATAGAGCCTTGACCGGCGAAAGCGCGCCTTGAGCGGCAGCCCATGCATCCAGGTGTGCTGATGCAGTCGGCGCCGTGAGCTTCCAGGCCGATGAAGCCAGAACAACGCGCGGACGCTTTCGATCATCATCAGCGCGCCTAGCGTCCCGAGCAGCAGCACGTAGCAGACCGAGATCGTCAGCTCGATCTGACCCAGGCGTTTCAGCAAGGTAAAGATCCACACGCCGAGAAACGAGCCCGCCAAGCCGCCGACCAGCAAGACATAACCCATCTTGAAATCGACATTGCCGCGCCGCCAGTGGGCGAGCACTCCAGAAACCGAGGCCCCAACCAGCTGGTTGGCCGAGGAGGCGACGGCTACCGTGGGCGGTACGCCGATAAAGATGAGCAGCGGCGTTAATAAAAAGCCGCCGCCGACGCCGAACACACCGGAGAGAAATCCAACCGCCGCACCGAGGCCGAGCAGAACGAAGATGTCGAGCGACACCTCGGCGATCGGCAGATAGATGTCCATGGTGCTCGAAGCGCCGGCTACGTACTGTCGTTGCGCGCTGCGTACCCGCGCACCGCGCTTGCATGGTCAACTTACAACCTGCTCCACGGCGGGAGAAGCGCGAAGCCTACGCGTCGAGGAACCCTACGACGGGATATCCTGAGCGAGGGTAATTCAAGGGCGCAGCAGACCGCTGATTTCCTGAGCCTCACGCACGACCGGATCGGCGACTGACCCCGCGCGCTCGGCACCGCGGCGCAAGATGCTGTCAATGTATCCGGGGTCCGCCATCAATCGGCGCATCTCGTCGCCGATTGGCCCCAACACGTCGATCGCCGAATCAGACAGTGCATCCTTGAATTCCGAGAAATTCCGGCCGGCAAACCGGGCGAGGGCGGCTTCGCGAGAGACCCCTGACAGGGCGGCGTAAATGCCAATCAGATTGTCGGCCTCGGGCCGGCGTTCGAGGTCGGCGACATCTCCGGGAAGGGGCTCGGGATCTGTCTTCGCCCTGCGGATCTTGAGAGCTATCGTGTCGGCGTCATCCGTCATATTGATGCGCGAGTAGTTGGAGATGTCCGACTTCGACATCTTCTTCGTGCCGTCGCGCAGACTCATCACCCGCGTTGCCGCACCAAAAATCTGCGGTTCGGGTAACGGGAAAAAGTCGCGTTCGTAGCGGCGGTTGAATGCACCTGCGATATCGCGCGCGAGCTCCAGATGCTGCTTCTGGTCTTCGCCCACCGGTACGTGGGTCGCCTTGTAGACGAGAATGTCCGCCGCCATCAGCACCGGGTAGGCATAAAGACCGAGGCCGGCCATATCGCGATGCTTCCCGGCCTTTTCCTTGAATTGTGTCATCCGGTTGAGCCATCCGAGCGGGGTCAGGCAACCAAGCAGCCAGGCCAGCTCGGTGTGAGCGGAGACCATGCTCTGGTTGAAGATCGTGCACCGTTCCGGGTCGATCCCGGCAGCGATGTAGGCAGCCGTCACCTCGCGCGTCGAAGCGCGCAGCTCGGCGGGATCCTGCGGCTGAGTGAGCGCGTGCAGGTCGACGATGCAGAAAATGCACTCGAAGTCGTGCTGCAACTCGACCCAGTTGCGAATGGCTCCGAGATAATTGCCGAGATGCAGATTGCCGGTAGGCTGGATGCCGGAAAAAATACGGTTCATTTGATCTCATCTATCGAGGGTGGCGGCGCCTGTTATCGCCGCCGCGCGGCGCCGGTCAAGCCGGTTGCCGGCGCAGCCGCCCCAGGAGGGCGCGCCAATCGGCGACCCCGAAGGCGAGCGCCAGAAGCGCGAAAGCGGCCAGACCCGCAGCAACCAGAGCCGTGAGCGCGCCCACGCGAACCAGAGACGGCCCGGCCAATGCCGGACCGAGGACGATCCGCAGCAGCGCCAGCACGACCCCCATGCCGAGAGCGGCAATGCCGATACGCGGCACGTTGCGCCGGGCGCGGCTGTCGAACCGGAAATAGCCGCCCCGGAGCAATAACGTGAGCAGGGTCAGCGCATTGACCCAGCCGGCAACCGTCGTCGCCAGGGCGATCCCGACATGCGCTAGAAACTGCATGAGGATGAGGGTCAGACCCAGATTGGCGGCCATCGCGGCGATCGCCACCTTTACCGGCGTGGCGGTATCGTGGCGCGCGAAGAAGGCGGGCGCCAACACCTTGACGAGGACGAAGGCCGGGAGGCCTGCGGCGTAGGCGGCGAGGGCGGCGGCGGTGGCTGCCGTATCGGCCGGGCCGAAGGCGCCGCGTTGGAACAGCACCGCCAGTATCGGTGTGGCCAGTAGGGCTAGCGCCACCGCCGCCGGCAACGTGAGCAGCAGCGCCAGCTCGATCCCGCGGTTCTGGGTGTCAACGGCGTCGGCGGCGTGCCCGAGCCTGACTTGGCGCGACAATGACGGGAGGATCGCGGTGCCCACCGCGATGCCTACGACGCCGAGCGGCAACTGGTTCAGCCGGTCGGCATAGTAGAGGTACGA
>Ga0210400_10003637_pt1 | contig 13604 bp, 26 predicted proteins | sample IncBWH26MmetaG_FD_155456 | JGI IMG/M metagenome (GOLD analysis project Ga0210400, IMG submission 155456) | Forest soil microbial communities from Barre Woods Harvard Forest LTER site, Petersham, Massachusetts, United States - Inc-BW-H-26-M | ecosystem: Environmental > Terrestrial > Soil >...
CTACGTGAAGGATTTTGGTTGCCGTGGGATGAGTTCTATAAAGCCAAAGCGGCAGAATGTACCTGCAAAGGCGAGGCTTGCAGCTTGCAGGCAATGTTGTTCGTCGGACCGGAAGAGTGGCCGCGAAAGACGATTGAGAAGATAAGTGAAATCTACAAGGTGAGTGTATGATTAAAGCATTCTTCCTATACCTGGACTGGTACGACCGCAACAACTGGGCCAACTCAGGCACGTGGTGCAAGTCCTGGCATATGCAACTGTGTTTATTCGGGAGTGATGAATGAACTACATGTATCTTGATTGGACGACACTGAGGATATGGTACCGCAGACCCACACCGCTCGACCAAGATGAGCGGTATCAGCACTGCCTGTTCTCGGACTGGGAAATCTTAGGGAAACGAAGAGGCATACAATGAAACTATCCAACCAGCCTTGTGAGACATGTGCAACCGACACGATGCATCGACATCTTGGCGGGGGCATGCAGTGTATTGGATGCGGCAAGGTCAAAGACTATCCGAGTGTGATAGCCCGCAAGACCAGACGCAAGATCGCCATCTATAAAAAATTCAACCCGGATGCCAGATGCGATGGGAAGATCGCTGCTGCGCGGCGGGCTGAGTATAAAGCACTCCCGCTAAGTGTTGTGGCAGGCGACGGCCGCAGGCCACGGCGATGAAACCGCGGTGGATGTACAGTGACTTCGCTGGCGAGAAAACAAGAGTGGGGAGTTGGGATGCAATCGGCAACTGCATTCCGTTCTCTTATTGGTTTGCACCGGCAGATGAGTACGTCGAGGCTCGGTTCGGGCACTTGAAGTATATGGATGTAGACGTGCTCGCTATTCAGGCTTGCGCGTTTGAGTGAGGCGACCGCGTTTGCATGCCCACATAGACACAACACCACAGCGAGGATCCCATGAGTATTCGTCAGAGTATTTCTGGCAAGCGAACCAGACCAAAGGCGTCAGGGTTTTGGGTAGGGCGCAGTGTATGTCGTTGTTCCAGGTGTCGACAATTGCTGCTGCAGCACGACGAGCAGCGCGCTCTGTTCGATCCCTGAACTTTCGTGACTGCGCGTTGTATATGCGCGAGTCGGCGTTGTTACAACCGTTGTAAAACAATTCGAGGTAGGTCATGAGGTACCATTTCTTTTGGGATGAATTACTGTTTCCAGGTTGATATATTACGCGTGGACACGAGCAAGATCCATATACGCACACACACACAGATGGGGTTGTTTGTATGAAACTCACTTATAAACCGATCGACGGCACAGAGAGATGGTCTACACCGCATGTCCCACCCAACGCCTGTGCGGCTCGCGATGGGGACGATAGATTTTCTTTATACGGCTGGCTGGACTACGCAGGGTGGCGTAGAGCAAGCAACAGTGACACTTCGCATGCATGGAGAACAGAGCAATGCAATCTATTCGCATGAGCGAAGAACAACTGCAAGATCTGCCAAATACATACACCAACAGGAGGATCTGTTTGATGAGTACTAAAACACACAGGACAATTTTATGGCTGACTCTGGTCTTTGGGTTCGGTGTGCTGCTTCAGATGCTGCTGCAATGATTCAGGATATTGATCTGATTAGGTGGCTGCACATGGAAGAAGTCAAGGCTAACCCAACTCACGGCGACTTCTTGCTGAATAGAGGTCATACCTGGTTCGGAAACGCAATGCAGCTCATGGTGTTCCAATGAGAGAATACGATAAAATTAGCGGGATCGGTGGAGTTGCGCCGTATGCTTGCTATGCAACAGTAAACGGACCAGCACCTAAAGCCTGGTGCTATCTGGACTACTGCGAGTGGCAGGCTTTGGGTTTGCACTGGACTCGGACTCGGACTCGCGAAGGAAAATCCCCATTCTATCTGTCTATGCAAGGGCAGCTATTCGCATGAACGCCAACCTATGGCAACTCGCGGCCAACCAGTTCCACAACCTGCGCGACATCGACAGAGACACCAGGTTATTTAGGTGCTTCACTTGTGACTCGTGGTTCGATGTGGGCACTGGACAACTAGACAGGAACTTCAACTATATTGCAAAGGAGCCAGAGATATGTCCAATCGCACAAGCAATGCTATTCAGCGAGTAAATACAATGAAACTCAAATGGCTCAGAGAAGACGGACACAAGTTTGTAAAGCTGACCTGCCGCAAAATGGGATTCTACAGCCGCAAAGGAGACTTCAGCAGATCACTGCCCTGCCTTCGGGTGCAGGCAATGATGTTCTCCCAACCTGGAGCGACCAGGACAACGATTAAGCGATGGCAATCGTGACTGCGCGCCACGTCAGTTATAGCGACACACTCGAAATCACTACACTACCGGGTGAAGACCCTGAGGAGGAACTGGCTAAATATGTACAAGAGGTAGAGGGACAAGGCCACGACCTAAAGGAGACAGAAAGGCCGCCGTATCTCCAAACCACAATAATGCGTCACGACAGAACTATTACTTGTAAGGGTTGTCAGCGTGATATGCGGGTATATTTCATCGGCGAGACACTGCACATATTCTCCGACTTCGCCGGCCACCAATGCACGCGGAGGCAGATGAACGTGCTGTCACTGATACGTCGTGAGTGACAGGTACTGGAGGTACGGCACGCGCCGACATGACCAAGGACACTCTGTGCAAGTAGGCGGTGGGCATATTATCTTTAGCTGGTCTCCTGAGTTCCTGGAGAGTTATAAGTTCGATGGACCGTACACCGACGGAGGGTCCGACGATGAGCGATGGAGCGCCGCTTATGATCGGCAGTACTGCTTGTTTCGGGAGACAACATGAGGAGATTTATAAGATGGATACTAAACCGTCGCTCGACGCGGAAGGTCTTGCTCGCACCCGATATCCGCGCGGAGCGGACTGCATACAGGTTTCGGCCGGGAGGTGGATTACTCTAGATGTGGCGACACAAGAGTGGAGGTGGATGTTCTACAGGGAGAAATACAACAACCCTTGTCAGGTGAGTTTATGGCCATAGAGCGCTTCGGTAGAGATGGAGAATTGAGTTTTGGGGAGTTTAGCCCGGAAAATTATTGTGATTGGGATAATGCCGGCGAGCTAGAAAGTCCTTGGACTGGATACTTTAGTGATAGATGGTACCCAAGATTTCAGTTGTGCTTGTTTAGTTGGAGAGAGTAAGTAACAACCGTTGTAACAGGAGAGTTCAGATGACGAGCGAGAAGAAAGTTGAAGTGTTCAAGATCAAGATTGGTGCCCCGACAAACTCGGAGCAGGTGTACCTAGAGGGCGACGGCATCGCGTGCGGCGATCACGTAGTAGCGCATGCATTGCCTGTCTATCGGCAGAAAGATTATCCCATCTACAAGACTCGCAAGAACGGTCCGTTCTGTGTGTCGATGAAGGCAAGTGGTCTTCGCATCAGCGGAACAAACCAGAAGCTGGTGTTCGCGAAGCTGGAAGATGCGGCGGAGTTCGGTGAGAGTGTCGCGGCGTTGTTCGCGTTGTTGGGGTTCCCGATGTCCGAAGAGGATCCGCGGAAGGTACTGGAGTTCGCGAAGGAACACAGGGATGAGTTATATGAACCCATGACCAGCCTGGCCACGCAGTATAGAGGGGTGCTGGTCACGCCGGAGACAGCCGCCAAGACCGATGAGGACAAGTAGAGACCGGCTGGTAGAGCACCAGTTTATCCCAACAGACGAGACAATTTTAATGCCAACGGACTGGCGCGAGTCTTTAGGGAAGGCCGGGCACGGTTTCGACTGGACGGAACAGTGGATGCTGTTCGAACGGGAGTGGAATAATGGCGTATGAACCGTATAAGTTCTACTGGTGGTATTGGTGCATGACACGCCCGGAGGGAAAGAAGCAGACACGATGGCCAGAGGGCGACGACACTGTAAATGGCGCTAATTTCTGGCATACCTGGCAGGCAAATTTATTTAACAACGAGGAACCCGAATGAAGATCAGTGACGCAAAGCGATTGTTGATCACGATGTTGAACGTGGCAATCGAGAAGCAGGAGTATATGTGCGTACGCCTGCTGTCGAGCCCAGGCATGGGCAAGAGTACCATCGTCAAGGACGCCGCACTGGAGCTAACCAAGAAGCTAGGACAGTTGGTCGGCTGCAAGGTGGTGCGGCTGTGCGAGGTGGAGCAACCGGACGTGAAGGGCTACGGCCTGCCGCCCGAGGGCAACATCGCCACGAGCAAGATGGAGTTCAGTCTGCCCTTCTGGGCAGTCGACATCGAGAAGGATGGTGAGTATGGCTACTTATTTTTGGACGAGCAGCCGCAAGCGGACGATGACGTCAACAAGGTGGCAGCAGAGCTCATGCTTGACCGTCGAGTGGGCGACTATCAGCTTCCGCCGGGGTGGATTGTCGTTGCAGCGGGCAATCGGGAGCAAGACCGCTCCGGTGCCCGTAAGACAATGGCATTTATTCAGAACAGAATAGCCGACATCCAGATCGAGCCGAGCAAGGATGCACTGGTGGACTGGATGGAGAAGAACAACATTGCGCATCAGATCATATCGTTCACAGAGGCACTACCCAACATAGTGCTGGCAGACAAGGTGCCCGAGAAGCCCGGCCCGTTCTGCACACCGCGGTCGATATGCAGACTGAGCCCGTACATGGACACCATGAGCACAGAGATGTTCACCGAGTTCGCGGCGGGCGCGATAGGTGAAGGTGCGGCTGCTCAGTTCATTGCGCACCTGCGGGTGGTGGACGAGCTGCCGAGCTACGCGGATATAGTCGCGCAACCGAAGACAACCAAGGTGCCGGAGAAGCCGGACGCATGCTACGCCACCATGAGAATGATCTCTCATAACATCGATGGCGTAACTGCGGTGCAGGCGTTCGAGTACTTGTCGCGCATGGGCAAGGAGTTCCAGGCCAGCGCGCTGCGGCACACCGTGCGGCGTACACCGCAGATCGTGCAGCATCCGCAGTTCAGCATATGGCTGCGGGGTAACAAAGCATTGTTGGAGGCGGCGAATCTGCTGGACAAGAAGTCATGAGTAACATCGAGACCCGACTTGCAGGAGTTCGATATGAATGACTTCGACCTACAATCTGTCTTGGATCAGATAATGAATGGAGACGACGACCATGCCCCACTGGTGGACAAAAAACAGCAAGTTGCTAATCCGAAAGACAATAATGCGGATAACCCAACATCAACAGTGCCTGTTCAAATACGACCAACTCCCACCTCAGCGAGGAGTCGTATTCCACTCAGAGGTACGGAACTGGCTGCGCCAAAACAATCTGTGACTGCGCCAGCCGATACAACCACTGTAACAGGAGCCAGCAATGACGAGAAAGAAACGCGCGTCACTGGCGGGGTGCTGGTGGCGAAACAAACAGTTCGGCCGCAGGCGGCAACTTTGCCTGTGGATGGACTAGGAGATGAGAGTGGTCAAGACGTGGACATCAATGTCGCAGCGGGACGACCTCCAGTGGTGTCTTTTCCTAGGTTCACAACCGAAGACGTGGCAGCACAGTTGGATATACGAAACTTCGCGACGCTTTGCCGCCTCAAGGTTCGTAAATGGGTTGGCCGAAAGCGGGACAAAGGCGCGGCAAAGAAAGCAGAGTCGGATCACGGCTCAGTCGATGGCACGTATACAGCGTACAAAAAGTTGTTCGCAGGCACAGAAGACAAACTCAAGGCCGTCAACTCTGTTCTTGACTCCGCACGCACTCGGCACTATCAGATGACATTGCCGTGGTCGACCATGGGCATGGATGATTCTGGTAGACGAGATGGTCCGAGGTTGCTGGCTAATACGCTGTTCATGGAGTACATCACCGAGATGGGGCAGGCCAAGCAGCTGGTCAACACCAAGCGCGAGGAATTGCGCGAAGCGTTCCCGGAGCTGATCAAAGAGGCAAGACGTAATCTAGGAGAAGCATTTGTCATCACAGACTACCCAACCCCGGATGATCTGGAGTCTATGTTCAATCTCGACTTTGAGTTCAGCCCTGTACCCGACGGGATGGATTTCAAGGGACTTCCTGCGCAGCAGGCTCGCAAGCTCGCGGACGCTCTCACCGCCCAGCGTAACAAATGTCTTGAGGGTGCAATGCAAGATGTCTGGCGTCGAATGCGTGACGTCGTTGCCAAGATGGCGGACCGGCTGGGCGATCCCAAGCATACGTTCCACGACACGCTTGTGAGCAACGTGCGTGAGACCGTAGACTTGCTCACGCATCTGAACGCGACGAACGACGCCACCATCGAGTCAATCAGGCAGCGCATCGAGAAGGACTTATGCAAACACGATCCGAACACCCTGCGCAACGACTTACGAAAAAGACAACTGACCGCGAGTCTTGCAGGAAATATCTTAGAAGATATGGATCGCAAGGCAGGTTCTTTTTCCTAGAAGATTTTTGCTGGCGCTATCCTTACGTCCAATATAATTTGTGGGAGGATTTAAATGTCTGAAAGTCAAGGTACTAACCATCCAATGTTTGTAGGTGTGAAGACGGCACTGCTTCTGCATGTGCCATTCTTCGCGAGTCTGTTGCTCGACATCATGGATGTCCGCATCGGTAAGTTCGAGAAGTTGTTTGGGGGCATGCCGGCCACAATGGCGACCGACGGCAAGACTGTCTATATAGACGAGGACTTCCTGAATACGCTCAAGCTGGAAGAGGCCGTGTTCGGTGTGTGCCACGAGGTAGGCCACGCAATGTGGGAACACATGATGCGCGGCAAGGTGTATGAAGACACCGGGTTCGACGGCAATCCGTTCTCCTCGATGCTGTATAACATCGCGGCCGACTATGTCATCAATGACATGCTGGTCAAGTCCCAGGTCGGGGCGATGAAGCGGTTTGACCACGACGATCCGCAAGGCAAGTACAAGAAGGGTGAGCCCGAGTGGTTGCTGGACCCGAAGTACACGTGCGAGATGAGCGTGGAAGAGGTATATCGGGATCTGTGGAAGAACGCCAAGAAGGTGAAGGGTGGCGGCGTACCGGGGAACGGCAAGGGGAAAGGCCAGGACGTCCATATCTATGACACCGGAAAGGTGTCTAGTGCGGAAATGAAGCGGGCGGTTCAGACGGCCCTGGACACTGCCAAAGCCTGTGGGAAGCTGCCTGCGGCCCTCAAGCGCTATGCCGAGGAGTTCCTGGAGCCCAAGGTCCGGTGGCAGGACATCCTGCGTACAACGGTTGTAACATCGAGCAGCCGGGACACCAGCACGTGGAAGCGGCCGCACCGGCGCAGACTGGCCCAGCAACGAATGTACCTGCCCCGCAGTGCATCATTCGGGTGCAGGCTGATTGTGTGGGTGTGGGATACGTCAGGGAGTATTGGACAGAAGGAGATGAACAGCTTCGGCGGGGAGTGCAAGGACATCATCCGTACCTGTCATCCCGAGCAGACCATCCTATTAGGCTGCGACGCTGACATCGCGTCTGTCCAAGAGTTCAACATCCACGAGGAGATTGACTGGCACAACGTAGAGGTGAAGGGCGGCGGGGGCACGGACTTCCGTCCGCCGTTCGAGTGGGTGAAGGAACAAGGTCTTGTCCCCGACTGTCTGATCTACTTCACAGACATGTGTGGCCCGTTCCCCGATAGAGATCCGGGGTATCCGGTGATCTGGTGCGCGACCACACCGCAGGAGGGGCCATTTGGAAAGACTATACACATCGATGCTTTGTAGGGGTCTGACTGAGTGGGAGTTTTTATGGGGAGGCGCAGGGTTCACGGACCTGGATTTATTTGAGTTCAGCGGACGCGGGCTAGATTTTCTTTTCTCGCCCCATGACGCGGATTCTTTGCGTGACTCTAGAGCACAGGGTTTTTTGTTTGGTAGGTAACTAAGGAGAAGATGATGTTGAAGGCATTGGTGTTGTGTTTGGTGGCGACAGTGGCGTTCGGGCGCGGGACTACAACGCATCCGGTGGCTTATCTTGAGGTGAAGGCCCCCGAGGGCTGGACAACTTCATATTGCACGATCAGCGGACCTGCAGGCGCCTACGCTTGGGCGACCCCGTCGACTTCCGAGACGTGCTACTTCGGGTATCTGAATTATGCCGGGACATATACGATCACGGTATACGAAGAGTCTCCCACCCGAGGCCCACTGACGCGCGAGCAGTTGGTGATCGATCCGCTGCAGCCGGGGCAATCGCCCCCAGTGATCATTGTCCAGATGGAAGCTGAGTAAGAGATAGATTGAACTTTGGGCCCGGCCAAGTATCATACTTGGTTCGGGCCCTTTTTATGACTGCGCCGGGGAACCAAATGCCAAGCCTAATCGAGATGTGCCTTACTGGAAATTACAAGACCGACAAGTTCGGACGGTCCCACTCTTACGTTGAGAACTTCTATGAGCAGGCTCTCGCGCCAATGCGCGACCGGGTCAGGCAGGTGCTCGAGATAGGCATCTACGAGGGCGGCTCAATACAGCTGTGGCGGGATTACTTCGCCCAAGCCTACATCACCGGCATGGATGTCGTTGTCCGCACCGTGCCTTCCGAGCGCATCCAACTCATACACCAAGACGCATACACTCATCACGTCGCGAGTTTCTTCCCGGATGGGTACTTCGACTTCATGGTAGACGACGGTCCGCACACCCTGCGCAGCCAGCTTAGCTTTCTGGATCTGTATCTCGGCAAGCTGCGCGAAGGTGGGTTGCTGGTGATCGAGGACATCGCAAGCATGGAGGCGGCGAAGGCACTAGTGAAACATATCTCCAACCAGACGTTCACCAAGGTTGAGATCGTGGATCTCACTTCTATCGATACGGCCAATCCTGTCAAGGACAGCATCCTGCTCACCGTATGGAGATAATCACACTGGACTTTGAGTCGTTCTACGGCCCAGAGTACACCTTATCCAAGATGACCACCGAGGACTACGTCCGCGATCCGCGGTTCGAAGTAATACTGGTGTCGGTCAAGCTACGAGGAATCACCAAATGGTTCTCGGGAACGATGAAGCAGACTGGGACTTGGCTACAGCAATTCGACATTTCCCGCCACGCCCTTTTGGCACACAACATGTCATTCGATGGTCTGATTTTGCAGCACCACTTTGGACTGATTCCTGCCCTATATTTGGACACTCGCCTGATGGCTCAGGCGAAATACAAACCCTTCACGGGGTCTGCGTCGTTGAAGAACTGTATGCAGTACGCTGGCCTGGGATTAGAAAAGGGGGACGAAGTTACGAACATGTTTGGCCGCAGCAGAGCCTCTTTAAGTAGAGAAGAGCTGGTCAAATATGCCGAGTATTGCTGCAACGACACCGACTGTACCAAGGCACTGTTTGACCAGTTAGTACTCGACTACCCGCGCGATGAACTTAAGGTCATAGACCTGACACTACGAATGTACCTGGAGCCGAAGTTCGAATTGGACGTCGCCCTGCTGGCGGAGCATCTCCAAGAGGTGGTCGCCAAGAAAGCTGCGCTCATGGAGCGTGTTACAACCGTTGTATCGAAAGATGTCCTGATGTCTAACCAGCGGTTCGCCGAGGCTCTCAAGTCTTTTGGCGCCGAGCCACCTACGAAAACCAGTCCCGCCACAGGACAACCTACCTATGCGTTCGCCAAAACAGACCAGGCATGGAAAGATTTTGTCGAAGAGTACGAAAGCGATGAGCTCGTATCCGCGCTCTGCGCCGCACGAATCGGAGTTAAGTCCACCCTGGAAGAGACGCGCACGACGCGCCTGCTGGAGATGGGACGTACGTCTAGCAGCCTTCGAGTCCCACTTCTTTACTACGCTGCGCATACTGGACGATATGGAGGAACCGAAAAGATCAACCTCCAAAATCTTCCTCAGCCTCATAAGTCCCGTATTCGCTTCGCACTTCGCGCGCCAGCAGGACATGTGGTCTTGGGTGCCGACCTTAGCCAGATCGAAGCACGACTCTGCTGTTGCCTCGCAGACGAGCAAGCTCTCATTAATGCTTTCAGGGATGGCGTGGACGTTTACTCGCAATTTGCGAGCCGACTTTATGGCCGGCCGATTTCGAGGGCTGATACTCGCGAAAGATTCCTCGCTAAAACCGCTGTTCTTGGCCTACAGTACGGTATGGGGGCAATTAAATACATTGGAACCTGCCGAGCTCAAGAGAACATCAAGGTCGACCTAGGCGAGGCCACGAAGGTGGTCGGGATATACCGCGACACCTACTCGAAGATCCCCGAGCTGTGGCGGACGCTGGATACCATGTTAGAGATAATGGCTACCCCCGGCGCCAAGGCAACATTGGGTCCACTGACGTTTCGTCACGAGAGTGTGGAGCTGCCGAACGGCATGTTCCTGTATTACCCAAAACTCGAAAACACCTTCGACGGCTACCAGTACCTATTCGGTCGCGAGCTGCGATCGATATGGGGAGGCAAGCTGCTGGAGAACATAATCCAAGCGCTCGCCAATATCGTCATCAAGCACTGCATGTTGGAGATCCACCGTAAACTGAAACTGCGGCCGGCTCTTCAAGTTCACGACGAATTGGACTATATTGTACCGGTGGGCCGGGTTGAGGAAGTGGTTCGCGAAGCGCGAGCCATTATGACTGCGCCACTATCCTGGATGCCTAATGCCCCCATCGACGTCGAGATCCATTACGGCGCTAATTTTGGAGAAGTGAAATGAACGGTGTACTAGGAAGTCTTGCTGGCTGGGCGCAAAATTCGTTGAGTGGTGGTTGTAGCTCCCAGGGCGCGTCGGCCATCCAGGGAGGCAATCTAGCAAACCAGGCTATCGGCGGACTACTGGGTCAGGCTCAAAATCGAGCCTACCAAAATCAAATGGCGCAGAACGGCATGAGCGCTCCGCTTCTTTCACAGTACGAAGAGAATGTGCCGGACGATGAGCTGGAGTTCGAAGGCAAACTTATGCGCTTGACCCAGCAGCTATTTAGCCCTACCGTCCGTACTCATGGCATTCAGTGCTGTCAAAGGATGTTGATGCTATGATTACTGTATATCTCGTAGACGGTCGAGTTCTAATTTTTCCGACTGGCAAGTTTGTAGAGCACACTCCGCTTGGGCACAAGATTTACGACAAAAAAGGCGGAGACTGGCTCGGCAGTGTTTCCGTGAATGCCTCTATAGTGTCCGGAAACGGACCAGTCGACGAACCAGAACAGAGGGGATTATTTTGAAATTCCGCATCACGACAAGTACTACAGGCGATCGGGTCAGGTACCGTGCGCAGGTAAAAGAATGGTGGTGGCAACCAATCTGGATCAATGCATATTCTTACCGCGAGGTTGGCGGCGGGGAGTGGGTAGATAAACTCGAAACGACGCACCAACAAATCAAGGAAGTCATTGCGCAGCGAGAGAAAGAGCTCACCAAGCGCAGACAAAAGAAAACCCAATCCCATCGGATCGTGAAATACGATCCTCAAGACGGGATGTTTTCATGATTTATATACCGCAACCGCCGCCCACTGACTGGACCCGCGACCAGCAGCAGTACTTACAAAACCTACTAAGTGCTTTATTTGAGTTGCAAATGGAAGTCATGCGGCTCAAGAACGGCCACCAAGAAGCGATAATGCCGTGAAAGAGTTTGCCTGGAGCTTCTCTGCTCTTACCCGCTACGAGAATTGCCCTAAGCAATATTTTCATATCTCCGTAGCCAAGGATTTCAAAGATGAAGATTCCAGCTTTTCTGCGGACGGAAAAGATATCCATCAAGGACTCTATAACCGTATCTGCAAAGGACGCCCGCTGCCTCTTAACTATCGTTACCTGGAAAAAACAGCAGCTAAGTTTGTGGGGCTCCCTGGGGATACTTCGGGCGAGCTCAAGTTTGCCATGGCAAGAGACTTCTCCCCAGTTCAATACTTCGACTCTTCTGTTTTCGTGCGTGTCGTGGTTGATCTGCTTAACGTGCGAGGAGATACGGCGCTGGTTGTCGATTGGAAGACTGGCAAACCGAAACCTGGATTCACACAGCTGGAACTTAGCGCGGCTGTGCTTAGTACGCATCTGCCTGAAATTGAGACTTTCAAGCTTGCCTATGTGTGGCTTCAGAGTAAGAAAGTTAGCCCCCACACAATCAAAAAGGCCGACCTAGTAGGAGTGTGGAATGACTTGCTCCCCCGTGTTGCAAAGATTGAAAGCGCTCTGCGGACGACGGATTTCCCCGCAAAACCTTCTGGCCTTTGTCGTTACTGCCCGGTCACGAGCTGCGTCCACTGGAAGCCGCGCGAATGACGCCGGAAGGCAAGGTAAAAGTGAAAGTGAAGAACTTGCTGAATGCGTACGGCTGCTACCATTTCTGGCCGGTGCAGACAGGTATGGGTGCGCGAACCCTGGATTGTCTTGGCTGTCACAATGGTCGCTCTTTTGCGATTGAGACCAAGGCACCGGGTAAAAAACTCACCGAGCAGCAGCGGGCAATAGCACAAAGGATCGAGGACTCACGATGCAAGGTATTCGAGATCTCAACTCCAGACGATATTGTTTCCTTGGAACACTGGTTACGGTCAATTCCACAGATAAGTCTGTTCGTATAGTGGGGTTGTTCTGGAGTCACTTCGTGCCTGATGATGAATACGAGATCTTATGGCGTACAATGCAGGATCCCCCCGGCGGAAGCTTAGTCAACGAGTGGCCGCAGGCATGTCTTTTCCTCTGAGCGACTACTTCCCCTTTGGTGAGATGCTGGATTACGAGTACTCCATTGGATCGGATATCTTTGGTTTTTGGCTGTGCCAGCTATGTCTGTTCAAGTAAGCGCCAAGCACAAAGTCTTCGCGGTGCCGTTCGATCCGGCACTGTACAACGTCATTCCCGGCTGCAAAATTCTAGGAGATAAAGTTGTCGTCCCGCACACCATTGAAACCACTCGACTTGGTCGTAATCTGGGTTTTTCTATCCCCAGTCCTATTCGTACTCGCTATGACTGGTGTGGCGATACTCCGTTCGAGGCTCAGGAAGTTACGGCAGCGCTTATGGTGCAGAACCCTCGGGCATTCATCCTCTCCGAAATCGGAACCGGTAAGACCCGAGCAGCGCTCTATGCGCTGGATTTTCTCCTTCAGGAAGGCGTGATCAAACATGCCCTCGTGACTGCGCCGCTGTCGACGCTGTCTCAGGTTTGGGACAAAGAGATCTTCAAGTACTTCCCCCATCTCAAGACTGAGATTCTCCACGGCTCCCGCAAGCAGCGGCGCGAAGCGCTCGCGCGGGACGCTGACATCTACATCATCAACCATGACGGCATCGAGACAATACAGGCAGAGCTATGTGGCAAATCTTTCGGCGCAATCGTGATCGACGAACTTTCGTACTTTCGAAATGGGACGACGGATCGCTGGAAATCAGCGAACAGAATTGTGGTGGGTATCCCGTACGTATGGGGGCTCACTGGTTCTCCGACCCCCAACGAACCGTGCGACGCCTACTCTCAGATCAAACTTTTGCGCCCCGAAGCCGTACCGAAGTACTTCAAACACTTCAAAGAACTGACCATGACCCAATACTCACAGTTTCGATGGGTGGCCAGGCCGACTGCTTTGGATACGGTTTACGCGGCGATGCAGCCTGGCGTCCGATATCTGAGAAAAGAAATCGCTGAGCTACCAGAGACTTGTTACAAGACTGTTGATTGTCC
>Ga0210400_10003638_pt1 | contig 13603 bp, 2 predicted proteins | sample IncBWH26MmetaG_FD_155456 | JGI IMG/M metagenome (GOLD analysis project Ga0210400, IMG submission 155456) | Forest soil microbial communities from Barre Woods Harvard Forest LTER site, Petersham, Massachusetts, United States - Inc-BW-H-26-M | ecosystem: Environmental > Terrestrial > Soil >...
GCCTGCACAAATTCAACACAACCGTCCGGCAGAGGCTAGTTTCAAGAATGAGGACTCGGGGAGCGGACTGACTTTGTCTTTGCCGCTGGCGACTCCAGCCTAAGGCGGAGACCTAAATATACGTTTTATTTTGAAATAACGAGGCTAACGATGCAAGTCAACCATCCGTACTTACATCCGCACAGCTGAGCATTTCAGGCCGCGCTGTTCACGCAGTGGAAGCCGGCCCCGAACACCGTGCAGCGGCTGGCAGCTTTACGCTTCTTCTATGGTCAGGTCCTGAAGAAAGGCCGGAGCGCCGCCGAGACACCGTACCCGAAGAAGGTTCTGCACTTGCCGCAGCTGCTGGGCCAGGAAGAAGTCGCCGGACCACTTTAGTCAAGGTTTCATAATGCAAGCTCGGATTGGTTTCGAATTCACCCCTCCACCCAGGTATTCAGAATCGATTTGGCCACGTTCACGTCTGCCAGAACGCCGCTGAGACTCCAGGCAATTGTCCGCTGCTTTATCCCCAAAATCATAGGTGCGCCAGTCAGCTTCATCAGGCTGAAGGCGCTCTTGTTGGCGTCGGCATACCAGGTCGCCAAGGCAAGTTCGGGAAAGCGCGCTTGCGCGGTCTTTAAATCGTCAACGCTGCCGCCGACAATGATTACGGCGTGCTGGGCAAGGGTTGGATACTGGTCTTTCTTCAGCAGGCGCAGCAGATTGTCACTGAACTGATTGCGCGGCTGGATGTAGATAATGACCCAGTTGCCCTGGGTCGGCAATGCCGAGCTTTTCACCGTGGACCCGTCAGCTGCAGTCAACTGGATATCCGGCAGCGGTACCGGCTCTACGGCCAGCGCCATCAGCGACAGCAGAAAGACCATTCCGAGAGTAATTGCAATCGCGCGTAAGAACTTCTGTTGAATCAGCATACATCTCCTCTTATGGAATGACGAAGTTTGCCACAGCTGCTTTTTCCGCTGTTGACATGCCGGTGAGAGCATTGGGGTCGGTCAGATTGACCAGGCTAGCAGCCTGTGACTTTGTACCTGCAAGATCGCTGGGCGGGCGCTGCACGCCAAAGTGCATCAAAATTACAGTTTGCCCCGCCGGTACGGTGATATTGTCCCATCGGTAGAAAACATTGTCGTCGGTCTGAATGAATTGCACCGTCGGTGCGGCCAGTGTTGAAGATGTACCGCCGAATACGTGGGCGAGCAACGGATCGCAGCAAATTCCGTTTTGATCGGTAACCACATAGGTAAAGTTGGTTTGCGAGGGCGCGAGCACGATCCGCGTATTGTTATCTGAGCCCAGATTGCCGCTGATCGTTACAGAAACAACCACCGGCGAGGTTCCGGGATTTTGAATCTCTTCCAGGTAACGCGCAAACCCGCCGGCAGCGGGTGAATAGATTTTGCGTGCCACTTGAAGATTGTGGATCACGACCGGGCCCAGCACTAGCTGGCGGCCGGCAACCTCAAAGGTGGCGGCGTTGAGGCATGGGAACTGGCGGACAAAATCAGCACCGCTCAAGCTGGCTTGATACATGCCATCATACGCATCATTGAATTGCCGATTAACGGTGCCTCCGTCAAGCAATTGACCGTCACACATTACGTCGTAACGGAAACCGTCCGCCCCGTCGAGATTAAACCGGCCGAAGCGCTGGAAACTGACGGCATTTCCGAGCGTTATGTTGAGATTCAGAGGCGCATCGGTCGTCAGCACACCGATCGAGGCCCCGGCAGAGGTCCCAGCCTGATCAGAAGCTGCAACCTGCAGCGTTCCCACCTGCACGCCGTTGATCTGGTAGTTGCCCAGGGCGTCAGCGGTAGTCTGCCCGTTGAAGTTCCCTTCTGGTCCAAAGCTGTCAATGCTGACGACTGAGACGAACGGATTCACGGCCGGCGTGATGCCATCGGCGCCGAAAACCACGCCGAAAACAGTGCCGGTAGCCGGCATGTTGATATTAACGATAGCAACCTGTCCATCAGTCAGCAGCGCGCCATCGGCGTTGGCGAACGTCCGATTGAAATTGAGGAATGCCTGTACCGTAAACGGCCCAAGCGGGACACGGGCGAACCGGTACACGCCCAAACTGTCTGTGTTGCTAAACAGGTTGAAGCTGGTACCGATGGTTGCGATCGCCACCTGAGCAAAAGGCACCGGGTTGCCATTACTGTCGCGCACTGTACCGGTCACCACTCCGCTGAGAAGTACCACGTTCAGCACCTGAGGTTGCGTAATGTCGGTCAGCGTGACGGTGGACGTGGAGATGATGCCTGAATTCGGGTCTTGGGCGTTGAGCGTGAACGTGCCCAACGGCAGACCCACAATTCCGAAAGCTCCATTAGCGTCAGTCGGCGGCAGGAAGGTTGTCACATTGCCCGACGAATCCGTCTGGGAAATGACAACCGTCGGGAACGGGACAACGGTGCCGTCGGAATAACTGACCGTGCCTCTCACCACCGACAGAGGCAGAGTCAAATCAATGGTTATAACGTCGCCGTTCGATACGAAGCTGCCAGTCTTCTCCGCGGATATAAGCGGATTCAGAATGGAAGTAGCGCGGACTTTAAAGCCTTGAGGCCCGGCGCTGACGCTGCTGAATTTGTAGAACCCATTAGTGTCCGTGCCGCCAAGCGCCAACTGGAGGCCCGTAGCTACGTCCAGGACTTCAACATCCGTCGCGACGACCGGGGTTAATCCATCCGCGGCCAGCACATGGCCCTGGATAGCGCCGGTAATACCGGCATTGATAGTGATGAAGATAGTTGAGCCAATATCGATGGGCTGCACTACGCCGCTGGCTTCGCCTATAAATCCGTTCTGATAAGCGGTGACGGTGAAGCTACCAGCAGGAACATTGGGAATCGAGAGCGTACCCGAACTATCAGTGATTCCCGCAATCCTCTGAATGGCGCCCGACTTGAGCACAATCTGTGCGCCCGAAAGTGGGGTGAAGCCATCACGCTGCAAGCCCGTGACGCTGATTACAGCCGTATTAGGTAAGGTCGCCTGATTGACGAGGTTGAAGTTAACCACCTGCGCCTTCTCAGCGTCCGTCATGCCGGTGAACTCATCCGGATCGGTCTGGTTAACAAGCGCCTGGGCTTGCGCCTGCATGCCGGTCAGGTCATTCGTATCTCGCTGCACTTCAAAGTGCATCACGATTACCGACGCACCTGGAGGTACGGTCATGTTCCAGTCGTAGGAAATGGATCGTTGCTGGTTGGGGAACAGCAGATCGCCGGCAGGTATAGCGGCGTTCGGTCCGGCGAAGACAGCTCCCAGCAATGGCGTGCAGCACAAACCGGTACCCGTAACCGCATAAGTATTGCCGGTATCGGCGGGCGCCACCTGGAGAGTGATGCCTCCCTGAGTATTGAGGAAGCTCTGAATCAGCGGAGTCACCGGCACAGGCTGCTGCGTCGGGTTGCTGAGAACTTCCAGGTAGCGCGTGAATCCGCCGCTTGCGGGCGAGTAGATCTTGCGCGTAACCGTAACGCCGCTCACACCCGCTGGCCCAAGGTCTATTTCGCGCCCGCCCTGTGCGGTCTGTGCTCCAGCAATGCAGGTGAAGAATTCATTAAAGTTGAAACCATTGAATTGCAGGTTCTCGGCGCCTGAGTAACCGCGGTTGAGACTGTTGTCGATGCGCCCGCCAGATTGGATTTCTCCGTCGCATTCGATGTCGTACCGATAACCATTGGCTCCATCGAGATTGAAGTTGAACAGCCTGGTATCAAAGAAGTCAAAGCCCTGGCCGAGTACCACATTGATGGTGGCATTCTGCCCTGCCGTAACCTGTCCGCTAGAGAAGCCGCTGGCACCCAGAGTTACTGGATCGGCGGTGGTGATGTGGATGGTGCCTACGGGAACTCCTCCGAATGAGTAGTTGCCATTTGCATCAGTATGAACAAAGTTATAGGAGTAGCCCTCGGGACCTGTACTGTCCAGGTTTTCAATGTTGATCGGAGCATTAGGCACCGGAGTAACACCATCAGCATTGAAGACTGTGCCACTCACACTGCCGATGGCCGGCAACACCGGATTCAGAACCACGGTATCGCCGTCCGCAATCAGATCGCCTCTCATCGTGACGAACAAATTGAAATTGTTGTCGACTGCCTGCAGAGTGAAACGGCCCAGCGGCACGTGGCTAAACACGTAGTTGCCCGCAGAGTCTGTCCTGGTAAATGCATCGCGACGCATGCCAGCGTTCGCCATACCTAGATCAGCAAAGGGTGACGGGTTGCCGCTGGCGTCGTAAACCACACCCTTCACCGTTCCAGTGGGCGGCATAGTGACATTCAGAATCACAGGAACGTTGATGTCTGAGACCGTGCCGCTGGCAACCTGGGTCAGACCGGATCTGAAGTCTTGTACCGTAAGAGTAAAGTCGCCCACCAGTGGCCCGGCGATCGAATAACTGCCGTCAGCGCCGTTGGAGTTGGCAAAGTACGTACGCGCATTACCGTTCGCATCGGTCTGCGTAACGAAAACATCAGGGAATGGCACTCCTGTGCCGTCAGTGTACGAAATCGTACCTTTTACGACACCTATTGGAATCGTGACGTTTGTTACTACGGTTTGTCCGAAGCTGGTGAAAACTCCCGTACCTTCGCCGAAGATGCTGGAATCGGAGGGCGAGAACGCGCGAACGCGGAAGCCAGCGCCGCCCGTTGTTATGTTCGAGATGAAATACGACCCGCTAAAGCTGAATGTTGAACCCAGGAAATTGCCGTTGGCCGCATCGAAGACCTGGACCGTGGTTTGCACCAGGGTCTGTCCATCAGAAGCAAAGACCTGACCGCTGACATTCCCAGAGGTTGGAGCGTTGATGGTGATAGTGACCGAGCCGCCGTCATCGGCGGGCGTGACTATACCGACTGCGCTGCCGGCAAACTGGAAGGTATTCGGCGCAAAAGCCTCAACCGTGAAGCTGCCTTCGGGTACGTTTGGAATGTTCAAGACACCGTTGACATCGGTGACGCCGCCAAAGCGGAAACAGCAGTCCTGAGCAAACTTGATATCGACCTGGGCATTGGCGAGCGGAACATTACCCGTCTGCTGGGCGATTACATGCACTGTTGCCAGCGCCGGTATCACGGCATTCACGGTAAGCGTTGCTCCGTCACTGGGAACGACGTTGTTGGTTATCGTACGGAAGGTGCCAAACCCGCGTGGATCAAAGGCACGCAGCGTAAAGGGACGGCCGGCGACGACCTGAGTAATGGTGTAGAGGCCATTTGAATCAGTAGTCGCGGACGCGAACGGCACGTTGTCGCCGAATATCTGGACTTGAGAGTTCGCTGCCGCGCTTCCATTCACAAAGGTTACGCGACCGGTGACAACACCGGTACCTGGCAGTACCACGGTGATCGGAACGACCTGTCCGTCGCTGGCTATAGCACCATTTACATCAGTGAAGATGCCGCCATTGCTTGGATGATGCCCGCGAACCGTAAATGCGCCAACCGGAACGTTTGCGATAGTCATTCTGCCGCTGGCATCGGTGAAACCGGTAAATATGAAGAACCCTCTTGAAGGCTCGAGAATGTCGACCTGGCTGTTGGCGGCGGCAGTTCCGCTGGCGAAGTTTACCTGCACCTGTACTGTACCCAGGCCAATCAGCGCGAGGTCTTGCGTAGTGGTCTGGTCCTTTACCACGGATACCTGGGCGGTCGTGGGCGCTCCGGTATTTGGCTCAAATGCCTTCAAACTAAACAGGCCTGTGGGAATATCGAAGAACGTGAACTGCCCGTTCGAATCGGTGCGGAGATCGCGTTCGAAGAAGCCGAACGTTGTGAATCCCTGCAGGCTTACTGCAACATTCGTCGCCGCAAGTCCGCCGGCTGTACGGATCGTGCCGGTTACCGTACCGGTGGGCTGAATCGAGATATCGGCATTGCTTGCCCGGCCGGCAATCACCGCCACAATATTCGAGCCGAAGAGATTGGTGCCACCCTGAGGAACGGCTGTATTCGCCTGCAGGTTGAAGACTCCGGGTGGGACGCCGGTCAATATATAGGAACCATCTGGATTGATGGAAGTAAAGTTAAAGGAGTTACCAAACAACTCTACGGAGCCATTATTAACTGCGACTCCGTTGTGGCGGCGTACAAATCCCTGGACGACGCCAGTATTCGTAAAGGTCACATCCTGGACTGCGGTGGTCTGGTCTGGAGCGAACGTGCCGCCTGCGACCGGCGATGCTATGCCTGTGAATGGATGGAACGCCTGTACGGTGAAGGCATCTATTGGCACTGCAAAGCTGCTGCCAGAGTTGTTAAACGAAGAAGCGACACTGTAAGTGCCGTCAGCGGCGCTGCTTACCTGAAGCGTACGGCCATAGAAGAGGTTGTTGCTGTGGAAGCGGACCGTCGCGTTGGGCACGGTTGTGATTCCGTCCCCAGCTAAAACTCTGCCAGTGACGGTTCCGTTCAAGGCGGGGAGAGGCGCCAAGGCACTCACGCCGCTCGCGGGTACTGCAAAATTCCGGATCTCAGTGATCTCGTCTGGACTCAGGCCCACCAGGGCCTCCGGTGACAACTGATCCAGCCGATCTGCGGAAGCTGCGGCCGAAGCGCGGCTCACCTGCTGCGCGCCGAAGTGCATGTACGCCACCGTAGCACCGGCCGGAATCGTAATGTTGCTCCAGGTTACCGACAACTGTCCCGGACTGTAGCTCGGGCTCGAGACAAACGTAGCTGTCGCGGCATGGTCAGCCGCCCCGACGCCATCAAAAGTAAATGACAGCGCGGGTACGAAACAGCAATTGAGGAAAGGATCGCCATCAACCACGTCGCCAATCACCACCCAGCGGTCAGGGTTGGCCGGATCTGACACATCAAGAACTTTGTCTCCAGAGGAGCTGGCCTGGACCACAGGCGTTCCGTTAAACGGACGCACATTGGAAGTTACGCGGAGATCAACAGTCACCGGACTCGTGCCGGGGTTCGTGAGAATCTCAAGGTACCGGGCGAAATAACCGTCTTGCGGCAGAAAGACCTTGCGCGTCACGTTCAGGCCCGCAATACCGCTCTGGCGGATGACGATTTCGCGTCCGTTCTGTTCGGTGGTGCCGAATCCTGTACCGCTGAATCGATTGGGCGATCCTCCGGCTATCACATCAAGCAGGAACCCGCCGCGGTTGGCGCCGAAATCGCCGCCATAAACGGAGTTGGTGCCATCCTGGATGGAGCCATCGCTCTGGACGTTGAAGAAGAAGTCACTTGCATCGAAAAGGTTTGTCGGCAGGTTAACGGCATTGTTGAGGAGCTGGATATCGACAGTGGCCACAGCACCGTCGCTGGTAATTTGTCCGGAAGCCTCCGCCACCAACTGCCGTGCGGGGACGCTGGCCGTAACGGTAAAGGAGCCTGTGGGCACGCCATTGATGGTGTATGAGCCGGCAAGATTAGACGTCGTTGTCAGGAAGCCGCCCACCTGTGAATTCGCACTTTGCAGCGTGATGGAGACACCATTGGCAAGAGAGCCGTCAGGATTGCGCACGGTTCCCTGCACCGTTCCCAGCCCCACGAACACCAGGTTGGTGGTGATTACGTCACCATTATTGGCCAGACTAATGCCTGTATTGCGCGCGCGGAGCCGGCCCGAACCGTCAAACGACTGCAGAGTATATGTGCCGAGCGGCAACGCGTCGAAGCGGAAGCTGCCATCGCTGGCAGTGCTTACCTGCCGGGAGACCGGTCCGAAAACCTGAACCGTAACATTTGCAAGCGGGGTTATGCCATCTGCATTCAGCACCCTGCCCAGCACGGAGCCGGCGGGCTGAAGTTGTACCGTAACTGCATTGGCGGCGCCGGCTGTAATGGCACTGGAAAGCGACCCACTCAGCTGTGTGACCGGGTCAGTTGCCGTGACAAAGAAGGGCCCGGCCAGCACGTTGGGGAATGTGAAAGTGCCGTCCGATTGAGTGCTTCCCGTCAACACGATGCCAAACTGATTTTGTTCAAAAACCGTAATCTGCGCGTTGGTGATGAGATTGCCCGCCGCGTCCTTTACGGTCACCGCGAGACTGCCTACGCCGTTCAAAATTACGTTTACTGTGCGCACTTCGCCGTTGGCGCTGACCTGGTTGCTGGTGCGTCCGCGGTCGCCGGTCAACGGATCGGTTACGTCCACGGTGAAACTGCCGAGAGGAACGAAATCAAATTGATAGTGGCCCAGAGCGTCGGTAACCGTTGTGCCGACGTTGTTGCCGAAGAGTGTGACCTGGGCGCCGGGTACAGCGGTGGCGCCATCAAAGCGGAGAACCGTCCCATTGACCGTGCCGAAAGGCACTAGCTGGATATTAAGAGTAAGAATTTGACCCGCGAAATTAATGCTGCCCGACGACCGGCCGGCAAACCCCGTGTTCGGATCGCGCACTTGCACGTTCACTGTGCCCGGCGCTACGTGGTCAATGAAATAACGCCCATCGGGCCCAGCGGTCGTGCTAAATGTGCCGTTGTTGCCAATTACACTGACCAGCGCAGCCGGCACCGGCTGGTTGCTTTGATTGGTAATCAGTCCGGTAACGGTACCGCCCGCCACCAGCGTAAGATCCTGGCTGGCGATTACGTTGGGAGTGATGTTGATCTTGGCGCTGGCCGCGGTATTGGTCGCGGAATCCACAGTTTCAATGGTGACGCTCACCACTGGAACATCCTGGAAAGTATAGGTTCCTGCTGTATCGCTCCGCACCTGGCGGGAAAGATCGGTTCCGTCAGGATTCTGTCCGTGCAGTTGTACCGGCAGATTTACGACAACTTCGCCTGAAGTACGTCGAACAACGCCGGTCACGCCGCCGGTGGGCGCAAAAGTAATGTCGGCCGTGCTGGTCTGGTCCTGAACCACCTGTACGGTGGCAGTAGCAGTCAGGGCCGTACCTTCAGAATTTGGCAGCGTAGCCAGCAGCGTGTAACTGCCTGGCGGCACACCCGCAAAACTATACGTTCCATCTGTGGCGATGTTGGCGATGGCAGGCTGTAGAAGGGCGCTGCCGGAGATCCTGACATTCCCAAAGCTGACAACGTCGCCGTTGTCTCGCCTGACCGTTCCGGTCACGAGGCCGCTGTTGGAAAACACTACATTTTGAGTCGTTGCAATCAATCCACTTGGGAAACTACCCAGTGTGGTCGGCGAAATCAGGCCGGTCTGCCGATCGGTGGCCACCAGCGTGAATGCATCCACTGGAATAGCCAGCGTGCTGCCGGTTGTGCTCAGGCTTGAAGCGAAGCCGAAATTACCGCTCGCATCCCCGCTGGTGAAATACGTTCTTCCGTAGAAAACGTTATTGCTGTGGAACTGTATGCCGGCTGCGGCAATGGGTGTGACGTTGTCGTCGGCCAGCACCTGGCCAGTGATTGAGCCCGTAATTGCGGGCAGAGGTGTGAGTGTGCTCACGCCGCCGGTGGGCACAACAAAATTTTGAATGCCCGCCAGCTCCGTGGGCGATAGCCCGGCCAATGCTTCCGGCGGCAGTTGATCAAGCCGCTGCGCTGATGCCAGCGCGGCAGTGCGGCTGGTCTGCTGGGATGCGAAATGCATGAAGACAATCTCGCCCCCGGGGGGTACCGTTACACTCTTCCACGTTTCCGTGAGCTGACCGAAGTTGTTGGTGAAATCGATGTTATATTGCGCATCCGTTACCGCGAGGGGTGCATTTGGCCCATCAAAAACGTGGGCCGATGCCGGAAGATTCGTGGACGAAATGAACGGATCTCCATCTTCGTCGTCATCCACTGCCACCCAGTGATCACGCGCGCTGGGATCGGAGACGCCAAGGACCGTATCGCCGCTGGACGTGGCAATGATGCGCGGTTCGCGATTGAACGTGAATCCATTCTGCACTTTGCTGATGAACCGGAAGTTGCTGGTCAGCCTTACATCAACGGTGACTGAAGACCCGCCGGAATTCTTCAGGACTTCCAGGTAGCGAATGAAATATCCGTCCTGCGGGACGTACACCTTGCGGGTAACATCCAGTCCTGCGATTCCCTGCTGGGTAATAGCAATCTGCCGGCCGCTCAGCTCGGTGGACGCCAAACCTTGCGTGGCGCCCTGCCCGGTGAAGCTGTTGACAGAGGCACCAGAGATAAGGTCTAACCGGAAACCACCCTGATGGGAGGCAAAGTCGCCGCTGAAGATCTGGCCTTTGCCGCCGGCAATGGCGCCGCTTTGGGTCAAGTCGAAATTGAAATTATTGGCGTCAAACAGCGTTGATGGCAGCTGAATGACATTGGCCAGCAGCTGAATGTCCGCCGTAACCGTGCTGCCATCGGCGACCAGCCCACCCTGATTCTCACCCAGCAGCACCTGCGATCCCGATTGCACCCGGGCGCTAACGGTAAAGGCGCCAAGAGGTACCTGAGCGAAGCGATAGACACCGTTTACATCGGTGAGGAGGCCGAAGTTACGGGATTGACCCAGTATCGCCAACGTAACTCCTGCTCCGGCAGCCGGCGTAGAGTCAGGATTCAACACCCTGCCGGTCACTGTGCCGACGCCGCTGAGAACAAGATTCTGGGTAACCACTTGGTCCTGAGTGGAAATCGATACGCCAACCGACGCCCTGACGTTTCCTGAGCTGTCGATGGCGCGCAGTTGATAGGTGCCCGAGGGAACAATATCAAACCGGAAGCCGCCGATACCGCTGCTGGAAGTCTGCCGCGAAACCGGTCCACTCAGTTGCACAGAAATATTCGGGATTGGAGTTGTTCCGTTCGATCCAAAAACCGTACCCTGAATCGCACCCGAGGATTGCAACTGCACGGTAATACTGGTGGTTCCATTCACGGCAACATTCCCGTTCGTGGAGCCGGTAAGGTTGGTTTGTGGATTGACTGCGAACACTGAGAAATTCCCCGCCAGGACATTGGCCAAGGTCAGTGTGCCGTCAGCCTGCGTGGATCCTGTCTGGCGACCGCCGAAAATTGTCTGGCTATCGAGTCTGATCTGAGCGCCAGCGACCAGTTTTAACCCGCCGTCTTTCACCGTCACAATCACTTTACCGACGCCGATAAGAGTTACATTCGTCGGCACAATCTGGTCCTGGCTGGCAATCGTGGCGCTTGCGCGCCCCCGGTCGCCCGTCGCGGGATCGGTGACATCTACGGTGTAACTGCCTACCGGCACCAGATCCAGCCGATAGTGACCCTGTGCATCCGCGGTCGCATTATGACCGTCAGATAAAGTAATTGCCGCTCCACCCACTGCGGTAACGCCGCCAAAATGGAAAACCGTTCCTGTAATGCTGCCCGTGGCCTGCAGAGTGATGTTCGCAGTGGCTGTTTCACCATCGCCAGCCAGCGTGCCGGAAGAGTGTCCCCCCTGGCGGCTGATTGCCGAACTTGCATTCACGGTGAACGGGCCAACAAAAATATCAGTGAATGAGTAATGGCCGGCGCCATCTGTGGCTGCAGTTTTCGTCCCGCCGAAGGTGCTTCCGCTGCTCAGAGTCACCGATGCGTTGGGTACCGCAATTCCCGCGCCGTCCACGACCGCACCTGACACCGTTCCTTTGCCCAGGAAGCTGACATTTGCAACGACCACCTGACTGGTGGTTGCCAGCGATCCCGTGGTGCGTCCGCGATTGCCGCTGCTGTCACTGGTCTCAACCGTAAAACTTCCGAGGGGGACAAAGTCGAACAGGAACTGCCCTTGTTTGTCCGTGGTGGTGCTAAGAGAAGTCGGACCAAACAGAGAAACGTTGATGCCGCTGCCCACCGGCGTGGTCCCATTGCGTCCAAAAGCTGTTCCGCGAATCGTGCCGGACGGCGTCAACGTAAGATTCACGTTAGCCGATTGATTGGGCGGCAGGTTGCCGCTGAATCTGGTGCGCAGTCCTCCGGTAAGATCGACCGCAACAATGGTGTATGCCCCAGGCGCAACTCCGTTGATCTGGTAGAAGCCGGTGGCGTCGGCATCGGCCGTGCGCACATCAGCCCCGGAAGTCAGCGCCACTTGCGCGCCGACCACGGGCTTCCCCGTCTGGCTTGTCACCGTCCCGGCAATCACGCCGGTATTAACTACAATCTGAATCGTACCCAAATCGACCGTGGCATTGGCCGCTCCCGGCGGCTTGGGTAGCGAAGACCCTTCAAGTATCTGATTGTTTCGCGTGGTGCGCGCCACTGCGACCAATGCGCCCAGGTCCGCGGGAACCTTGGTCATAGAGAAAAAGCCTGCCGCATCGGTGCCTGCGATAAAGAAGCGGAAAAGAACGACATTGGCGCCAGCCACCGGATTGCCGCCCTGATCCACCACGTGTCCTTGTATCGTGTTGGTAGGATCGGCGACTAAGGGGTTCAGGCCAAGTTTGACTTCGATGCCGTCGGGAATCCCGTCGCCGTCTGTATCCGGGTTAAGAGGATCAGTGCCAAGTCGGATTTCATCCGCGTCCGTCAATCCATCGCCGTCTGAATCCGCATTCAGCGGATTCGTGCCACGTTTTATTTCCTCGCCGTCGGAAACCCCGTCGCCATCGGTATCCGGATTTCTCGGATCAGTTCCCGCCTGGAATTCTTGCAGGTTTGTCAGGCCATCATTGTCGGTATCCGCGCTGGCGACGCTCGGATCATTAGGATCGAAGCCATGAGCGATCTTCCAGGAATCGGGAATACCGTCGTTCAGCGTGCTGTCGCTCGGATTTACGCTGATTTGCAGGGTCGCAGTGGCCCCCTCGTTCTGGGCGGTGACGATCGTCGTGCCGCGAGAAACAGCGGTGACCAGGCCGTCGGGCGAAACTGTAGCTACATTCGGACTGGAGCTTCTGTAAGCCGTACCATTCGCGGCCGGGCCTACTTCGGCAGTACTTCCATCGGACAACGACGCAAACACAACCATCTGCACGGTCGAGCCTACAGTGGGCAGACTAGCAGAGCCTGAACCAGGTATCAGTTGCAAGGTAACAGGAGTCGCATCCAGTGTGGTAGCGGTGAGTTGTCCCACGAGCAACGGCTGATTGGGATCCAGCGTGATGTAACCGGAGTGGTACCTCGTCACGGTGCCGTCTGCGTTCTGGCAGACCACCCTCACCCGCGCTTTTGTCTGATCGGCAGGAACGTTGGGCACAGCAAAGCTGCCGTCGTGGTTTAACCGAACCGCGCGATTCTGGATCGTGGCCACGCAGTGCTCATCGAGCGTCGGCGTCTGCTGGCCCAGGGCTGTTCCGGCAAATGCCGCGGATGCGGCCAGAGCTAAAGCAAATTTGCAATAGTTACGAACCAGTCGTCGCATAGTTAAGCCCGCTATCCTATTTCGTCCTGACAACCCGTTTAGTGATTGAATTGGGGGTCTTCCAGTTGATCAGCACAGGATCGGTCATCATTTCCTGCGTCGCCGTCCACGTTCCATTGACCTGCTTAAACACGAATTCCATCTCCAGCGGCTCGCCGGTGGTCCCGCCGCCCGAAGAGAATGTTGCAACTTCAATCACGTAAGGGCCGGTCTCGATTTTTTTGGTGAGCGCCACAGTGTGCCCGGTAAACACCTTGCTCCATCCGTTCTTGAAGACCTCGGGGCCGGTGCCCTGCTCTTTGTATTGTTTCTTCATGATCTCCTGCGATTCGGGTGTCCACAGTCTGAGCCGGCGTTCAAAATCCGG
>Ga0210400_10003641_pt1 | contig 13601 bp, 11 predicted proteins | sample IncBWH26MmetaG_FD_155456 | JGI IMG/M metagenome (GOLD analysis project Ga0210400, IMG submission 155456) | Forest soil microbial communities from Barre Woods Harvard Forest LTER site, Petersham, Massachusetts, United States - Inc-BW-H-26-M | ecosystem: Environmental > Terrestrial > Soil >...
CGAGCACCTCATCGAAGTCCTGGCCCGCGTGGCCTCCGTGGTGGGTTGAACATGAGCCTCCGTTCCCGCGAATCCCTCATCTTCGACCGCAGCGTGCCAGGCAAGGCCGGCATGGACCTGCCCAAGCTGGATGTGCCCGCGCCGAAGGACACGCGCCCCGCCAAGCTGAAGCGCAGCGGCTTCGACGCGCTGCCCTCCTGCTCCGAGGTGGAGGTCATCCGCCACTTCACGCGACTGTCCAAGGACAACTACGGCGTGGACGATGGCCTCTATCCGCTCGGCTCCTGCACCATGAAGCACAACCCGCGGCTCAACGAGAAGACCGCATCCATCCCGGGCTTCGCCGAAAGCCACCCCATGGCGGGCGATGCGCTCATCCAGGGCAACCTGGAGCTGCTCTACACGCTCCAGGAATGGCTGAAAGAGATCACGGGCCTCGACGCCGTCACGCTCCAGCCCAGCGCCGGCGCGGCCGGCGAGCTCACGGGCGTGCTGCTCATCCGCGCCTACCACCTGAGTCACGGCCGCAAGCGCAAGGTCATCCTCATCCCCGATGCCGCCCACGGCACCAACCCCGCCACGGCCGCCATGGCGGGCTACGAGGTGGTGGATATCGCCTCCGGTTCCGACGGCACCGTGAGCTTCGACGATGTGACGGACCCCGTGACAGGCAAGGTGAAGGCGGGGTTCCTCTCCGTCCTCGCGCAATACAAGGAGGACATCGCGGGCCTCATGATCACGAACCCCAACACGCTGGGGATCTTCGAGCACCGCATCGCGGAGATCTGCGCGAAGATCCACGAGGTCGGCGGCCTGGTCTACATGGACGGCGCCAACATGAACGCCCTCGTGGGCGTCGCGCGGCCCGGCGATTTCGGCATCGATGTGATGCACATGAACCTGCACAAGACCATGTCCACGCCTCACGGCGGCGGCGGCCCCGGCGCTGGCCCCGTGGCCTGCAGGAAGATCCTGGAACCCTTCCTCCCGCGGCCCGTGGTCGTGCGCGAGACGGAGAAGATCGGCGAGGGCGAAGTGCCCCACCACACCTATCGCTGGGACTGGGACCGGCCCCAGAGCATCGGCAAGGTGCACACCTATTTTGGCAACTTCGGCATGCTCGTGCGGGCGCTGACCTACTGCTACAGCCATGGCGGGGACGGCCTCCGCGCGGCCACGCTGCGGGCCATCGTGAACGCCAACTACATCCGCAAGGAGTTGGAAGGCGTCTATAACCTGCCGGTGAAAAGCCCCTCCATGCACGAAGTCGTCTTCAACGACGCGATCCAGGCGAAGAAGGATGTCCACACGCTGGACATCGCCAAGCGGCTCATCGATTACGGCTTCCATCCCCCGACCGTCTACTTCCCCATGGTGGTGAGCGGCGCGCTCATGATCGAGCCCACCGAGAGCGAGGACAAAGCCGAGCTGGATGCCTTCATCCACGCCATGAAGGAGATCGCCCGCGAGGCGGACGAGAATCCCGACCTCCTGCACCAGGCCCCCGTCACCGCCCCTCTGCGCCGCCTGGACGAGACCACGGCCGCCCGCAAGCCCATCCTGCGCTGGACGAAACCGGCCTGAGGCACCTGTTTTTTCAAAGGCACCGCTTTATTTTCAGGGAAATAGGGCGGGCCTTTGTCCTTAACAAAACTTAATTCATTTTTCCCAAGCCCCGGCCCGATGAGAGGGATAGCCGCTTAGGCCCCTGGGGAAGTCATGCGTCCAACTGGCGCCTACCGCACGCTCGACGACGCCAAACGGACCGCCCAGCGGGCGCTGGCTCTGGCGGAGGCCGGGCGGAAGCTGATGGACGCGGAGGATGAAGACCGGCTCACCGCCCAGCTCTTCGCGTCGGCGGGCGAGCTGCTCCAGCTGCCCCACTGGTGGCGCAATGCCTTCGACGCCGAGGGCGGGGCCACGACCACCCACTGGACGCCCTCGCTCCTGGCCCTGTTCCCCACAGAGCTCATCACGGCGCCCCTGCGCAGCGAGTCCCTCCATGTGGACCTGAACCGGCGTCTGCACCGGGAGAAGGCCGTCATCTCCATCCCCCGCTGCGGCCGCTCCTTGCGCTATCACGATCCCGGCGTGGACGCCCATCCGCTTCAGAGCTACCTCGCCATCCCCATGATCCACCGCGAGGAGATCGTGGGCGCTCTCATCGGCGGCAGCTTTGGCAAGGACGGTGAACGCGAGCTGGACCCGCTGGATGTGCAGGCTCTGGAGCATCTCGTGGGCACGGCCACCCAGGCCATCCTCCGCATCCGGGCCCAGCGCTCCCTGGCGCGGTCCCAGGCTCTGGAACGGGGCCAGCGGGAGCTGCTGGCCATGGTGGCCCAGGCCCGCGAGCTGCCGGAGGTGCTGGAAGGCCTCGCGAATTTCGTGGGACGCATGGGCACGGATCTCCGCAGCGCCATCTGGCTGCTGGAAGATGGCCAGCCTGTTCCCACGGCGGGCGCGCTGGACGCGTTTCCGGCACGGGCACACGCCGTGGAGGCCTGCGCCCGCACCTGCGGTCCGGTCGTCTCGCTCGATGACGCGCCCTGCTGGGCTTGGCCCATCCTGGACCGCGCATCCAACGCCTTGGGTGTGCTGGCGGTACGCCCCGTGGAGCCCCGCTCGCCGCGACCGGACGAACGCGAACTGATGGAGACGGCCGCCCGCATCGCGGCGCTCGCGTGCGAGCACCGGGCCATGGCCAGCCGCCTCACCCATCAGGCCCATCATGACGCCCTCACCGGCTTGCCCAACCGCGTGCTGCTTGAGGACCGCCTCACCCAGGCCCTGGCCCAGGCACGGCGGAACGAACAACAGGTGGCGCTCCTCTTCATCGACCTGGACGGGTTCAAGGGCGTGAACGACACCTTGGGACACCCGGCGGGCGACGCGTTGCTGCGGCTGGTGGCGCAGCGCCTGGCCTCGGGCGTGCGGGCCAGCGACACCCTGGCGCGCATGGGGGGCGATGAATTCGCCATCGTGCTCCAGGAGGTCCGCGACACGCCCTCCACCGCACGGGTGGCGGAGAAACTGTTGGAGTCTCTGCGGCTCCCTTTCCAGGTGGAGGGCCGCGACCTGCGCATCTCCGCCAGCATCGGCGTGGCCTTCTTCCCTGGGGACGGCACGGATGCCGAGACGCTGCTGCGCCACGCGGATGTGGCCATGTACCGCGCGAAGGCCTCCGGCCGGAACGCCTCCCGCTGCTTCACACCGGAGCTCCAGGACCAGATGGAGGCGCGGCTGGACCTGGACCGTCGGTTGGACCAGGCCCTGCGCGAGGACGAATTCACCCTGCACTACCAACCGCAGTTCCATCCGGGCGGCCGGCTTACGGGCTTCGAGGCCCTCGTGCGCTGGAACCATCCCAAGCTGGGCCTTGTCCCGCCTGCCAAATTCATCCCCGCGGCGGAGGAGTCCGGGCTCATCCTGCCCCTGGGCCGCTGGGTGCTGGAGGAAGCCTGTCGGCAGATGGTGCGCTGGCGCCAGGGCGGAGCCCGGGATCTCGTGATGGCCGTGAATGTGTCCGCCATCCAATTCGCGGATCCGGGCTGGGTGGACACCGTGGCCCAGGTCCTCGACCGGCACGGGCTGCCGCCCCATTGCCTGGAGCTGGAGCTCACGGAGAGTCTCGTCATGGATCCCGGCTCCGAGGCCGGGCGGCGCCTGACGCGGCTCCAGGAGATGGGCGTGGGCCTGGCCATTGATGATTTCGGCACGGGCTACAGCTCGTTGAGCTACCTGCACCGCCTGCCCATCAGCGTGCTGAAGATCGACCAGAGCTTCGTGCACGAGCTCCAGCCCGGCAGCGAGGCCCGCAGCGGCCCCATCCTCCAGGCCATCGTGGGCTTGGCGCGGCACCTGGGCTTGCAAGTGGTGGCAGAGGGCGTGGAGACCGAGGATCAACGGGCCTTCCTGGCCGGCCTGGGTTGCGACGCGCTCCAGGGCTTCCTGTTAGGCCGGCCCGCGCCGCCGGAGGAAATGGAGGCCCTCCTCCTGCGCAACGCGCTTGAAAGGCCGACCCGGCTTCCAGCCTGAAGTGGTCTAGGAAACCTCAGGTGGCTAATCTGACACCGACATGTTTCCTACCCGTCTCTATCGCGACCAGCATGAGGAGCTGAGCAGCCTCATTGCGGAGCTCCGCAACCAGTTGGGCGATCCGCCCCGAGGCGCCGCCTTCGCCGCGTTCAGAGCCTTCGCCGAAAAACTGAAAGTGCACCTGACCCTGGAAGACCGCAATCTCTACCCCCGCCTGCTGGCTCACGAAAACGAGCAGGTCCGGCTTACCGCGCAGATCTACCAGGCGGAGATGGGGAATATAGGCCGGGACTTCGAAGTTCTGGAGAGCCGGTGGGATAGCCAGGAACAGGCGGAAAGGGACTTCAGCGCCTTCTCCCGTGAAGTGAGAAATCTGCTGGACCGGGTGGACCACCGGATCGCCCGGGAGGACCACGGCCTCTACGCCTTGGTGGACCGGCTCGAATAATCCGGGACGATGGGACGCCACACGGCATCCCATGCCGAGGAGCGCCGCCATGCTCATCCGCAAAGCCGCCGATATCGCCCCTTCCGAGATCACGCCGGAGGCCACCTACCTGGACCGACGCGCCTTCATGGCTGCGGCGGGCGGGTTGCTGGCGGCTGCCGCGCTGCCGCTCCGGGCCAAGGAAGGCGGCGGCCCCGGCGCGAACCTGGGCCTGATCGCCAAGAGCCTCTTGAGCACGACTGAAGCGCCCAACAGCTACCCGCAGGTGACGCAGTACAACAACTTCTACGAGTTCGGCACAGGCAAGGAGGATCCGGCCCGCGAAGCCTGGCGGCTGAAGACGCGGCCCTGGGAGGTGAAGGTGACGGGCCTCTGCGCCAAGCCCCGCACCTTCGGCATCGAGGAGTTGCTGAAGCTCGCGCCGCTGGAGGAGCGCATCTACCGCATGCGTTGCGTGGAAGGCTGGAGCATGGTGATCCCCTGGGTGGGCTTTCCCATCAAGGCCCTTCTGGACAAGGTGGAACCCCTGGGCAGCGCGCGGTTCGCGGCCTTCTTCAGTGCCGACCGGCCCGACCAGATGCCGGGCGTGCGGCTGCCCGTCCTGGACTGGCCCTACCTTGAAGGCCTGCGCCTGGACGAGGCCCGCCACCCGCTGGCCATCCTCGTGGTGGGGCTCTACGGCCAGGTCCTGCCCAACCAGAACGGCGCCCCCATCCGTCTCGTGGCGCCTTGGAAGTACGGCTTCAAGGGCGGCAAATCCATCGTGGAGATCCGCCTCGTGAAAGACCAGCCCTGGACCTCATGGGCGAAATCGAACCCCGGTGAGTACGGCTTCTACGCCAATGTGAACCCCCGCCACGATCATCCGCGCTGGAGCCAGAAGACGGAGCGCCGCATCGGCGAGCTGCTGCGGCGGCCCACGCAGATGTTCAACGGCTATGGCGATCAGGTGGCGGGGATGTACGCGGGCATGGACCTGGACACTTATTTCTGAGGGCGGCATGGACAAAGGCCGGGTCGCGGCGAAAGCCGCCTTGTGGATCATCTGCCTCGCCCCCGCGGCCCGGCTCGCCTGGGGTGCGCTCCATCCTGAGCTGAACATCCTCGGCGTGAACCCGGTGCAGTACCTCCTATGGGCCTTCGGATGGTGGGCGCTGCTCTGGCTCACGCTGACGCTGGCCATCACGCCGCTGCGGCTTATGAGCGGTTGGACCTGGCTCGCGCGCTTCCAACGACCCCTGGGCCTCTTCGCCTTCGCCTACGCGGCCCTGCACCTTCTCACTTACACGCTCCTGGACCAGGCGGGCGCCTGGGGCCAAATCCCCGGCGACCTTGTGAAGCGTCCCTTCATCCTCGTGGGGATGTTGACCCTGCTCATCCTTCTCGCCCTTGCCATCACGAGCACGAAGGGGTGGCAGAAGCGCCTGAAGCGGAACTGGAAACGCCTCCATCGCCTCGTCTACCTCGCCGCCATCCTGGCCGTCATCCACTTCGCCTGGAAGGAGAAGGTGGGGTGGAAGGAGCCGCGGGTGCTGGTCTTCGCCGGGATCGTGGCCCTGCTGCTACTGGTCCGGCTTCCCAGGCCGCGCGGGCAGCAACGTCGAGACCTTGGCAAGGAACACGGATAGGGAAAAGGGCTTGGCAAGGAAGCGGTGCGCTTCTCCCTCCCCCAGCGCTTCAGTGAACCCCGACATGAACAGCACAGCGAGATCCGGTCGCCGGATCCTGAAGGCGTCAGCGAGTTGCTTGCCATCCATGCCCGGCATCACCATGTCCGTGATGAGCAGATCGAGGTGTCCCAGCTCCGGTTCCAGGTCGAGGGCGCGCCGTGGATCACCTGCACCCACAGCTTCGTAGCCCCGGCTCTTCAAGGCCCCGAGGAGAGCCGACCGGACATCGTCCCCATCCTCCACCACCAGGATCCGGGCGAGCCGTTTTTCCGTGGAACCCATGGGAGCTGCGACCTCATTCCCGGCCGAAAGCGGCTCATCGCTGACCGGCAGGTGGATCCTCGCCCGAGCCCCTCCGCCGGGCTCGTTCTCGACGGTGATGCGTCCGCTGCTCTGCTCGACAATGCCGTAGACCGTCGAGAGGCCCAGCCCAGTGCCTTGCCCACGGCCCTTGGTCGTGAAGAACGGCTCGAAGAGATGGGTGATCGCTTCTGGAGGGATGCCTGTGCCCGAGTCCAGCACATCCAGCTTCACCTCACGCCCTACCAAGGCTGTCTCGATGCGTAGCCGGCCACCCCCGGGCATGGCGTCACGCGCATTCACGGCCAGGTTCAACACCACCTGCTCCATCTGGCTCGGGTCCGCCTTCACTTTGAGGGGACCAGAGCCAAGGATCAGCTCCAGTTGTATCCGCTCCCCCAGGAGCGGTTTCAGCAGCGGGGCCATGCCCTGCAGAAGCCCGTTGAGGTCGAGCACCACCGGCTGCAGGACCTGGCGGCGGCTGAAGGCCAGCAGCTGCCTCGTGAGTTCTCCCGCGCGCAGTCCCGTGCTCTCCAGCTTGTCCAGGGCCTCCGCGGCAGGATGGCCTTCGGGCAGTTCGATGCGGGCTAGGCCCGCGAAGCCCACCATGGCCGTGAGGAGGTTGCTGAAGTCGTGGGCGATGCCGCCCGCCAGCCTTCCCAGCGCCTCGAACTTCTGCGTGCGCCGCAAACGCTCCGAAACTTCCTCCAGTTGGCGCGTGCGCTCCTCCACCCGCAATTCCAGCTCATCCCGGTGGAGGCGCAGCTCTTCCTCCAGCCGCTTCCGGGAGAAGAAGTCGGGGATCTCCGCACCCTTGATGCGGGTGGCCAGTTCAGGCTGGGCTTCGCTGTAGGCCCGGAGACGCGCCTCCAACCGCGAGGGCGGAGCCATGATGAACCGGCAACAGGCATCCCCCTTCGCCTTGCAAAGCACCTCCACGGACGCAAGGGGAAGGCCGAAGCTCTCTTCGCACCATCCGCTGGAATAACCGGCGTTCATGATGCAGACGGGCGTATCGAGCGATTTCCCCGCGTGCACCCAGGCATCGCTCTCGAAGCTGTAGGGGTGGTCATAGAGAAGGTAGAAGTTCTCGTCCGGCGAGGGCAGGCTTTCCGGGCTGATGTCGACGAAGGCCCAACCGGTGTGGGCGAAGTGGACAGGCCCGGCGCTCAGTTTCGCCACGGGGTCCTCCAATCCCATCCGGACATGGAAGGCCTTCGCATCCGCCTTGCCGATGGCGTGGGCGAGATCGAAGAGGAGGTTGCGCGCGAAGGCGTCCGCGTCGGACTCCCGTCCCTCGCCATAGAGATCCCGCACAAGCGAGAAAAACTCCACGGAAAGCGAAGCCGCCCGCACAAGCACATAGCGCTGGCCGAAGATCTCGATGGTCCCTTGTTCAGGTTGGTCTTTGCGTTCGCGGAAATAGCGCGAGACGACTTCTTCCGCGTGGCGGAAGAGCGGCTCCATCTGGGATGGCACCGCGACGGTCCGGAGTTCAGGTTCGGCCATGAGGACCCTGGGGAGTGGGCCATCCTTCCGCACTTCCCGGTCCTTGGGAAGGGGACGGTCTACAGCCACCAGCGGAACTGGTAGGCGAACCAGGACCAGGCCAAGGCCCACCACGGCCGCTTGAGCCAGGCCGCGGCTTCGCGCTCTTTGCTCAAAGGGAGCTGGATCTCGAAGCGGGCCCGCGCCTCCGCTACGATCTGCGGCTGCCGCACGAGGAGGTTCAGTTCGAGGTTGAGGCGGAAGCTGCGGGGATCCAGGTTCGCGCTCCCGGTGAAGAGCGCCTCGGCATCCAGCAGCGCAGCCTTGGCGTGGAGCATCGTATGCTCCCGCTCGAAGATGCGCACGCCGCTTCCCAGGAGCGTTCCGTAGATGTGCCGCGAAGCCGCCTGCACGAAGGGCTGGTCGCTTGCGCCCGGCAGGAGGAGCGCCACACGGCGGCCCCGGCGCGCCAGCTGCCTGAGGCGCCGCAACACGGACATGCCGGGGATGAAGTAGGCGTTGGCCACCAGCAGCTCCTCGCGCACCTGGCTGAGGAGCAGGCGGAAGTGGCGGCGCAGGAAGGCCCGGCCGCCGGGCGCGGCGCTGGACACCACCTGCACCAGAGCCTCGTCCCGCCAGGGCCCATTCCAAATCGGCGCGCGCGCCACGGTCTCCAGCGCGGGGAGGGTTTCGTGTTCCGATCGGCGCCAGGCTGAGCCAAAGTCCGCTACGAGATCGGGCACGCTGGGGCCGCGCAGGACGAGGCCCACATCCAGGAAGGCCTCCTTGTTCTCTGAGGGGCGGTAATCCAGGCCCCAGTTGGCGCTGGCCACCACGGCCTCCGCTCCATCGGCGATGAGGAGCTTGCGGTGGTTGCGGCGGTTCCAGAGCATGGGCCGCCAGGACGCCACGGGGTGGAACCAGCGGATGTCCGCGCCTGAGGCTCTCAGCTCGCCGACCATCGCCCCTGCGCCCCAGCTCCCCACGGCGTCCACGAGGCCGCGCACGGCCACGCCCCGCGCCCGCGCGGCGCGAAGGGCCTCCATGATTTCGCGGCCCGCGGGATCGTTGGCCCAGATGTACATTTCGAAACGGAGATCACGGGCGGCGCCCTGGATGAGGGCCAGCGTGGCCTCGAAGATGGCGTCCCCGCCCGGCAACAGGCCCACGGCGTTGTGTTCGCGCAGGGGCATCCCGTACCGGTGCGCCGCCCGCAGGAGGAGCCGGGCGCGGAGGGCGTGGACGGGATCGGACAGGAGCCTCGGCACAATGCCGGACAGTATGGGAGACAATGGCGGCGGAGGCTTCCATGAGCCACGCCTATCCCTTCTCCCTCGCCTGGAACGGCAACACCGCGGCCGATCCCTATTCCCGTGACGCGGTCGCGGGCGCCGCGGGCAAGCCCGCCATCCCGGTGAGCAGCGGGGCGGAATACGGCGGTGATGACAGCCGCTGGAACCCCGAGGATCTGCTGGGCTCGGCCCTTGCCACCTGCCACATGCTCACCTTCCTCGCTCTATGCGCGAAGACGCGCACGGAGGTGCTGGGTTACGAGGACCGCGCCGAATCCGTCCTCGACACCGTGGACAAGGTGACGAGCATCGTGGAGATCCGCCTCCGCCCCACCATCCGCGTGGCCAAGGGCGTGGACCCCGCCAAAGTGAAGGAGCTCTTCGAGAAGGCCCACAAGTACTGCTTCGTGGCCAACTCCATCAAGTCGAAGGTGACGATGGAGCCCCAGGTCATCGAAGGCTGAGGGTAGCCTCTCTCTATGCGTTGTCCCTTCTGCGGCCACCTCGAAGACAAGGTCGTGGACTCCCGCGAAAGCCGGGAGGGCGAGGCCATCCGCCGCCGCCGCGAATGCCTGGGCTGCGGGCGCCGCTTCACGAGTTACGAGCGGGTGGAGGAGGTGCCTATCGTCGTCGTGAAGAAGGACGGGCGCCGGGAGCCCTTTGACCGGGCCAAGCTGCTGAAAGGCCTGCTGGCCGCCTGCCAGAAGCGGCCCGTGTCGCTGGCCCGGTTGGAGGAGCTGGCCACCGACATCCAGGCGAAGCTGCTGGAGCGCTCCGACCGCGAGATCCGCGCCCGGGACCTGGGCGAAGTGGTCATGGACGAACTGAAGGGCCTGGACCAGGTGGCCTATGTGCGCTTCGCCTCCGTCTACCGGGACTTCAAGGATCTGCCGGATTTCGTGCGGGCGCTGGAGGAGGTGCTCATGCACCGCGAAGGCGGAGCCCCTTTGCAGGCCGCCCCTCGCCTGCCCGTGCCGCCGGCCCAGGAGACGCCGCTCTTCCCCGGCGATGAGCCCCCGCGCGTGAAGCGGAAGTAGGGCCCGCTACACTGGCCTTTCGAGGAAGCCCGTGGCCGAGGAAACCATCCCCATCACGCAGGACGAGTCCCCCAAGATCCCCGAGGTGCTGCCCGTGCTGCCTCTCCGGGATGTGGTGGTGTATCCCTATGTGATCCAGCCCCTCTCCGTCAGCCGGGACATCTCCATCCGCGCCATCGACACGGCCCTGGTCGAGAGCCGCCTCATCCTCCTCGTGGCGCAGAAGCAGGTGGAGGTGGACACGCCGGGTCCCGAGGACCTCTACCGCGTGGGCACGGCCGCGCTGGTGATGCGCGTGCTCAAGCTGCCGGACGGCCGCGTGCGGGCGCTGGTGCAGGGCGTGCAGCGGGTGCGCATCGAGTACTTCACGGAGACGGAAGGCCTCTTCAAAGCCCGCGTGGAGCCGCTCGTGGAGCCCGAGGCCCCGGCAGGCGTGGAGACGGACGCGCTCATGCGGAGCGTGAAGCAGAGCCTCGAAAAGGCCACCACCCTGGGCAAGAGCCTGCCCCAGGAGGTGCTGGCCATCGCGGGCAACCTGGACAGCCCCGGCCGTCTGGCGGATCTCGTGGCCTCCAACCTCGACCTCAAGCTGGCGCAGAACCAGGAGGCCCTGGAGATCGCCGATCCCATGGTGCGGCTCCGGAAGGCCCACGACCTGCTGCTCCGCGAAATCGAGCTGCTGGAAGTGCAGCAGAAGATCACGCTGGAAGCCCGCGGCGAGATGGACAAGAGCCAGCGCGAGTACTACCTCCGCCAGCAGCTCAAGGCCATCCAGCAGGAACTGGGCGAGGGCTCGGAATTGGCGGAGGAGATCCAGGGTTTCCGCGACAAGCTCGCCAAGCTCAAAGTCCCCGAGGATGCGCTGACGGAGATCGAGCGCCAGTTGAAGAAGCTGGAGCGCATGCATCCGGATTCGTCGGAGACGGCCGTCACCCGCACCTACCTGGAATGGATGACGGAGCTGCCCTGGGGCATCACGACGGAGGACCAGCTCGACCTCAAGCGCGCCAAGAAGATCCTGGACGAGGACCACTATGGCCTCGCCAAGATCAAGGACCGCCTGCTGGAATTCCTGGCGGTCCGGAAACTGAAACCCGATCAGCGCGGCACCATCCTCTGCTTCGTGGGCCCGCCGGGCGTGGGGAAGACAAGCCTCGGCCGCAGCATCGCCCGGGCCCTGGACCGCAAGTTCGCGCGCATCTCCCTGGGCGGCGTCCACGACGAGAGCGAGATCCGCGGCCACCGGCGCACCTATGTGGGCGCCATGCCGGGCCGCATCGTGCAGGCCCTCCACCAGGTCAAGTCGCAGAACCCCGTCATCATGCTGGACGAGGTGGACAAGATCGGCCGCGATCTCCGCGGCGACCCCAGCGCGGCCCTGCTGGAGGTGCTGGACCCGGAACAGAACAACACCTTCCGGGACCACTACCTCAATGTGCCCCTGGACCTCTCCCAGGTGATCTTCCTGGCCAACGCCAACGAGCTGGAGCCGGTGCACCCCGCCTTCCGGGACCGCATGGAGATCATCACGCTGTCCAGCTACACGCTGGAGGAGAAGCACGCCATCGCGCGGAGCCACCTCATCCCGCGGCAGCTGGAGAAGCATGGCCTCAAGGCCAAGCACATCGCCTTCTCGGAAAAGGGGCTGCGCGCCATCATCACGGGCTACACGCGAGAGGCGGGCCTGCGGCAGCTGGAGCGCGAGATCGGCGGCGCCTGCCGAAAGGTGGCTCGTGCCTTGGCCGACGGCAGCTGGAAATCCAAGATCAATCTCACCGACAAGAACATCCAGCGCTACCTCGGACCCCTGAAGTCCATCCCGGATGAGCGCCTGAGCAAGCCCCGCGTGGGGGTGGTGACGGGCCTGGCCTGGACCTCCACCGGCGGCGAGGTGCTCTTCGTGGAGACGCTCTCCATGCCGGGCAAGGGCGGCCTCCTGCTCACGGGCCAGCTGGGCGATGTGATGAAGGAGAGCGCCCAGGCGGCGCTGAGCTACATCCGGTCGCGGTCCGAGGCCTTCCAGATCGACCCGGAGGTCTTCCAGAAACGCGACCTGCACATCCACTTCCCCGAAGGCGCCATCCCCAAGGACGGCCCCAGCGCGGGCCTCGCCATGGCCACAGCGCTGCTCAGCACGCTCACGGGCCTTCCCATCAGGAACACCGTGGCCATGACGGGCGAGATCGACCTGCGGGGCGACGCGCTGCCCATCGGCGGCCTCAAGGAGAAGAGCCTCGCGGCCCTGCGCCTGGGCATCCACGACATCATCATCCCCCACGCCAACCTCAAGGACCTGGAGGAGATCGAGGCTCCGGTCCGCAAACACCTGCGCTTCCACCCCGTGCGCCACGTGGAAGAAGTCTTTGAGCTGGCCCTGCAGGGATGGGTACGGCCTGAAAAACGCAAGAAGCCCGCGAAGACCCGTCAGAGGAGAGAGGCGCGATGATCCCGTGGCTCATGCAAACCCCGCCCGCCCAGATCGAACAAGCGGGTATTGGCGAGAAGATCGAGACCCTTCAAAAAGCCCAGCAGTGGGGGGCGTTGTCGGATTACTTCGAGACGCTCACGGCGAAGGAGCGTGGCGCCAACCTGGCTGCATGGCTCCAGGCCCTGCAGCGCGCGGAGCGATGGCCCCGGTTGCTGGAAATCTGCGACGCGGTGATCCCCCAGCTTGAGGCCAAAAGCGGCCCCAAGCTCACCATCCCGCGTCTGGAACGGGCCCAGGCCCTGAGCGCGCTGAACCGTCACGCGGAGGCGGAGGCCGCCCATGAGCAGAATGGGAAACTGGGCTACTCCGATGGGTTCATCAATGCCTGCGTGGAGGCCCGCAACGCGCAAGACTGGCCCGGGCTTGAGCGGTGTGCCCAGGAGTTGCTTACAGATAAGCATGATAATTATCAAGCACTTGCATGGAAGGGAGAAGCCGTCGCCCGCCAAGGTCGTTATGAGGAGGCCGAACCCCTCTTGCGCCAATCTATCGAGGGTGACCCCCAACAGGCCCTGGCTTGGAACAACCTCGGCCGCTGCCTCAATGCGAAGCATGCCTGGGCGGAAGCCATCACTTGCCTGGACAAGGCCATAGCCCTCGACCCCTCTGAATGGGAGGCCCGCTACAACCGGGGGCTCGCCCAATTCCAGCTCGGACATTACAACGAGAGCATCAACGATCTGAAGGCGGCCTCCCTGGCCAATCCTGGCGACCCCCAGATACGCAAAGACCTGGCCTCGGCGGAATCCTATGTCCACGGAGGCGCAAAGGGCTCCCGTCACGCGAAGTCCCATTGAGTTCCATGTGGAACACCCTTCAAGGAAGCTGATTTGGTGACGCTCG
>Ga0210400_10003643_pt1 | contig 13594 bp, 18 predicted proteins | sample IncBWH26MmetaG_FD_155456 | JGI IMG/M metagenome (GOLD analysis project Ga0210400, IMG submission 155456) | Forest soil microbial communities from Barre Woods Harvard Forest LTER site, Petersham, Massachusetts, United States - Inc-BW-H-26-M | ecosystem: Environmental > Terrestrial > Soil >...
GGGAGTTGTTCGTGAATCTAAGCGTGTCTGGTCTGCCCGCAATTATCATTCAGGTGGGATTCATCGTGGTGTTTTCTGCTCCGGTATGGCTTGCAGCGCGAATGGTGGGTGCGGCTAATCCGACGCTGATTCGTTCCGCTCTATCGTTGATCGTTGGAGTCGTTGGCTCTGTCGCTAGTGTCGCATTGGGCGGAGGCTTCGCCTTGCTCCTGGCACCTTTGGCGTTTCTATTGGCCTTTAAGTATGTCCTCGGGACGTCCTTGCTCGGCTCTATTGGAATTGCCATTATTGCCGTGGCAGGTTATGCGGCGATGGTTCATTTCATCGGTGCGGCATTTACCGTTTCAGACAGCGCGGTCGCCGTCTAACAATCCGTTCGAGCGAACGCGGGCGGCGAATTCTGTGGACCAATGTGTCATCGGAGCCCTTATGCCCAACTTTCAGCAAGTCTTGCCGTTCATTCCGCTATCGATACTCACCTTTTTTGCGTGGCGTTATTTCAAGAACGGTAGTCTGGTGGGTGCCTTGCTCGGCGGCCGGGTCACCGAAACCATCGGTGAAATTTCCCTATCGTCTTCGGGTTTCACGTCGCGGGTATTGCGCGTTTCTTTGATGGCGGCGGCAGAAGGTCAACCCAAGGACATCGCGTTGGCGATAACTTCAAAGGCAGCGCTTGGCGCGAGTGTCGTGCCATTCAAGTTATCGCGTTCTCAGGCATTGGAGTTAGTATCGATCCTGCAGAGAGCCACGGTACGCTGAGATGTCATATGCTGGTCAAGCAGAGCTTCAGCATCCTGGAGGGCAATGTCTATGCTTACACATCTATTGTCGACCACGCGGATCGAGATTTTTCTAGCGGCAGCTCTGATTCTCGCCATCACGCCGGGCCCCGGCATCATGTATGTGATGGCCCGTACTTTGTCGGGCGGCGTATCGGATGGAATGGCATCTTCCGTCGGAACCGCCGTTGGAGGCATGATTCACGTGGCTGTCGCGGCGGTCGGGCTCTCAGCGCTGCTGGCGGCCTCGGCGAAAGCATTTCTCTTCGTAAAGTACGTCGGTGCTATTTACCTGTTATTTCTCGGTGCGCGCGCAATTCTCGGCGCGCGCGGCGTGTCCGGTATCCCGCCGATTCGGCCCCATGGATCCCGACAGGCGCTTCTCGAGGGAATACTTACCGAGGCATTGAATGTCAAAACGGCGCTGTTTTTTCTGGCATTCATCCCGCAGTTTGTCGATCACGCGTTGCCGGTGGCACCGCAGTTCGCGATTCTCGGCGTGTTTTGCGTATGCCTTAATACCGCGGTGGATTTTCTGGTGGTGCTGCTTGCTTCTCGCTTGTCCGGGTACTTCAGGAACTCGCCCAAACCCGCGCGGTATATGGCCTACGGCTCGGGCAGCGTCCTGATTGGGCTCGGCGCATATGTGGCCCTCTCCGATAGCCGACGCTGACAGTCCGAGTCCGTTGGAGAGGTGCCGCGGGCGTCGGCGCGCCGCCTGAGCTCACCCGGCCTTGCGGAAGGTCAGATTTAGACGCTGCGATCCCAACACTTCGTGATGACCGTCTTTGAGCGCAAGCACGCCGTGGTGGTGCAAGCGTGCGGCGCCACCCCAGACGACGACATCCCCATGCTGCAGCGCTACTCGCCGATGTCTGTCGGTTCGCGCGTCACCACCGAACAAGAATACCGCCGGCAATCCCAGCGACACCGACACAATCGGCGCATCGAAATCGCGCTCGTCGCGATCTTGATGCAATGTGAGCCGCGCGCCGGGTTCGTAACGATTGACCAGACAGGCATCAGGCACGAATTGAGGGAACCCTGCGGCTCGCGCGGCCGCCTGCGCTAGTTCGAGAAAGGCCGCTGGCATCGATGGCCAAGGGCACCCGCTCAAAGGGTCATACTCGCTGTAGCGATATCCTTGGCGATCACTCATCCAGCCGAGGCTGCCGCAGTTGGTCATGGCCACCGACATGCGAAAGCCGCCGCGAGTCACCCAGTGACGTAAGGGCGCCGCCGCTTGGATGCCTGCGATGCCGGCTAAGACCGCCGTCACGCTTTCGAGTGCGAAGCTGCGCAGTATCCAAGCCCCCGGGGCGAGTTGCTCTTGGTTCGTGGCTGGCGCAGCCAAGTCGAATAAATCACGGGTGAGCACCAGAGGCATGGCAGTCACTTTAATCGAAGTCCCGAGTCGGGTTAAAGTGCGGCTCTCTACGACAGGGAGGTTGAGATCCGCATGATTCGGCTGCTCGTGGCAATCGCCGTGGTGTGGTTGGTGCTCATGCCTCCGTTCTTCACGGACGGCGCCTGCACCGCCGAATTCGACGCCGTGGCGCACCAGATGCAGCAAAACAGGGCTTCCTTCGCATCATTGGCTTCAGCTCGAGAGTATTGGAACTCCGTGCATGTTCCGGTACAGGAGGTAGCGGCGGCCCAATGCCGGGTTGCCAAGCCTCGCTTTGTGGATAATTGCGGGTCTGGAGATCTGCTCTACATCGCCGTCCCGATTCACAATCAAGTTTGCCGTTTCTATCGAGATTCTGCGGTGCGAATTCAACTTCACTACGACGATCATGGGCGATTGAGGCAACTGCAGGCGGACATGAAGCCGTTCAGTTACTTCTCGATCCCATGGCTTGGGGTTACATTGTATTGGGCCAAATAGCAGCATCCGCTTCGGAGCACCGCCAATGAACGACAAGGCATTTCGCACTTTTCACGATTTCTATCCATTTTACCTTGGCGAGCACGCCAACCGGACCTGCCGACGACTGCATTTCACCGGCACCAGCATTGCCGCGGTGCTGCTCTGTGCCGCCGTGATCACGCAACGATGGTGGCTCATTGGCGTCGCTTTTCTGCAGGGCTATGCATTCGCCTGGATCGGCCACTTCTTTTTTGAGCACAATAAGCCGGCAACCTTCAAGTATCCCTGGTTCAGTTTGTTGGGTGACTGGCGGTTGTGGTGGGACATATTGAGCGGCAGAGTTCCGATCTGAGGCCGCTCTCCGCCCCTGCGGTTGTTTCCAAGGTTCTAAGCTACCCGCGACATTTTCTGTTGCTCGCCTGTTTCAGCGTACTGATAGGCGTCGTGAGCCGGCTGCATCCCGCCCGCGACTTATCCGTTTCCTTCGCGTTGTACGGAGCGCTTCATGCCCTGGCGTTGGTACTCGCCGTCCGGAGGCATCAGCCAACAATCTGGGGCAAGTGTCGATTCGTCGCTCTTGCGGCCGCGCTCTGTGTCTTGGCCTTTCGTTTCGGCGCAGTTGCAAGGGGACCATTCGGAGCCGCACCGGGAAATGTCGCGTTCTATACTCTGCTTGGACTCTCCTCCGTCGTCGGCGCGGCCAGCTACGCGACCTTGATCCGTCTTTGCGGTCTGTATGCTTTGACGATCACAGAGATCGTCGCAATCTCCGCCGGCTGCATGCTGGCCGCATTCGTCAGTCTATTCACCGCGAGTCATTTTCAAGCATTGGGTGCATGGTGGTTCGCGGTACTTTGGTGGTTCACGTTTTCAGGCGGCCTCTGGTATTTCGACCAGCCCTCCCGCGAATCGGAGATCTAAGAAGGGCTGCAAGAAGCAGGAACGCAATCCAGACGGCGGAGCGCACGCCGGCTCAAGGATTGTCAGGCGAGCGCACGTGCTCGGTGCGCACGCCGAGACCCAATAGCTGCGCCGGCCAGCGCCGCAGCCACGCATTGGAGTTCAGCAGTTTCAAGGGCCAGGGTACCTTCAATGAGCGCCGGGCGCCCGAGACCGCCGGCTTCAGGACCCGATTGTGGACCGCGACCTGCATGCTCTGGATCACCTTCACCGGAAACAAGCGGCGTCGCCGCACTGAATCAAGGTCCTCATCTTGAAGCGTTCCCGCCTTCAGCTTGGCTGCGAGAAGATTGGCGGTTGCGACCGCGTCTTGGATGGCGAGATTGATTCCGACGCCGCCCACCGGAGACATGGCGTGTGCCGCATCGCCAATACAGAGCAGTCCGGGCTTGGACCACGTCGTCAGCCGATCCACCGACACGCTCAACAGCTTGATGTCGTCGAATGATTTCAGCTCGTCCACGCGATCCGACAAGAACCCTGCGCCATCCGCGACGGCCGCTTTGAACGCCTCCAGCCCGGCGGCGTGTATCAGCGCAATGCCACCCTTACCGATCACGTATGCGCACTGCCAATAGTCGTTCCGGTCGATGGTCACGATCATCTTGTCGATCCCAAGACGCCCCAACACCTGCTCCGGATCTCCGGCTCGTTTCGAAATACGGAACCAAAGTACGTCGATTGGCGAGCCCAAATCCTGGACGACCAGGCCCGACGCCGCCCTCACGGTTGAGGTACGGCCGTCGCAGCCGACCACCAGCGTAGCGCGCACTTCGAGCGGGCCGCCGGGGGTAGTCACCTTGACGCCGACGACTCGCCCCGCCGCTTCTATCAGGCCGGTTGCCTGTGCCGACATGATCACCTGCAAGCGGGGAAAGCAGCGACCCTTGTCCACCAAGAAATTCAGAAAATCCCACTGCGGCATCAATGCGATGTATTTGAACGGTGTGGCGACGTTCGCGAAGTCCGCGACCCTGACGCGGACATTGCCGATTTCTGCGGCGAACGCCCGAATCTCCGAGTGGGGCAGTTTGAGAAAATCGCCGATCAACCCCAGCTCTTGCATGATCATCAACGTCGAGGGATGTACGGTGTCGCCGCGAAAGTCGCGAAAAAAATCGGCGTGCTTCTCCAGGACGACCGTTTTCACTCCGGCTCTTCCGAGCAAATAGCCCAGCATCATGCCGGCGGGGCCGCCCCCGGCGATACAGCACTCGACCTGCAGCGTTTCTTCCACGCCGGCAATATACGCGGACATATCCGCGGGCAATAGTCCGGGACATCGAAGCAGGTTTGGCTCAGCTGCGGTGTTCCCGCCCGCGCCGACTTGGTAAGATTGGCCATCGCGTAGCGCGCAGTGCCAAAAATCCCGCTTCGGCGCAGGAAACCATGAAAATCAACGAAGGCGGCTGTCTCTGTTCGGCGATCCGATTTCGGATTTTGGGTGAACCGATATTCTCTTGTATCTGTCACTGCGCCACCTGCCGCAGGGCAAGTGCTGCACCAACGGTCGCGTGGGTAACGTTCGACCGCGGCCAAGTTGAAATCTTGACGGGTTGCCCGCGCGTCTACCGCTCCTCTCAGGGAGTCGCACGCCAGTTCTGCGGCACGTGCGGCAGCCAGCTCTTGTATGAGAATGTGGTGAGCCCGGCAACCATCGACATCACTACGGCATCATTGGACAACCCCAATCTCTTCCCGCCGGCATCGGAGACCTGGCTGGAACATCGCGTGCCTTGGCAATCCGCTGATCAGAGTCGGGCACAGTACCCGAGGAGCAGCCAGTGACCAGGCAACTAATCAGTTCGGGATCTCAATTCGAACGCGACATCGGCTATTCGCGGGCAGTAGTCGACGGGAAGTGGGTCTTTGTATCCGGGACGACCGGCTTCGATTACGCAACGATGACGATTGCCGACAATTTGGCGGACCAGACCGAGCAGTGTTTGAAAAATATTCAATCAGCCCTGAGTCAGGCGGGCGCGGAGTTCGCGGATGTCGTACGGGTGATATACGTTCTGCCCGACGCCGCGCGCTTCCCGGACTGCTGGCCAACATTAAGGAAATACTTTGGCGCAGTACGTCCCGCCGCAATGATGATATCCGCCGGATTGTCCGACCCCCGTATGCAGATCGAGATTGAGGTTACCGCTCGAAAGCGCAGCGTATGAGCGAGTCACCTACGATGGAACACTTGTACGAAGGCGGTTGCACTTGCCGTCACGTCCGTTACCGGATGATGACCAAACCGCTGTTCGTGCACTGCTGCCACTGCCGCTGGTGCCAACGCGAGACAGGCGCCGCATTTGCCCTGAATGCCATGATCGAAGCCGATCGGGTGCACTTGCTGCAAGGCGACGTCGCGATCATCGACACGCCGTCCAACAGCGGCAAGGGCCAGCGGATTTCGCGGTGTCCGCGATGCCAAGTCGCGGTGTGGAGCAGCTACTCCGGCGCCGGCGACGCGATTCGTTTTGTCCGCGTAGGCACGCTCGATGAACCCGCGACCCTGCCGCCCGACATTCATATCTATACCGCTTCGAAGCAGCCGTGGATCCAGCTGCCGCCCGACGTTCCGGCCGAAACCGCGTACTACAAGGCTTCGGCGCGTTGGCCGGCCGACAGTCTGGAGCGCCGGGCCGCGCTGCTTGCGAGACGCGAATCCTGACGGCGCCAGGGCCGTGGTGTATGCCGCGGCTCCTAGGTGTGTGCTAATGTTATGCCGGAAAACGTGGAGAAGTCTGAAGTGAAAACGCTGTTCGTGATCGTCGCCTGGTGCATTTTATTCATGTTGTGCTGGCCGCTGGCGATTGTGGCCATCGTCTTGTGGCCCTTCCTATGGCTACTCTCGCTGCCGTTTCGGGCAGTCGCCATCACGTTCGACGCGATGTTCGCTCTGGTGCGCGCGATTCTGTTCCTACCCGCGCGGTTGCTCGGGTACCGCGGCAGCTCCACTGGCCGCCCGCTGTAACCGGAAAGCTCCGGTTCACGTGCATAACGCCGTGCACATACCATGAGTGTCAAACAGCGATCGCCCAAGGGCGCGCATAATGTGAAGCGTCGATGATCTTGGCTCGGGAAGCGCTGGCGCTCTTGCAGGAGGGAAACTATCGCTTCGTGTCGGATATCGGTGGTCGCGAGGCGATTACCGGCCGTTCGCGCCGGCTCGAGTTGGCCGCGAAGCAGGAACCGTTCGCCGCGATTCTCGGCTGTTCCGATTCCCGCGTACCCGTCGAGATCGTATTCGATCAGGGCCTGGGCGACCTGTTCGTCATTCGGGTCGCGGGGAACATTGTCGCTCCCTCTCTAATCGGCAGCGTCGAGTTCGCCGCGGAACAATTCGGCACTCGCTTGGTGGTGGTGCTGGGCCACACGGAATGCGGTGCCATAGGAGCCACCCTGGAACAGCTACAGCGACCCATCGAAAACCAATCGCGCAATCTGCACTCCATCGTGGATCTGATACGCCCATCCGTCGAAGGACTACTGGCGACGGAACTGAAACACGATCTGCCGGCATTGGGCCGAGCGGCGGTGCGCGCCAACATTCGCGCATCAGTGAGGCATCTGCGGCACGGCTCGGACATCATCGAGCATCTCATCCAGAATGCGGGACTGATGGTGGTGGGTGCCGAATATTCTCTGCAGACCGGCGTGGTCGATTTCTTCGACGGATTGACGGAAAAGGACTAGGAGCGGCGGGCAACACATGCCCCGGCTCCGTACTCAATGACTGAGTGCATAGCGCTGCTACGCGGCATCAATGTCGGGCGAGCCAAACGCATCGCCATGGCCCAATTGCGCGGCCTGTTCGTCGATCTGGGCCATGAAAATGTGCGCACGTTGTTGAACAGCGGCAATGTGCTGTTTCGATGCGCCGAGCCACGCACCGGCAAGCTCGCGCTCACGCTTCAAGGCGCGATTGCCGACAGGTATGGATTCCCGGCATCGGTCACCGTGTTGACGGCGGCGAACCTGGCAGCCATCGTGCGCGAGAATCCGCTGCTGCACATCGTCAAGGAACCGTCAAAGCATCTGATTGCCTTCGTCGCGCATCCCCGCGAGCTGGCCCCACTGCGCTCGCTGATGGAAGAAAAATGGGCGCCTGACGCGCTCGCCATCGGATCGCGCGCCGGCTACTTGTGGTGCGCCGACGGCGTGCTCGACAGCAAGCTTTCCCAGGCGTTTGCCCGTCGCGGCGGAGAAGCCGTCACGACCCGCAATTGGGCGACGGTGCTCAAATTGCATGCGGCGTCGAATACGCCTGGTTAGGCGCTTCGCAGTTACTGCGCCGGGTAATGCGTACCGCTGGACGCGGCTTGCCGGCGGCGGGTAGTATCGCGACCCCGTGAGACGCGCCTGTAGCTCAGCTGGATAGAGTATCGGCCTCCGAAGCCGAGGGTCGTGGGTTCGAATCCCGCCGGGCGCACCATTCACTTCAAATCGGCGGTTACCGGGACACTGGCTTGCTTGGCGGGCGCCCCCGCATTCGCCGACCGCGTGGCGTTGCGCAGGCTGTTGCCGGCATGCGTCAGGGATGCAGAAAACCATCGGTCGAGCAGACCTTGTGTCGCGCCGCCGTGATTCATCCAACGGCTGGTCCATTGCAGCGACGGATCCCCGTGTTTGCCCGCTTGGAGAGAGACGGTGCTGGCGCTCGATTCCCAAAGTGTCAGCAACCGGACCCGATCGTGCGATTTGTATTCCGACATACGCTGCCAAACGGTCGTGTCGCGAAGCATGGGGGCACTGCCGAGGGGATTTGCCAACTCATCGTCGAACACGCCACGCTTGCGCGGACGGAATTCAGTGGACGAGAACCCGGGGTTGTCGGTGACGAGGGGGACTTTGAAGAGTTGCGCCGTCTCCAACGTCGGCAGGGACGGCATCGATGAGCGCCGAAGTTTAGTCGTGTCAGGATCCTGTGCCGGATTGACCGGAGATGTTTGCTCGGCCGCGAGCGCATCGCCGGTATGGGCCAAGGTCAACAGCACCAAGCCGAGCAATAGCCGGTCGCGGATGCAGCTGCCGCGCGGGGCATGATCGAATGGCGCCGAGCCGGGGTGGGGAATAGTTTCGAACATGGTTCGCTGAGTCTTTCGACCTACACGCCCGCCCAGCATCCTACAGCCGGGCTCGCACTCCGTGCGACGCGCGTCACAGATTCCCGCCGTGGCTGCGCCGCAATCCGACTCAGCTCAACATAATCTCGACAGATTGCTATATATGTCAGTCGTGCGCCGCACTCGAGTCTCAAGGCGCGTCGTGGTACTCGGCCCGGCCCTTTTCCCAGTCGCGGCCGTTGAATGGCTGCACGACCATCGATTCGATGGTGTCGCTATCGATGCAGCGTGCGTTGACGCTGATGCCGTCCGGGTGCGAGCGGGGTATGTAGAACGATTTCACGCCGCAGGTGGAGCAGAAGAAATGCTTGGCGACGTGCGTGTTGAAAGAATAGGTCGAGAGAGCGTCGCGACCGCTCAGCAGCTTGAATCGATCCGCCGGCACTATCAGGTGCAGATAGCCGTACCGGTTGCATATGGAGCAGTTGCAATCGGCAACTTCGAGCTTCGCGGGCGCGATTACTTCGAAGCGGACTCGTCCGCAATGGCAGCCACCCGTGTGAGTACGCATGCTCCCCAAACTAGTGCTTGTACTCTTGCGCGGCCAAATCGCCAACCAGTGAAATCAACCGTTCCTGCGTGCCGGCCGATGCCACATCGGCGATATATTTACCATTCACGATAAACCGCGGCACGCCGTCGACCCGATAGCGCTGCACCAGTTCGTCGGCCTTGCGCATGGCGTTATCCACATCGAAGGAATGATATTTCTCCCGGAAAGCGCTTTCCGAAATGCCGAATTTCTTGACGAACTCCGCCTGCATGCGCTCCGTCTCGGCCGGATCTGCAACCACCAACGGATTGCCGTTGGTGTGAATCTCCTTGAACACTTCCGTGTGCAGCTGATCCAATTTGCCCAAACTGTCCAGCGTGTAATAAAGACGCGCCAGCGCCCGATTACCCTCGTTCCACATCACGTGAACGCGCGAAAAACTGACATAGGACGGCTTGGCTTTCTTCCACGTCTCGACCAACGAATCGATCGAAAAGCAGTGCGGACAGGCGTACCAGAAAAACTCCAGCACCTCGACCTGTCCGGGCGCGACCGAAGTGGGCTGCGCCGGCACGATTCGGGTGTAGTTGACGCCCTCCTGCCACAAGGCCGGGGCATTTATCGTGGTTGCGGATGCACTGGAGGTAGCCGCTGCAACGGTGGAGGCGACTGCCGCCAGCAGCGGATTATGCGCACCGCTGTCGCTCGGCACATCCTCGACCGTCTCGGAGCCGTCTTCGTTCATGCGGGTGATTTTCGACGGCAGGTCGGACGCCTGTTCGGCGGTCTTTTCCTGGGGAACCGCGGCCTTGGTCGGTGCGGCGGCCCTAGACGCGACGGCGGGTGCGCCGGCTGCTGCCGGCCGCTCGGGGGCCGATTGGTGTCTGCCGCATGCTGCCAGCACGAGACCCAACCCGAGACACACTGCCCACTGCGGAAGGCGCATCTTCAGCGCAAACCTTGCAGATAGGAGGCGAGATTGCGGATGTCGTCGGGGGCGAGCCGCTTGGCGATGGTCTGCATGATGCCGTTCGGGCCGGTCGTGCGGGCGCCCGAGGCATAGTCATTCAACTGCTTCATCACGTACACCGATTGCTGCCCGCGCAAGGCCGGGAACTTCGCCGGCTCATTGCCGCGCCCGGTCGGACCATGGCAGGCCATGCAGGCGGGAATCGCACGGGTTGGATCGCCCGCCCGGTACAGCTTCTGGCCCGCCTGCCAGTACGAGGGGTCCGCTTCCAGTCCGGTGTTGGTCAGACTGTCGAAATAAGCTCCCAAGTCGGCCATGTCCTCGTCCTTCAAGTTCATGGCATTCGGCATCATCACCGGATTGGCGCGTTTGCCGTCTTTGAAGTTCTTCAGTTGCTCCGCGATGTAATCGGCACCGATGCCCGCCAGGCTCGGCCATTCCGGGTTCGCGCTATTGCCGTTCGCGCCGTGGCAAGCCTGGCAAACGATGGCCTTGGCCGCGCCGGCCTCCACGCTTGCGGGCAACGCCGAAGGGCTCGCGAACGCGACGGAAATTGTTGCTGCGAGAATCCAAAGCCGTTTCATGATCCCCTGGTACCCCATTCTGTTTTGTGAAACCGCGCGGCCGCAAATTGTACACTAGAGTCAATAATTTGCGTTCAACCGGCGGCCATGTCCATCTATCCCAATCTGAAATTCCTGACCAGTGCCGCTGCACCGAATCAACTCGCCCCGGACCAGGGCCGAGAGATCGCCTTTGCGGGACGTTCGAATTCAGGCAAGTCGACCGCGATCAACGCCATTACGCAGCGGCCGGGTCTCGCGCGGGTCAGTCGTACCCCCGGCCGTACCCAGCTGATCAATTTCTTCGAGTTGGCGCCCGAGCAGCGCCTGGTCGACCTGCCGGGTTATGGATTTGCCAAGGTGCCGAATCGAGTACGACTTCATTGGCTGGAATTGATGGAGCACTATTTTAACGTGCGCGAGTCGCTGGTCGGGTTGATCTTGATTGTCGATAGCCGCCGCGGCTTGGGCGCTCAAGACGCGGGAATGCTCGAATGGATTCTCGCCCGAGACCGATTCGCGCATGTGCTCCTCACCAAGACGGACAAGTTGAATCGGCGCGACTCGCAAACGGTGTTGCGCGAGACCCGCGCGGCTTGTTCCGATACGGCGGTCACGGCGCAATTGTTTTCGGCGCATGACAAGCAGGGGATCGAGGAGGCGCGCCAGGTGATGGACCGGTGGCTCGAGGCCCAAAAAAAAGCCCCGGTGGTTACTTAGAGCAGCCACCGAGGCAGACCAACCCGGCATGGGGATGACAAACCGGGTCATTCCCGCTCAGGGAGAAGAGCGGGGAGCGTCTCTCACGCTCATTAGGTTAGATGGGGGTGCTTGCCGAAAGTTCCAGCCCTCGTCACAGCAATTTTATCAACGCGGCCATAGCGCGGACCTCTGCCAGTAACGCGCTGAATATGGGGGTAATTCTGCACCAAACCCTGCCGTTGTGCATCTTAATATGGGGCGCTGGACTGCCCGAGCGTCGCCATATGGCAACACACAGCGTGGCTAAAACCGCCGTGGCAGCCGAATATCAGTGCGCCTCATCCCAATTGCGGCCGACCCCTACATCGATTTTGAGGGGAACCGCCAACTGTGCGGCCTGCGCCATGTGGATTCGCAACTCCTTCACCACACCCTCCACGGCAGAATCCGCCACTTCCAGCACCAATTCGTCATGCACTTGCATGATCAGCCGAGCCGGTATCTGCGACTTCAGCAACCAACCGTCCACTTCGATCATGGCGCGCTTGATGATGTCGGCCGCAGTCCCTTGCATGGGTGCGTTGATGGCGCTTCGTTCGGCGTACTGGCGCAACGCCTGGTTGCGCGATTGAATCTCGGGCAGGTACAGCCGCCGTCCGAATACCGTTTCGACGAAGCCGCTCTCGCGCGCTTGGCGGCGTGTCTCGTCCATATAACGCTTCACACCCGGATAGCGCTCGAAATAAAGATCCATGTACTTCTGCGCGTCGCCGCGGCTGATCCCCAACTGCCGCGCCAGCCCGAATGCCGACATCCCGTACATCAAGCCGAAGTTGATGGCCTTCGCCGAGCGGCGTTGATCCGAGCTCACGGCATCGAGCGGCATCGAAAACACTTCGGCGGCGGTCGCCTGATGAACGTCGCGATCTTCGGCAAAGGCCTGCAGCAAACTCGTGTCGCCGGACAGGTGCGCCATGATGCGCAGCTCGATCTGTGAATAGTCGGCGGCGACCAATGACGATCCAGGAGGTGCGATGAAGGCTTGACGAATGCGCCGGCCTTCCTGGGTTCTGATCGGGATGTTCTGCAGATTCGGATCCGTCGAGGAGAGTCTGCCCGTGGCGGCGATCGCTTGATGATAGGAAGTGTGGATGCGGCCGGTGGTCTGATTGATTTGCTTGGGAAGGTTGTCGGTATAAGTCGATTTGAGCTTGGCAACGCCGCGGTATTCCAAAATCAATTTGGGTAAGGTTAGGTCGCGGCGAGCTCTTCCCAGGACATCCTCCGCTGTCGAGGGCTGACCGGTCGGGGTCTTGCGCATCACCGGAATGCCGAGTTTGCCGAACAAGATTTCCTGCAGTTGCTTCGGCGAATCCACATTGAAAGCACCGCCGGCTTCCACGTGAGCCTGCGTCTGCAACTCCAGCATGCGCGCCGCCAGCTCCGAACTCTGGATCCTGAGCAGATCTCGATCGACGAGCACACCCGCTCGCTCCATGCGAAACAGTACCGGTGCGAGCGGTTGTTCGATGGTCTCGTAAACTGCTTTCAAAGTGGGTAGCGCATCGATTTGCGGCCATAGAGTCAAATGCAGGCGCAGCGTGACATCCGCATCCTCGGCGGCGTATTCGGCGGCCCGATCGACATCGACCTGATTGAACGGAATCTGCTTTGCGCCCTTGCCCGCGACCGCTTCGTAGGAAATCGTCTCGACGCCGAGATACTTCACCGCGATCGCGTCCATGTCATGGCGGGTCGCAACACTATTGAGCACATAGGATTCGAGCATGGAATCGTAGCGCTGTCCCGCGACTGCGATACCGTAGTTCGCCAACACATGGGCCTGATACTTCTGTTGATGACCCAACTTCGACCGCTTCGGGTCCTCGAGCATCGGCTTGAGTGCCGCCAGCACTTTCGTTCGATCGAGCTGGTGCGGTGCTCCCGTATAATCATGGGCAAGCGGCACATAGGCGGCTTCTCCCGCCGCAACCGCGAACGACAGCCCGACGATGTGTGCCTGCATGTAATCGACGCTGTCCGTTTCCGTATCGAACGAAACGAGCGGCGCCGCGTCGAGCTTCGCGAGCCACGCGTCGAACGCCTCCTGCGAAAGAATTTTGTGATACGTGCG
>Ga0210400_10003645_pt1 | contig 13591 bp, 9 predicted proteins | sample IncBWH26MmetaG_FD_155456 | JGI IMG/M metagenome (GOLD analysis project Ga0210400, IMG submission 155456) | Forest soil microbial communities from Barre Woods Harvard Forest LTER site, Petersham, Massachusetts, United States - Inc-BW-H-26-M | ecosystem: Environmental > Terrestrial > Soil >...
CGAGCATCGTCAATTTCGTCGACGAGTTGTCGCGTGCCGAGACCGGCGGCGTCGAGCCCATGGCGCATCCGCTCGATGGCCAGCAGCAGCGGCTGCGTCCCGATGTCGTGACCGAGAGCGACGATCACGAGAAGTACCAAGCGAACGCGCCGGCGGTGCAGGGCGGCTTATACGTCGTGCCGCGAGTGATCGACTAAGCCCGCCAGCGCGCGATTCGGCTGAGGCCTGCTATTCTTAGATGACGATGCTGCACACCCTTTCCATTGGCGAGCTTGGGGAGACTTTGAGCTCGGGCCAGACTTCGAGCGTCGAGCTCACTCGGCATTTCCTGGCGCGGATCGAGCGCCTGAATCCCGCCCTGAACGCCCTGATCACCCTTACCGCCGAACCGGCGCTCGCAGCCGCGGCCGCGGCTGATGCCCGCCGAGCCGCGGGCGAGGCGGGTTCCCTCCTCGGCATCCCCCTCATTCATAAAGACATTTTCTGCACCGATGGGGTTCGCACCAGCTGTGGTTCGCGCATGCTGGACAATTTCATCGCGCCCTATGATGCGACGGTCGTGACCCGGCTCAAGGCGGCCGGCGCCGTCATGCTGGGCAAAGCCAATATGGATGAGTTCGCCATGGGCTCCTCCAACGAGACCAGCTACTACGGGGCGGTGAAAAATCCCTGGGATACGACCAGGGTCCCGGGCGGCTCGTCGGGCGGCTCGGCGGCGGCGACCGCGGCGCGGCTGGCGCCGTTTGCCACCGGCACCGACACGGGTGGTTCCATCCGCCAGCCCGCCGCGTTGACCGGCGTGACCGGCGTCAAACCGACCTACGGGCGCGTGTCTCGCTACGGCATGGTCGCGTTCGCGTCGAGCCTCGACCAAGCAGGGGTGTTCGCCCGCAGCGCCGCGGATGCGGCGATCGTGCTCAAAGTCATGGCTGGGTTCGATCCAAAGGATTCGACCAGTATCGATGCTCCGGTCCCCGACTATCCAGCCGCCTTGGGACAGCCGCTCACCGGCCTCAAGATCGGCCTGCTGCGGGAGTTCTTCGAGGGTCTCGAAGCACGCAACGCGGCGTTGATTCACGAGGCGCTCAAGATCTATCGCAGTCTCGGTGCGCAGACCCAGGAAGTCAGCTTGCCGCACCTGCCGCTGTCGGTTCCCACTTACTACGTGGTCGCGCCCGCCGAGTGCTCGTCGAATTTATCGCGCTTCGACGGCGTGCGTTTCGGGTATCGCTGCGAGCAGCCGAAGGACCTGCTCGATCTCTATACGCGATCGCGCGGCGAGGGTTTCGGCGCCGAAGTGAAACGGCGCATCATGACCGGCACCTACGTATTGTCGGCCGGATATTTCGACGCCTACTACTTGAAGGCGCAGAAAGTGCGCCGCTTGATCACCGACGATTTTCGCGCCGCATTCACCCAGGTCGATCTGCTGATCGGGCCGACCACACCGACCCCGGCCTTCGCCATCGGCGCGAAAATCGACGATCCGGTGACCATGTATTTGAACGACATCTACACCATCGGCGCCAACCTCGCGGGCTTGCCCGGGCTATCGCTGCCCTGCGGTTTCGTCGACGAGTTGCCGATGGGATTGCAGCTGATCGGACCGCATTTTTCCGAGGCAAAACTTCTGAACGCGGCGCATTCTTTTCAGCAGGCCACCGATTGGCATCGCCGGGCGCCGCGCGGGTACGAGTAATGATCGATTGGGAAGTAGTCATCGGGCTCGAGATCCACGCGCAGCTCGCCACCAAATCCAAGATTTTCTCGGGCAGCGCGACGGCGTATGGCGCGCCGCCGAATACTCAGGCCAACCTGGTCGATCTGGCGTATCCCGGCGTACTGCCCGTGCTGAATGCCGAAGCGGTGCGTATGGCGGTCAAATTCGGGCTCAGCATCGGCGCCACCGTGGCGCGCCGCTCGGTGTTCGCGCGCAAGAATTATTTCTATCCCGATTTGCCGAAGGGCTACCAGATCAGCCAGTACGAACTGCCGGTGGTGAAACAGGGCAAGATCAGTGTGATGCTCGACGACGGCCGGGTTTTGAGCATCGGCATCACGCGCGCGCACCTCGAGGAGGATGCCGGCAAGTCGTTGCACGAGGGGCTGGTCAATGCCAGCGGTATCGATTTGAACCGCGCGGGCACGCCGCTGCTCGAGATCGTCTCAGAGCCCGACATGCGTTCGGCCAAGGAGGCGGTCGCCTACATGAAGAAGATCCACACCCTGGTGCGCTACCTCGAGATCTGCGACGGCAACATGCAGGAGGGCTCCTTTCGCTGCGACGCCAACGTCTCGGTGCGTCCGCGCGGTCGCGATAAATTCGGCACCCGCGCCGAAATCAAGAATCTGAACTCCTTTCGTTTCGTCGAGAAGGCGATCAATTTCGAAGTCGCGCGTCAGACCGAGTTGCTCGAAAGCGGCGGCAGCGTGGTGCAAGAGACCCGCTTGTACGATTCGGACAAGGACGAGACTCGCTCGATGCGCTCCAAGGAGGAAGCCAACGATTACCGGTATTTTCCGGATCCCGATCTTTTGCCGGTGCAGATCGACGAACCCTACATCGAGTCCGTGCGCGCGACGCTGCCGGAATTGCCCGATGAGAAGGCGGCGCGCTTCGCGCGCGAATACAGCCTGTCGCACTACGATGCGGGCGTTCTGTGCGCAAGCCGCGAGCTCGGCACCTATTTCGAGGCGGTGGCCGCCGCATCCGGCGCCGCGCACGCCAAGCTCGCGGCCAATTGGGTGATGGGCGAACTGTCGAGCGCTCTGAACCGCGATGGCCTCGACATCAAAGATACACGCGTCCTACCCGGGCAGTTGAGCGGGCTGTTGGCGCGGATCATCGATGCGACCATCTCGGGCAAGATCGCCAAGGAGGTATTCGAGTCGATGTGGTCCGAGGGCGGTTCCGCGGATGCCATCATCGAGGCGAAGGGCCTGAAGCAAATCACGGATTCGGGTGCCATCGAAGGAGTGATCGATGCCGTGATCGCGGCGAATCCCAAGCAACTCGCCGACTATCGTGCGGGCAAGGACAAGTTGTTCGGGTTCTTCGTCGGACAGGTGATGAAGGCGACCGAAGGCAAGGCGAACCCGGCGCAGCTCAACGACTTGCTGAAGAAAAAGCTGGGCGCCTAGATGCACGATCGCGACTGCCTGCATCGCTTCATTTTCGAGCACTACCCGATCCGCGGGCACTTGGTGCACCTGGACGCCGCCTGGCGCGCATTGATCGAACATCGCGAGTACCCCGCGCCGATCCGCGACATCTTGGGCGAGGCGGTGGCGGCCTCGCTGTTGTTGGCGGCGACGGTCAAATTCGAGGGCGTCCTGTCCCTGCAATTGCAGGGTGCGGGGGCGGTGCGTCTCATGCTGGCGCAATGTACCAGCGGGCTCGGAGTGCGCGGACTCGCGCGTTTCGACGCGGAGGCGGACCCCGGCGCCGATTTGCTCGGCACCGGCAATCTCACCGTGACCCTGGAGACGGACGACGGCGCGCAGCGCTACCAGGGAATCGTTCCGATCGCAGGAAGACGCCTGGGTGAATCGCTGCAGGTGTACTTCGAGAATTCGGAGCAATTGCCGACCCGGCTTTGGCTGCATGCCGACGCCTCGGGCGCGGCGGGGATGCTGCTGCAAAAGCTTCCCACCGCGCCCAGCTCGCCGAGTGCGGACGCAGCGACGGCCGCCGCCGTCGAGGATGCCTGGCGGCGCGTGCAGTTGCTGGGCGAGACGCTCACGCCGGATGAATTGCGCGCCCTCGCCGACGCGCAGATCCTGCATCGGCTGTTCAACGAAGACGACGTGCGTTTGTTCGAACCGGCGCCGGTTTATTTTCGCTGCCGCTGTTCGCGCGAGCGGGTCGGGGGCATGCTGCAGGGACTCGGCGAGGCGGAAACCCGTGCGGTGCTGGCGGAGCGCGGCGAGGTCGAAGTGCGCTGCGATTTCTGCAATCGCGCCTATGTGTTCGACGCGGTGGACGTCACGCAATTGTTCAATACCGGTGTCGCGAGCGAGCGCGGCCGTTCGCTGCACTGAGGGGACCCGCGGCGGCGGCCGCCTCTCCCGGATTGCGGCGCTGCTGGCCGGGGCTGCGTTCGCCTGGACGACCGCCGCAGGCGAGGCGCCGTTCTACGCGAACACCTTCGGCAAGCCTTTGTCCGCGGCTGCGCTGGCGCAAATCGGTCGTGCACTATTCTTCGATGCGTCCCTGTCCGCGTCCGGCACGATGGCATGCGTCGCCTGCCACGACCCCAAACACGCTTTCGGTCCGCCGAACGCCGCGCCGGTGCAGCGCGGCGGCAGCGATGCACGGCGCTTCGGTGTGCGTGCGGTACCTTCGCTCGAATACAGCCAAAACGTGCCGCCGTTCACCGAACATTATTTCGACGACGACGGCGATGACAGCGGCGATCAGGGGCCCGCGGGCGGCCGCACCTGGGACGGCCGCGCGCAGTCGGCGCACGAACAGGCCCGGCTGCCCTTGTTCTCGGCGTTCGAGATGGCCAATGCGGGTCCCGCCGCCGTGGTTGCCACGGTGCGGCGTGCGAGCTATTGGCCGCAGTTTCGCGAGACCTTCGGCGGCGAGGTGCTCGAGGACGACGCGGCGGCGTTCAAGGCGGTGCTGCTGGCGCTCGAGACCTACCAACAAAGTTCCGGCGAGTTCTTTCCCTACGACAGCAAGTACGACGCCTGGCTGCGGCATGAGGTTGCGCTGAGCGACGCGGAAGCGCGCGGTTTGGCGGCCTTTAATGACCCGCGGAGGGGCAACTGTGCCCGCTGTCATCCGAGCGCGATGAGGGCGGGGGCATTTCCGCAGTTCACGGATTTCGGCTACGCCGCGCTCGGCGCGCCGCGCAACCCCGCCATCCCAGCGAATGCGCAGCGCGGCTACTACGACCTGGGATTGTGCGGGCCGCTGCGCACCGACCTCAAGGAGAAGGGGCGGTACTGCGGCATGTTCCGCACGCCGTCCCTGCGCAATGCCGCGACTCGCGCCGTGTTCTTCCACAACGGCGTGGTGCACCGTCTGGAGGATGCGGTGCGCTTTTACGCCGAGCGCGATACCCGGCCGCAGAAGTGGTACCCCCGCCAAGAGAACGGCCGCATCATGAAATACGATGATCTGCCGGCGCAGTATCGAGCCAATGTCGACACGGAAGCTCCTTTTGGCCGGCGCGCCGGCGCGGCGCCGGCGTTGAGCGAAGCCGACATTCAGGACATCGTGGCCTTCTTGAATGCGCTTACCGACGGTTACCGGCCGCCGGCCGCCCGGTTTCCAGAGCCAGCGTCTTGATGTCGTTGAGGATCACCGGCGGCTGAATGAAGGCCAGCGTGTAGATTTCCCGCACCTCGCCATGGGTGTCGATCAGGAACATTTTGAGCATGTGGTGCATGGTGCGCGTTGCGCGGCCGTGCTGGTCCAAATCCACGCTGACGTCCTGGCCAAAATCATCGAGAACGGGCAGCAGTCGCGGCACGCTGTGGGCGGTCAGGAAGCGCCACTCGAATCCCGGATCGACGTCAAATTCCGTGGCATAGGTCGCGATGGCTGCAGGCGTGTCGTGCGTGGGATCCAAGCTCACGCTCAAGAATCGCACGCGGCCCGCGAGGTCGCGGTCGCGCCGCACGCTATCGCGCAGGGCGGCGAGGGTCGTGTGTGCGAAGGGACAGCCCAGCGGATCGGCGCAGTATGTGTAAAAAAATGTCAGCAACGTGATCTTGCCTCGCGTCAGCGCCGCGAGTCTGACGTTCCGGCCCGCGCTGTCGAGCAGCACGGCATCGGCTACGCGCTGGATCTTCTGCAGGGTGTAGCTGCCCGGCGGTAGCGGTACGAACTCCAGTCGTGGTGCGGCGGGCCGGCCGGGATCTTCAGTGGCGAGACACGAGCCCGCGGCTAAGCACAGAACGGCAGCGGCACCGACCGCGCCGCGCGAAGGACGCATCAGCGGGTGGAACCATCCACGGCCGGCGGTGCGCCTGCGAGCAACGCCACCCGCTGCGGACTGGCGCTGAACTTCATGTGATGCGGGCGGCCGAGCTGCTCCTTGGTGAAGTCGATTTCGAACGCAGGCGTAAGTTCGTGGCCGTCCCAGCGGAATGCGCGCAGAAACTGCTCGTTGTCCGTGCCCTTCTTGTCCCATTTCGACAGCAGGCTCGAAGTGATGTAAACGCGATGACCGTCCCAACTCTGCGACACCATGTTCACCTGGCTGCCGGTGTGCTTGCTGTAGGTTTGCCGCGGATGCTCGGGATCGGTGAGATCGAAGTAGTGCGTAGTGCCGTCCATGAAAGTGTTTACCCACAAACCTTTCGCGTCAGCAGTGATCGAGATGTCCACCGGCAAGGGCGTCTTGGCCGGATCGCCGATTGCGGCCACATCCTTCGCGGCCCAAGCTCCGCCCGCGTCCCGTTTGACCAACCAGAGTTGCGAGGTCAGTGCCGTGGCAGTGATCGCCCAATTTTGACCCTCGGGCAGCGCCCAGCGAATTTCCAGCGGCGCGCCCGGTACGGCGAAGATCTGCTCCGGCTGCACGGATTTCAGATTCCACATCACCAGCGTATTGCCGAAGTGCTGCATCGCTGCCGGGTCCTTGATCAGTTCACCAAGATCGCGCATGTAGTTGTTCCAGCCGGCGAAGCTCGAGGTCAACAGGGCATTCTTCGCGGGATTCACCGCAATGTCGTAACCATAACCATCGCCCTTGACTTGACCGATGCTGCCCGTGGGCATGGGGTATTTCGCGATGAAATCGCCCTTGTTGTTGTAGACGGACAGGCCGGTCACACCGTCCTTGGATGCCGTGTTCGACAGATTGCCGATCAGCATGCGCCCGGGCAACGCGTAGAATGTATGCGGCCCGGAGTAGCCGGTCTTGGCCGGCAGATTGTCGATCGTCCTGACCAACGTCGGGTGGGATGGATTGGTGCCCACGTCGAATACATAGATCTTGCTGTCGTCGAGACCACCGGCCCACAAATATTTGCGATCGTCGGTGAATCCCATGTGGTGCGCTTCGCCGCGGCCCCCTACGGAAATCTTGTCGATGACCTTGCCGTAGGATTTCGACGCGGGATTTACGGCGACGGTAACGAGCTTGTCCGATCCGTCGCCCATGCCGGGAACGCCGAGCGTCCACACGTGCACAAAATCCTCCTGCCCTTTGATGAGCCCGTACATGTAGGGCGAATTGCAGGTCTCATCGGCCTGTGCCGCGAGCGTGAAGGCGCTGAAGGATGCCGCAATACCCCAGCTCAAGACCGGCCATCGGACGCGTCGCATGGATACTCCCTCCCTCTGGCTGCTGCGCGCCGCATAAGTTGCGACTAGCAGAGCTGAAAAGCAAGCCGGCAGACGTGCGCCGATAAACCTCCCATTGATGGCCGCCGGTGGGAGGCCACCCCCGCGGCGCGGCTAGGTCTTGTCCAAAGGGGTGTTGCCGCCGCTGAACTCGCTGCGCGCCTGTGCCAGCCGATACTTGTGCTCGGCACGCCAGCGCCGCCAGTCGCGCAGACCGCACAGCGCATAAACCGCCTTGAACAGCTGCAGGCGCCACAGCACGCGCGGGGTATCGAACAGGTCGCCGGCCAGCATCGATATCACGCCCTGTTCCAGCTGCCAGGTGTTGCGCGGCTGGCGGAACATTTGCTGCATCACGGGACCGTTGAAGCGGTAAATGAAGAATGAGAACCGCTTCATGCCGGCCCGCTGCCGCTTCTCCAGCCGGCGCAGCAGCGCTGCCTCGCGGCGGGGTTCGCGCAGTGCGGCGTCCACCACCGCGGCCGCCTGCTCCGCGCCGCTCATCGCCAGGTACACCCCGGAGGAGAACACCGGATCGAGAAACGCAAAGGCATCCCCCACCAGCACCCAGCCGGCGCCGCCCATCTGGGTCGAGTCGTAGGAATAGTTGCCGGTCACGCGCACCTCGTCGCCGATCAATGCGGCGTGCTGGAGGCGGCGCCATAGCGCGGGGCTGCGTTGCAGCGTGGCCTGCAGGAATTCGATCGTGCGGCCCTTGCGCTGCTTGAGATAGTCCGGACGGCATACGGCGCCGACGCTCATGACGTCGTCGGGCAGGGGAATCATCCACATCCAGCCATGTTCGAAGCTGTAGATGCTGATGTTGCCGGCGTCCGCGCCGGGGCGCCGTTCGGCACCGCGAAAGTGGCCGAAGATGGCCGCGCTTTGGTGCTGATGGTTCTTGCGCCGCAATTTGCGCCTCGCGGAGAGAAACGCATCGCGGCCGCTGGCATCGACCACATAGCGTGTCCGAACACGGTAACTGCGGCCGTCATCGGTGTTCACATCCAGGCGCGTTTCGCGCGGTCCGCACTGCTCGAACCCGACCACTTCGTGGCCTTCGCGCGCGTCCGCGCCGCACTCACGGGCGTGCTCATACAGCATCTTGTCGAAGTCTTGGCGCCACACCTGGAAGGCGTGCGGCGGACTCGCGCCGATGGCGCGCGCAAAAGCATAGGTATTGTAACCGCGCTCGTTGTCCGCTTCGAAGTCCGCGCCGGGCTTGAACACGCCGAGCGCGCGCACCTTGTCGAGCACGCCCAGCCGTTCGAAGATCGGCAGATTCATCGGCAGCAGCGATTCGCCAATGTGGAAGCGTGGGTGGCGCGCCTTCTCGAGGGCGATCACCCGGTAGCCGCGGCGCGCCAGCAGGGCAGCGGCCGTGCTGCCGCTCGGGCCGCCGCCGATCACGGCCACGTCACACTCATCGATCATTTTTCGTCGGCGTAAATCTTGATCAGCCGATAGAGAAAATCACGGCAGTCGAGCAGGGACTTCACGCTGATGTATTCATTCAGGCCGTGGATGTGCCCTATGTCAGGTCCCATGAATAGCGGCTCGATGCCATAAGTCGGAATTCCGGCCGCGTTCAAGAACTGGCCATCGGTCGCGCCAGGCTGCAGGATGGGCAGCACCGGCACCCCGGGAAAGAATTCCGCCGACAGCTTTTGCACCGGTGCCAGGATCTGCGCCGTCAAGGGCGGCGGTGGCGAGCTTGGTCCGCGCGTCTCCAGCGTCGAGACCCCGACCTTGGGGTCGGCCACCAATTCTTCGAGTTTGAGGCGCACGGCCTCTGGGGTAATTCCCGGGAAGATGCGGCAATTGACATTGGCTCGGGCGCGTTGCGGCAGCGCATTGGTGGCATGCCCAGCGTCCAGCATGGTCGCGACGCAGGTGGTGCGCAGCGTCGCATTCCAGCTGGAATCCTTGGCCGAAACCAGTGCGATGGCGGCGGTGTCGGTCGGGTCCTTGACCAGTGCGCGCATGGCATCGGCCACTTCGGTGTTGCCGTTGGCCGCCTGGATTTGCGCCATGCCCGTGAAGTAGGCGCGGCTGCCGTCGGTGAACTGCGCCGGGAACTCGTAACCTTCGATCCGCAGCAGTGCTGCGGCCAACCGATAGATGGCATTCTCCTTGACCGGCCGGGAGCTATGGCCGCCGGGGCTGGTGACTTCCAGCCGGTAGTTCTGCGCGGTTTTTTCCCCGGCCTGAACTTCCAGCGCCACTTTGCGACCCTCGGCATCGAGCTCGCCCCAAGCACCTTCGTTGACCGCGAAGGCGGCGTCGATCAGCTCGCGCTGATGCCCGGCGAGCCATTGCGCGCCATTGAAGGCTCCCGCAGTCTCCTCACCGCAGGTAAGCGCCAGTTTGATCGTGCGCCGCGGCCGATAGTTTGCTTGACGGTAGCGGATCAACGTGTCCACCCAAATCGCGGCCTCCGCCTTGTCGTCGATGGCGCCGCGGGCGTAGAACGAACCGTTCTCTTCCACCAGCTTGAACGGATCGCGGGTCCAGTCCTCACGCTTTGCCTCCACCACATCGATATGTGCGAGCAGCAGGATCGCCTTGGCCTTCGGGTCCTTGCCTGGGTAGATGGCCACCAGCCCGCCTTCCTTGGGGTGATCGGGAGCCGCGAACGGGTGCAGATCGGCGTCGGCGAAGCCGGCTGCCTTGAGGCGCGCGGCCATGCGCTCGGCCGCCAACGTACAGTTGCCGTTGGAGAGTGCGGTGTTGGTTTCGATGAGCTCCTGGTACAGCGCCCGAAAATCCGCTTCGCCCGCCCTGGTCTCGGCGTTTGCGGGCAGGCTGGTGCAGATCAGGGCGATAGCCGCCGCAGCCATTCGAGCTACATTCATCGGGCGTAACCTCGTAACGATTTTCTCAAGGCGTATGGTAGACGATCGACGCCGCGCACTGGGGGTTTAGATGGAGCTCTGCGCGACTTGGCCACGGCATTGATGACCTCATTCCTCCCTGAACCCTGCCTCCAGTTGATGTCGAACCGCCAGAATCAGTACGACATCTTGGGAGGGAACCCATCGATATTTCGCGACGTAACCAAGCCTGCCGCGCGACAGTACCAACTCACGCCGGCCGTCTTCGGCCGGGCGGCCCAGCAAGGGATGATCCGAGAGTAGCTCGAAAGCTCGCCGAACGCTGCGCATCCGCTCACGCGCAAGCTTTGGGTTGTGGTTCGCAAGGAAGTCGAATAAACGCTCGAGGTCCGCGAGCGCTCGAGTCGTTATCTGGGCGCGCGCCATGTCCGCGCTCGTGGACGGCGTACCGCCTTTCCTTCCGCGCGAGCCTCGAGATAGTCAAATGCGGCTGCCAACGGAACAGCCTTGCCGCTTACCATGGTTCCCGTCTCGGAAATGGCCGCATCCTTCGCAAATCGCTCGCGAAGCTCCGCCCGATCCGCCTCCTGGCTCAATGCCTCGATCATGAAGGCGTGCGCTGTTTTATTGGCGGCGGCGGCGAGTCGTGCGATTCGACGCTTGAGACCTTCGGGAAGTTTGAGGCTGGTGGCAGACATGGAAGACGCCGTGCATTCAATGGGTAGTCAAAAAGTACTACCGACACGCATCAATGTCAAATTTGCGCGAAGCGGTCAGGGAGAAAAGTTCAGTCGGCCTTCTATCGCTTTGAACTGAGGATCATTCCGAAGTGGATCGAAAGACGAATCCACCCTGAAGGTCGGCTGGCGAATCCCCTGACATCCGTTATCCCATTGAACCAAAGATCTGACTTAGAATGCGCTCGGATCACCTGACCGGCAACTCGCCGCGGCGACGCCCCCAAAGACCGATTACGGTCTTCTATTCTGGCAAATTCAATTTGCGCAGCAACGCCCGATAACGTGGATCATGCCGAATTCCTTTGAAGCTCGGATCCACCTTGAGGTCCATGAGGCCCTCGTGCTGTCGATAGGCACGGTCTAGCCACGCGAATACATTATCGGCATCACCTCTCAGAGCATAGATTGTCGCAATGTCGTAAGCGTCTGTGTTGGCTCGAGTTGACTGGAGCTGAGCCAAGGCCGAACGCGCTTCTTCCGTTCTACCGAGAGTCTGGTAGGCCCAAGCAAACGCACCCTCGCGGGCAATCGCGTCCGGCTCGCGAGCGATTGCCTCTAATGCTGCGTCCGTCTTGTGCTGATTCAGCAGCGCAATACCCAATCCGCCATATTCCCCGGTGCGTCCCGGAATAAGATCAATCGCCCTGCGGTAAGACAGCTCTGCCTCTGAGTCCTGGCCTGCAAATCGTTGAGCTTCACCCATTTGAAAATACACCTCACCGTCCAGAGGATCTTCGACCATGGATTGCTCGTATAGCATCAATGCGTGGGGCAGATCACCGGCAGAAGTTAAAACGGTCGCCATCCAAAACAGGCTGAACGGGCTATGCGGCGCCAGTTCAAGAGCCTTTGAAAATTCCAGCTTGGCAGCCGCAAAATCCTGATCGAAATTCATATATACCTTTCCAAGAGCAATGTGCGCGTCGGAGAGTTCGGGATCCAGCTCCACCGCGCGCTGCGCCGCTTGCAGCGCACGGTCGCGTCCCTCTTGCCAACCTACAACGCCTGAGCCGGATAGGTTTGTAGTGACCCGAGAAACGCCCGCCCAGGCTTCAGCCGATGTTGGGTCGGATCGAACGACTTGCTCGTAATAATCTAAGGCCTTCTTTTGATCTTCTTTTGTTGCGCGAACAAGAAAAAACCTCGCCTGTAGCAGCAGATTGTACGAGGCTGCACTACTTGGCGGCACCGCGCGCGGCGCCGCCACTCCAAGCAGCGATACCCTAAGCGCCTTGACGACCGCACCGGCAATTTCATCCTGAACCTTAAAAATGTCGTCGAGCTTCCTATCGTAAGTCTCCGACCACAAGTGGTAACCGTTATCCACGCGAATCAGCTGTGCTGTAATACGAAGAGTGTTGCCCGACTTGCGAACGCTTCCTTCCAATACATGGGAAACACTAAGCGCCTTGGCGATATCGGCGATCGTCGTTTGTTTTCCCTTGTAGTAGAACGACGATGTGCGCGCTGGCACCCGAAGGTCTGGTACCTTCGTGAGCATGTCGATGAGTTCCTCCGACAGCCCATCCGAGAAATACTCCTGATCCTTCTTCTCACTCATGTCCACGAACGGCAGTACGGCCACTGATTTCTCCGGGATCAGCGGTGCGCTGACCGCGACGGTCGGCGTCAACACCGAGGCCACCGACGTCTGCCCGGCGATGCGCTTGGACAGCCACCACCTGCCGATCGCGAATCCGAGAAACGCCACCACGAGCACACCGAGGGCAACCGCCAGAGGGCGGTTGAAGGGTCGCCGCCTAGATCCGACTGATTTCGAGGGGACGGTATCGCCGCTGGCCGTAAATGACCCAGCCGCGAGAACCTTGCGAACCGCCGCCATCAGCTTCGGAAATGCGCGGCTGGGTTCCCCCTCGCTCGCGTCGAGCCACTGCGATGTATTCAGGAAGTATTCAAGATCTGCCGGCAATGGTGTCCGGTCAATCCGAAGTGAAATGACCGGGTGCCGCTTCGAGGCCGCACGCTCCACCTCTCGGACCACATGCGGAGAGGCAGCCGAGTGCTGCGATAAGATCAGAACGGTCGCCTTAGCCGCATCGATGGCGTGCACGATCACGCCCGCATAGAATTCCCCCGGCGTAACGTCCCGCGGTGCGATCCAGCAGCGGATCCCTCGGCTTTCCAATGCCTCGACGACCGAATTCGCAACCGCCGCATCCTGCGACGCGTAACTGACGAACACATCCTTGGATAGGGGAGGGCGGTGCGCCTCAAGCGGACCACTCGACTGCGTCGCATCGCCGGAGGGCGAATCCCCTGACATCCCTTATCCCTATGAATCGATGATTCTCTGTAGGATGAGCTACGGCGATAGAACCGGCAACTCGCGGAAGCTCCCAGTGGCGTTTGGCTACGCGGCGATGGTGGAGGGCGCAAGCAATTTCTCGGCTGGGCTCTCTTCACCCGCTGGCGAGTGAGACTCGTTCCTCTGACAGCTCAGCTCCCAACAGCCAAATCGGGTTCAGCACCAGTTGTGTCCACTTATTGCCTGGTATCAGATCGTCTGAGCGCCGCCCTCAATTGGGAGGGTGTCGTCCCCTCCCACGTTCGGAAAGCTCGATAGAAAGAATTCGAATCCTCGTAGCCGAGCAGAAATGCCACTTCCGTGACATCCATCTCCTGGCGGTTGAGGTACTCGTGCGCCAGTTCCTGCCGCACCTCAAGAAGCAACTGCCGGAAGGTTGCGCCGTCAT
>Ga0210400_10003646_pt1 | contig 13590 bp, 13 predicted proteins | sample IncBWH26MmetaG_FD_155456 | JGI IMG/M metagenome (GOLD analysis project Ga0210400, IMG submission 155456) | Forest soil microbial communities from Barre Woods Harvard Forest LTER site, Petersham, Massachusetts, United States - Inc-BW-H-26-M | ecosystem: Environmental > Terrestrial > Soil >...
CGACGGCCGCCAGCCAACGCGCGGCGATGGCGCGGGCAGCGGGCCGAGTTTTGCCTTTGCTGCGGGGAGCGAAGGCGACGTTCGCCGCAACGCTCATGTGCGGGAACAGCATCGCTTGCTGGGACAGCATGGCGACCCCGCGAGCGTGGGCGGGGACGAACACGCCGGTGCTGGTGTCGGTGAGCACCTCATTTCCCAGTTCCACCCGGCCCTGGTCGGGCCGTAGTAGCCCAGCGACTAACGACAGGAGCGTGGATTTGCCGGCACCGTTGGGCCCGAGGACGGCGAGAACCTCGCCGTCGGCCAGAGTCAGGTCGAACGCGACGCCGCGGGCCTCGACGCGGGCGTGCAAGCGCAAGCTGCTCACACTTCGCCTGCCAGGCTTCGACCCCCGGCGGTGATGACCACCACGGCGGCAACGACGATAAGCAGCAGCGACAGCGCGATCGCCGCATCGGGGTCGGTCTCGCGTTGCAGATAGATTTCCAGGGGCAGGGTCCGGGTGACACCCTGAAGCGAGCCAGCGAAGGTGAGGGTGGCCCCGAACTCGCCGAGCGACCGAGCGAATGCGAGGACCGCCCCGGACACCAATCCCGGCAACACCAGCGGCAGAGTCACCCTGCGCAACACGGTGGTCGGCCGCGCGCCCAACGTGGCGGCGACGGATTCGTAGTTGTTGCCGGCGGTGCGCAGGGCGCCTTCGAGGCTGACAACGAGGAACGGTAGCGACACGAAAGACTGCGCCAGGACCACCGCGGTGGTCGAGAACGCGATCCGGATCCCGACCGCCTCAAGCTGATGTCCGAGCAGGCCCGCTCGGCCGAAGGTGTAGAGCAAGGCGATCCCCCCAACGACCGGGGGCAGCACGAGCGGCAGCAGCACCAGAGCCCGCAGGATCGACTGGCCGGGGAATCTGCCACGGGCCAACACCAACGCCATCGGCACACCGATCAGCACACACAACACGGTGCTGGCGGCCGAGGTCTTCAGGCTCAGGATCAGTGCTGTGCGCGAGGATTCCGAAGTGACCAGGGGAATGAAATGCGCCCAATCGATCTCAAGCAGGATCCCCACCAACGGAACGATCACGAAGAGCGCACCGACCGCGGCCGGCAGGTAGATCCAGCGCGGCAACCCGACCGGGATCAGCCCGCTGACCCGCCGCCTCGCTGTCACGGTGCAGCGAAACCCGCCCCCGCCAACACCTTTCGGCCGTCGGGGCCGGTGACAAGGTCGACGAACTTCTGCGCGGTGGCAGAGTTCTTCGATCCCTTCAGCACCGCTATCGGGTAGGTGTTCACCGCACCGCCGGCCTCCGGGAACGCGACCGCGGCCACCTTGGCGCCCGCACCGGCGGCATCGGTGACATAGACCAGGCCGGCGTCGGCCTGACCCGAGGTGACCTTCCCCAGCACGTCGGTCACCGTCGATTCCTCGCTGACCGGCGTCAGGGCGGTGCCGGTGGCGGCCTCGACCTTCTTTGTCGCGGCGCCGCAGGGCACCTGCGGTGCACACACCACCACCTGATTGTCGGGCTGGGCCAGATCCGCGAATGACGTGATGTGCTTTGGGTTGCCGGGCGGGGTGACGATGGTCAGGGTGTTGGTGGCGAAGTTGACCGGATTACCGGCCAGCAGACCGGCGTCCACGACCTTGGTCATCGTCGCGGTGTCGGCGGAGGCGAACACGTCTGCGGGTGCACCCCCGGTGAGCTGCGCGACGAGATCCGAAGAACCGGCGAAGCTGAACTTGACATGCGTTCCCGGGTTGTCCTTCTCCAACTGAGTTCCGAGCGCGGTGAACGTCGACTTCAGCGACGACGCCGCGAACACGGTGATGTCGCCGGTGACGCTCGCCGGTGACGACGAACTGCCCGTCGTCGAGGCGCTGTTGGAGCTGGAATTCGAGCATCCGGCAAGCATTACCGCCGCGGTGAGCGCCGCCGCGGCGGTGCCGAGGATGCGCTTCATGAGGTTGCTCCTGGCGTTTCGATGATCACGGTTGTTGCTTTGACTACGGCCACGGCCAATTTCCCCGGCTCGAGGCCCAAGTCGGTGGCCGATTCGCTGCTCATCAGTGAGACGACCGTGAAGGGGCCGCACTGCATCTGCACTTCGGCCATCACCTGGTCGGCCGTCACCTTGGTGACCAGGCCGACGAACCGGTTGCGGGCCGAACTTCCGCTGCCTACGGGATCGGATGGGGGCGTGGCGTGTTCGCGGGCGAAGGCGGCGAGCACCTCGCCGGCGATGACCTTGCGTCCTGACGAGTCCTTGTGCGCGGTCAGGCTGCCGCCGTCGATCCAGCGGCGCACCGTGTCGTCGCTGACCCCGAGCAGCTCGGCGGCGTCTCTGATCCGTATCGCCGACATGCCCAGCCCTCCCGTACGGTTAAGCGATTGCGCCGCGGGCGTGCTCCGCGGATGCGACGTTCGCAGAGTAATTCATCGGCGTCCACAGCATCGCAAGATGGAAAGATCCGCACCTGCGGCGGTGGCGTTCACCCCGTCCGCGGTCAGGGGGCGGGTGCGCGTTCGAGCAGGACCGGATGCCCGCCGGGGCCCGCCGGGATCGGGTAGTAACTGTGATGGGTTGCCGGGTCCACGGCCACCACATGGGCGCCGTCGGCCAGATGATCCGACCCGGCGAGCTGCAGCTTGCCGTTTTGTTCGTCGAGGACTGTGACGATGCCGCTTTCCGCGGCGACGTAAAGGCGGTGCGCGCCGGGGTCGAACGCCAACACATCCGGGCCCTCACCAACCGGGTTGCTGCTGGTGACGCGCCCGCCTGCGATGTCGACGGACAGCAGGGACGCGTTGCCGTCGCAGGAGACGAACGCAGCCCCGGCCGCCGGGTCCAGCGCCAGCCCGTGCGGGTGATCGCATCCCGGCAATCCGATCCGGCTCTCCACGGCCAGGGTCGCGGGGTCGATGACCGCGAGATCGCCGCGACCCTGCACCGCCACCAACATCCGGTCGGTGGCCGAGTCGTAGGCGACGTTGCCGGCCTCGCCACCCATGACGACGCTGCCGCGCACCGCGGCGGTTCCGGCGTCGATCACGGTTTCCGAACCGCCGGTCTCGTTGGTGGTCCACACCGCGCCACGTTTCGGGTCATAGGCCAGCCCGTCGGGATATTGACCCGTCGGCGCCCGGTTCAACACCGCGCCGGTGTCCTCGTCCAAGACGACCGTCTGATTGTCGCCGGTGGCGGTGACGAAGACCCGGTGCAGTTCGGGCAGCACGAGCACCCCGTGCACCTGCGCGATGTTGGGGATGGTGCGCACCACCTTGTTGGCGTGCACATCGACCTCGATGACCTCGCTGGCACCCAGATGCGCGATGAACAACAACCCCCGACCACTGTCCAGACTCGCGTAATCGAACCGCGAATTATCGCCGGGCAACGCCACCTCACCCACTGACTGCAGCGGAAGCGGCGAGGACGGAGACGACGAGTGAGCGGGCGTCCGCGAGCACGCGCCGACCAGCAACACCACCGCGACCGCGACCGGGACCGCCTTGCGCGTCCGCAGCCACACCCGGCCGATGCGGCAGATTCTCGACTTCGCCATCGTGCCTCCCTGGAACACCACACGACATGTCGTGCTGTAACCGAGGTTACAACGCGGTATTCTCATCGGAACACGTCCTCGAACCGCGTGGACGGAGGTCCTGATGACACGCCGGTCCACGACCGGGCCGGGCAACTGGGTGTTGTTGTCCTACCGGATGCCGCGGGAACCCTCCACGCCGCGAATCACGATCTGGCGCAAACTCAAACGGCTCGGCGTCGCCCAACTCGGCGATGGCCTGATCGCCCTGCCCGCCGACGCCCGCACCCGCGAACACCTGGATTGGATCGCCGAGGAAATCGTCGAGTCCGGCGGCGCCGCCACCGTGTGGCTCGCCCAACCCGCCACGCTTGCCCAAGAACGTGAGCTCGCCGCCGCCATGGCGGCCGCACGCCGCGAGGAATACCGGGCCGTTATCCACCAAGCCGCCGCAGCTGTGAATTTGGGCGAACCCGATCGGACCCGCACGGTCCGCCGGCTACGCGATGAACTGCGCCGCATTCACCGCCGCGACTACTTCCCGCCCGCCGAGCGCGACACCGCCCGCCAGGCCGTGGAAGTCCTCGTCGAGCCCCGCACCGAAGCGGAATCCCCGGAGATCACGCCGTGAAGTGGGCCACTCGCGCCAACATCCACATCGACCGCGCCGCCTGCGCCTGGCTCATCCGCCGCCACATCGACCCCGATGCCGAGTTCGTCTTCACCGACCCCGCGGAAATCCCCGCCGACACCACACCGTTCGACATCCGCGGCGTCGAACTATCGCACCACCACGGCGACTGCAGCTTCGAAACGATCCTGCGCCGCTACGAACTCACCGACCCCGTCCTATGGAAAATCGCCGAGATCATCCACGAAGCCGATCTCGACGACGAACGATACAACGCCCCTGAAGCCCCCGGACTCGACATCACCCTGCGCGGCCTGTCCATGATCTGCACCGACGAACAAACCCTCACCCACACCAATCCCATCTTCGACGGCCTCTACGAGTACTACCGCCGCGCCACACTCCTCGGCCACGAACCCGCTTAGCCGCCCGGCGCGACCGAGCCTGCACAAACTAACCCCGGTGGCCTTCCGGCCCGCGGCGCCCGACCACGGTGTGCAAAACAAGCCCGGCCAGATAGACCCCGGCCCCCGCCAGCGCCAGCACAGGTGAGTGCCCGTCGGCCGGAATCAGGGCGGCAGTCACCGCGGTAGCGCCGACGAACGATAGCCAGAACAGCGCGTCCTGCACGGCGAACACGTGCCCGCGGAGCGGGTCGGGGGTGTCGATCTGCATCGCGGTGTCCGCGCACAACTTGACGACCTGCCCGGCGGCGCAGAGCAGGAACCCGCAGACCAGCATCACCGGCAACACCAGCGCCGCGCCGACCAACTGGATGCCCGCCGCGGCGGCGAGTGCCATGTTCGCGGCGGCGAATCGGCCGACACGGCGCACGATCGCCGGGGTCAGCACGGTTGCGATGAAGCCGCCGCTGGCGGTGGCCGCGAGGAACACGATCGCGATGCCCAGCCCGGCGACCACCGCTGTGGTGTGCCGCACGATCACGAGCAGCAGCATCGTGTTGATTCCGAAAACGATGCGGTTCGCAGCCAGCCCGGTCAGCGTCGCGGCCACGCTGGATGTGCCGACGACCGTCCGCAACCCGTGCTGCCAGCCGGTGGCGACCGCGTAGAACACCGAACCGTGGATCGCGCGCGCCGTGTCGTCCGGCCCGAGGATGTGGGACGCGAACCTGAACGCCAGTAGCACGGCCACCAACACCGGGGCGAGGGCAAGGAAAATTACTGTGGCAGAACCGGTGTCATTCGCACCGAACAACCAGCGGGGGAGCAGCATGAAGTTGGCGCCCAGGAAGGTCGCGGCGGCACCGACCGCGGTGGCGACCGCGTTCATCGTCACCACTTGCTCGCGGGGCACCACGTGCGGCAGCGACGCGGACAGGCCGGAGGTGACGAAGCGGGTGACACCGTTGACGAGCAGTGCCGGGGCAAGGATCGACTGGTCGGCCGTGCCGAGGGCCAACAGCACGCCGACGGCGGCGACCAGCACCAGTCGCGCGGCGTTCGCGCCGACCAAGACGTAGCGCCGGTCCCAGCGATCCAGCAGCGCACCTGCGAACGGCCCCATCAACGAGTAGGGCAGGAACAGCACCGCGAAGGATCCGACGATCGCCCAGGGGGTGGCAGCCCGCTCCGGATTGAACAGAATGGCGCCCGCCAGGCCTGCGTTGAACAGCCCGTCGCCGAACTGGCTCGCGACCCGCACCGCGAGAAGGCGACCGAACTCGGGCATGGCCCGTGCCGATCGCCACACGGCGCCAGGTGCATGCGCGTCAACCACCGAAATCACTTTCTGCCACCCGCCGCCGGGAAGCGGCGAGGAACCCACAGTACAAATTCCTGGACGGCATTCGTCGGTCGCCCCAATTGCGGTGTGCTGGTGCCATGATGGTGACGTGGCCCACTCAGAAGATCCGGAGGATTACGCTCCCACTGCGCATCGGGTGCGGTCGGGGACCCTTCTGTTGGCCAGCACCGATCTTCTCGAGCCCACATTTCGGCGGAGCGTGATCTACGTCGTCGAGCACAACGACGGCGGCACGCTGGGGGTGGTGCTGAACCGGCCCAGCGAGACCGCGGTGTACAACGTGCTCCCGCAGTGGGCCAAGCTGACCGCCAAACCCAAGACGATGTTCATCGGCGGACCGGTCAAACGCGACGCGGCGCTGTGCCTGGCGACGCTGCGGGCCGGGATGACCTGCGACGGCGTACCCGGACTGCGCCACGTGCAAGGCCGGATGGTGATGGTGGACCTCGACGCCGATCCCGACAGCATCGCGGCGATGGTGGAAGGCGTGCGGATCTTCGCGGGGTATTCCGGCTGGACCATTGGCCAGTTAGAAGGCGAGATCGAGCGCGACGACTGGATTGTGTTGTCCGCGTTGCCTACTGACGTGCTTGTCGAATCCCGGGTGGATCTGTGGGCGCGGGTGTTGCGGCGTCAGCCGCTGCCGCTGTCATTGCTGGCGACACACCCGATCGACATCAGCCGCAACTAGGGCAGGCCTTGCAGGCGCCTTATCGACACGACAGGGTGCAGGATGCGCACGGCTGGTCACCGGAGCGCCGGCACGCCGTCGGAGAGTCGCTTGCGGGAAGCGTCGCATGCGCGTAGCGGGCGCCCTGCCAGACGCCCGCGGCAACCGTCCCCACCGCACCGGCGACGCACAACCCCAGCAGACCGATCGAGGGTTGGCTCGACAGTGCGACCACGCCGCCCGCTGCCAGCATCACCGCGGCCGCTAGTTGCGTCGGCGCGACGGCCCGCAACACCTTCTGCGTGCCGTAGGCCGGAGCGGGCCGCGCCAGCGCGCGCGCACCCAGAACCGCGGAGGCTGCGGCGGCGCACAGGCACAGCACCCCCGCGATGAGCATGGGGTCACAATACGAGAGGTCTCGGTCGCGTGCAGATCGGGTCGACCGGTCAAGGCGTCAACAGCCGCGGCGCGGGTGGCGGTGCACCTGGCGTTGTGGGTGTGACGCTGAATCCGTTGACGATCGCGTCGGCGGCGTCGGCGGCGGCGGTCGCCCGCTGGGTGGTCGCCGCATACGTCACCGACAACGACACGAGATAGGAGTCTGGACCGGACGTCGCGATCACATGGCGCCGAGATGTGTTCAGCGTCATGTCGTTCTGCCGGTAGGTGCCCTCGATGATCGACGACGGGAATCCACCGAAGTCGGCCAGCGACGCGTCGGTGCCCTGCCACGCGGGCAGCGACTGGCTGTCGATGAACCCGTGAGTGATGGCCTCCTTGGGATCGAAGTTACCGACGAGCTTGTAGATCACCACTTGAGCGTTGGGCGTGTAGAGGTCGGGGCTGTTCCGGTTGGCGATCACCGCGAAGGCGTCCGGGACGTTCGGATCGGGTACCTGCGACCAGCCCGGCGGCATCGGCAACGTGATGTTGAAGGCCTGGAAGCCTTGGGCGCGCTGCGGTTCAAGGGTGACGTTGCGGCTCTTGAAGTAATCGGTCGGCGTGCCGGATGTGGCCGGCACCAGCGCGGGCGCGATGGCCATGGGTGCAGTGGCGGCTTGCGGCGCGACCAGCGGCGTTCCCGCCATCGGCGCAACCGGCGCGGCCGTAGTGGCCGTAGCGGGAGTCGGCACGGGGGCCGGCATCGGCTCGGCGACGGCAGTTGCGCTGGTCAGGCAGATGACCGCGGCGATGGTTGCCGTCGAGCCGGCCAGCACCGCGAGCCAAGTCCGGGTGTTGTCGATCATCACGCAGCCGCCTCCTTTCGCATTCATGCGGACGATCCGATGTAGTTGCTGAGGGTAACAATTGTCACTCTGGCACCACCAGTGCTGGAACCGAGCTCTGATCGGTCCGCAACGCAACCGAGACCTGGCCCGGGTCGCTGGGCCGGGTCGCTGGGCTGTTTTCGAAGGGCCAGCTGTTCGCTGACTAACCTGTTGGGGTGACCGACACCCCGTCCGCCGCGGGCCGAAGCGCCGACACCGACGCCGACGCCGACGCCGACGTACCGAAGTTCCGCTACACGGCGGAGCTCGCGGGCGAGATCGAGCGCGGCTGGCAGCAGCACTGGGCGCAGACGGGCACGTTCAACGTGCCCAACCCGGTGGGGTCGCTGGCGCCGGTGGATGGCGGCAAGGTGCCGGACGACAAGATGTTCGTTCAGGACATGTTCCCTTACCCGTCCGGCGAGGGTCTGCACGTCGGTCACCCGCTGGGCTACATCGCGACCGATGTCTATGCACGTTACTTCCGGATGACGGGGCGTAATGTGTTGCACGCGTTGGGCTTCGACGCGTTCGGATTACCCGCCGAACAGTACGCGATCCAGACCGGCACGCATCCGCGCACGCGCACGGAGGCCAACATCGTCAACTTCCGCCGTCAGCTGGCGCGGCTCGGGTTCGGCCACGACTCTCGGCGCAGCTTCTCCACTACCGACGCGGAGTTCTACAAGTGGACGCAGTGGATCTTCCTGCAGATCTACAACGCGTGGTACGACATCGGCGCGGATAGAGCCAGGCCGATCGCCGAGCTGGTCGCCGAATTCGACTCGGGTGCGCGGACATTGGATGACGGGCGGAGCTGGCAGGAGCTGTCGTCGGGGGAGCGCGCCGACATCGTCGACTCGCATCGGCTGGTCTACCGAGCCGATTCGCTGGTCAACTGGTGCCCCGGGCTGGGAACGGTGCTTGCCAACGAGGAGGTCACGGCCGACGGGCGCAGCGAGCGCGGCAACTTTCCGGTCTTCCGGAAACGGCTGCGGCAGTGGATGATGCGGATCACCGCTTACTCGGATCGGCTGCTCGACGACCTCGATGTGCTGGACTGGCCCGAGAAGGTCAAGACCATGCAGCGGAACTGGATCGGCCGCTCCACCGGCGCATCGGCGTTGTTCGGCGCCACCGCCCAATCTCCTGCTCTTCGCGCAAGCGGCTCATCGGTCGACGGCGCGGCTGTCGGCATCGAGGTGTTCACCACGCGGCCGGACACGTTGTTCGGTGCGACCTACATAGTGCTGGCGCCCGAGCACGAATTGGTCGACGCGCTCACCGCGGCGGATTGGCCCGACGCCGTGGACCAGCGCTGGACATTCGGCGCGGACAGCCCGGCGGTGGCGGTCGAGGCCTACCGGCGGTCCACCGCCGCGAAGTCTGATCTGGAGCGGCAGGAGAACAAGGCCAAGACCGGTGTGTTCCTGGGCACGTACGCGACGAACCCGGCCAACGGAGAACGCATCCCGGTGTTCGTTGCCGACTACGTTCTCGTCGGCTATGGCACCGGGGCGATCATGGCGGTGCCCGGCCATGACCAGCGCGACTGGGAATTCGCCACCGAATTCGGACTGCCGATCGTGGAAGTCATTGCCGGCGGCGATGTTTCGCGCGAGGCGTATACCGGTGACGGTCCGGCCGTGAACTCCGACTATCTGAACGGGCTGGATGTCGAGGCGGCCAAGGAGGCGATCACGCGACGGCTGGAGGCCGACGGCCTCGGTCAGGCCCGGGTGGAATACAAGTTGCGGGACTGGCTGTTCGCGCGGCAGCGCTACTGGGGCGAGCCGTTCCCGATCGTCTATGACGAAGACGGGCGTCCGCATCCGCTTCCCGAGTCGGAACTGCCCGTGGTGTTACCCGACATTCCCGACTATTCGCCGGTGCTGTTCGATCCCGACGACGCTGACACCGAACCCTCACCCCCGTTGGCGAAGGCCACCGATTGGGTGCACGTCGAGCTCGACCTGGGTGACGGGGTCACGTCCTACACCCGCGACACCAACGTGATGCCCCAGTGGGCGGGCAGTTCCTGGTACGAACTGCGCTACGCCGATCCGCACAACTCGGAACAGTTCTGCGCCAAGGAGAATGAGGCCTACTGGATGGGACCGCGACCGGCCGAGCACGGTCGGAACGATCCAGGCGGTGTCGACCTCTACGTCGGCGGAGTGGAGCACGCGGTGCTGCACCTGCTGTATTCGCGGTTCTGGCACAAGGTCCTCTACGACCTCGGGCATGTCAGTTCCCGAGAGCCGTACCGCCGACTGGTCAACCAGGGCTACATCCAGGCGTTCGCTTACACCGACGCACGCGGCGCCTACGTGTCGGCCGCGGAGGTGCAAGAGCGCGACGGGCGGTTCTTCTATGCGGGTCCCGACGGTGAGATCGAGGTGTTCCAGGAGTTCGGCAAGATCGGCAAGAGCCTGAAGAACTCGGTGTCGCCCGACGAGATCTGCGACGAGTTCGGCGCCGACACGCTGCGCGTCTACGAGATGTCGATGGGGCCGCTGGAAGCGTCGCGGCCGTGGGCCACCAAGGATGTGGTGGGAGCGTATCGATTCCTGCAGCGCGTGTGGCGGCTGGTGGTCGACGAGCAGTCCGGCGAGACACTTGCGAGGAAGCAGAACCTCGACGATGACACACTGCGCGTCCTGCACCGCACCATCGCCGGCGTCGCGGAGGACTACGCGGGGCTGCGCAACAACACGGCGGTGGCAAAGCTGATCGAGTACACGAATCACCTGACGAAGCAGTCGATCACCGCGCGTGACGGCGTCGAACCGTTGGTACTGATGCTGGCGCCCGTGGCACCGCACCTGGCCGAGGAGATGTGGCGGCGGCTGGGCCATGACCGGTCGCTGGCGCACGGCCCGTTCCCGCGGCCAGATTCGCAATATCTGGTCGATGACACAGTCGAATACCCGGTCCAGGTGAACGGCAAAGTGCGCAGCCGTATTTCGGTTGCAGCCGAGGCGAGCGCGGAAGCGCTCGAGGCCGCCGCGCTGGCCGACGAGAAGGTGTCGGCGTTCTTGGCCGGGGCGACGCCCAAGAAGGTGATAGTCGTGCCGGGCCGGCTGGTGAACCTGGTCGTCTAACGCTGCCGATTCGGCACCCTATCTAGGTGGATATCCGTGGCACGCGCGGCCCTCGGCGGGCGCGCGCGGCCGCGGGGTCGCATGATGGAAGCGATGGCACCCGATCCCAGCTTCTCGCCGACGCAGCTCGCCGCGCGCGCCGCGTATTTGCTGCGGGGCAATGACCTGGGCGTGATGACCACGGCGGCGCCGTTGCTGTATCCGCACATGTGGAGCTGGGACGCGGCGTTCGTCGCGGTCGGGCTGGCGCCGCTGAGCGTCGAGCGGGCGGTCGTCGAACTCGATACTCTGCTGTCGGCGCAGTGGGCGAACGGGATGATCCCGCACATCGTGTTCGCCAAGGAGGACGACGGCTACTTCCCTGGACCGGCGCGTTGGGCCTGCTCAGCGCTATCGGCTGATGCTCCCCGGAACCGCGACACGTCGGGAATCACCCAACCCCCCGTGCACGCCATCGCAGTCGAGCGCATCCTCGATCACGCCCGCAGGCGAGGGCGGTCCACCCGAGGTGTCGCGGAGGCATTTCTCGACCGGCGCTGGGCCGACCTTGTTCGCTGGCACCGGTGGCTGGCGGAGGCCCGCGACCAGCATGGCCGAGGCCGCATCACGCTGTATCACGGTTGGGAGTCCGGCATGGACAACTCGCCGCGGTGGGACGCGGCCTACGCCAACGTGGTCCCCGGTGTGGTGCCGGAGTATCAGCGCAAGGACAACATAATCGTGATGGACCCGTCGCAGCGGCCCACCAACGACGAGTATGACCGCTATCTGTGGCTGATCGAGGAAATGAAGACGGCACGTTACGACGACGAGCTGCTCCCGAAGGTGATGAGTTTCGTCGTCGAGGACACCTTCGTCTCGGCTATCTTCTCGCTGGCATGCGAAGTGCTGGCCAACATCGGCGAGGACTACAGCCGTCCGCATGCCGACGTCCGGGATCTGTACTCGTGGGCCCAGCGATTCCGCTCCGGTGTGGTTGAGACGACTGACGAAAGAACCGGTGCGGCAAGAGATTTCGATGTCCGAAGCGAGAAGTGGATCGCGACCGAAACTGTCGCTCAGTTCGCTCCGCTGCTGTGCGGCGGCCTGCCGCACGATCGCGAACGTGCCTTGCTGCGACTGCTCGAGGGCCCGAGGTTCTGCGGGCACCCGGACCTGCGGTTCGCGCTGATTCCGTCGACGTCGCCGGTGTCACGGGACTTCCGGCCGCGGGAGTACTGGCGCGGTCCGGTCTGGCCGGTGATCACGTGGCTGTTCTCGTGGGCATTCGCGCGTCGCGGGTGGGCGGAACGATCGCGCACGCTGAGCCGGGAGGGGCTGCGGCAGGCCAGCGACGGCACGTTCGCGGAGTACTACGAGCCGTTCACCGGTGAGCCCTTGGGCAGCATGCAACAGTCGTGGACTGCGGCCGCCGTTCTGGACTGGCTGGGTTAGTGGCTGGGTTAGTGGCGAATTCGCAACTGGCGCTGCAAAACTAACCGGTCGACTGCTCGGCCAACCGTTCCGCCTTGGCCAGCGTTTCGCGGTCGTCTTCGGACAGCCCGGCGAGCATTGCGGCCAGCGCGGCGCGCCTGTTTGCCAGCGACTCGCGGTGCACCGCGAGCCCCCTGTCGGTGATGTCGACGAGCACCGCACGCAGATCGGACTGGTCCTTGGAACGCTTTACCAGGCCGAGCTTTTCCAGCCGCCGGATGGCGACCGTGGTGGTCGGTGTGCGCACCCGCTCGTGCGCGGCCAGCTCGGTCATCCGGATCGGGCCACTATCGATGAGTGTGACCAGGATCGAGAGTTGCGCCAGCGTGAGGTCACCGACGGCGACGCGGCTGGTGTCCCCGCGGCGCAGCACGGAGACCAGCTTCGAGAGCACCCGGTGCAGTCCTTCGGCCAGCTCGGTGACCTCGTGCTGTGTTGTCTCTATCATAATTCGCCAGTCTAACCTGTCATGGCCTGCCAGGAACGGTTCCGACAATTTCTGCCAAATTCACAAAACCTGCGACAGGAACCGCTTCAATCGATCGGTTTGCGCAGTTTCAAAAATCTGCTCAGGTGGCCCGGCCTCGACTACCCGTCCGTGGTCCAAGAACACCACGGTGCCGGCCGCCGACCGCGCAAAACCCATCTCATGGGTGACGACGATCATCGTCATCCCGTCGGCGCCCAGATCAGCGATCAACGAAAGGATGCCCTTGACCAACTCGGGATCGAGCGCGGACGTCACCTCGTCGAAGAACATCAGCTGCGGGGTCATCGCCAGCGCTCGCGCGATCGCGACTCGTTGCTGCTGACCCCCCGACAGCGTCGCCGGACGCACGTCCGCCTTGTGCCGCAGGCCAACTCGGTCCAACTGCGTCAGCGCCACCTCGCGCGCCGCCGCGACCGGCAAGCGCTTGAGTTTGCGCGGTGCCAGCATGACGTTGTCGATCACGCTGCGATGCGGAAACAGGTTGAAGTTCTGGAACACCATCCCGATTCGCTGCCGGAGTGCGTCGGGGTTGTCCTTGAGCACCGATCGACCGTCGAGCAGGATGTCGCCTTCGTCGGGTTCGTAGAGCCGGTTGAGCGTCCGCAGAAGCGTTGACTTGCCCGATCCGGATGGCC
>Ga0210400_10003647_pt1 | contig 13589 bp, 7 predicted proteins | sample IncBWH26MmetaG_FD_155456 | JGI IMG/M metagenome (GOLD analysis project Ga0210400, IMG submission 155456) | Forest soil microbial communities from Barre Woods Harvard Forest LTER site, Petersham, Massachusetts, United States - Inc-BW-H-26-M | ecosystem: Environmental > Terrestrial > Soil >...
CGACCGGGCCATCACGGAAGACGACTACAAACGGCTTGCTGCGGAAACCCCTGGCGTGGCCATGGGGCGCGTCGAAGTGCTGTCTCGCTTCAAGCCCCAGCAGCGAAAGTTCAACGTGCCTGGAGTCGTCTCGGTCATGGTACTGCCGGACCAATCTCCGGTAGGTCCGCCGAATCCGCGGCCCGATCGTCCCATGCTGGAAACGGTCCATGCATGGCTTTCGCAGCGGGTTCCCGTGGCGACGGAATTGTATGTAATTGGGTGTGAATACGTCCCGGTCAGCGTCACAATCGGGGTCAATCTTCTCGACGGGGTCGCGCAGGAAACCACGCTCTCCGCCATCCGTGATGCGGTGCGCCTCTTCCTATGGCCGCTCGCGGGAGGTGGGACGGACGGGCTGGGATGGAGGCTGGGCCGCTCCGTCCGGGACCGCGAGCTGGATGTTATTGTGGCGCGTGTGCCCGGAGTGGATACGGTCAATGGAATAAACCTTTTCAGGCAAACAGGAACGGTATGGCAGATCGTTCCGCGCAACAAGAGCAATGATCCGGTGGAGATACCACTTCATCCGTGGGCCCTCCCGGAATTGCTGCATGTGTTTGTGGTGGCTGATGGAGACGCTCCTTCCAGCGTTGGTCTGGACGGTCAGGGAATCGGCGGTGCGGGTACTGGAGAAGTCGGCGTGCCCGTGGTTCCGGAGGTTTGCTGATGGATGCAAACGGACTCAAATTCTGGATGCTCTCCCGGGACAAGGACTGGGACCAGCTTTCGGGATTGGAGTACGAGGGGAGGCACCGGGTGTTGCGCCTGGCCAACCAGAGGGTCGTGCCGGTTTGGCCGGCCTCTGAAGCCAAGGCCATTGCTCTGCTCGAACGTGTTCCGGGTTCAATTGATCAGTTTGGAATGCGGGCTTTTCTTTCCCAACTGGGGTCCGTTAGGGGAACCGGCGTTGCGCCTGATTCTTTGCCATTGTTCATGCCGGAGCCGGGCGACAAGATCACTGACATCGTGATCGGTTATGACAGCCTGCTCTATCTGGCCGTAGCCGGCGGTGTCACTGTCCTGGATCTGCGCGGGCGAGTGGCTCCGGTGAAGGTGCAGTTCCCAGACCAGCCCAAGTTCAGCGCCTGGCGGTTGGCTGCAGCCACACCGGCTGGCGCCTGGGCACTCGATGCAACCAACAACCGATTGGCCCGCATTACCGGCCTGCCGTTGTTTGTGCAGTCGCATCCTCCTTATTCACCGAACACGGTCCGGCCTTGTCAGGAGAACCCTGATCCACCCCGTCTACTTATTGAGTCCAAGGCCGGTTGGCCGGCCAATGAACGCGCTGTGGCGATCGCCACCAGTCCGGAAGGGAAGCTGGCCCTGCTCACGTGGACACAATCGGATTCGGCGCGCCTGCGGATTCTGACTCCGGAGGGAGTGTTTGACCAGGTGATAAACCTGGACGGTTCACTGCGGCCTTACAGCCTTACGTGGGTCTCATCCAGCGCAATCGCGGTGATGCTCCCCGAGCAGGGCGAAGCGCTCGTCTACCCGGTGGCAGAGGATGATGACACGGCTGATACTGACGCTGCCGGGGACGACGATGTTGTTACCGCCGAGCCGTCAGGCGATGTTTATCCATTGCGGAACCATGACGGCGGCCCCTTTTTCCACGGCGTGGGCTTGCCGCCCAGTTATCCGCTGCATTCCGGCAGTGCGCCTCTGGTTAAGTTGTCTCTGCCTGCATATGCGCGTACGGGGTCAGCCCACAACGCCTTCCTTCTCGACAGCGGCAGCCCCTCCACGGTCTGGCACCGGCTTTATCTTGAGGCCATGATTCCGGACCACTGCGGGGTGATCGTCCATTTAGCTGCCGTTAATGAAAAGGATCCGGTCCCCGCGTCAGTACAGTGGTTCCCGCATCAGTTTGGCCGGACGTTCCCCAACGATGGAATCACGCCGAAGGGCGCCTGGGTGCCGGCTGCATCGGAAGTACCTTTCCATCCCGGTGTGCTCGATTGTCCCAGTGAGCGGGACCGTTCGGGCCTGTTTACGGTGCTGATCCAGAGAGCGGGCCGGCGGACGCGCGCATTGCAGGGCAGGTATCTCAAGCTTCGCGTTGAACTGGTTGGCGATGGCCGCTCTACTCCCAAAGTCGCGGCGGCGCGGGCCTATGCCTCCCGTTTTTCTTATGCGGAACGTTATCTTCCGGAACTGTATCGCGAGAGCGTCTTCGCCCCGGACGCCGATGTTCAAGGCCAAAGCACCCCGGCGGATTTCCTGGAACGGTTTCTCGGCAATTTCGAGGGCATTCTTACTCCGCTGGAAGACAAGATCGCGAGTTCTTACCTGGTCACTGACGTTGCATCAGCCCCGGAGGAGGCGCTGGAGTGGCTTGGAAGCTGGATTGGCGTCGCCTTCGACTCTGCTTACAGCACCACGCAACGAAGAGAGCTTCTCCGTTCGGCGCCCGAACTGTTTCGCCGCCGGGGGACTCTGGCCGGCCTCGGCCTTGCGCTCGATATTGCCACAGGGGGCGCGGTCACGCGGGGCCAGATCGTCGTTCTTGAAGATTACCGGCTGCGGCGCACCTTTGCCACCATACTGGGAGCAAACCTGGCCGATGTGGAAGACCCGCTCCTGGGAGGAATTTCATCAAGCGGCAATTCCTTCGTGGGAGACACGCTCTTCCTGGGGGACGAGCAGAAAAAGGAATTTCTTGCTCTCTTTCAGGACACTCTGCCAAAAACCGCCCGCGAGCGTTCGGCCGTCGATGCCTTCTTTGATCAGTTGGCCTATCGGGTCACTGTGCTCGTGCACCAGGAAATCGACCCGCTGGATTTCAAGCTCGTCCGTCGTATCGTGGACCTGGAAACTCCCGCCCACGTTCTGGCGCGAGTGGCAACGGCCAGTCATTCCTTTCGGGTCGGCGTGGCGTCTCTGGTGGGTGTTGACAGCTATCTTGCCCCCAGGCAGGAAAGAAAGTCGGCACGGGTTGACCTGAGCCGTCTCGGCGAGGACTACGTCCAGGGCGTGGCTTCGCTCGACCCGAGGTTGAGTGGCAACATCGTGCCCTCGGGACCACCGGTTGCCAAGGCAAAACTTCCTGCTCAGGCCGAGCAGGGGTCAAGCTTCAAGCTGGATGCCAGTCAATCGGCGGCTCCTGAAGGGAAAGCGATCGTGAGTTATATCTGGACACTATTGGATTGAAATCACAAGGAGAAGCACACATGCCAACGCCAACATCACCGAAGGCTTCAACAACCGCGGCTGCCGTACCCTCGGCGGCGGCCACAACCGCGCCCACCACGGGCCTGCCTGGTGCCGGAGTAGGGCCTGGAGGACCGCCCCCGCCGGCAGGAAGTGGAGGAGGCACAGCGGCCGCGACAACCTTTAAGGTGGGCACGGTCATTACTACCCCGACCGCGGTCCTTTCTGCCGCCGTTGATACGGGACTCCCGAGTGGAACGCACGTTTTCCAACTGGTGGTAGTGGATGAGGATGGCAACCAGTCTGACCCGGTCACAGCACAGATCGTTATCAAAGATACCCAGAAGCCGACGGCGGTCATCAATGTCACGCCTACGCAGGTGCAGCCCGGCCAGGTTTTCACTCTGGATGGTTCCAAATCTTCTGATGTGGCTCCCGGTAAGGTAGTGAGCTTTATCTGGACGATGGTGAGCTAAGCGCTGTTTTTAGAGAGGACCGAATCGAAGGAGGACCGTGGCGCTCTTTGCACTAAATCAGCCGATTCAAACGAGCACGCCCACTGTGACGGTGGACAACAAACTATCGCCGGGTGTGCACACGTTTCAGTTGGTGGTAGTTGACGATCTGGGCCGCAAGAGCGACCCGGCGAGCGCTACGGTGACGGTGGTAGGCACTGTCCTGGTTGGAGGCCCCGGTGGCGTCAGAACGGCGCCGGCCATAGCTCAGGCGATGGCAGGCGCCAAAGCTGTTCCGCAAGCGAAAGCTGGAGCGGGCGCAACATCCACGACCGGCCAGAAGGCTGGGCCTGCGAAACAGGCGCAGCCGCCGGGGCGGGGCAAATCAGCCTCGTCCACTTCCGGAAAGTCCACGAAGGCAAAGAAGAAGAGTACGGCAAAAAAACCGAGCACGAAGAAGCGTTCCTGAGAGATCACCTATGAGTGTGAATGTAGAAAAAGAGCCGTTGAACCAGAGCTATTCTCCTGACCGCGTATTTTATGCGCTGGGCAGGATGCTCAGTGTGCAGGATTTCAATGACGAACAGACTTACCATCGGGGGCGGCTGGCGCGGGCCTTGTCGTATGGGTTGGGCTCCGGCACAGTGGCAGGACTGAAAGTGAAATACCAAAAACCGCCGGATGAAGAAATTCAAGTCACGGCCGGCATGGCAATTGACCGGCTGGGCCGCATTATTGAAGTTCCGCGCCAGGCCTGCATCCGCCTGGATCGCTGGTATCAGGCGCAAACGCACGACGATCTTGCGCAAGCTTTTCATAGCAATGTTGGGGGCGATGCAAAGGTGAATGGCGTCATGGCCGACGTGTTCATCAAGTTTGTGCCTTGCGACCGGGGGAAGACGCCAGCCTTTGCGTCAGGACCGTTTGATGCCACCGATGCCACTGTGCCTTCCCGTATTCGGGATGGATACCAGCTGGATTTGGTCATCCGGAAAGAAGGGGCCCCGGGCGTCCCGCTGAGCCCATGGCCGGATCTGGCTGGCGAAGCCGATCTTGTGAAGCGGCGCAGCGCCTTGCATGAGGCCATCTTTGCCAGCTGGCATGAAGGCACGGATGCGCGCGACGAAAACGGAAATCTAAAGCCGCTCCCTGAGCATGTTGACGGCCAGGACACGCTGTCATTGTTCCTGGCCCGTGTTGTGATCCTGGCCACGGCGGGCAACCCTCCGGTAAGGACGGCGGCGGATCCGGCGATTGACAACGACAAACGTTCATTTCTCTATGGTCCTCTGGCCTTGGCCCGATGGATAGGCATTTAAAGACAGGAGTTTCTTATGTCCTCGTTTCCTTCAAGTTCAGTGTGGCTGTCGCAGGGCTCGTCCCGCCAGGCCATCAACAGTGATGAGCTGGCAAAGCTGCAAAGCACCCAAACGGTGGTTACCGATGATCGCCGTCGCCGCACGCGCTGGTTCGATGGCCGGTTCTTCGCAGCCAAAGACCAGATTCGCGAGCAGGACTACATGCTCACGCGTTTCGCCGACCTTGGCCGGGCGGCGGGACTGGGGGTCATCTCCGGACTCATGGTGAGCCACAGCGGGCAGGCCGTGATCGCGATCGCTCCGGGGCAAGGAATCACCGCGTCTGGCGAGCAAGTGCTGGTCCCCGCTCCAGTAGCCATTGACCTGTCCCAAATTGAAAACATCGAGTTGCTGGATGCTGCCTTCGGACTTGGCCGCCTGCCTCGGGACCCCGCCACCAACCGCTCGGGTCTCTTCATAATCGGTCTCCGTCCGGTTGAGTACACGGCCAATCCAATTGCTTCCTATCCGACCACGGTGAATGGGCCCCGCGGTGTTCAGGATGGAGATATTATTGAAGCTTCCGCCATCGTGCTGGTCCCTTTTCCGGATGAAGGATCAACCGCGGAACTCCTCCAGCGCCGCTCCCGCGTGGCCCGCCGTATCTTCGTCGAAAATGGGTCGCTCGGTGTCCCGGAAAATGTCTTGCCGCTGGCCATGATCGCCATGGAGCGCGGCGTCATTCAGTGGCTCGATGTGTTTCTTGTCCGGCGTGAAGTGGGCATGGAGCATGGCAGCATTATCGGGCTGGGCTTCGCGCCCCGCGCCTTGCGCGAGGCGCACATGCTGCAATACATGTCCCAGCTCAGTGAAATCGTGACCGGCCGCGGCAATTCCAATCGCGGGCAGAATTTTGCGGGCGCGGATTATTTTGACGTTCTGCCGCCTGCCGGCATGATGCCCGCTGCCGCCATTAACGCCGCCGACTTCAGTCAGACCTATTTCCCGTCGCAAGTCCAGTGCGACCTCTCCATCGTGCCGGATGATGAATTGGTGGCGCTCATCGAAGAAAGCTTGCTGCTTCCGCCTGTGGACCTTAAGGCCGCTCCCGAAGACCTGGAGTCCACATCGGTGTTGATCGTGGTGCCCATGCCGCGCACCGAAATACCGAACTTCAAGGCCAAACTCACCACTCTGCTTCGTCCTTTGCGCTCGCCCGCGCCGGGCATTGTTTTCCAGCGCAAGCCCATTCAGTCCCTGATTGCGTTGACCTCGATTCGCTTCTTGCCGCCGGTGCTTAACGTTGAAAATCCCATCGATGCGGCCTGGAAGCAGGCCCTGGCCCGCAACTCCTTGCTTTGGTACGTCCGTCGCCGCAATATTCAAATTCGCGCCGATGTTACCGGCGTGCTGCCACCTGCGGACGCGGTCACCAGGATCTGGGCCTTGAGTGACAATCTGGCCACCCTCGGCTTAAATGATCGCTTTAACAAACTCCGTCAGAAGACCACCCCCGCTGGGGTCGTGGAGATTACCTCATTGCTGAGCGGCCCCGCCTTCCTCCATTCATTAATGCTGATGGAAGGGGCGATTCATGAACTGGAGCAGGCCGGCACCCTGGATAAGGCCGCCATCGAGCGGATCGTCGGTCGCTTCAGCGATCCGGCCCTGGGATTGGGGCTGGCCCGGATCGCCCGGCTGGTTCCTGGTATCTTGCCCCCGGACCCGAATATCCATACGGCCCGGATTGCTCCGAATGTCATTGCAGGTCTGGGCATCGCGCCCGAGGGCTTGCCATTGATTCCCAGCGTTGTAGATGCGGCCATTACGTTGGCCATTGCGGATTCCGGCGCGGTACCGGAGTTCGACCTTCTAGGCCGTGTGTTGCTTGACCCTGACCTTGTCAGCCTGGGTAATCAGGTGATTGCCTTGGCCAAGGCTTCGGGCGACATCGGAGCGCTCTTGCGGGTCCGGCCGGAAGTCGCAAAACTGGAGCAGCCACAATGAGAATTCTGACCAGATTGGAGCCATTTGAGGGGGAGCGGGTCATTGGTCTTAGTCCCAAGCCCGCAGCTGAAGTTGCCGACTGGAACCGGCGGCTCAACCTCTTCACCGGACGGGCGCTCACCTCTCAGGCATTGACTGGTGAGCAACAGGGGACCCTTGGGCGGTTCGCATTGCGCGGGCAAATGGTTTCGGCGGGCATTATTGCCGGATTGGAAATCGCCCTGGACCAGTCCAAGAGTTCGCTGCTGCTGGCGCCCGGCTTTGGAGTGTCGGCATCGGGTGAAGACGTGGTGCTTCCGCTGCCGTTGAGCGTGCGTCTGCGGGACATCTCGGTCTGCGCTCCCACCGGGCTATTGAAAGGCGAGGGCGCTCCCGCGCCTGGGGCTCTGGTTGCAAGAAACATTGGCGACTCCCTGGATGCCATCATCGCCAAGGGTCTCCCGCTGCCCAAGGCCGGCATGTTGTTGCTGGAGCCAGTGGTCGCCGAAGTGGCTCCGGATTTCCAGCCGGCCGATCCGTGCGAACAGGACCCGCAGAACGACGCTTTTAATGACGCGCAGTTCGTGGACGGCTTCCGACTGATCTACTACGCATGGCCGGCGGAATGGCTCCCGCTCCCGCCGGTGAACGCCCGGTGGCGCAACGCCCTTGCCCATGCGATCTTTGAAAGAGAAGCTCAGGCCCAGGTCGGCGAACTGCTCCCGTGGGAGCAATTCGGCCTTCCTCTGGGTGTCATTGCTTTTGACGGCCAATGGTCGGCGCTCTTCGTAGACCGCCATGCGGTCGCCCGGAATGGAGGAAAGGCAAAGCGCCGGACCTCATTGATAGCCAATAGCGGAAACCAGTTTCTCTGGCAGGCGCGCATACAGCAATTCGTGCAACATGTGATTGACCTGGACCCATCGCAGACCGCTCTTGCCGATCTTGGACGAAGATTTCGCTACCTGCCTCCTGCGGGCGTGCTGCCGAAGAATGCTCTGACTTTTGGCGACGGCCCCGACTCGCGGGTCTTGGAGACGCCTTTTTTCCCGGCGGGCTGGACGGTCAATGTTGTGCCTGCTCCGCAAGAGCAGCTCGACCTGGCCATTGAGGCCAGTGCGCCCCTGGCTGCCCTTGATGCTTTTTGGCCCGAAACAGTCCACGTCCTGGTGCCTGTGCCGCAAATCTGGTATGAACCGGATCTTCTGCGGATCATGCGGGTGGCCCCTGAATTCCAGCAGGCTGTTGACCAGTTTTCGCACCTGCGGAGCATCTGGCTGAAGCGCCGCATGGATGTTCGTGCCGCGCTCTCAACGTTGGTGAACGCCATCAGTGATGTTCCGGTTTCATTTCCTTCGCCCGATCCTGATGCGGTGGAGGTCGAAGATGTGGCTGCCAACGAAATTGATCCAAAGATTGATGCTTTTAAAGATCCAGAATTGCCCTATGGGGTCACGGGCAATCTGGTGGACAGGATCGAGACACTTAAGAAAGATCTGATGGCAATTCCCGGCGTGGCCCTTGAGCCGGACATTCCTATGCTGGGAATTCCTGGCGTTGGCGGAAAGCCGGAAATGACAGTGGTCACGCTCATTAGCGATTTGCAGGCGAAGTTGAATGACGCCAACGACAACATCGACTTTGGATTTCTCCATGCGCAGACCGACATTTACCGCGCCCGGCAGAACATGCTTGGTAATGACGCCGGGACCCGCCTCGCCACTTCCCCGGCGCTGGCCATGATTGCCCAGGGCGTGAGTGCTGCTGCCACAAAAGACGATTTGGTCAACCTGATCACCAAGCTTAGAGGGCCAAGGTCCACCCCTCTTGCCAGCACCCTTGCCGCTCCCGCGTCGTTGGCTAAGACCCAGAGCCAACTAGCAATCAAGTCCTCTTCTTCGAGCATCTTTGTGGCGGCCAACACCTCGTTCCTTGCACGAGGAGGCGGCGTGAATTTTGAACTGCCACCCACCGCCGGCGCGGTCACGCGGGCGGCCGCAACGGCCGGCGCGCCTTCATTGTTTGGCGGGGGGAAAACGACGAACGTGGATGTGCGGCAACAGCGTCCCATCATCGGGGCGGGATATGATTTGCGCTCCACCAGCGTAGTGGAACGGCTCAAGGACCCGCCGGCCACCGAGGCCAAGCAGTTTACGGTTTCCAGCAAGTACAGCGTACTATCGAACTTCATCAACCTGGCCAAGGCCCCCAAGGGGGGAATCAATATTGGCGACATCTCCGTCCCTGGTTTTCTCGTGCTTGATGTTAACGGGAACCTGCCAACTGATCCCAACACCCATCTGCCGGTTGTGACTGAGACACGTAAGAACTTCCGTGACATTACTGACCAGGACCTGGGCCATATATTGAACGGGCACCATGATCCCATCATCAGCCAGGATGAAGCTGGGTTTTTCCAGGCAAGCGTGCGCGCCATGGAGCACACCATCGAAATCCTGCGTCTGTTGGAGGGCCGGGTGCAGGCCTATCAGAATGCGCTCGATCTGTGCCGTTTGGCGATGGCTGATATTCAGGATTTGAGCGTCCAGGCTGACGGCCGCCTCAAAGCCATTGGTGACGAACTAGGCAAGGCCCGTCACGATGTTGCTTTCGCCAAAGCGCTGCTGGCGGAGGAAACGGAGCGCGTAAAAGGCATCAACGATCGGCGTGACCAGATCGTGGCGCAGCAGGTCAAGTTTGTCGCCTTCATTCGCCCGCGCACTACGGAAGCCATCACCACCATGCAGGTGCGGTCGCTTGATCCTGGCTTCACCGAGCAGGTTGTTCCAACCTGCCTGGCCCGCAATATTGCTGCCCCTCCGGAACTCCGGGCCATGGCAAACCTGCTGCGCGAGGCTCCACTGCGGTGGTTTGTCCACATTCCCGTGCTGCTTGATTTCTTTGATCGCCTGGATGTTTTACACGGTGCGATTAGGAACTCCAAGCTGCGTGCCGGCTTCAAAACGTTTCAAGCGCCGGAGCCCGACCTTGAAACTGGCCCTGGGCCTTTTGGCCCCCACATTCTGAACCTGTATTCCGGGCGGCGGCGGAAGATCGACTCCTATCGTCTCTCCGTCGCGAACCTGGATATGGCGGAGTTTGCGGGGCGCACCTGGGAGCAATCACGGCTGCGGGCCGTTGACATCATCTCGTTAGGTGACCTGATTGATCACGGGCACTATCATCCGAACGTTCCACGAGTGTCTGCCGAGGAAATCGAAAACCTCTTGAAGGTCTCTGCCTGCCTCTATTCCGATTTTGCCGCTGTCCTGCCCGCCATCCGCCTGAATTGGGCGGAGCGCCTTGCCCAGCTTGATGGGCACTTGAATCTGGCCAATCTTGCCAGCCTTCCTCGTTGGGCGGAGGTGCCTTTCCTGGAACGCAAAGAGATGCAGTCGATTGTCGACTGGCTGTTCAGTCGCGTAGTGGCCACGGAACCGGATGCGGTGGCCCACATCAATGACCTGGTGCGGGTCTGCCTGTTGTTGGCCAGTCATGCGTCGGTCACGGAGATTATTGCCGGCAGCGTAATTCGTCCCACGCCCATTATGGTGAATACGCGCATCGATCTCGCTGCTGATCTCTCCCGCGTCCGCATTGGAATGCACGTTCTTGTATATTCTGGCGAAAAGACTGTCGCCCGGGGTGTTGTGGAAAATCTGTCGTCTGGACAGGCGACCGCGCGGATTCTCACCACTGCTTCCAAAGGCCTCACGCTGGACACCAACTCCAAGGTCCACTTTGCCGCGCCTGACGCCTTTGAACGAAACCCGTTTACGGCGGGGCGGCTATTGTGAACCGCCATGTCTGACCTCCGCAAGGTCCGCACTCTTCATCTGCGCGCGCCGCATGATGGTCTGCTGCAACGGGGTGCGGTCCTGATCGAAGATGGATTGCGCACCGCGAGTTTGCCTGGGGCCGGAGATTCGCGGTTACTTCTCGTGAAGCGGCTTTCGTTGGGAAGCGTGGGGGCAGGGGCCTCTCCCGCAACGTTGTCGTTGCTGATTGAAGATCGGCTCCGCCGCCTGGGCGCATCCGCTGTCCATGCGGAACAGCCCGGGGCCGAGAGTGCGGCTGCGGTCTTCTTCTGGGACGAGGTGGAACCCTACGTTGCGTTGATGTTGAGGATTGCTCTGGGCCGAAGCACCCATGCATGGTTTTGGAAGTTGGCGGTAGGGAATTGGAGGCTCGAGATGCCCAGGAGTGAAGCTCTGCGCTCATTGCTCTTCGCCATCTCCCGCGTTGCGCCCGGAGGTCTGGTCCTCCGGCATGTGTTCCAGGTTCTCTTTCAGGCGGCCGCGCTCCGGCCGTTGCTCGCAGCTCTGCAGCCTGGAGATGGTGAAGCGCTCATGGTGACCTTTGGATGGTCTGCCTCGGTCGTTTCGACCTCCCACGAAGCGCGCATTACCGTTCCGGCTATGGTGGGCAAGGTTCCCGCGCCGGTAGCGGAGTTTTTCATGGCCTGGGGCGAGACCGATGGTCGTTCCCTGTGGCTGGCCTCGGCGCTGCTGGTGCTGGAAAGACCGGCGTTGGGACAGTCTCCTGCGCTCGCCGCGCACGCACTCTCGCTGGTTCGAGGGTCGCTCGATTCTGCTTCTTCCGCAATACCTCTTACGCGAGATGACCGCCCGCTGCATGACCGTTCGCCGGATGACGAAGATCAGGATGCGATGGAACTGGAAGCTGCGAGAGTGGAAAGCCGGGCCTCGAACGAAACCCGGCAGGGGAGAGTTCAGAGGCGCTCACGGAGCAGAGGAGCTAAACGAACCCAGGCAGCACGTGAAAGAGTGAAGCGTGGCGAGGATCGTGACCAGGGGCGCCGGGTGTCACATGGCAGAGTGCCTGGAGAGCAGAGTGACAATGCTCCAATGCCAGCGACACCCGAAGGTGACTTGAAGAGAGTGGCGCTCGCTCCGGCTGTGACATTCGATGAGTCTGCGGCCACGCTGAACAGACCCGTCTTTAGTCCCACCTTGCGCGCCGGTCTCTTCTTCTTGCTGCCGGTGATGGAGCGCATTGGGCTGCCGTTGTGGCTCCAGGAACATGCCGGTCTGGCCGGGACAAATTTTGCGGCACAGCTTCTACGCACCATTGCTTTCCGCGTCAACACCGCAGGCGATGATCCGGTCTGGATGGCGCTTGACGAAGTGGACGCGCCGGCGGAGGAAGAGTATGTCCGGCTATGGATCAAGCGGCTGCGCGAGTATTGCCGACGCACTGCCGGCATTGGCCTGCGTTCCCTGGTCTGCCGGCGCGGGCACATCGTCGTGACCCCCAGTCACCTGGATGTCCGTTTCCTGGCCGGCGAGGCTGATATACGGGTGCGCAAGGCAGGTCTTGATCTCGATCCGGGATGGCTCCCATGGTTCGGGAGGATTGTGCATTTTCACTATCTCAGCGCGGGTGACTTTGCAGGTGAACAATGACTAACGGCCCCGGCACGTTGCGCGCTTCCGTCCATTTGGACCTGCGCTCCTTCGCATTGGCTGCTTTGGCCTCGGCTGCTTCGCCCGGCGGCAGGGGCGAGCCGGAGTCTCCAGAAATTGAATTTCTTATCGGCTATCGGGAGGCTTTTGGGTCTCAAGAGAACGCTGGGAACTCATGGGAGCAGGGGCTCGCGGACTATCTTGCCAGGCCTTTGCCCCAGGATTTGCCTCTGCTTCGCCTGGCCGAAGGGCTGGCCCTCAGCCGAGTGGAGCTGCTGACTATTTGCATCGTGCTGGCAGTGGAGTCAGACGTGATGATTGGTCGCGCTGTGGCCAAGTTGCAATCTCCCGTTGGCGGCTCACGTCCTACACTCGGCCTCATGTCGGCTGCATTGGCTTCAGTTGGCGGTTCGGATATGCATGCCCCGGCTGCGAAACCGATCGATGCTCTACTGGGTGGCAACGCGTTGGCGTCCGGGTTGCTGACTCTGCTCAATGAAGGCGCGCCTCTTGCCGAACGGGCGCTGTCAATTCCTGCCGTCCTTTGTTTGGCCCTGAACGGTCAGAACTCATCTTGGCCGGGGACGCAAATAGGATTGGGCAACATTCCGCCCACGCGTGTGGGCGCGTCAATACTGCGCCACGCTCAAGCTGAGGCGGTGGGCCTGATGACCGACAGTCTGGTGGTGCGCAGTGGCTCGGTTTCCGAAGGACGTTCGGTTGTCTGCGCCATTGCCGCAGCCCTTGATCGCTTGGCCGTGTTTGTGCAGGAGGGTACGCTTACGCCGGGCTTTGTGCCGTGGTTGATGCTCGGCGGTCTTCTGCCGGTTTTTTGTTTTGATCTTGGTCCTGGAGAGCGCAAGTCGATTCCGGCCCTGCCTTTTTATAAGGGGCCGACCCTGGCTTTGTGCGGGCCGGATGGAATTGTTGAGTCCCTTGGGGAAACGCCGAGAAGTTGGAGCATACCGGTTCCGCCCGCGCCGGAACGCCGCCTGCTCTGGCGCGAGGCTCTGGGTGTTGACGACTTGGCGGATGACCTGGCCAGGTACCACCGGCATGGCTGCGGAAGGATTGCCCATCTCGCGCGCCTTGCTCATCGCCAGGCGCTGCTTCGCGGCCACGAGAAGCCCAGCCATGAGGACCTTGCGGAGGCTTCATGGACAGGAGAGGGCGCGGGTCTCGATGCTTTTGCCCAGCCTTTGCGCGACCGTGTGTCGGATGCCGCT
>Ga0210400_10003651_pt1 | contig 13577 bp, 8 predicted proteins | sample IncBWH26MmetaG_FD_155456 | JGI IMG/M metagenome (GOLD analysis project Ga0210400, IMG submission 155456) | Forest soil microbial communities from Barre Woods Harvard Forest LTER site, Petersham, Massachusetts, United States - Inc-BW-H-26-M | ecosystem: Environmental > Terrestrial > Soil >...
CGACTGGCCGCCCGGGGGCTGGCCACCCGGAGGTTGGCCACCCATGGGCTGACCGGCCACCCCGCCAGCAGAACGCTCGACCGGCACCTGGTTGCGTGGTTCGACCGCGCGTGGTTCGACCGACTGCGGCCGCGACGGCGACGGCTGCTGTTGCTGCGGCCTGGGCGCTGGCACCGAGAGCTGCTGCGGCCTGGGCGCTGGCGCCGAGATGCGTGGCGGCGGATGCGGGATCCCGCCACCCATATGGCTCACGCCGCCCCCACCCCCACCCGAGGGATGGGTGCGCTGGCCGTAGGCAGGCATGCCAAACACGATGGCCGCGACCACAGCGACCACCCCCGGAGACACTCCGAGCCAGCGGTTCAGCATTCTGCCAACAGCCATGGACCTTGGGTACCCCGGAATAGTTCAGCGGTGCCGTCGAGCTCGACCATTCTTTTGACTCACCGCCCCAGCTTTGCCACCGCCCGATCAATCGACTCCACGACTCGCCCCTGTGCCTCGATCGCGCGCCGCGCCTGGAGTGGCGCGATGCTCGACGTTGCCCCCAACCGGCCCAACGCGTCCGCGACGCTCGCGCGCACGAACATATCGTCATCGTTGAGCAAAGGCACTAGGAGGCCCGATGCTTCCCCCTCGCGCCCTGCCCCCGTACTGGCCAGGAGGGCTATCGCCTCGACCCGCGTGGACCGCTTGGTGGACGGCCCAAGATACGTCTCCGCCGTCGTATACCCGCTCGGCGCGTGCGTGAGCCCCAAGGCATGTAACGCCTGCGTCCGCGTGAGATCCGTCCACGAGTCCCACCCGAGCGCCTCGTGAATCAACGGGATTGCCGCCCCCGTGTCGATGCCCGCCAACGCCATGAGCGCCGCGCCACGCACGAAGAGCGAGGAGTCCCCCTCCGCCATGTCGTGAAGACGCGCGGTCGCCCGCAGCGCTTTCGCCCCGGCTTGCCTGACGCGCGAATCCGCATCGCGACTCGCCGCGAGCACCACATCCCCCGCCGTGGCCGGCAGCGCCGTGACGGCCTGGGTCCGCGCGTACCAGAACGGATCATGCGTCGCCGCCGTCGCCAACGCCGCCGCGGCCACGGGATCCGCCGCGCGCTGCTGTAGCAGCTCGATCGCCTCGAGGCGCCCGGTCACGTCGTCGTGCGCCAACTGGTAGACCAGCATCGCCGTCGGTCGCGGAAAATCGTAGACCTGCAGCAGCCACCGACCGCTGTCCCACCGAATCGCGCGCACGGTTCCAGACACGGTGAGCGTGACCGAGGAACTGTCTCCGTGCACCGGCATGACGCCGCGCACGACGCCGGCATCGGTCCATACAGCAACATCGACATTCGCGTCGAAGTACCCCGTGAGGCTATCCCGCGGCTGCACCTGCCGCGCGACGACCGTCACCGCAGTAGACCCGTTCTGCCGCGCCGAATCGACAGTGTACGACACCCGAAACGCCGGCAGCCCCGCGCCGTACACCCACTGCTTGAAGAACCCCGTGAGATCGCGTCCCGACGCCTGCTCGAATGCCCGTTCCAGGTCCGCACTCTCCACGGTGCCGTATGCGTGATCGACCGCGTACCGATGCATCCCCACCCAGAACAGCGAGTCACCCAACTGGTGCCGCATCATCTGCAGCACAGTCGCGCCCTTTGGGTAGATCTGCCCGTCAAACAGCTCGAGCGGATCAGTGACGTACCGGTCGTAGACGAGTGGCCGTCGCCCGCGCTGGTCGAGCTGGATGGCCTGCCGCTGGGCGCGCAGTCGGTCCAGCGCACCCTCGTCGGCGCCGAGCGTCACGTCGCGATGGATCTGCTCCATGAACGTCGCGAACCCTTCGTTGAGCCAGGCGTGCGCCCACGTGCGCGTCGTGACGTAGTCGCCAAACCACTGGTGTCCGAGCTCGTGCGCCATGAGCCCATCGGCGTTCTGTTGCGGCTCCGCCCACGCCGGATGCAGGATCCCGTCGTCGGTCTGCGTCGTGGCCGTGACGTTTTCCATGCCGCCGAAGATGAAATCCGGGGCCACCACCTGGTCGTACTTCTCCCACGGGTAGTCGATGCCGATCTTGGTCGAGTAGAGGTCGATGGCGTTGGGCGTGTGACTGAACCCGCGCCACCCGGCCTGCACCGAGTCGGGATAGACCCAGTAGTCGACGGGCACGGTCCGCCACCGATCCTGCAGCACGACGAAGTCACCGGTCACCGCCGTCATGAGATACGTCGACGCCGGCCGGTCCTCGGACCAATGCCACTCCGTCTGCCCATCGACGTCGCGCGAGCCGACGAGCCGGCCATTGGACAGGGCTTTCTCGCCTTTCGCCGTCCGGATGTAGAACTCCCACGTCTCTTTCCCGTTGGGATTGTCGTACGTCGGCACCCAGTACCGGGTATCCTCCGTGCATCCCTGCGTCCAGACCACGTGTCGCCGGTCGATGAAATAGGCGCCCTTCTTGGGCCGCACGGTCTCGTACGCAACGGTGAACGTCGTCGCGCTCGCCGTCGTGAGCGACGCCGGCACTCGGACGGTCAGCGTGTGGCCGTCATAGGTGTGCGAGAGCGGCTTGCCCGCCGCGCTCGTGACCGTACTTATCGTCATGTCGACCGCATCGAGCGCGACCTCGCGTGTCGCGGGCGCACCAGAGAGCCCCGTGACCGTGAGCGTCGTCGACCCGACGACCGCGTGGCGACGCCAGTCGAATTGCACGTTGACGATCTGATGCCTGATCGCGTACGTCCGCACGCGTTCTGCGTGCGCCGCGCCAGGCGGCGGTGGCCCCCACGCGATGAGCGCGCTCGTATCTTGTGCGAGCGCGAACGCCAACAAGAGGTGGAACACGACTCAGTCGGCGGCGACTGTGCCGAAATCGTAGCCCGGGACAGAGATGCGTGGGATCGGCTGGCCCATCAGCCGCTCGATGGTGCGCACCATGGCGATCTCGTCGGTGGACATGAAGGTGTACGCGTCGCCCGTCGCCGCCGCACGACCCGTGCGGCCGATCCGGTGGATGTAGTCTTCCGGCTGCTGCGGCACGTCGTAGTTGATCACGTGCGAGATCCCCGAGATATCGAGCCCGCGCTGGGCGATATCAGTGGCCACCAGCACCCGAATCTTCCCGCTCTTGAACTCCTCGAGCGCCCGCGTCCGCTGCGCCTGCGACTTGTCGGCATGCATGGCCGTGGCCTCTACGCCCGCGCGTTCCAGGTGCCGCACCACGCGGTCGGCGCCGTGTTTCGTGCGCGAGAAGACCAACACTGAGTCCATGTTGGCTTGCCGCAGAAGCTCGACCAGCAGTTCGCTCTTCTTCTCGCGCGGCACCGGATAGACGGCGTGCGTCACCGTGCTCGCCGCCATCGACCGGCGTCCGACCTGCACGACGACGGGCTTGCGGAGGTATTTCCGGGCGAGCGCCTCGACCTCGGGCGGCATCGTGGCGCTGAACAGCAACGTCTGGCGATAGCGCGGGATCTGGTCGACGATCCGGTTGATCTGCGGGGCGAACCCCATGTCGAGCATCCGGTCGGCTTCATCGAGGACGAGGATCTCGAGATCGTCGAAGACGACGTTCTGTCGCTCGAGGTGGTCGAGCAGCCGGCCGGGCGTGGCCACCACGATGTCGACGCCGTTGCGGAGCTGCTTTTCCTGCGGGTCGAGGGCCACGCCGCCATAGACGGCGGCCACCGTGAGAGCAGTCGTGCGGCTGTACGTCGTACAGCTTTCCTCGACCTGCGCCGCCAACTCACGGGTCGGCGTCAGAATCAGGGCGCGGGTGCGTTGCGGGCCGCCGAGGAGCCGATCGATGATCGGCAGCGTGAACGCCGCTGTCTTCCCGGTACCTGTCTGCGCCAGCCCGATCAGGTCTCGGCCGCGCAGGGCGAGGGGGATGGCCTCGCGTTGAATCGGAGTGGGCTGTGTGTAGCCGACGTCTCGTACTGCCGCCAACACCTCAGGCCTGAGCCCTAGGGTGTCGAACGTACTGTTGTCATCCATGTGTACTAATAAAGTAATACCTTGGAGCGCAATATCATACTGGCTCGATGGGTCTACCGAGGAGACGGGCGATGAGCCCCAATCGAAACGTGACGTCCGCCCAGCGCTCATCGCCGTCGGTCGCCTGCTCGAGCGGGTAGGTCGGCCAGGCGTAGGCGTTGGTCGTGTGCGGCGTGGCGAAGCCTTTGTGGGGATGCCACACGCCGCTCCGATCGCGGTCGTCGAGGAAGCGCTCGTAGAGCTTGAGCCAGTTCTCGTGACGGCGGAGGTAGCCGAGTCGGGCGAGCATCTCCATCCACATCAGGGCAAAGGGGACGTCGGCGTCGACGACGTTGCGGTGGGGGAGTAGGTCACCCAGGACGAGGTGCGGCTGGAGGATGATGTCCGAGCCGACCACCTGCGCCGACTCCTGCCGTGGCAGCGGCTGACACAGAAAGAGATAGAGTCGCTCGACGTGCTCGTGATGCTCGCTCCGGAACTGCGGCATGAACGCCAGCATCGTCAGGGCATAGATCGACGGCGGCGCCGCCTCGGCGGCGAGGACCTGCCGGTTGCCCACGCGGATCCACGGCTTCTGCGCGAGCGGCGACTTGAGGTAGGCGTTGATCCGCTCGATGATGCGTCGGGCCGCGCCGCGGAGCCGTGGGTCGGCCTCGTAGCCTGCCTGAGCGAGGGCGCTGGCCGCCGCCTCGCGCAGGATGGTACGGCCACGTCGCGCCTGGTCTTCATCGGCCGCCGGGGCGAACTCGAACAGGTACGATGGGTCTTCGTCTTCGGCGAGGAGACGGAAGAGGAGGCGACGGACGCGAACGATGGGCGGCGATTCTTTGTCCCAGCCGTATTCGAGGAGCCGGCGGACGGCGTTGATCGTGCCGACGCCCTCGAACGGGTCGCCTTTGCCGGAAGGGACACCGAGCATGGTGCGACCCCAGGAGCCATCGGCCGCTTGGGCCATAGCCAAGGTCACGGCCGGCTTATACGTGAGCGGGATTGTCGCCAGGGGTGCGACCGTCGGCTCGGCGAGTCGCGCAACTTCCGTCATGGCGCGATACTGCAGCGGCGGCGCCGCACGATCGAGCAGCCAACCGATCGGGAATTTGATGGGTGAGGCTGCGGACGGCGCCATACTTGGCGGCGTCGGAGCAGGCTGGAGCGGCACAGTCACGCGTTAGTTTAGCATACTTCGGACAAATCGCCAGCCCAATATGACGCACATCGGCAAGTTCGTGTCATCTTCGCGCCGCGTGCTGCTCCTCGCTGATGACGCCGCCCTCATCGAGCGGCAACTCGGGGGCGAGGACATCGCGTGGTCGTCGAGCTTGGCGCTTCGCGATGATATCTCGACCGACGAGATCACCCCCGCCTACATCTGCTACTACTTTGACGCGACGCTCGGTGACTTTACGTACCTCGGCCTTCGTGCTGGTCAAGTGTTTCCAATCACGCCGGGCTCGGTCCGTCGGGGCAAGTTCGTCGCTAGCGTCGCCGGACGCCGGCGGGGCAAAGGGTCCTCCCGTGAGCAGTCCCCATACGCCGAGCGCGCCGCAGGCATCCGTGTCGTCCTGGCCGAGAGTTTCGAGCGCATCTATCGTGAGAACTGCCAGAACCTTGGACTGCTGACCTCGACGGACTTCTCACTCATCCCCAAGCTCCAGGCCGGCGACCCCATTCCGCTCTCGGCCTTCACCGACGGCGAAGGCCCGATCGCCCGCGGCATCATCGAGCTGGGCGGCCTCTACCCATACAACGTGGCCCGGCTCGCCGGCACGGTCACCGTCCCCGTCCCCGACCAGACCCCGCGCCCCCTCACCGCCGTCGAAAAAATCCTCGCTCGGCATTGGGTCGCCGATGCGCCGACCGGCCGCGTGGGCGTGGGGACCGTCCGGCCCGGCGACCAGGGCTTCGTCCGCACCGACCTGCGGTTCAGCCACGAGTACGTGACGCCGATGGCGGCCATGATGTTCGAGGAGCTTGTCGGCCCCGACGCCTCGATCGTCGATCCCGACTCGGTATTGTTCTTCCGCGACCACCTCACCTTTCTGGCCGACGCGATGGCGCCCGCACACCGTGATGCCGGGCTCCTCGACGTCGCCATGGCGCTCGAGGCCAAGCAACGGACGTTCGCCGAGGCGAAAGGCATCACGCTCTACGGTGAAGTCGCCCGTGGTGGCTCGGTGGCGATCTGCCACTCCAAGATTCTGGAGGACCACGCTCTCCCGGGCCAGGTTGTCGTGGGATCCGACTCCCACACGCCGCACGCGGGCGCCATCGGCTGCGTGGCATTTGGCATCGGCACGACCGCGGTCTGCAATGCCTGGATCACGCGCGACGTGCGCGTCGAGGTGCCGCCGACCTGCCGCATCGTCGTGCGTGGCACGCCGCCGGTCAACGTCACGGCGAAAGACGTCATGCTCGAGATCCTGCGCCAGCCGTTCGTCGCCTCGGGCGGCGCGATCGGGATGGCGCTCGAGTACGCGGGCGACGCCGTGGCCGCGTGGTCGATCGACGAGCGCGCGACGCTGACCAACATGGCGGCGGAAGTCGGGGCGCTTACGGCGATCGTGCCGCCCGACGCGCGCACGATCGACTTCCTCATCGAACGCCGGGGGCTCGCGCCGGCGACCGCCCGTTCCCTCACGGCGGGACTCGCCCCCGACCATGGCGCCGAATATGCCCATATCATCGAGATCGATGCCACGGCGCTTCGACCGATGGTCGCCCTGCCCGGCGACCCGGGCAACGGGCTTCCTATCGACGGCTTGGGCCACGTGGCGATCGACATCGCCTACGCGGGGTCCTGCACGGCGGGGAAGCGCGACGATATGGACATGTACGCCCGGGTCTTCACCGCCGCCCGAGAGACCGGCCGCGCCGTCGCCGAGGGCGTGCGCTGTTATGTGCAGTGTGGCTCGACCGATGTCTTCGACTACTGCGTCGAACAGGGCTACGATCAGCTCTTCGCTGACGTCGGCGCCACACTCATCGCCCCCTCCTGCGGCGCTTGCATCAACGCCGGCCCCGGCGTCTCTCGCCGCGCCGACGAGGTCACGGTCTCGGCGATCAACCGCAACTTCCCCGGCCGCTCCGGCCCCGGCCAGCTATATCTCGCGTCTCCCTACACTGTCGCAGCGTCCGCCCTCGCCGGCCACATCGTCGCCTGGGACCCCGTGTTGACAGAAGATTCTCAGTTGTTCCAAAAAAACTTTTCTTCCTTATGAGAGGAGAGTTTGTCGACGTCGGAGGCGCCCGCCTCTATTACTACGCCGCCGGCACCCGCGGCGCCGGCGAACCGCTCGTGCTCCTACACGGCCTCTTCACCTCATCCCACCTCTGGTCCGGCGTCGCCGCCTGCCTCCCGCTCGGCCACCGCACCGTAATCCTCGACCACCTGGGCCACGGCCGCAGTGACCCGCCCTCACCAGACGCCGCCCTCGGCATCGCCGGCCACGCCGACCGCGCCCTGGCACTCCTCGATGCGCTCGGCATCCGCCGTGCGTGCCTGGTCGGACACGGCCTGGGCGCCGAAGTCGCCCAAGCCATCGCCGTCCGCCACCCGGCCCGCGTCACCCGACTCGCCCTGATCAACGCGGCCCCACTCGGCGCCGAACGCGCCTTGGCCGACCGACTCCTCCGCGCCCTCATCCCGTCAGCCGGCGCTCTCCCCGGCCCCCTCCTCCTCGGCGCCCTCCGACGACGGATCGCCGCGGGCTATCTCGACGCCGACCGCGGCGCGCGCGCCATCGACCACTACCTCCGCCCGTTCGCCACGCCCACCGGCCGCGACGTGATCGTCGCCCAACTCAAGGCCCTGGCCGACGACGAGCTGACCGACGACATCGCGCAGATCACCGTGCCAACAATCGTCGCCACCGGCGATGCCGACCCGGTGGCCACACCAGCCGTCGCCCAAGCCCTAGCCGCCCGCATCCCCGGCGCGACAGTCGCATCCATCGGCGCGGTCGGCCACTACGCGCCCGATGAGTCGCCAGAGCACACCATGCGCGCCATCCGCCACCTGCTGGAGCGTCCCCTTGAGCACTGATCGCATCGAGACCTTCCGCCGCATGGTCGCCAAGGACCCGTCCAACGTCCTGGCCAAGTACGGCCTCGCCAACGAGGCCCTGAAAGCGGGCCTCTACGATGAAGCCCGCGAACAGCTCGTGGCCTATCTCGCGATCTACGACGATGAAGGCAACGGCTACGGACGCCTGGCCGAAGCGTTGACCCGCCTGGGCCGCATCGACGACGCCCGCGAAGCGCTCCGAAAGGGGATTGCCGCTGCCATGCGATTCGGCCACACTGGGATGGCCACTGAGCTCGAGGAACGCCTCGAAGCTACCGACGACTAAGACCGGCTATCGCCGGCTCGAATCCGGCTGGAACGCACTCACCGTGTACCGACTTCCGGGGTTCCAGAGAATCCACCCGTAGATGCCGTTGTCGTAACCCGCCTTGATCTGCGCCCGCACCTGCGCGGCGCCATAGTGCGGCGGCCCCAACGTGAAATCCTGATACCACGGCCGGATCAACGCGACGCCCGTCATTGGCGCCGACCGCCGCTTGGCATCCTTGAGCGTGTTGTCGATCACCGCGTACGGGCTGCCGTTGGGATGCGCCAACCCATACGTCCCAGGCGCATAGTGCGACGGATACGCCATGGGCAGCACCACATCCACCTGATCGGCAAACATCTCCCACCGCTGCCCGATCCCCATGTCGGTCGAATCGCTCGCCGTCAGCCCAAAGACATCGGCCGTCACCGGCACACCCAACGGCTGCAACTCCTGCCGCGCCCGCCCGAGCTGCTCGCGAATGATCGCGGCTCTCAGACGCCCCTTCGCCAGCGGAAACGTCGCCTCGCGACTGATCCGCTTGTCATCGGGAAACCGCACGTAGTCGAACTGCACCTCACTGAACCCGAGATCTACAGCCTCGCGCGCCAGATCGACCGCGTACTGCCACACCCCCCACTGATTGGCATCAAGCCACGGCCGCCCTTGCTTGTCGTGCCACGCCCGCGCCGTGTCCCCACGTGCACGGATCGCCCACTCCGGCTTCCGCTCGGCAAGCAACGGATCCTTGGCCACCACAATCCGCGCGATCGGATAGATATGGTGCGCCCGCATCGAATCGAGCAGCGCCCGCACTTTCACCCGCGGCATGGGGCTCATAGTGTCGGCCCCAATCTCGTGCGCCAACGGCACTCCCGATCGGTACAACACGAACCCGCGATCATCCTTGACGTCGATGACGAGCGAATTGATCTCGGTGCGCTTGGCGACGTCGACCAGCTCCCACACGCGCCGCCCGATGGCCGCCCAGCGGTTCACGTACAGCCCATGCACCGTGTCGGGCGTCGGCACGAGCGGCGCCCGCGGCAGCGGAATCGAGTCGGCCACTGGCGCCACCTGCACCTGCGCGGCCAATAGCAAAGCCAGATGAATCAGATCGCCTTCAGCTCCGCCGCGGCGTTCAGCACGTGGCCGATTTCACGGGACAGCGCCCTGGCTTCCTGCGTCGCGCTCGTGACGTCGTCCAACGCCGCCTGCACGCCGGCTGACCGCATCTTGAGCAAATCGAACCGAATGTTCTGCAGCATGAGCCCGGCGTTCTCGAGTTGCCCATAGAGGCCGTTCCGCTGCTCGGCCAGATCACCGAGCGTGGCCCGCTGCCTCTTGAGGAGCCCCATCTTGCGATCGCGGTCCGGCGATGGCGGCTCGGCTTCGATGGCGGCAATGCGCGCATCGAGCGATGGAATGGCACCGGGCACCACCTCGCCGTCCAATCGCTGCAGCGTCGTGGCGAGCGAGGCGATGCGGTCGACGAGCCCGTTGACCGCCGAGACCACATCGGGGAGCAACACCCGGTCGGCGGGCCCCAGCTTCTCGACGATCTCGCGCACCGCCGTGCGATCGGCCACCGCCCGCCGAATGAGCGGTCCGTGCGGGCCATTCAGCACCTCGGGCGCAACGAGCGCCGCCAACTCCTGCGCCGACGGATCCGATCCACCGGCCCGCGCCGCAGCCTTCTCCGCCCGCCGTGCCTCGCGCGCCTGCTGCCGGAGCGCCTCCGCGGGATCTCCGGTCGAGGCAGTCGATCGAGCAGCACTACTCGCCCGCGGTGGCGCGGTCGCCGACGCAGACCCTGCCAGCGTGGGCACCGGCCGCTCCTCGGTCATGCGGTACTGGAGCTGCCGCACCCGCTCCCGCTCCCGCACCTCGGCCCGCCGCCCCTTATCAAAGATCGCCCGCGCGTCGTCGACTGCCTCCGCCGCCACGTCAAAGAAGAACCGGTCCCGCGGCTGCTTGAACACATCGCGCCAGTCGTAGCCGTCGGCCCACAACCTGGCGTACCAGAACGCCTGCAGCATCGACCAGATCGCCGTGACCGACAAGAGATCCGTGTTCCCGAACAACGAGATCACGACGATGACGGCATTAATGATGACGTACGTCCGGAACCGCCGTCGGAACTTCTTGACCGGCGGCGCATTCCACCGCGCCACGTCGGCGTCGCTGAACGCGGCGGGCAGTATGGCCGGCGCGACGGGTTGTCCCACACTCGGAGGAGGGGCAGGCGCCGTGCGCTCGACAAACCGATTGTAGCTCTCGCTCTGCGCGCTGGCTTTCACCGCCGCCGGGTCGGAGGCGACCGTGCTGGGAATCGGCCCGCCGTCAAGCGCCGCGACAAACGCCCCGGCATTGGCGAATCGGTCCGCCGGCGCCTTCGCCAACATGACCATCACGACCCGCGCCAACGGCTCCGGCACGTCGGGCCGGCGGTCCCGCAGGGGAACCGGCGCCTCCGAAATCTGCTTTATTAAGAGTGCGGGCGTGCTCGATCCGGTGAACGGGGGCAGCCCGCTCAGCATTTGATAGCCGACGACGCCAAGCGAGTACAGGTCGCTCCGTCCGTCGATCGTCCGGTCCCCAGCGCACTGCTCGGGCGACATGTAGGCGGGTGTCCCGATCGCCATGCCAGTGGCCGTGAGGCGGGTCCCACCCCCAGCCCCAGTGGTCTCGTCAATCGCCCGGGCGATGCCAAAATCGGTCACCATGGCTCGTCCGTCGGTCCCAAGCAGGATATTGTCCGGCTTGATGTCCCGGTGGATGACCCCTCGGCCATGGGCGTAGGCCAGCGCCTGGCCGACTTCACGCAAGATCCGTTTGGTCTCGTCGGGAGGAATGGGGCCCTGGGCCCGGAGGCGCCCGCCAAGGCTCTCCCCGTCGATAAAGGCCATGACGAAGTAGACGAGCCCGTCTTTCTCGTCGACGGTATAGATCGGAACGATGTTGGGGTGCGAGAGCTGGGCGGCCGTCTGCGCTTCTTGCAGAAAGCGCGTGCGAATCTCGGCCCGGTAGGCCAGCTCTGGCGGCAAGAGCTTGACCGCAACGGTCCGTTTGAGCCGCACGTCGCGGGCTCGATACACGATGCCGTTGCCGCCGCGACCGATCTCACCCTCGACAACAAAGGCCGGAGCGATCACTTGCGCGACGCGGGCCTGGAGTTGTGGGTCGGCGGTTTCAGGCACTCGGCGCGTACGCTAATGGTAGCACGACAACCGTAGTGTAGCACAGAACTTGGGCTCTGGAAAGACGCACTCGACCGTTCGGGCGAGAGCAATCTTGTTTGAGCACTGGCGCACTCCGTGCGCCAGTCGGATACCATCCTAAAGTGCCAGGAGACTCTTGCGCACCCTCGGAGCGCAACGCACCGGGGCACAAAGTGCCCCGGTGTTCAAACAAGATGTGACACGGTCGTACCCAAAGTGCCAGGAGACTCGTGCGGACCCTCGGAGCGCATCGCAGTGGGGCACAAAGTGCCCCAGTGTTCAAACAAGATGTGACACGGTCGTAGCTGCCGCCCAGGCAGCTACGACTGTGTCACCACGGCGGGTCAGTATTGCGAACCCCGCCGCGTTGGCGTAAGTCGATGAGACCAGATCCTGCGTAAGAGACGCAGTTTCGTTTTCCGGTCCATCCGGATTTCGAGTTGTCTTCAAAACTGGATAGTGCATAATGGCACAACGTCAAACCCTCCCTGTCCTGCCCCTGCGCGGGACGGTGATCTTCCCGGGGCTCACCGCGCCAATCGCGGCGGGGCGGCCGGGTACGCTGCGGGCGATCGAGGCGGCGCTGAAGGGCGACCGACTCGTCTTCGCCGTCGCGCAGCGCGACAATACCGACGAGCCGACGCCGGACATCCTGTACTCCATGGGTGTCATCGCGCGCATCGGCCAGATTCAACGCGGCCTGGGCGGCGTGCAGCTCCTCCTGCAGGGCGAGCAGCGCGCCAGCGCGCTGCAGTTCACCACCAACGACAACTATCTCGCGGCGGTCGTCATGCCCGTCGACGAGATGACGCCGATCAACGACCACGACCCGGCGTTCGAGGCGCTGCATAAGGAGATCCGCGAGCGCGCCGCCGAGTTGGGCGAGCGGCGTGGCCTCCCCGAGGAAGTCGTGCATCAGGTGCTCGACTCGGTGACCGAGCCAGGGAAGTTTGCTGACCTGGTGGCGGGATACATCGAGCTGAGCGTCCCCGAGAAGCAAGGCCTGCTCGAGACGCTGAGTGTCGAGGAACGCTTACGGCGCGTCCTCGTGCACGTCCAGCGGCAGATCGGTCTGCTCGAGGCCCAGGAAGAGATCAAATCCCAGGTCCAGGAGGAGCTGGGCGAGCGCCAGCGCGAGATGTATCTGCGCGAACAGATGAAAGCGATCCAGAAAGAGCTTGGCGACGACGACCAATCGCGCGAGATCACCGATCTCCGCGACAAGTTGACCAAGTTGGAGCTCCCCAAGGAAGCCCGCGCCGAGGTCGAGCGTGAGCTCGGCCGCCTCGAGCGCGCGGGACGGGAGTCCATGGAAGCGCAGGTCATTCGCACGTATCTCGAGTGGATCGCCGAGCTGCCGTGGAGCACGCGGTCGGATGACCACCTCGATCTGCAACGCGCCGACGTGGTCCTGAACGAGGACCACTATGGCCTGCAGGACGTGAAGGATCGCGTGCTGGAGTTCCTGGCGGTGCGCCAGCTCCGGGCGCAGCAGCTCGCCGACGAGGTCACCAAGACCGGCGAGGTGCCGGCCGCCAAGCTGCGTGTGAGTAAGGACGACGCCAATCCGTCACTGGCGACCGGCCAGGACGAGAACCGGCAGATCACCGACGAGAAAGAGGTCAAGTCGCGGGCGATGGCCCGTGGCCCGATCCTCCTGTTCGTCGGCCCACCAGGCGTCGGTAAGACCTCGATCGCCAAATCGATCGCGCGGTCCCTGGGACGTGAGTACGTGCGCGTGGCCTTGGGCGGCGCGCGTGATGAAGCGGACATTCGCGGGCACCGGCGGACGTACGTCGGCGCCATGCCTGGCCGCATCATCCAGGGCATGAAACAAGCCGGCACCAAGAACCCGGTCTTCCTGCTCGACGAGGTCGACAAGCTCGGCACGTCGTACCAGGGCGATCCGGCGAGCGCGCTCCTCGAGGTGCTCGACCCGGCGCAGAACGACACGTTCACGGATCACTACCTCGGCGTGCCGTTTGATCTGAGCGAAGTCCTGTTCATCGCGACAGCCAACTTCATTCAGAACATTC
>Ga0210400_10003652_pt1 | contig 13576 bp, 11 predicted proteins | sample IncBWH26MmetaG_FD_155456 | JGI IMG/M metagenome (GOLD analysis project Ga0210400, IMG submission 155456) | Forest soil microbial communities from Barre Woods Harvard Forest LTER site, Petersham, Massachusetts, United States - Inc-BW-H-26-M | ecosystem: Environmental > Terrestrial > Soil >...
CCAGAGCCTTGATAGCGACGATAGGTATTTCGCAGGGAAAGCGATTAATCCGAAGAGTAGAACCACCCCGAGAAGTGATTGGATCAAGCTGTCCAGGCCGAAGGCAAGAAACCTGCTGCCCACTCCGGCGATCGGAAACTCTAGCGGCGTCTGTTCCGGAGTTTCGATGGTAAGCTTGTCACCGTAAGCGCCGGGGGCCGGTGGAAACGCAGGTGGCGTCGAGGACATGATCTCTGCTCGTTGGCTCGAGAAGCGAAAACTTTACTGGTCGCGCCTGGAGCATCTCGTGGACCGTTCACGCGGGCGCGGCGTCGGCTCACTAGAACACACCGAACTCCAGGAACTCGGACTCTTGTACCGCCAGACCGCGTCGGACTTGGCGATTGTCCGGGAGGATACCACAAGTGCCCAGCTCTCGGCCTATTTGAACTCCCTCCTGGGGCGCGCGCACAACCTCATCTACATGGGCCAGAGGCCCAGGATCAGCGGTCTCGTCCGCTTCTATACCGAGAGTTACCCGCAAGTGTTTCGCGCGACATGGGCTCAGACAACGCTGGCATTTGCGATTTTTATCGCAGCGGCTCTGGCTTCGTGCGCGTTGACGCTGCATGATCCCGCCTTCGCGCATCGCCTGCTGGGTCCGCAGATGATGGACACCATCGAGAAACGTGAAATGTGGACGCATTCCATCGTAACGATCAAACCGCTGGCCGCTTCCCAGATCATGACAAACAATCTCTCGGTCGCTTTCTCGACTTTTGCATTTGGTATCACCGCAGGAATTGGGACGGCATGGATGATGGTCGTGAACGGCATGCTGATTGGTGTGATCGGCGCGGCCACCTGGCAGGCAGGAATGGCAAGTCAGCTCTGGAGTTTTGTCGCGCCGCACGGCGTCCTCGAGCTACCGGCAATTTTCATCTCGGCCGGCGCGGGCTTTGAAATTGCGCGCGGAATGCTGTTTCCCGGGTTGCTTCCACGAAGCGAATCGCTGGCGGTCGCGGGCGGTCGCGCGGCGCGTCTGCTGCTCGGCACCATCCCTATGCTCGTCATTGCGGGGGTAGTCGAAGCATTTCTTTCCCCGTCGGAGATATCCGCACCGCTGAAATTCTTATTTGCCTCAGTGATGTTTTCCGCACTTGTAGCCTACCTGACTCTTTCAAGCCGTCACCTTGCGGACGCAGCCGCTAAACCTTCCATGCGCATGTCTCGAGATTTCCAACCTAAATAAGACTGCGCTCTTTTATGTCCATATACTGATTGACGAGCGAACTGGCAAGTACATACGGCATCAGCTCCAGTGCTAGCACGCCACGCTGGCGCAACCCTCGAAGCAACACGTCACGCCGATGTGTGATTTCGAGTGCCGCGATGTGCCGGTACATTTGTTCCTTTGACTCAGGAATAGTGCCAGCCAATTCAGTCAGGTCGGGTTGTCCCATGGCGGCGAAGACCACCAGGTGCCGCGATGTTGTGTGCATCGCGTATTCGAGAACTTCCGGAGTCGTCGCGGTTTCGGCAAAGTCAGTGATCCACACGATCAGACTGCGCCGCTTTTGATTCGTGAGGAGGGAATGCACGGCCCTGGCATGATTGGCCTCTCCCACTTCGCCGTGCACTTGAGCCAGGGATTCGACGATGGCGCGCATGTGGTGAGGACCACGTGCGGCGTTCAGATTTTGCTGGATGCGCTGCCCATACGCGAGCAGGCCAACACGATCTCCGCAGTGCATGGCAACCTGCGCGAGCGAGAGTGCGGCATTCACCGCGTAATCCAGCTTTGAGAGCTGCGGAACACGTCCAGGCGTGCGCACTTTTGCACGAAGCAGGCGTCCGGCGTCCAGGACAATCCAAACAGCCTGGCTGCGTTCAATTTGGAAGATGCGCGTGACCAGATGATTTCTACGGGCCGTGGCGGTCCACGAAATATCGCGAATCTCGTCTCCTTCGCGATATTCGCGCAGACTGTTGAATTCACGGCCCTGGCCACGCTGTCGCCGCCGTCTCTTTTCAAGCTCCACCTGACGGCTGCGAATCAGATATAACGTGTGTCGCTTCGCTTCCTCGATGTTGGGCAACACCGTTACGATCTGATTTGTGTCGGCCGAGGCCCACCGCTCGGCAATCCGCAGGGCGCTTTGGTAGCGAATGAACACGCGGCCGAGGCGAACATCGCCGCGCTCAGCGGGAAGGATTTGGTATTGCACCTGCGCGCGATCTTGTCCGCGCACTCTCAAGTCCATCGTAGGAGGTGCCTCCCGCAACTGCAAAGACGTTTCATCCACGATTCGAGCGTGAATCCAGATTCGCCCGGAGTTCTTGATCTCAATCGTGACTATGTTTGGGACGGCGAGGGTCGGCCGAGTGCGCCAAATTCGTTGGACCTCGAATTTTGCGGCGGCTGGCAGGCGCAGCAGATCCCAAATCCATGCGGCTAGAATAAAAAAATCCCAGCAGAACATTGCGTATATGGCTTGCGGATACCACCACGCCGGAACCAGCCACGCCAGACCCAAAAGAAACGCGATGTAAAACCGTGGGCCAAAACCAACCGGAAGTCTCCCGATCGCTTGCGCCCTTGCTGTCGCGTCCAGTGGTATCAGAGGCTTGTCGTGCATTTACTTGGGTACCTCAACCGTAGCGAGGATTTCCGAGATGACCTGGTCGGAGGTGAGTCCTTCAAGGTCCGCTTCCGGTTTTAAGAGAATACGGTGACGTAGAACCGGCGGCGCCGCCGCCTTGATGTCATCGGGTATGAGAAAATCGCGGCCTTCGATTCCGGCCAAGGCCCGCGCCACCGTGAACAATGCGATCGCGGCGCGAGGGCTGGCCCCCAGAGATAACGCGGGCCAATCGCGGGTCCTGCGAACCAGGGTTACCAAATACGAGTAGAGCGTCGGCTCGACACGTATCTTCGCGATATCCTGCCTCGCGGCGGCAAGAAGTCCGGGTTCCACAGGCGAGATGGAAACTTCATCGAGCCGCCTTGGATCAAATCCGCGCTCGTAGCGCTCTAGGATTTTCGATTCTTCCTGTTCGGATGGATACCCTATGCGAATTTTCAGCAAGAAGCGATCAAGCTGCGCTTCGGGTAGCGGATAGGTGCCTTCAAATTCAATGGGATTCTGCGTGGCAAACACTGTGAAAAATTCCGAAAGCGGGTAGCGCGTTCTATCAATTGTGACTTGCCGCTCCTCCATGGATTCCAGCAGGGCGGCCTGCGTCCGCGGGGAAGTGCGGTTAATCTCATCCACGAGAAGAAGGTCGGTAAACACAGGCCCTTGGTGAAGTGAAAACGAGCTCGTAGCCATATTGAAAATATTGGTACCCATCACGTCAGCCGGCATCAGGTCCGCGGTGCATTGGATGCGCTGGAAACCGAGGCCGCAAATGCGGGCGATTGTTTTCACGGCGAGGGTTTTGGCAAGGCCAGGCACGCCTTCAATTAAGGCATGGCCGCCGCAAACCATGACAAATAGAAGCTGGTCGACAACATGTCGCTGGCCAACGACTACGTTCGCAAATTCGGCGCGGACGTGCGTTGCTAAACGTGAGAGGTTCTCCACGGTCTGGGTCACTCCTTCTTCTTCAGGCCCAACTTTTCTTCATAGCTTTCGAGTTTTTGAATAAGTTCCAGGGTTTCATCGGGCGCAACCTTATGAGAACCCCTCGCCGAATCGGCGCGTTGCAGAATGTCGAGAAATTCGCCATCCTTCAACCCCAATCTTGAACGGACTGCCTGATCGAGTGCCGCGTCCGTTGTGGTTCTGGGCAATCGCAATTGGCGAGTGAGCACCATGCGAAAGCGCTGGTACGCAATTTCAACGAGGGCCGGTTCGGCGTGTGCGCGCTCATAGAGCCCCCCGAGTGTGTCAACAAATTCCAGTGGGGAGAGGCGCGACATCACCGGTGGAAACGCTACGGGCCCGCAACGCCGGCCGAACGTAAAGCTCACCGCAAGGCCCAGCACAGCAAGCTGCAGAAGTCCCCAAGGGACGGGAGTTTTCTGAAAATATCCCCACAACGATGCTCGCTCCCCATGAAAATACTCGTCCCAATAGACATCAGGTTGCTCCGTTGCTTCGGCGCCCGGTTCGCTTACGGCGTCCAAAAATAGATTTAGATTTCCTTCCCGCACAATACCGGAATTGGACAGCGGCGCGGGTCCCGCCCACCACAGAATTTCACCCTTGCCGACACGCCAGCTTACAACGGCAGGGGAATCCGGATCGCCGTATAGGGTCAGCTGCGACGGATCGGTGGCCCTCCATTTGGCTCGCGTCTTAAGCGCAATTTTCGGAGCGTGGCGCGTGTAACCGCTCGGGAGGTTTGCGCGGAAAGTTTTCCATTCCGTCGGTGTCTCGCTTTCTTCCCCGGAAGGCTTGGCCGTTGGGAAGAAAGTTTCAATCCGCGGCCCGGTAAACAAAATTCGGCCACCCGATTGCACAAACGTCATCAGCGCGTTCTGTTCGGGCTTGGACGGAGTTCCAAACGGATTCGCCAGAATGAGAACTGAATCTTCCGCATCCTCCGGCAACTCGGTCGGCGCCTGCTCCCATGGCTGCACGCTGCGATGAAGTGCACGTAGCAGTAGAAATGCTGCCCGGGCACCGCCGGGAGACGAAGAGTAGATCGACGGAATCCCCCTATCCTGGCCACCTGCTGAAGGTGTTAAGAAGACGAACGCTGCCACCAGGGCGATTAGCGCGACGCCCGTGATCAGCAGTACCCTGCGATCGGAAGGATTTATTGCATCCGGCATCCGAGCTCCTCAGCCTGATTCATGCAGGCTTCGAAATCTTGCACGCCGGCAGGATTGTTGCCATACCACACGCCTTCGACACGCGCGGTGAGTTCGGCGAGGCAAGCCACCCGCCGCGAAGCCGGCGGCTCGTTCGCGGCCGCTTTTTCCGCGAAAAGCCGCAGATGCTCTCGAGGGGTGCGTGTTCGATCCTGGGCGATGGCGCCCTCATCTTCCAAACACGTGATGCCCGCCCAGTAAACTGCGTGGACGGCTTCGCGAAAATCTCCGCGCCTTGCCGCGTCTCGCGCCGCGCGGATACATTCCTGCCAGGTAACATGAACGCTCACTGCGCCAACGTTCTGTAACTCTTCGCGTCTCGCGCGATCGATCCAAAAGCGCACCAGCAGCAAGGCCAAACAACCAACAACGACAAGAAAAACGAGCCAGAAAAACACCTCGACTCCAGTTCCGTGTGCCCCAATCCCTCGCAAGAATTTCTGGATCAAACGCACGAGCCGCTCGTTTATGCGCTGCCGGAGCAGGTCCCATTTGCTCGGCGGGCGCACAGGAGCGAATTCCCGGCGCTGCAAAATTCGGTTGAGCTCAAGTCGTGCGGCGGATTCTCCGTTGATCTCGGGCGCGGCATAGCTTTTTACATGGGCCGCCAATGTGTCGATCCAGCCCGCGGCTTCCTCCACTTGAGATCTTAGCTTTGCCGAGTCGCATCCGTGACATTCGAGCAGCAAACGCAAGGGCGCACTTGAAATCTCATATTGGCCCTCGGGTGTATCGATCTTCCACGAGGCGGGCAACTGCGCACGTATCGCATCGATGTCCCTTGCGTTGCCGGCGCTTTTGGCGATCGAATCGTGGATTCTGCCAAGTTCAGACGCAAAGGACGCGGAATCGTAAGGGCCGAGCTCTTTCGGAATTGCGAATGATGGCGCCGATTGCGCAAGAGTTTTTCCCGACGGCAGGAACGCCGACGCCAATAGGATGCCAAGAATGGCCCAGCAAACTAGAGCCCAACGGATCGGTAAGTGCGGATGCCAGTGGAGCGTCAACGAACGATTCTCAAGATAGAGCGATTGGCGCGCCGCCCACGGCTGGAGCGGCCCCGCTCAGTGGCTTCAACATCAACTGAAGGTCGAATGCTTCCTTTCGGACGCGCAGGTCATAGTAGAAGATGGAGCTGGCAATCGTAAGAATCGGCGTCACCAACACGTTGGCAACGTAGTTGCCAACATTCGTCATGGCCACCCAAAGGCGCATCATTCCCGGCTCATTCTTTACGAATACCATCGCGGCGGTAAACGGCGACCCGAACAGCATTGCCGCGCCAAAAGCGAGGATGAAGCACAAAAGCAATATCAAGAACGCGCGGCCCGCGAAGCCCTTGGTCAGCGCAAAACTGCGTTCCAGCGAGTCTCGTGGCCCGAGATTTTCGATCAGGGCGGCAGGAATACACACAAAGAGCCGGCACATGACGTAGATGCCGGGAATTATGAGGAATAGGAAGGCAACGATTGTGACAAGTCCATTCAACAAAATAACACCAAATAAACTGCCCAGCTCTCCTCGCACGCGCCGAAATGAATCGCCAATGGTAATGGTGCGCCCGAGATAAAGCTCGGAGACTGCTGTGACCGTTGCACCCTGTGATAGCAAATAAGCGATGATCGTGACAATGAAAGTTGCCAACCCAAGGCCGGCAACTGCGACGATGCCTCCGGATGACGTGATCGTTGGGGCAGTCTGGACACCATTCGGCGGGGGAACTTTGCTAAGAGTGGCCGGGGAAGAGGTTAGGAACAGCTGCGCCAAATTCATAAGAAGAACCAGAAGACGAGGGATCGCCGAGATCCCAATAAATAACAGGAAAAATCGGCGGTAGAGACTAAAAGTACGGTCGAGAATCTCTCCGAGCGACAGGGGGCGCAAATCCATAGTAGGCATGGCGGCCTCCGACTCAACCTTTGGAGCTTCGCTTCCGCGGCACTGTACCAAACTTCTACCTAAAGTGAAAGGCATCTTCTGCACGGTGCCAGCGTAAATGGGCCGTAAACAATGGAAGTAGAGCGTTCAGTCGAATGGCTGAATGCGAACGATGCGTCCCGTACTGTAGTCGGCATACCAAACGGTAGTTGGAGTTGACGATTTGTCGACCCAAACAGCGCGAGAGTGCGAATAGGGCTCCGGCATCGCGTATTCCGTCCAGCGGCTTGTTCGCGGATTGAATCTCAGAAACTTTCTACCGTGCAATTCGCCAGCCCAAACTTCGCCATTTTTGTCAGCTTCCGCGGAGTACAGATCCGTGTAGGGCTCCACAGGTCCGGGAGGTGTGAATTCACGAATGCGCTTCGCCTTAGCGTCCAGCTCCACCAAAGTTCCGTTCTCGCCGCCGAACCAGGCGTTGCCGAAGGAATCAAATCCGCCTCGCCGAGCAGCCGATGCCCGGTTTCCGGAATTCAAGTTCAGCATTTGGCCAGTTCGGACGTCCAGAAGTTCCGCGGAATTTCCTGTCGGCCCAGAAATCGCGCCGCCAGCCCAAAAATTTCCGTCCTCGGAAATTCTGCCGTCATAGCTGAAGGGAACCTTCATAGGGTATTTCTGAACGATTTTCCCAGTCTCGGGGTCAATCTTTTCGGCGCTGTATCCGCCCCCCATGCTGGCCCAGATAAACCCATCTGGGGTTAAGTCAAAATCCGCCATCCCCGCGGAGTTGATGGGAAAGGGCGCTTCGACGGGCAGTTCCTTCATCTCGCCCGACCGTGGGTCAAGTTTGAGCAGTTTGTGCGACCACGGCTCAGAAAATAAAACGTCGCCAGTCTTCGGCACATACACATGGTGCGTACCCGGCTGGGCACCGGGCGTCAACGGAGTCTGATATTCCGTTACGATACCCGTACGACTGTCCAATTTTCCGATGTAACGGCTTAAATGGCTCGTATACCAGATGTTGCCTTTCGAGTCTCCATACACATCGTGGGCGCTCTGCAGGGCACGGGGGAGCTCATATTCCGTGACTACGACGCGATTTGATTCTCCCGTCAAGCGCGGGAAACTGCGGAGCGGTCCATCCTGCGAGTCAGGTCCGCGAACCTTTGCAAGCCACTTCGTAAGAATCTTGTCGACCGCCAATTGGGAAGGGGTTACTTCCTCCAAGGGATCGTTGATGAGCGGGCCTCCACCACGATGAAGCATTCGCGCAACCAGCACGGACCAGCTGCGCTCGTCATAGCGGTTCTTGAAAATTTGTTGGAAGGAATGGCACCCCAACGCACATGTCGAATGGAGAGCCTCTTTTTCCTCGGTGGTTCCTGGGAGATTCCACAGCAGCTCGTCGCCGCTGAGTTGCGCTTCGATTTCCGGCGTAGCTGGCAAGGTCCGGGTCTTAGAGATCATCTCCAGCACAATGTCATCTAATTTCGTAGATCCATCAATTCGCACCGAATCTCGCCGATAAGGCTTGAATTCCAGTGGCGACGCGATCCGCAATATGTAGGAGCCTCCAGGCTGCATCTTGGGAAATTCATAATTTCCGTCTTCATTTGTATACACCGTGGTTCGGACGCCGTTGGGTGCGATCAGTTGCACCATGATGCCTTCGGGTGAATCGCCGCTCGCGACCCGTACGGTCCCCCTTGCCCCGCCAGAAAGGCTGTTTTGTACATTCCATTTATTTGCTTCGGCTCGATACCACGGATTGGCTGGGAGAGTTTCGCCTTCGACGCAGCATTTTCCGCTGTGCAGATAACTGACCACGTCTGCTACGTCCGCTTCAGACAGAGTCGTGCGGAAGGACGGCATGCCCGGTCCGCCCTTTTTAATGTGCGCGGCTACCGTCTCTTCATTAACCGGCGCGCCCGTCACCAGGGTCGATAGCTTGAAAAGATCCTCCAGTTGCGGGGCTGCTTCCTGATATTTGTTATGGCACGCCCAGCATTTGTGCCAATAGATGTTTTCTCCGCGCGCCGGTCCGCTATCGGCAACCTCCAGGTAGTGGTCGATTCTGTACGAGCGCTGAAGATCATCGCGGGGAGTATCTGGACTCGAGTTGTCTGCAGTTACGCCGGGCAGGGGCCCGGCTGCGGCCGGCCGTGACACCGCGATCGCGAAAGACAGAATCACTGCCATGACGCCTGTGGACATTAGGGTAAATCGCGGCTGCATTTTCACGTCGGTCTCCAGGTATTCCGAATCATCACAGGCGCACACAACCCGCGTTGCGAAGAGAGTGCTTACCGTGTCCTGTATCTGACAGCGCCATGATTCTACACCATCTGCAAGAGCACTTTCCCGGTCTACTTCATGAGCTTCAACGAGAATTGCATCCTTCACACTTCTGCTAACACCCGCTGCCGGCAGATCCAGAACCTCACAGGGCACACTATCGCCGCTACATTCCTGTCTCTGTTTCGTGCAGTGGATCTTGGGTTGATCAGCTGCCCGGATGCGGATTGATTCGAAGTAATTTCACAGCATTGCCGCCGAGAATAGCTTTCTTATCCGCGTCGCTCAAGCTTTGAGTGCCTAGAACGTGATCTACCCCGTTCGAGTTCCAGTCGGTAGGAAAATCCGTCCCCAGGAGAACCTGACTGACGCCGGCCGTAGCAACCAAGTGCCTAAGACCCTCTCCCGTCACGACGATCGAGTCAAAATAGAGCTGCTTCAGATACTCGCTCGGTTCTTTCTTGACGGGTTTGCAGGTTGCCGGAAAGGCGATCAAGCAAGCATCCATCCGGCCACCGTACGATGGCAGGAATCCCCCGCCGTGGGCCGCACAAATTTTGAGCCTCGGAAAGCGGTCGAGTGTCCCCTCGAAAATCAAGTGAGACAGCGCCACCGTCGTTTCCAGGGGCTGGCCGACTACGTTCGTCAAGAAGCCATTTCCTTGCAGCCGAGTCTGTGCTTCCGGGAAACCTTGGGGGTGAATGAAAACGTATGCTTGCAATTCCTGGGCCTTCTCCCAAAACGGATAAAACTTTGGAGCGGAGAGTTCTTCGCCGTTGACGCTCCCACCAATTAGGCAGCCGCGCATGTCCTGCTTCTTCATGCCTTGTTCCAACTGGTCCGCCGCCAGCTCGGGAAATTGCAGAGCTACTGAGGCCAGACCTACAAATCGGTCAGGACGACTCGCGCACAATCTTGCGATCGCTTCATTTTGGACCTGGACAATTTGGCTCGCCAGGCCTCGCTCGGCCCAATACCAGAATGGATTGATGCCAACGACCTGCATGTCAATTCCTTCTCTATCCATACGCTCCAGACGAGCATCGACGATGTGCAGGTCGTAGCCGGGGCCTCGCGTCGAGGCGAACTGGTTCCGTATGTTCTCTGTTTCTTTGTAAGATTTGACTAAGTCCAAGGCCTCGGGAACTAGAACGTGACTGTGAACATCCACGGTCAATACGTGCTGGCCTCCAATCGTGACCCGGCGACGTTTACCCGTCCGATCTGACTGCGCTCCTCCCATCGCCGTATCAGTGAAGATACAACCTACGAAAAAGATTCCTGGCGAAGCGCTCGATAAACGAGTCAGGAATTCCCTGCGACTGTGCACTGCTCCTCCTAATTATCTTCAAAGGCTGCTAAGCCTTCGCTACCGGCGGCCAGATTCTGAGCGCGTTGTTGGGACCGTTCGGTGCGTGAATCAGCATCGGAACTACCGAATGTCCCCGCAGCCCTAGGGGTGCATGTGCATTCGTGACTTCGTAGTCCCGTTGGTAGCCTTCCAGAGACGCGAACTCGTAAAGAATTGCGTGCTTTGCCCATCCTGCCGCGGAGTTCAGCTTTCGTGTCCTGATGCAAGAAGCGGCACCGCACATCGCCGGGAGGCGCACTTGGACGTATCCCGCAAGCATCTCCTCCTCGTATTCAACGGGACAGTTAAAGCTCCCAATTTGAATGCAGGGAGCGCCTGTAATGCCTTCCTTATACGTATTTACAGCGCGACCTTCGCATCTGCTGGATTCCGTCATCAGGTTCACGCGCTCTCCGATGCGCATGGCGAGCATTTTCTGGCCCGACTCCGGCAGCGCGGAGTGAATTTCGACCGGAGCGGGGTTGCCAAACACGCCCGCATCTTTCGCGCCGATCAGAAGGATGTAGCGGAATCCCGTGGGAACTTTGGGATCGTCCACATGATGGAGATCGGGCCTGGGCTCTGTGGCGCGCGCAGCATAATGCGCAGCCCACAAGTAGCCGGAACGCTTCAACAGTCCGGGAAGATACGATTCGTGTAACCAGGACAGATAGGCGTCGCGGCCGTTTTCCGGGAGATCGTACCATGTGACCCAGAGCCCCCTGTCAGCGGGCTCCTTTTGCCGACGGCCGCCATCCGTCGCGGATTTGGCATGATCGCTCTGTCCACGTGCATCCTTCGTGGCGACAAATCCCATCGCCGCAACGCCAGCCGTCTTGAGAAAATTGCGCCGCCGTCGACGTGCCGCTTCATCATGATTTGCCATGCTGTCTCCTTCGTCAAAATGGGCGCGATTTCCAGAGGAATGAAACGGGTGCGGGCTCTACTTGGAACCCGCAGGAATATGAGTGGACTCTCGTAGAAGGCCCTTGATTTGTCAAGATTATTACTCAGGGTTTGAATGCAGGTCTTAGAAGTTGAGGCGCAATTCATCGCGTGCGTCCGTTTACATATATAATCCGACGCGGACACGGCAATGCAAGGTTCCTGTTGTCCGCTTTCGCACCAAACAATTGAGGGAATCACCGAAGGGCGTCGAAATTACTATGCGACTAGTCGTACTTCCTGGCGACGGGATCGGTCCGGAAATCTCGGCGGCAACCGTCGAAGTCCTCCAGCTCCTGAGCAGGAAACTGGCCCTGGGGCTTGTCTTTGAGACTCACGAGATTGGTCTCGTGCGCCTAAAGCGCGAGGGCACGACGTTTCCGGCATCTGTTCTTGAGGCATGCCGGTCGGCCGACGGCATCGTGCTCGGTCCTGTTTCGCACTCGAATTATCCCTCGCGTGCGGAAGGCGGAGTCAACGTGTCCGGAGAGTTGCGCATTCAGCTCGATCTGTTCGCGAATATTCGCCCGTGCCGCTCTCGCAAGGGACTGGCGCGCTGGGGCCAGACCGCAATGGACCTCGTGATTGTCAGGGAGAATACGGAAGGTTTCTATTCTGACCGTAACATGTATTGGGGAGTGGGCGAATTCATGCCCACGCCGGACGTCGCTTTGTCCATCCGCAAGATCACTATGGCCGGCTCGCATCGAATCGCGAAGACCGCTTTCGAGCTTGCCAGGGTGCGCCGCCGAAAATTGACGGCGGTGCACAAAGCAAACGTGATCAAGATCTCGGAAGGACTTTTTCTGGGCGAAGCACGCAAAGTGGCGGAGCAATTTCCCGACGTCGTATACGAGGAACAACTCGTTGACTCGATGGCAGCTCTCTTGGTGCGGGATGCCGCGCGATTTGATGTGATCCTCACCACCAATATGTTCGGGGACATCCTGTCCGACGAAGCGTCAGAGTTGTCTGGCAGCCTGGGGCTTGGAAGTTCCGTTAACGTGGGAGCTACCCATTGCATGGCCCAGGCGCAACACGGCTCTGCTCCCGATATCGCCGGGCAGGACAAAGCGAACCCGACGTCTCTTGTCCTTTCGGCGGCGATGCTCTTGGATTGGCTGGCGCGCACTCGCGGAAACGAAACGTTTGCCAGGGGTGCGAGTCTTATCGAACAATCCGTGGATGCCTTGCTTGAGGTTCCCGAAAAACGCACGCCCGATCTCGGCGGGCCACTCGGGACGAAGGCGTTCACCGCGGCGCTTTGCGAAGAAATAACCCGCCGCCTTTAAACGTATGCCTGGGACCTGGTGATGCAAGGCAGAGCGAGCTGACGGCGCGATAGAAAAAAGGAGCAGTGGGCGGGTAACCCCATTAACGATATGCGCGAGAACCCTCTTGCCGGTGCCTGCGATTGTCACGTGCACATTGTCGGATCAACTGACCGATTTCCACAGGTCGCCGACGGATCATACAAGGCGGGACCAGCGGCCATAGAGTCGTTGCGCGCAGTGGCCGAACCGGTTGGCGTGACTCGTTTCGTTATTGTGCAGCCCAGTTTTTACGGAACTGATAACTCGTGTCTGTTCGAGGCACTCGATCAACTGGGCGATTTCGGCCGGGGAGTCGCCGTCGTCGATGCGACGTCAACCAGGTCCAGCGTTCTAGAGAGCTATGGCCGGCGTGGAATTTGTGGTCTGCGGCTGAATTTTTACAGTCGCAATTTTGCCGATGCGCCTCGGCAACTGGAACGATCCTTGGCAGGGACGCTGGAAATTCTGCCCCGTGAAGGCTGTCATATCGAAATCATCGCGCGCGCCGGCACGCTCGCAGCCGCTGCGGCCACGATTTCAAAATCAGACGTTCCCATCGTCATCGATCACTACGGTCTTCCCGAAAATGAAACTCCCGCTGAGCCGGCCGGGCGAGCGCTGCTCGACCTGGCCACACTGCCGCATGTCTGGATCAAGCTTTCGGCGCCCTACCGGTGCAGCCCGGACCCTCTCGCAACCACTCCGCCTTCTGACTGGCTGACAGCCCTCGTGCGGGCAGCACCCGACCGCTGTGTTTGGGGTAGCGATTGGCCGCACACTCCGCCACGTAAGCATGGAGAGACCGAAATTGGTACGCCGCCATACCGGAACATCGCCTACAGCCGGTTGTTCGATGATTTTCTGAGGGCTTTGGAGTTGCCGGGAATAGCTCGCCGTATTTTGATCGAAAATCCGCTCCAGTTGTATGGTTTCCCACATGCGCTACGTGTTCGGCCTGCATAGATTGTGAAAGGATGCGCATGCCACAAA